>OBXA01001486.1_pt1 | contig 13537 bp, 10 predicted proteins | sample 1538121 | NCBI WGS metagenome assembly OBXA01 (sample SAMEA2580133, study PRJEB22360) | human gut metagenome | biome: human gut; feature: human-associated habitat; material: faeces | place: Denmark | collected 2008/2010 | reverse complement strand
GTATCCGTGCCCGTCTGCAGTGACCCGCCGCCCGCGCCCAACTGCGGCTGGGTGCTTGTGCGGGAGTCTGCCTTCCCGGACGGCATCCCCGCCTGCACAAGCCAGCGTGACGCCTGGAAGCTGGCCCTGACCGCCCAGAAAAACGGTGCCTATGCCGCCGCCTTTGAGCCGCTGACCCGGTCCGCGGCGCGGGCGGATATCTTAAATGAGTATGAGACCGCCGCCGCTCAGCCTGCCGCTGTAGCCAAGCAGCTGGGGCGGCTCGTCAAGCACAGACTGCAAAAGTAAAAGGGGAGACCACCCATCAAAAAGCAACGCCTGTTTTATCTTGATCTTGTCCGTGCCGCAGCGCTGATCTGCATCTTGATCGTGCATTTCAACGCGACGGTCACGGGGTATTTTACACTGCCGCACAAGCTCTTTACCAGCACGCTGCCGCTGGGCATTTATCTGGGGGATTTCGGCTCCTCGCTGTTTTTCATTGTGTCCGGCGCATCGCTGGCGCTGACCGTCCCGGCGGAGCAGAACCCTGCGCAGTTTTACAAAAGGCGCGCGAGGGCTGTCTACCCGCTGTTCTGGCTCGCGTGGTTCATCGTGTTCAGCTATCGGTTTGTGGCGCACCCCGGCAGCTTCGGCGGGGCCAGGACCGTCACGCTGGTGCTGACGCTTCTGGGTCTTGACAACTTTGCCGTTGCCGCGGGCTGGGTCGGAACAGACTTTGCCTGTGTGGGCGAGTGGTTCCTCGGCAGCATCCTGTTTTTATACCTGCTGTTCCCGCTTTTGCAGCGGGGGCTGCGCAAAAGGCCGTGGCTGACCTGGGTGCTGACGCTGGCGGTCTGCATCCCGGTGCACCTGCTGGGCTGGGACGCGCGGCTTGTGGCCGTGCATATCCCGGAATTTCTGTTCGGCATGACGTTTTTAACGCTCGCCGGACGCACACGGTATATTCTGGCCCCGCTGCTGCTGGCGGGGGCCGTGCTGGCACAGCCCTGGGACGGTAAGATCACCTGCGCGCTGGCCGGTGCCGGGGTGTTCATCCTGCTGGCGCTGGCGGCTCCGCTGCTGGACCGCCCATGGCCCCGCGCGGTGGGCGCACAGCTTGCCAAAATATCCTACGCGGTGTTCCTTGTGCATCACGTTCTGATTCAGGAGCTGGCCGCGCACTTTGATCTGGCGGTGCTGTCCCGCCGGGACACAGCGTTTTTGTTTGTCGTCTATCTGGCCGCAACATTTGCCGCAGCGCACGCGCTGCTCTGGCTGCAAAGAACGCTGCGCACCGGCCTTGCCGCCTTGTGCCCCCAAATATAAAGCTCCGCCCGCTGTTTCCACAAAAACAGCGGGTATTTTTTTAACATTGTGCGCCCGCGCCCTCTGTACAAAAACGGGCGGGTACGGTATAATAGAAAATAATGTTTGAAACTAGGAAAGGGGCGTTCCACTGTGTCCGAATTCTCTGTTTCCCTTGCAAAATTGGCCGAGGAAGCCAACCTGACGATTGCCTACACCCCCTGTGAGCTGGATAAAATTCAGGTCACAGCCACCGAGGTCTACCGTCCGGGCATCCTGCTGGCCGGTTACTACGAAAACTTTGACAGCAAACGCATCCAGATCATCGGCCTGACCGAGATGTCCTATCTGGATGAGCTGTCCACCTCACTGCGCAACACCCATCTGGAAAAGCTGTTCTCCTTCCAGCCGCCGGCCATCGTGCTGACCCGCGGCATGCAGCCGCTTTCCGAAATGATGCAGTTTGCCAAGCAGTACGGTGTACCGATCCTGATGTCCACCGAGATGACGTCCGCCCTGATGGGGCAGCTCATCACGACCCTGAACACCGAGCTGGCCCCCCGCATCACCCGCCACGGCGTGCTTGTCGAGGTCTACGGCGAGGGCATCCTGATTCTGGGCGACTCCGGTGTCGGCAAGAGCGAGACGGCCATTGAGCTCGTCAAGCGCGGCCACCGCCTGATCGCTGATGATGCGGTTGAGCTGCGCCGGGTATCCTACACCGTACTGTGGGCCCCCCCCCCCCCCAACCTCCGCCACTTTATTGAGCTGCGCGGCATCGGCATTATCAACGTGGCGCGGGTGTTCGGCATCGGCTCGGTCCGCTCGAGCGTCGAGGTCGAGATGGTCGTCCAGCTCGAGCCCTGGGACCGCACCAAGAACTATGACCGCACGGGCCTGGAGACGGAGTATTACGACATCCTCGGTGTCAAGGTGCCCAGCATGCTCATTCCCGTTATGCCGGGCCGTAACCTGGCCGTCATTCTGGAAACGGCTGCCATCAACAACCGCCAGAAGGAGATGGGCTACAACGCCGCCAAGGAGCTGCTGACCCAGCTGGGCCTGGCAGACGACATTACAAAATAAAAGAGGTTTTTCCGTTCCATGCAGATGATCGCAGACCTGCACACGCATACCCTGTGCGCAACGCACGCATACAATACTTTTACGGAAATGGCCGCAGCCGCTAAGGAGATCGGCTACTGCGCGCTGGCTGTGACCGACCATGCGCCCGCCATGCCGGATTCGCCCCACGCCTGGCACTTCCAGAACTGGAGCGCGATGCCCCGGGAAATCGGCGGTGTCGTCATGCTCTACGGAGCGGAGGCCAACGTCATGGACACCAAGGGCGGGCTGGACCTTTCGGAAAGCCAGCTCAAAGCGCAGGATTGGGTCGTCGCATCCATCCATAGCTCCTGCGTGCCGGGTCTGCTGACCTGCAGGGAAGCTAACCGCCTCTGGCTGGCTGTGGCCGAGAACCCCTATGTCGACATCATCGGTCACTCCGAGCAGGAAAACTACCGCTATGACTACGACCTTGTCACGAAGGCATTTGCCCGAAATCACAAGGTCGTGGAGCTGAACGGCAACTCGTTCAACGTCCGCAGGGACGGCATCCCCAATATGCGCGCCCTGCTGCGGGCCTGCCTTGCCAACGGCTGTCATATATCAGTGGACAGTGATGCCCACAGCACCCACCAGCTGCAGCACGGCCTGACGGCCCTCTACGCCATGCTGGAGGAAATGCAGTTCCCGCAGGAGCTGATCGTGAACGCGACGCGGGAAAATCTGGTACAGGAATTACAACTGCACGGCAAGCCCTGTGCAGAAGAAGTAGGAGGAATTTTGTTATGAGCAAATACACGATTGGTATCGACCTGGGCGGCACCACAATGACCGCCGGTATTGTCAACGAAAATTATGAGATTGTTGGCAAGCTGACCTGGGCCACCCGTCTGCCGCGCCCGGCGGAGGATCTGGAAAAGGCACTGGCTGACCTGTGCCGCACCGTGGCCCGGGATAATAAGGTCGATTTTGCCGACATCGAATATGTCGGCATCGGCACGCCCGGCAGCGTGAACTTTACCACCGGCTTCGTCGGCTTCAACACGAACTTCGGCTATTACGACTGGAACCTCGGCCCTGACCTCGAGGCCCTGCTCGGCTGCAAGGTCTATGTCGAGAACGACGCCAACGCTGCCGCCTACGGCGAGTACATTGCGGGCGGTGCAAAGGGGTACAATGATGCGGTCGTCATTACTTTAGGCACCGGCATCGGCAGCGGCATTATCCTGGGCGGCAAGATTTTGCGTGGCTTCAACTTCGCCGCCGGTGAAATGGGTCACAACGTCATTGTCAAGGACGGCATCCAGTGCACCTGCGGACGCAGGGGCTGCTGGGAGCGCTACGCCTCCGCCAGCGCGCTGACCCGCGAGACGAAGGCCGCGATGCAGGCCGACAAGAACACCATTATGTGGAAGATGACCCAGGACATCGACCACGTCAACGCCAAGCTGGCCTTTGATGCCGCTGCCAAGGGTGACGAGACCGCCCGGAAGGTCATCGACAGCTGGATCGAGTATGTCGGCGTCGGCATCCCCAACGTCATCAACACGTTCGAGCCGGAGGTCATCTGCATCGGCGGCGGTGTGTCCAACCAGGGCGAGGTCCTGCTGGCCCCCGTCCGCGCCTATGCGGAGAACGAGACCCGGAACATCACCACCGGCAAGTTCCCGGTCATCTGCGCCTGCCAGCTGCACAACGATGCAGGTGTGATCGGCGCTGCCGCACTGGGCAGTTCTATTTGATAAAACGCTGATACTACGGAGGTTTCCATGCAGGAACAGACGATCACGGCTCTGTGCGCGGCGCTGACGGCACAGCAGCTGCCCTTTGCGCAGGGGGAGCCGCTGGCCCCCCACACGACGTTTAAGATCGGCGGCCCGGCAGCCTTCTGGTGTACGCCCCGGGATGCAGAGCAGTTGCGCCGTACCCTGCAGCTCTGCCGGGAAAACGGTGTCCGCGTCTACCTGCTCGGCAACGGCTCCAACACACTGTTTGACGATGCCGGGTTTGACGGCGCGGTCATTGACATGCGCGGCCTGTCCGGGATGGAAAACTCCGGCCTTGATACGGACGCGGTGCGCATCACCGCCGGGGCCGGGCAGACGCTGGGGCGGCTGTGCAGCAAGGCGCAGACGCTGGGCCTGACGGGTCTGGAATTTGCCTGCGGTATCCCCGGTACGGTGGGCGGTGCGGTCTATATGAACGCCGGTGCCTACGGCAATGAGCTGAAGGACGTGCTGGAGAGCGTGACCTTCCTTGACAGTGATTTGCAGCTGCGCACACTGCCTGCGGCAGACCTGGCCATGGGCTACCGCACGAGCATTTTTGAGCAGAACCCCGACTGGTGCATCCTGTCGGCCACGGTGGTGCTGCACCGCGGTGACGGAGCCGCCGTGCTGGCCCGTATGCAGGAGCTGCTGGGCAAGCGCAGGGAAAAGCAGCCCCTTGAATGGCCGAGCGCCGGCAGCACCTTCAAGCGGCCCCAGGGCGCGTTTGCGGGCAAGCTGATCGAGGACTGCGGCCTGCGGGGCTTTACCGTGGGCGGCGCACAGATCAGTGAAAAGCACTGCGGCTTTGTCATCAACCGCGGCGGCGCGACCTGCGCCGACGTGGTCGCACTGACCGAGCAGGTCCGGCAAATTGTTGAGGCCAGGACCGGCTTTGTGCTGGAACGCGAAATTCGCGTGGTAAAATAAGAGAGCGGTGGGAAAGATGAATTTTCTGATCGTGACCGGCCTTTCCGGCGCGGGCAAGTCAATGGCTGTCAACGCACTGGAGGACATCGGCTTTTTCTGCATTGACAACATCCCGGTGGCGCTGCTGCCGCGTATCGTGGACTTCGCCCTGCAGGGCGAAAACCAGCTGAACCGCGTCGCCGTCGTCATGGACGTGCGCGGCGTGCGCAGCATTGAAAAACTGCAGGAGGCGCTGGCCGACCTTGATGAAAAGAAGATCGACTACGATATTCTTTTTCTGGATGCCAACGATGCCGCCATTCAGCGCCGCTACAAGGAGACGCGCCGCCAGCACCCGCTGGCCGCCGCCGAGAAAATTCCCATCACCGAGGCCATCGCGCGGGAACGCCGCCTTCTGCAGCCGCTGCGCGATAAGGCAAAATATGTCATTGACACGTCGCTGCTCTCGGCGGCGCAGAACCGGGAGCGGGTGTGCAGCCTGTTCCTGGACAAGGGCGAAAGCCCGATGGAGCTGATGGTCGTATCCTTCGGCTTCAAGTACGGGCTGCCGCAGGAGGCAGATCTCGTGCTCGATGTGCGCTGTCTGCCGAACCCCTTCTATGTGCCGGAGCTCAAGCACAAGACCGGTCTGGATCAGGAGGTCGTTGACTACGTCATGGCCTCCGAGGAGTCGCAGGAGCTGCTGCACCGCTATGAGTATATGCTCGAATACGCGCTGCCGCTCTACGTGAAGGAGGGCAAGAGCCAGCTGATGATCGCGGTGGGCTGCACCGGCGGCAAGCATCGCTCCATCACCTTTGCGCGTAAGATCGGTGAATTTTGCAAGAAGCTCGGCTACGCACCCAGCGTACAGCACCGCGACGTGAACCGAAGTCTATAATAAGGGAGAACACCGCCTTGAGCTTTTCTCAAGAAGTGAAAAACGAAATACTGCGCCGCAAAATTTCAAAGCCCTGCTGCAACATGGCCGCCGCGTATGCGGTGGCCTGTTTTGGCAAATACTTTGATGACCGCGGCGTTGTTCTGCAAACTGAAAATGAGGGCGTGGCCCATTTTGCCCAAAAGCTCTACCGCCGCTGCGGCGTGCAGGGGACGGTCATCAGCAAGGAGCGCCCTACCGGCCCCGTGTATGAGTTCAGCGTGAAGGACCCTGACGAGGTCGCCAAAATGCTGGCGCTCTTTGGCCACACCGGCAAGGAGCCGACCCTGCGCATCCGCCCGGAAAACTTCAAATGCCAAAACTGTATGCAGGCGTTCATCGCCACGGCGTTTCTGTGCTGCGGCACGATGACAGACCCCGAAAAGAGCTATAATCTGGAGTTCCTCTCCACGCGGCATTACCTTTCCCAACAGCTGGAGGCCATGCTGGCGGAGCATAACTTCCACCCGCACCGCGCACTGCGCAAGGGCGCGAACACGATCTACATCAAGGCGGCGGATCATATCGAGGACCTGCTGACCTTTATGGGTGCGGGCGGCGCGGCCATGCGTATCATGGACCAGCGCATGTACAATGAAATGCGCAACAAGACGAACCGCCTTTCCAACTGCGAGACGGCCAACATCAGCAAAAGCGTGAATGCCGCCGTGCAGGTGCAGCTGGCGATTGAAAAGCTGCAGGCGGCGGGGGCGCTGAACACCCTGCCCGAGACCCTGCGCCACACCGCCAGGCTGCGGATGCAGTACCCAGACCTGCCGCTGGCCAAGCTGGCGCAGAAGTTTGACCCGCCGGTCAGCAAGGCCGGGCTTTCCCACCGCATGAAGAAGATCCAGGAGGCCGCCGCCCGTCTGGATGCTGCCCCGGAGCCTACCGAAAAGGAAGCAACGAATGCCTGAAACGACCCAAAGACAATTTACCCACCTGCATGTGCATACCGAGTACAGCCTGCTGGACGGTGCCTGCCGCATTGACCGGATGTTTGACCGACTGAAAGCGATGGGGCAGACGGCGTGTGCCATCACGGATCACGGCGTCATGTACGGCTGTGTGGCGTTTTTTGATGCCGCCAAGGCCGCAGGCATCAAGCCGATCATCGGCTGTGAGGTCTATGTGGCGACCCGCACCCGGTTTGACAAGGTCAACCGCATCGACGGCAACAACCACCTAATTTTGCTGTGCAAAAATGAGACGGGCTACAAGAACCTTATCAAGATGGTCTCCGCCGGCTTTACCGAGGGCTTTTACTCAAAGCCCCGCATCGACAAGCAGCTGCTGGAAAAATACCACGACGGCCTGATCTGCCTGTCTGCTTGTCTCGCGGGCGAGATCCCCAAGGCACTGCTGGCGGGGGACTATGACCGCGCCAGGCAGACGGCCCTGTGGTACCGTGACCTGTTTGGTGCGGAAAACTACTATATCGAATTGCAGGACCACGGTCTTGAGGAGGACCAGACCGTGCTGCCGCAGCTCATCCGCTTAGCGCGTGAGACCGGCATCCCGATGGTCGCAACGAACGACGCCCACTACATCACGAAAGAGGACGCCAAGATGCAGAGCATTCTGCTGTGCATCCAGACTGGCAAGACCATCAACGATGTGGACCGCATGGAGTTCCAGACCGACGAGTTCTACCTGAAATCCACCGACGAGATGTACGACCTGTTCTCGATGGTGCCGGAGGCCTGCGAGAACACGAACAAAATTGCCGAGCAGTGCAATTTCGAGTTCACCTTTGGCGAGACAAAGCTGCCGTACTTCAAGGCCCCGGACGGCATGGAGAACCAGGAATACTTTGAAAAGCTCTGCTGGGACGGCCTCGAGCGCCGCTATCCCGGCAAAGTAACGGACGCTTTGAAGGAGCGTCTGACCTATGAGATCAATGTCGTCAAGACGATGGGCTACACGAACTACTACCTTATCGTCTACGACTTTATCAACTACGCCAAAAGCCACGACATCCCCGTCGGACCGGGCCGCGGTTCCGGCGCGGGCAGTCTGGCGGCCTACTGCGTCGGCATCACCGACATAGACCCCATCCGGTACAATCTGATTTTTGAACGCTTCCTGAACCCTGAGCGCGTCTCAATGCCCGACTTTGACGTTGACTTCTGTTACGAGCGCCGTCAGGAGGTCATTGACTACGTCAACGAGAAGTATGGCCGCGACCATGTGGCCCAGATCGTGACGTTCGGTACGATGGCGGCCCGCGCCGCCGTGCGCGATGTGGGCCGCGTTATGGGCATGAGCTATCAGGATGTGGACCGTGTGGCAAAGCTCATCCCCACAGACCTGAAAATGACGCTGAAAAAGGCGCTGGAGGTCAGCCCCGACTTAAAGACGCTGTACGACGCCGACAATCAGGTACATGAGCTGATCGACACCTCGCTGAAGGTCGAGGGCATGCCGCGCCACGCCTCCACCCACGCGGCGGGCGTCGTCATCACCCGTGACCCCGCTACCGAGTATGTGCCGCTGTCCACCAACGACGGCCTGCCCGTGACCCAGTTCAACATGGTGGAGATCGAGCGTCTGGGTCTTTTGAAAATGGATTTTCTGGGTCTGCGTACGCTGACGGTCATCCATGACACCGAGCTGGCCGTGCGCCGCAAGGACCCGGATTTCCGCGTTGCGAACCTCGACTATGACGATCCCGACACCTACGCGATGCTGGCAAAGGGCGAGACCGAAGGTATCTTCCAGCTTGAATCCACGGGCATGACGCAGGTGCTTGTCGGCATGCGCCCGAAAAACCTCGAGGACATAATCGCACTGATCTCGCTCTACCGCCCCGGCCCGATGGACTCCATCCCGACCTATCTGCGCAACCGCAAGGACCCGTCCCATGTGACCTATAAGACGCCGCAGATGGCGCACATCGTCGATGTCACGAACGGCGTTGTCATCTATCAGGAGCAGGTCATGCAGATCTGCCGCGAGCTGGCCGGCTTCAGCTTCGGCCAGGCTGATAACGTCCGCCGCGCCATGAGTAAAAAGAAACTCAAGGTCATGGAGGCAGAGCGTGAGCACTTCGTCCACGGCTGCAAGGAGCCGGGCAAGGAGTGCGCGGGCTGTGTTGCCAACGGCGTGCCGGAAAATATCGCCAACGAAATTTACGACGATATGATCAGCTTTGCGTCGTATGCGTTCAACAAATCCCACGCCGCCTGCTACGCCTATGTGGCGTTCCAGACTGCGTATTTGAAATGCCACTACCCGCATGAGTTCATGGCGGCGCTACTGACGAGCGTGCTCGACAACACATCCAAGGTCATTGAGTACACGACGGAGTGCCAGCGCTTGGGGATAAAGGTCCAGCAGCCTGACATCAACGTGTCGCGCGGCGGCTTTACGGCGGACGGCGAGCGGATCCGCTTTGGTCTGAACGCTGTCAAGAGCGTGGGCCGCGACCTGATCGAGGCCGTCATTAAGGAGCGTGCCGAGCGCCCCTATAGCAGCCTCTATGACTTCTGCAAGCGGCTGCACGGCACGGGTCTCAACCGCCGCGCACTGGAAAACCTCGTCAAAGCCGGTGCATTCGATACTCTGGAGCCGACCCGCCACGGTATGCTCGAGAGCGTCGAGGGTATTCTGAAAAGCGTCGAGACCGACGCCCGCCAGAATCTGGACGGCCAGATGGACCTGTTCGGTCTGATGGGCGGAGGCGAGGACGAGAAACCCGCAAACGACTATAAGGTCCCGAACCTGCCGGAATATTCCGCCTCTGATCTGCTGAAAATGGAGAAGGAGGTCTCCGGCCTCTACCTGTCCGGCCATCCGCTGGACGCCTACCGTGCCCAGATCGCGCAGGTTTCCACCTGCACGATTGCTCAGCTGCTGGGCGAGGACGCAAAGCAGTTTGACAACCAGACGGTGACGCTTGTCTGCACAATCGTCAAAAACAAGATCATGACCACCAAGTCCAACACGCTGATGGCCTTTACCACCGTCGAGGACCTGACCGGCAGCATGGAGCTGCTGGTGTTCCCACGCATCCTGGCCGAGTGCCGCGCGGCCTTGCAGGAAAACGCCGTTGTGGTCGCCAATGGCCGCGTCTCCGTCAAGGAGGACGAGGCCGCCCGCCTGATCGTCGAGGGCGTGCAGCCCATCGAGACCTACGACCCCGGTAAAAACTTTGGCATGAACCGCGTGGAGCGCGTCAAGCGTGAGACAAGCGGGGGAGGGGCCGCCGGGTATTTCCTGACCGTGCCCTCCCGCGATAGTGCGCAGATGCACAAGGTAGAAAACCTGCTTTGCAACATTTTCGACGGGGGCACGGTGCGGGTGTATTTCCGCTTCCAAGATACCGGCAGGGCCATGCTGGCACGGCACATGGCGGTAAAGGATGACCCGCTTCTGCGCGCCGAATTGGAGCGCATTTTGGGCAAGGACTGTGTAAAAGTTCAGGATGTTGAACACTCTGCAAAATAAATCCATACGTTTTGCGCGATTTATCCATAATTTCAGGGCGCAAAGTGTGGTATAATGTGGATGGTCGCGAGATTGTTAAAAATTTATTGTAACGTGATGACCACGCCTGAATAAATCGTAATGGTTCAGGCGGGTCCATAGTTCCCGAAATAGGAGGGGCTCGCTTTATGGCTAAGGAAATCAAAACGATCGGTGTGCTCACCAGCGGCGGTGACGCACCTGGCATGAACGCTGCTGTGCGTGCCATTGTTCGTGCAGGCATCAGCAAGGGCTACCGCATGATGGGCATCCAGCGTGGTTACAACGGCCTGATCAATGGCGAAGTTTATGAAATGAACGTCCGCAGCGTATCGGAGATCATCCACCGCGGCGGTACGATTCTGTATACCGCGCGCTGCCTGGAGTTCAAGACGAAGGAAGGCCAGGCCAAGGGTCTTGCCCGCTGCAAGGAGCTGGGCATCGACGCACTGGTCGTCATCGGCGGTGACGGCTCCTTCATGGGCGCCCGTGCGCTGGCCAACCAGGGCATTCCCTGCATCGGCCTGCCCGGCACCATCGATAACGACATCGCCTGCAGCGAATACACCATCGGCTACGATACGGCTATGAATACCGCTGTTGAGGCCATCGATAAGCTGCGCGACACCACCCAGAGCCATGACCGTTGCTCTGTCGTTGAGGTCATGGGCCATCATGCCGGTTATATTGCCCTGAACGTCGGTATCGCTACCGGCGCTGTGGCTGTCCTGTTGCCTGAGATCCCGTTCGATTTTGAGCGCGATATTCTCGAGCGTATGCGCCAGACCCAGGTCACGGGCAAGAAGCACTTCATTATCATCGTGTCCGAGGGCGTTGTCGGTGCGCAGGAGCTGGCCAACCAGATCCAGGCGGCCACCGGCGTTGACTCCCGTGCAACCGTTCTGGGCCACATCCAGCGCGGCGGCTCCCCGACGGTCCGTGACCGCGTGAACGCCTCGCTGATGGGCTACCACGCCATTGACCTGCTGGACAAGGGCATCTACAACCGTGTTGTTGCCGTCTCCGGAGACAAGATCGTTGACTACGATGTCAACGTTGCACTGTCCATGCACAAGACGATTGACCGCGATATGATCGAGATCGCCAAAGCAATTTCCATCTAAAAGTACAGCTTGCAGGGCCGCATTCCGCAGGGAATGCGGCCTTTTTGTCATTCTGAAATATTTTATAAGCGTAACCCGGCTTTTATAAGATTTTATAAGATTTTTGCAAAAACCTGTTGACTTTTGAAAAAAGGTTTGCTATAATAGCAAACGTCGTCAGGAGCGAACGCACCGAGGCGACGCCAGCTATGGGGGATTAGCTCAGCTGGGAGAGCGCTTGCATGGCATGCAAGAGGTCACCGGTTCGATCCCGGTATTCTCCACCACAAAGACCTGTCAGAGAATTCTGACAGGTCTTTTTTTACATATTCGATTATTAGCGCATCCTGCATGCAAAGAACCCATCCGCTTTGTCACACGCCGCGTAAAACACCTCGCCACGCTGGCCGATGCCCTGCGCGTGGAGCCGAGCGTCCAGCCAGCGCTCGTCGCGGCCTGCAGCCTTTAAATTGTCCTGCATGAGATGGCCGTCTATAATCAGGTCATACCAGGTGCTGGCGGCGTCCGGGTGCAGCTGCATATCGTCGGGCGTCAGGGGACGGTTGCAGCTTTTGGGCAGAAAGCTGATCTGGCCGTTTGTCTCTAAAATTGCCGTTTCTATTTCGTTCGGGTCAAAGTACCCGGCCACGCGGGCCTGACCCAGAAACTCGTTCACGTCGATGGCAGCGCGCTGCAGGCTGCTTTTCAGGATAACACCGTCGTCCATCAAAATCAGGCTGCGTCCGCTCCAAAGGCTGCGCATAGTGTTGCTCTTGCAGGCAGTGTAGTGCACGAACCACGTCACCAGCCCATAGACAATAAGCGCAGAGAAGGGCCGCCACCACTGCTCAAGATTCGTCGCCAGCTCTGCGCCGATGGAACCCACTGTGACGGCGTTCAGGTAGTCGAACGGGCTCATCTGCGCAATCTGCCGCTTGCCGCCCGCGCGGGTGAAAATAAACATCGCGGTCAGCGACAGCAGGCTCGTCAGCACGACCTGCCCGACCTCCGGAAAAACGTCAGCCATAAAAAACACTCCTCTCTGCGTTATCTTTTGCGCAGTTATGACCTTTTATGCGGAAAAATCAGTTGACAAGCGGCGCAAAACGGCATATAATAAGCCTGTAAAAAGGAAAATAGCGATGAAAGGGCCAATGCCGTCCGTTCCGTCCCTCAGAGAGAAAGCCGTTTGGTGCAAGGCTTTCACGCGGAAGCACGGCAGAGCCACCCCGGAGCTTTCGGCGCAGAGCCGAGCGTACCTGCGGCGTTAACGCAGACACAAAGCGGCAGTGCTGTTGTATTATATTCTTGCGGCGCTGCAAACCGGGTGGTACCACGGAAGCATAACAGCCTTCGTCCCTGTATTGGGGCGTGGGCTGTAATTTTTTTGTGGCGGACCCTGCATCGCAATTTTATGGATTGGAGAACAACACCTATGCAATGGACCGGATTGAACGAGCTTCGCGAAAAGTACCTGCATTATTTTGAGACGAAGGGCCACCTGCGTCTGGGCAGCTTCCCGCTGGTTCCGAAGGATGACCCCAGCCTCCTGCTGATCAACAGCGGCATGGCCCCCATGAAGAAATGGTTCCTCGGCCAGGAGGAGCCGCCGCGGCATCGCGTGACCACCTGCCAGAAGTGCATCCGCACCCCGGATATTGAGCGCGTCGGCATCACGGCCCGCCATGGCTGCTTCTTTGAGATGCTGGGCAACTTCAGCTTCCAGGATTACTTCAAGAAGGAAGTCATTCCCTGGGCGTGGGAGTTCCTGACCAAGGAACTCGAGATTCCCGCTGACCGCCTGTACATCTCGGTTTATCAGGAGGATGACGAGGCCTACGACATCTGGACGAAGGAAGTCGGCATCCCCGAGGATCACATGGTCCGCCTGGGCAAGGAGGACAACTTCTGGGAGCACGGCTCCGGCCCCTGCGGCCCCTGCTCTGAGATCTACTTTGACCGCGGCCCCGAGTACGGCTGCGGCAAGCCGACCTGCGGCG
>OBXA01001484.1_pt1 | contig 13550 bp, 16 predicted proteins | sample 1538121 | NCBI WGS metagenome assembly OBXA01 (sample SAMEA2580133, study PRJEB22360) | human gut metagenome | biome: human gut; feature: human-associated habitat; material: faeces | place: Denmark | collected 2008/2010 | reverse complement strand
CCGTTTCGCATCGAGGGCGGCCAGCACAATCAGCACCCGCCGCTGCAGCGGCGACGGCCTGCGGGAGGTTGTTACTGCTGCCATGAACGTTGTTCTGCTGTGGGAGCGCGCAGGAGCATTCCGGTGAGGCGCAGATGGTCCCTGTCGGCGACGTCTTCCGGGGCACGGCCCGCCATCGCCAGGTGGTACCAGAGTTCGATCGCGCTGCGTGCCCAGGCAATCTCCGCATCGGCATCATTGCAGTCCGCACGGTTTGCCCGTTCAAGACACGCGTTAATAAAATCTTCCGTGTCGCCAAGCATGGTTTCATAACTCAGGTGAAAGAATACTTTCTCATCCATCCTGCACGCTCCGTCTGGTTATGTGATTAAAGAAGATAAATCATATCATATATGATTTATTACTCATCATTTAAACATCATATCAGATATTATTATGCGGTTAATGATAAATATCATATCAAGTATGATTTTGTGAGTGTGACTTAATTATCATATCACTTACCGGTTTCCCGCCGCGCAGATCCGGTTTCTGGCTGTTCCGGATCTCCATGCCCTCTCTGGCGCGCCGCGACCCACTGACACAAGATGTGCCACTCCGTCAGCTGCGTTTTCTTCTATATGTTGTGTTCCTCCCCTGCCCCGTGACCGCCCGATCACCCCCATTAAAGGGCGATGTGGTTATTTCGTGTGCGTGGTACACTTCCGGAAACTGCGGAATAACAGAAAAGTCGGATCAGGTCGGAATGGGCATCCGGTAATTTAACGGCGTGGTTATATGGCTGCTTATTATTTCAGTGTTTGAAATTAACTGTTGTGAAAGTCACTTTCTCAACAGAGTGGCACTCATCTGACGATGATTGAGGTGTGGTAAAATTGCACGGCTAACTATTCAACTGAGGAAAGGACATGTTTACTGCATTCAATGAGAGAAATGATTTCAGTTATGCTTTTGAAAAAATCCGTAACGCGATTTCTTCACCTGGTGAAAGTAATACTTATGCTGCTACAAATCTCGGCCTCGACATTCTGGTCCGCAAGTATGAACTGTTCCGCAAGGAACTGGATGCGGCCGGCGAACTGGGCGACTGGGAATATGATCTCGATACCTACAGCCACTGTATTACGGTGCTGAAGCGCTACTTCACCGGTAATTCATCCGGGCTGACAGAACGTGATGCCCGGATTTACAGTCATTACCTGCAGACTGAGCACAAAGGGTTTGTGAAGCTTGCTGAAGAGCTGGCTGCCGGCCGCTGACTAAGGACAGAGGGCGGGATTTCACATTAAGGAACAATCATGTCAGATGTCATGACAGATTCAGAACAAGTTAAAGCAGTTGTGCAGGGGTTTTCTGCATGGATGCCGGTGATATCAACCCTAGCCGGTGGTGTACTGGCTGGCGGCGTGGCTTTACTGGTGAGCAGGGTGAATCACCGTTACGCCCGGGAACGAGAAGCGACTGCGGCAGCGGAGCGACTGCGCCATGAGCAGCAACTGTCTGAGGATAAACAGCAGAAAGAACTTCTTTACATCACCACGGAGCTGGTCTTCCACCTTGAACGTTTCGCTGAGCACTGTGCAAGAGTTGCCACGGATGCCGGTTATGAAGATCGTGACGGTATTACCCGGTTTTCAGTGGTACCGGAAGACCTCAGTCTTAGTGCTATCTCAGGTGACTGGCGAGTCCTGCCCCGCCATCTTATGTACCGTATCCGCGAGTTGCCCGTATTGCAGAACGGTGCTGACAGGGCTGTCAGTTCAGCAGCTGAACATGATGATCCACCTGACTATTCTGATACGTTTTATGAGCGTCGCTATCAGTATGCCTGGCTTGGACTGAAAACAATTATTCTTTCCCGGCGGCTGAGAAACCTCGCACAACTCCCTGCAACCCGCCTCGATGCAACGCCCTGGTCGGCACAGCCTGCTCTCTGGTCGATCTGGCGGCAGGAGCGTAAACGTCGGGCCAAGATAACTATCCTTAATCAGCGCGCGATAGCAGCGTTTCATATCCGGAAACAGTCCGGTAATAATGATTCAGCCCCTGCAGGAACACCATCATGATAATGTCATCCCTTCCGGCTGTTTCTCACCAGGGACATTCCTTACAGCTGCCAGTGGCCATCGATTATCCCGCGGCCCTCGCCCTGCGCCAGATGGCCCTTGTTCAGGACGAACTGCCGAAATACCTGCTGGCGCCGGAAATCAGCGCCCTGCTCCACTATGTGCCCGATCTGCATCGCAAGATGCTGCTGGCGACGCTCTGGAACACCGGCGCGCGCATTAACGAAGCGCTGGCGCTGACGCGGGGGGATTTTTCACTGGCACCGCCGTTTGTGCAGCTGGCCACGCTCAAACAGCGTGCGGAAAAAGCGGCGAGAACGGCCGGGAGAGCGCCCGCCGGCAATCAGGCCCATCGTCTGGTTCCGCTATCCGATCACCAGTACGTCAGCCAGCTGCAGATGATGGTGGCCACGCTGAAAATTCCTCTCGAGCGTCGCAACAAGCGGACCGGCCGAACCGAGAAGGCCCGCATCTGGGAGATTACCGACCGTACCGTACGCACCTGGCTGAATGAAGCCGTTGATGCAGCTGCTGCTGATGGCGTCACATTCTCGATACCGGTGACACCGCACACGTTCCGGCACAGTTACGCCATGCACATGCTGTATGCCGGCATTCCGCTGAAGGTCCTGCAGAGCCTGATGGGCCACAAGTCAGTGAGCTCAACGGAGGTCTACACGAAGGTGTTTGCGCTCGATGTGGCGGCACGTCACCGGGTTCAGTTCCAGATGCCGGGGGCCGAGGCGGTGGCGATGCTGAAAGAACGAATTTAACGGCTACAGGCTGACGCGCAGCAGGCTTGTCCAACCCCTTGTCTGTCCAGAAGCGAGTTCTGAACAGACAAGGGGTTCAGAATGAAATGCCGGGTAGGTATTTTGCCTCATCCGGGCAGTAAACGCGTTCTCAGGAGGGAAGAATCAGTGGCGGATCTGCGCCAGGTCGTCTTCAGTCAGACCGGTCATTTTCATCACGGTACTGCGGTCAATGCCGCTCCTGAGCATGGTACGGGCAACTTCCAGCTTGCCTTCCAGTTTGCCTTCCAGTTTTCCTTCATTGCGGCCTTTTTCAATACCACGTTGTTCACCTAGTTGGATGCCCTGCTCGAGCCCCTGCTCGATTCCCTGCTGGATACCCTTCTCAATACCTTTCTGCTCAAGCTGCTGTGCGATGGTCATAAGTGCGTCCCCGTGTTGCGGCACACGCAGTGCCAGTTCGCGTACAAAGGCTTCGGCGTCGGCTGTTTCGCCTGCCTGCACGATATAGTGTACCAGTGATATGACCTGGGATGAAGACAGGTATCCGGCCAGCAAAATGGGCGCCAGACGGTCAACCAGTTCAGCGAGGTCGCGCTGATGAATATGTTTCTGCAGTAAAGTCAGGGCGGCCATACTGCGGTGGCCGGCGATGTCATCATCCGGAATAACGGTCACATCAACCAGCGGGAAAGCGTTGCTGTAGAGGTTGCCTGCCAGCACGGGGTCGTCAAACTCATCCAGCCAGCGGGTGGAGTACGGATAGGGGCTGCGTTTACCTGTATAGAAAAGGACCGGTATCACCAGGGGCAACTTCTTATGGCCCGCTTCCAGATGGCGCTGCATGGCGGCTACTGCGTAACGTATAAGGCGAAACGCCATGTGCCTGTCCGGCGACGACTGGTGCTCAATAAGCACGTGAACGTAGCCGTCGCCGCCGGCGGTTTTCAGGCTATAGAGAACGTCGCTGAAATACTGGCGGAGGTCATCCTCAACAAACGAGCCGGATTCCAGCTTCAGCGTCGTGAGGTCACAGATGGCACGCAGTTCTGCCGGGAGGTGCAGCTCCATAAAATCCCGGGCTATTTCCGGCTGCGTCAGGAACTGCCTGAATGTCGCATCGTGGGGTGTGGGCGTGGTGGTTTTCTTTTTCATCGGTCCATGCTCTGAAAATAACGTTGTCATAATATCACAGGCAAAAAATGCTAACATTCGCGTGGAGGGGACTTTCTGTTTCTTCCGAGGGGGGCAGTGCCGGGGTGGTTCTGTCCCCCTCTCCTCTTCCCTGGCATACCATTCACTCTACAGTTACAGACGTCTCTGAAGATATTTAAGTGGTCTTGCCGTTTATGGCCTCACATATCTGGTCACATCAGTCCGGAGGCGGAGGAAGCTCCCGGTATCGTTGACGTATACCCTAATGTTACATATTGGCGAGCGATCTAGGATTGGTTAATAAAAAAGCCAGGGAATCCTGGCTCTTGGGTGAGCTGGTTGTTAGAAGAACCAGCGAATTAACTCTAAAAGCACAATGAGCGCTTTCAGAGTCTGGATGACTTTTGTAAGAGTCTCCATTTTCTCTCCTTTTCTGGAGAGTAGAACACCGAATGAACCCTTCCACTCTGTCATTCGGTTTTTAATCTTTAATGTCAGTTAAAGATAGTTCCACTCAGGTAATGGTACTGACTCAGCACCACCTGTTAGTCAGCCAGAGTCTAATCAATGTGTTAGCTGGCTCTTGTAAATCAGATTGATCAGAGTAAAGAGTGGGGGGTATCATTCAACCGTCAGTTAAAGATAGTTCCATTCCAGATCTGAGTACCAGCTTAGTTTTGGATGTAAAAAAGCCCGATCACCAGTCGGGCTTTTTTACATCTAAACCCGCCTGAAGTCTTATCATCCGCTGCCTTGACCCCAATTATGGGTTAATTTATTACTGTAACGCATTCCTAATAATCGCGATTTTATTGATTCAGAACAAAGTAAAAATGTCAGAGTACAAGTGAAGGGCGCTTGCGCTAAATGTAAATTTATACGATTAAAAAAAGATCATTTTTACTACTAACAGTTATTCCTGTTCTTAGTCATTCATCTGAACGAGCTCTTGAAACAGTCATCGTCTGGTCGCATTAAACCGTAAGCGGAGGAAGAACCCATAACCTAATGTTATCGTTCGAAGCGGTAGGCTATGAGATCTCAAACCTCAACATTTAGTTTTATACTCATTTGAGCTTTTGAGCTTTTGAGCTTTTGAGCTTTTGAGTTTATGTGTGTTTTTGCTTTTGCTCATATTAATATAATGGTAGACTCAAAAACTCATAGGAGTAATTGAGTAAAAACACAAGTGGGGTTATGAGTATGAAGGTTGTTTCTTTCCTTAATCCGAAGGGTGGCTCAGGTAAAACCACCGCAGTTATTAACGTTAGTACAGCAATGGCTCGTGCAGGATACAACATCGCCGTTGTGGATACAGATCCACAGATGAGTCTGACTAACTGGAGTAAATCAGGCAAAGCCGCATTTGATGTGTTCACGGCTGCGTCTGAGAAAGATGTTTATGGCATCAGGAAAGATCTTGCTGAATACGACTTCGCCATAGTTGATGGCGCCGGTTCGCTTTCTGTAATTACTTCTGCTGCAGTAATGGTCAGCGATTTAGTTATCATTCCGGTTACTCCCAGCCCACTTGATTTTTCCGCAGCGGGAAGCGTTGTCACAGTCCTTGAAGCTCAGGCATATAGCCGGAAAGTAGAAGCTCGTTTTCTCATAACTCGAAAAATCGAGCAGGCAACCATGCTAAATGTTTTAAAAGAAAGCATTAAAGACACTGGTGTCAAACCATTCCGAACGGCAATTACTCAACGCCAAATTTATGTTAAGTCAATTCTGGATGGTGACAGTGTATTTGAATCTAATGATGGGGCCGCTAAAGGTGAAGTGGAAATCCTTACAAAAGAAATAGTTAAAGTTTTTGAGTAATTACACTTTTACTTATAAACTCAAATGAGTAAATGAAAAGGGGGAGTCTATGGCTCTTGAAAAGGCCCATAGTGGTAGTAAAAAAATGACCTTTGGTGAGAATAGAGATCTTGAAAGAGTGGTCGCTACTCCAGCTTCATCAGGTAAGAGCAAGCGTGTTAACGTCAATTTTGATGAGGTGAAACATACCAGATTTAAAGCTGCTTGCGCGAGAAATGGAACTTCAATAACGGATGTGATTAGCAAGCTTGTAGATGACTGGCTTAAAGAAAATGAATAATTGAGATCTAAGCAGTGATAGAATTTCACTGCTTAAATGAAGTCAATGCCGGGTGATGCCGCTGACGTCTTGTTCGGGCAGTAAAGCGTGTCCAGTGGGTGTCATCAGTTTCTCTGTTGCCAGATTGCCGTAATAAGGCTCGTTGATGGCGAACGGCGACGTTTTAATGAAAGCCGAGATATGCCGGCAGTACTGGTGCTCTCCGCGCAGCTTCTCTGCTGCGCGTTCTGCATGCTGGCAGACGGCCTGACGCATGGCTTCATACGTTGTGACGCGTTCTCCGAAAGAACGACTGCAGACAATCTGCTGTTTGGGCGGGGGCGCTTCTTCCAGCGAGATGCACGGCTCTCCGTTCAGTTCACGAACCGTTCTCTCCAGTACCACATTGAAGTTTTTCCGGATGAAGGTCGGATTCGCGCGCGCCAGCTGCAGCGCGTTGGTGATACCCATTGTCCCCAGCGTCTTCGAAATTCTCCGGCCCACGCCCCAGATTTCTTCCACCGGCTGCAGTGAGAGCAGTTTCTCCGTCCGGCGGGGATTGCCCGGGGTCAGGGCCAGCACGCCACCAAATTGCGGCCATTCTTTTGAAGCCCACTGGGCTGACTTCGCCTGCGTTTTGGTAGGGCCCATACCGACACCGATGGTGAGTCCCGTACCGTTGCCAACATGGACACGCAGCTGCTGGCCGAAGTCTTCAAAGTCAATGCAGCTGTTGATGCCCCGGATATCCAGAAACATTTCATCGATTGAATACTGTTCCACGCGTGGCGCCAGCTCTTCCAGATGAGTCATCACCCTGGCGGACATCGAGGCGTACAGCTCATAGTTACTGGAGAACACGTGCAGCTTCTCAGGGAACTGCGCGTCCTTCAGCCGGAACCACGGCACCCCCATTTGAATACCAAGACGTTTCGCTTCTTTTGAGCGGGCGATAACGCAGCCGTCGTTGTATCTGAATGCCACTAACAGTTAGTAATATTTAAATGATTGTTTTAAATATATATTTAATTACTAACTTTTTCTGCGTGTTAGTTCTTGGAGGGATGCTTTAGTTAGCAAGTTATAAATAGGCGAACGCTCAGTCACCATCCGTTGTGTGCCAGAAGCGGAACTTGCTTACATCGTGCTATGTTAGTTTACTGGGAGCAGGTCAGCGGCTCTTTTCGTCTTGCAGAAGCTTCCTGTATCGCTCGTATTGCGCACTCTGAGTTAAGGACCGTATGACTACAAATCAGTTTTATGAACTCTATCGCCATCTCGGCACATTACGAACCGATGCCAGCAATATTCATCTCGTTATCGAGAAACTGACTCTGTTGTGCCGCGAAACAAAAACATCGTCATCCCCAGAAGAATGCCTGCTTGCCGCAGACAACTGCCTGCATGAAATCAGCAATTCTGCTTCACTTTTTGCAGTCGCTCTCTCCTGCTGGCTTACGGATGATGAGTACCATGGACTCGCGAAGGCCCTTGCAGATAAGGCAAGTGTGAACCACTTACAGGCGGAAAACCCACTGGCGTATGACCTTTCCTCTCTGGATGAATCACGCGCCATCCTGGCGGCATGCAGACTCTGCGCACTGCATGTTTCCCCAGCCATCTCGCTCGGCTGGGCCTTAAGCCTGGCAACCGCACACCCAGCAAGTGCCCCGGCACTAAATGCGGCAAGAGCACTCGTGCTGCATCACATGCAGGAGTATCCATGGACCACGCTGCGACTACTTTCCAGCCTGAAATCTCCGTTTACCTCGCTTGAAATAGCTAAAATGGCGCTGGCTCAACTGGAACAACAGCAAAATCATCTGAATGTACTACCAGTGCTTCGTGAGTTTGCAATGCCTCCCGAGATGCGGCTGATGTATGCTAGTCTCAAGCGCAGTGAGAATCGTGATATTCAACGGCACTCAGAAGAAAAATCCATTTTTGGCCAGCTTTTCACGAAGCAGTATTTCAAGTACGCCAGCAAAACTGCGTTAGAATTTTCTGTCGGTGACGACGTCAAAGAAACCACGTTGGAAATGACACCCTTCCAAGTTGAAGTTGAGTTACCCATCACCTGGCGCACCGATCCTCTTTCCGGTGAACTGACCAGAAAAAGATTGTGGAAAGGAAAGCTGAAATGAGTATTCAATTGGTTCTATCCCATTATCTGGCGGGGCTGCGTGAGCGCAATGAGCTCGATGTACTGCTGCCAGAGTTGCTCAAAGCTATGGGGCACAATGTGCTCAGCCGTCCACAGGTTGGTCCAGGGCAGGCTGGTGTTGACGTGCTATCGACCAAAACGGGGGCAGATGGTATTGATGAGGTTTATGTTTACATCATCAAATTTGGCAACGTCGGACGGGCTGATCTTTACGGTGGGCCTCAGTCTATTGATCCCTCTATCCGTGAGGCCTGCAATGACTTCCTCAGAAATCGTTTACCGGAACCACTCAAACCGCTGCGCAAGCGGATCGTTCTGGTATCCAATGGCGTCCTGCTTCAGGAAGCTCAGGCCGGTTTTGCAGCGCAGACGGCAGACATCGCAACACGCCCGCTTTGCAGTTTAGAATTCTGGGGCTCCGATCAGCTCACACCTTGGATAGAACAGTACCTTTTTGATGAAACATTACTGCTGGCGCGAGGAAAATCTGACCTGCGAGCGGCCCTGGCTGGCCTTGAGGAGTCAGGTTCGGCTACAAGGCGGTTTACCCGCTTTGTCGATGCCTGTTTTGAAATACAGGCCGACGAGTCGGAACAAAGTGCTGCAACGCAAAAGAAAAAGTTTTTAAGACGATGTGCCGCAGCTTCAATGGGCTGGGCGATCCTGCTGGTCTGGGGAAAAAGCGAAGGCAATTTAAAGCCTGGGGTAGTTACCGGCGAATATCTGATACTGCGTATCTGGGCAGAGGCGGTAAAACTGGAATTGCATGCCGACCACGCATTTGCCGACCGGTTTGAAAACTTGGTTACGCTGCATATACAGGCTCTGGTGGACTACTTTGAAAAGGTAATGCCAACCTTGGAGTCACCACGAGCAGTCCTACGCTGGCGCCCTGAGCGAGTCTTCTACCTGGAGCTTATGTTTGAGGAATTGGGGCGCCTGTCCACCCTCCTGCTATTGCTCCAGCAAAAGCCAGGAGAGGAGGCATTTCGAACGACTATCCGCAACGCCATCATTTATCTGGTCAATCAGCATTCGGGGGTACTGCTTCCCCTTTATGACGGGCACACCATCGACCTAACCCTGCTCTTTTGCGCACTGATGGGCGAGTCAGACTGGGACAATACGCGGATGATTGCAGGAGAAGTTGTGGCCCGACTTCACCATGCGCTGAGAACAGATTGTTATCTGCCGGTTGACACCGACTCTCAGGAAGATGCTATTGCCCTCGACAGAAACAAGGCTGAGAGTCGTGATTTCTTCCAGACCTCAACGTTGGTGCCAGCACTCGCTACTGTGACGTCACTGCTCGGTGATGAAGAAGCCTTCCAGTCGCTACGGGATAAGGTCCTGCCACTGATGAAAGGGGTAACACTCGAACGCTGGTTCCCTACAGCACTACTCGAAAAACTCAGCGGATCGACACTGGGAATCCACAGCGTCGGTATTTCCAAGGCATTGTCTGGCCTCAGACCTTCAGCAAAGGAGGAAGCCGAGGCGTCAATTAATACCTTTGACGATGCAGCAGCCCCTTCAGATTTCAGATGGTACTGTAACTGGCAAATCCTGGTTGCGTTGTCGGCACGCCTGTACCGACACCCACTACCTACGTGGTTTATTAGTGAATACAGCCTGACAGAACCCTCTGATGATTAGTGCCCACTGAATCGCCTCAGACCATTAAGAATAAGATGATATGAACAACATAGATTTAACTAACGTTTCTTACCACTCAGATCGTTGTTGCTCAGTACGACAACCGGTTTACCCCGCAGGTCAGGGCGAAACACCTTCTCGCAGCTGGCATAGAACGAATTGACGTCGGCCAGGGCAAACATCAGTCCGCGCCGCGCGTCTTATGGATAAACGCGGTCACCACACCAAAAATCTGCAGCGTCTCCGGGTCAGGGTGAAGGGCAGGGTAGGCCGGGTTCATGGGCTGCAGTACAGGACGGGGCGTCAGCAGAAGCCGTTTGACGGTAAATTCTCCCTCCATTTCGGCGATGACAATGTCCCCGTGCACCGGCTTCTCTGCCTTGTCGACGACCATCAGGTCGCCTGAGTTCAGGCCAATATCGGTCATCGAGTTGCCGATAGCCCGGACAAAATAGGTGGAGGCCCGGTGCCGGATGCAGTACTCGTTCAGCTCCGCTTCCGTGTAATCTGCCGCCGGTGAAGGAAAACCGGCGGCGCAACGCTCGGTAAAAAGGGGGAGGGTCATGACCCCGGGTTCCAGGGAGGCAGCAATAAACTTCATCTTTAGCGTCTCATTAACTGTGTTTATATACAGTAATTATTTTGCCGCCTTCATTTTTTTGCAAGCCTCTTTACGCAGCCCCGGGCTAAAACATTGCTGTGGTTACGAAAAAAAACGACTGACTGTAAAAACGTATGTCAGAGCGTGCGCTGCGCTGATATCGTGTAATATACAGAAAACAAATGAGTTTTTACCCGAGGAGGTGTTTATGTCGCCTGGATTCAGAAAGGCTCTCCGCTTTGCCGGCGTCCCCGTCGACAGCAGCGAACCGGTACGCAGGCAGTACGGCAGTCGCATGATTGGTATCGTGACGGTATGCCTGCTTCCGCTCCTGGTGTTCGACGTCCCGCTGTGGGTTTTCGTGCTCTCCCAGGTTATCTGGGGCGCGGGCGTGTATATCGGCCTCTCCGTGGCCGGAGACAAATCCCGGAACCGCTGATGCTTTGTCGCTGATTGTACGAAAAAAACACAGGCGTGATGACGCCTGTGCTCCCGCGCTTCTCCGCTGTCTGCCTTCAGGTTATCCACAATCTTAAACCCCGCGTTTGTGGACAGGTATGTCCATACTCCTCTTTCCCCTGATGTCGCTGAAGGCCTGCCACCCGCTGCCAGTGTCTCGCGTCCGGTCGGGTACGGGACGGGCGGCTTTTCCGCTCAGGCCCGGCGTCGTTGAGAGTGTACGCCAGTCCCTCGCCCTTTTAAGGAACGCCCTTCAAGCCGCTTTCGCGGCATATCCTTACCGTCGAAAAGACTGACGGCTGCGGTATTCCACGGTCGGCCTGACCCGTGACCGGACGCGATGAACAGGCAGCGTGCGGCAGGGAACGGTATCGCGGTGATACCTCCTGTCCCCTCTGACTACAGGAGTGCTGCCATGTCCAGATTCATTCTCGGGAACTGTATTGATGTGATGCGCGGATTCCCCGACCGTGCCGTGGACCTTATTGTGACCGATCCGCCTTACCTCGTCGGTTTTAAGGACCGCCAGGGCAGACAGATTGCCGGGGATGTGACGGACGAATGGCTGCAACCGGCCACGCTGGAGATGTACCGCGTCCTTAAAAAAGACGCCCTGATGGTCAGTTTCTACGGCTGGAACCGTGTGGACCGCTTTATGGCCGCATGGAAGGCGGCGGGGTTCTATGCCGTGGGCCAGCTTGTGTTCACCAAAACCTATGCTTCCAACCGCCGTAATGCGAAAGACCGTCGCGGATTCGTGGACTACCGCCATGAAGGGGCTTATGTCCTTGCCAAAGGCCGCCCGGTGCCACCCCTCAGACCGCTGCCGGATGTGATGCCTTTCCCGTATACCGGCAACCCTCTGCACCCAAACCAGAAACCGGTGGAGGCGCTACAGCCGCTGATTGAGTCATTCAGCACCCCTGGCGCGATTGTTCTCGACCCGTTTGCGGGGAGTGCCTCGACCTGCGTCGCCGCATACCGCGCCGGACGCCGCTATATCGGCATTGAAATGCTGGCGCAGTACCACCGGGCCGGAGCCGAACGACTGGCCGCCATGCGCCGGGCCGTCAACACCCCGGCGGCGAACGATGAATGGCTTCCGGAGGCGGCGTGATGAACTACAGCGGACACGAAGCCCTGCGCCGCGATATAGCCGGGCTGGCCAACAACATCTGCGACCTGAAAACCACCCTCAAAGTGCTGGAAGAAACGTATCACTACCGGCACGACGGACTGGCGGAGCGGCTTGCCGGTATCAGCCTGCGGCGTCTCAGCGTCCTGATGGATGAGGCGTTCAGTATAGCCCTGTTACTCGATGAATCTTTCAGAGACTGAATCCCGGGCGGCGAGGCCACCCCACCGAATCACGGAGACAACATCATGCTGTATGGCACCCGTAAAGAACTGAACAAGAAACTCAAACGCATGTTTGGAAACGAAGAACGCTACGCCCTGCTGGTCTGGACGAAAGAAGACGTGATGGCCCAGGCCTGGAACATGACGGAGGCCGAGGCTCACACCCTGCTTGAGCTTATCGGCCGCACGGGAACCGGGGAGCACACCGAAGAAGGCGTGTCATTCCGCACCGTGCAGGCGCTGTACGCCGGGATTCGCCCGGGCATTCCCCGCGTGAGCGTCCCCGTCGATACGCTGCATCGCATCACGGACATTGCCGCACAGGCGATTAACGGAGAAGACGAGCATTCGCCGTCCCTGACGGTCGATCACTACCCGAGTGTCGCTGACGCTCAGGCAGAAATCGCCTGGCTGAAACGCGAAATCGCCGCTTAACCCGACCGCCCCGCTGAACGGCGGGGCGATATCACGCGAACTGAGACGACAATGATGAAAAATGAAACCCTTAACGCCCTTATCCTGCGCCACGGAGACCGGATGCTGCGTCAGTCTGGCTGGCCCGACGCCATTGATATGGCGCCCGTCGCACCCGGAACCGTACCCGGCTGGCTCGCCGCCTGCGGCTCTCTCAGCGGTACGCAAATCCTCACGCTGACAGAACAGCTTTGCCAGCCGCTGACGTATGGCCGGGCAGCGTTGTTGCTCGCCAGCGCCCGGCGGCTGGCGGGAACCCCGGCGCGTCTGCATCTCTTTCCGGTGCAGGCATATCCGCATCCGGAGCGGCTGGCTGACTGTCAGGTTATCCGCCTGCCTTACGCTCAGGAGTGGCTGACGGCAGCGGAATGTGACGATCTGCTGGCCTTCCTGAAAGCCTCCCTCACGCAGATAACGGAAATCGTGCGCCGGGATACGAAACGTATTGCTGCCGCGCTGGTGCCGTCCGCCGTCCCGCGCCTGATGGACAGGCGTTTCGGGGACTGGCGGTTGCTGGCCGACGAGTATGACCATGAAAACTGGCTGGACGCAGGCGAGACCGACAGGCTGGATCAGGTCCTTGATGCCATTCTGGTTCGCAGTGCGCGATTCTGCCCGGTCCTGCTCACCCTGGTAAATGAGCGGGAGGAAAACATGGAGGGCGCAGGGGTTATTACAGACCTGCTGCGTTTTCCGGGCGATCCGGTTCGCCGCTGGCTTGATCGCCGCGTATTGCGGGACGTGGTGAGAGAGGCCCGCGGCGTCCGCCCTCGAGACTCAT
>OBXA01001479.1_pt1 | contig 13578 bp, 11 predicted proteins | sample 1538121 | NCBI WGS metagenome assembly OBXA01 (sample SAMEA2580133, study PRJEB22360) | human gut metagenome | biome: human gut; feature: human-associated habitat; material: faeces | place: Denmark | collected 2008/2010 | reverse complement strand
GTTTACCTGAATTAGACTACCATCAGCTTGTCTTTCGTGGGACAGATATAGTGTCGTTGGATGGAAGGAGGATTTTCAGCTGACCTATAGTCGAGAAATTCCAGCTCATCGCTCAGCTATTGCCTTTCGGTCTGATCACTTGCCTAATCTCAGTGGCTATATCACTTGTTTCTGGCCATTCAAAGGGTGGTAATCTTGCCCTCTATTCGGCTATTCAAAGCTCGACTTGTTCTACGTGAGCAAATAGCAGAGCTTTTGCTCCTAGATCCTCCAAGGTTGATGAAACCACTCTTAGAAAATCCTGCTTACCAAGAGTTGAAAGTCAAGATGACAGTTATCAGACCCCGAGATTCTGTTGTAGAGTCATGCTCTACTGGGAACAGGCTGCTCAGCTAGTAGCAGCGAAAGGTATAGGGATCTTCTCAACATAATGCCTTACTTTGGCAGGTTGACCCGGAGAACAGGGAATTTATCTATGTGGATCAGCCCACAGAGATGAGTCAACGCATGGAAGGAACTTTCCAAGAATGGATTGAGACCTTGCCAAATCAAGAACTCAAGCAAGTCTGAGATTTATTCTTTGATACCATCCTTGATTCTGGAATTGAAAGTCTAGACGATCTTGGGATAAAAACTCTCCCTAAACTAGGTCAGTTGTTGCAAGAATTTGGCAACCTTACTGACCAACAAAAAAAGGTTCTTCAAGATGGTTTCAACCAATTACTCTCGATATTTTGGAAGTCAGGAAACAAGAAATATAGTCACCCCAAGCTAGAACTTCCTGATTATATCAAAAAATTGAGTGAATTAACTAACAGCGATTAGGGTCATCTGAACTATAGAAATGGAGGATATCATGCCAAAAAACGTACTTATTACAGGAGCAACATCAGGAATTGGTGAAGCAACGGCGTATGCCTTTGCCAAAGAGGGGGAAAATGTCATCCTAACAGGTCGCCGTGTGGAGCGCTTAGAAGCCTTGAAAGAAGAGCTCCAAGCCACCTATCCAGGCCCAAAAAGTTTGGACCTTTACATTGGATGTTACTGATATGGAGATGGTCAAGGACGTTTGCCAAGCCATTCTTAAAAGTGTGGGTCAAGTCCATGTCTTAGTCAATAATGCAGGCCTGGCACTAGGCCTAACAGCTTACCAAGACTACGAAGAGTGGGACCTGCTGACCATGCTCGACACCAATGTCAAGGGCTTGATGATGATGACACGTCAGATTTTGCCGAGTATGGTAGCTGCCAATGAGGGCCATATCATCAATATGGGCTCTACAGCAGGCATCTATGCTTATGCAGGCGCCGCTGTTTATTCAGCAACCAAAGCTACAGTGAAAACTTTTAGTGACGGCTTGCGTATTGATACCATTGCCACAGATATCAAGGTAACAACCATTCAGCCAGGTATTGTTGAGACGGACTTTTCTCAAGTTCGCTTTCACGGTGACAAGGAGAAGGCAGCCAAGGTTTATCAAGGTTTGGAAGCCCTCCAAGCCCAAGATATTGCGGAGGCAGTCCTCTATGTTACCAAGCAACCACGACGCATTCAGATTTCAGACATGACCATCATGGCTAACCAACAAGCCACAGGGTTTACGATTCATAGGGGAGAGTAAAAAGAGAAACTTATGAAGAATCAAACTAATCCAGCCATCGGCAGTAGCTGGGAAGACTTACAATCAAAACTCTCTAGCAAGGAAGAAATTGAAGCCAGTTACCAAAGAGTGGAAAAACTCATTCAGAAAAAAAGAGTAAATAGAAGATAAAAACACGGAACCAAGCTGTGTTTTTTTGTTTGAACTTTTCCAAAACTATGAAAGAAACCGTGAAAATGCTATAATGTAAGGGATTACGACAATGTTGAAAGGATAAGTCATGCCAGCAGTTACTCCAGAACTTGAGATAGAACGTCAATTAATCGAGCAATTAACCTCTGGTGAGAGCCAGTGGACCTATCGCCCAGACTTAAAAAATGAAGGTCAATTATGGGATAACTTTTTTGAGAAGTTAGCGCAAAATAACGTTGCCCTCCTTGCTGACCATCCCTTGACTGAGCAAGAGAAGCGCCAAATCAAGAACCAGCTTAACTTCATTAACTATTATGAAGCTGCTAAGTGGTTGGCTGGTGAAAATGGTATTGCCAAAGTCGAGGTACAGCGTGAAGATGCTAGCCTTGGGACTATCCGACTTTCTGTCATCTGGCGTGACAATATCGCTGCTGGAAAATCCAGTTACGAAGTGGTGAATCAGGTGGAACGTGACAAGGCCCATCCTCAAGATCAGGATCGTCGTTTAGATACAACCCTGATGATCAATGGCCTTCCTCTTATCCATATCGAGCTCAAGAGTCCTCGTGTGGCCTTTTTGGATGCCTTTCATCAAATCAAAAAGTATGACCGTGAAGGAAAGTTACGTGGCATCTATTCTGCCCTTCAGATGTTTGTTGTGACTAATAAGGTTGATACACGTTATATTGCAGCTGCACGAGAGGATAAGCTTAATAAACAATTCTTAACATCTTGGGTGGACAAAGATAATAAACCCATGACCAGTCTCATGGACTTTGCCCACGAGGTTCTGTCTATTCCACGTGCCCATCAGATGGTGATGCAGTACTCCGTTATTGATGATAGTAAAAAAGCCCTTATCCTCTTACGTCCTTATCAAATTCATGCCATCGAGTCTGTTCAAGATGCCTCTCGCCGTCAAGAATCTGGCTATATCTGGCATACCACGGGTTCTGGTAAGACCCTGACCTCCTACAAGGTGGCTCGCAACCTCTTGCAGATTCCAGCCATTCAAAAGACAATTTTTGTCGTCGACCGTAGGGACCTTGACCAGCAGACGACCTCGTCCTTTCTCTCTTATGCGGCCAATGATATCATTGACATCGACGAAACGGACAATACTCATGACTTGGTCAAGCGTTTGGCAGGAAATGATAAGCGAGTGATTGTGACGACTATCCAGAAAATCACAACCATGATGCGCAAGTTTGGAGAGGGTAAATACCAAAAGGATTCGGAAAAAATCAAGGACCTCCGTGTAGCTTTCGTTGTGGATGAGTGTCACCGCGCGGTTACGCCTCAGACCCAAAAAGACATCAAAGGCTTTTTCCACAATTCGCTCTGGTATGGCTTTACTGGTACACCGATTTTCAAGGAAAATAAACGCAAGCAATTAGGCGATTTGGCACAAACTACCCACCAACAATATGGCGAACGCCTACACGAGTATACGGTCAAAGAAGCCATCCATGACGGGGCAGTTCTGGGCTTTAAGGTGGATTATCGGAATACCATTATTTCGCCGATTCCTGAAAAAGATCTTCCTGACTCTGTCTATGAAGATAAAGAACACATGCTGGAAGTACTGGATGCTATCCTAAACAAAAGTTATCAACAGTTGGGCTTCCCAAATGGTGTGGGTAAGACCTATGAGGCTATCTTAACCGTTAAGTCCATTCCGCAAGCTCAGGCTTATTACAATCTGCTCAAGAGTATCAAGGCAGGACAGGAACGTGTCAAGGTGTCAGAGCGAGCTAAGCGCGTGCTACCCGACTTTCCAAAGATGACGGTCACTTACTCTGTGTCGGAAAATGAAGAAGAGTCTATCGACTACCAAGACCACATGAAAGAAGTCATGGACGACTACAATCAGGAGTTCGGTACCCATTTTAATATGGCTGATTTGCGTGGTTTTAACACGGATATCAATAATCGGTTAGCCAGAAAATTAGATAAATACATTCCTCGCAATGAACAGTTGGATTTGGTTATCGTCGTTGACCGTCTTTTGACCGGTTTTGATGCCCCCTGTCTATCCACTCTCTTCATCGACCGTAAGCCCATGCGTCCACAGGATTTGATTCAAGCCTTTAGTCGCACCAACCGCATCTTTGACAGTAAAAAGCGTTATGGTCATATCATCACCTTCCAAAGACCAGAGGCCTTTAAAGAGGCTGTGGATAACGCCCTTAAACTCTATTCAAACGGTGGTGAAAATGATGTCACTGCCCCAGACTGGGCAGAAGAAAAAGCTAACTTCATCCAAGCCTGGATAGACTTTCAAGTAAAAGTGGAAGATGTGGAAAACTATGTCATCACGATTGAGCAGGCTACTAGCCCACAACTCCGTCACATTGCCAAGGCTTATCAAACCTTTGACAAGCATCTGGCATCTATCCGTGTCTATAGCGAATACAATGAAGCGGCTATCTATGCAGAAACTGGCTTATCAGATGAAAAGCTTGAAACCTATCTAGGAATCTATCAAAATATCCTAGCAGAGCTCAAAAGCCGAGCTGAAGACGATGGTGATGATAATCTCTTTGATATCCACTACGAACTGGAATCAGTCCAAGTCGACGAGATTAACTATGCTTACATCCTGACACTGATTCAAAGTATGATTCAGCAGGAAGAGGATAGTCCAAAGGCCCTCAGTGACAAGGACATCGAAACAGTTGATAACTACATCTACAGTCTGGAACGCACAAATCCTAAACTAGCCGAAATCATCCGAAACATGTGGAAAGAAGTCCAAGCCAATCCTAAAGATTACCGAGGACAATCGATCACTGGCGTCTTGGACACTATGATTGAAGCCATCATCGACGACCATCTCAAACACTTTGCCAGAGAATGGTATGTCGGACTGGATGAACTTCGTTACTATGTCCAACACTATCGTAAGGGTGCCAAGAAGCAATCTGGAGAAAGCCAGCTCACCAAGAGCCAACGCTACAAAGACTACAAAGCAGAAACAGCTGATGCCCTCAACCCGCTCAGCTACAAAAAACACATCAAAGAAGCCTACACCAAACTCATTGAAGAAGTTATTGAACCATTGAGAGTTGGGAGGTAGAGGGAAACGTGAAATGGTAAAATTTAAAAAATTTGAACGATATATCAATCAATCAAAAGACTATTCAGCTTATTTCGGGTATATTTTCCTAGAGCAAAATTATTGGGATGACTATGGTTTTGAAACTCTATTCGAAGTTTATATACCAGATAAAGATGGAAAACTAAAGGAAATTGGTAGCATTAGTATAGCTCCTAAAGATGCGCATCTGGGAGAGGGAAAAAAATATAGGACATTTCATGATGAACGATTGTTAGATGAATTTGATAAACTACCTGATGGGTTTGTCTCGATTGGCAATGAAGATTATTATATAAATTTACATAAATATTTTAATAGAGAAAATTGTCATCATATTTTTGATGCTCTAAACGATCTAACAAAATCAAGTGTATTTAGTCAAGATTTCCAGTCGGAGGTTGTTTCAACATCATTTTTTAGAGGTAATAATGAAAGAGAAGCAAAAACCAAAATAAATAATATACTTAGACCTTTGGCTAATGATGGAAAACGTAGGGGATATGATATTACTTATTCATATTTTCGGAACGGAAATGAGAAAGCGACTTTTAGATTTATTGCTGACTTAAATGAAGTATTCCCTCAAAATGTTCAAGCAATTATAGGAAATAATGGAGTTGGTAAAACATCTTTTTTTAAAGACATAATTTCATTAACAGCAAAGCAGTCGCTTAACTCGAATTCGTGTTTAAATCCAAACTCTAAAGATGAGATTTCTTTGAGCTTTTCCTCTGAAGATGAAATTAAAGTTGATTCCCCAAAAGATTATTTTTCTAATTTACTATTTATATCGTTTAGTCCGTTTGATAAATTGTATTTTCGTGATGGCAGGAGCTTAGATATTAATGGTAATGTAGACTTCTTGGGATTATATATGAAAGGTGAGGAACCTATTAGTATAGAAAATTTGAAGTCAGAATTTATTTCAATAGTAAAAAATGTTTGGGAAAATAAAGAAAATTCAGAGTTATTGACAGATAGTCTTATAAATTGTATCTTTCAGGACAACTTGGATTCGTCAGTATTCTTATCTGATATTCATAATCTAGATGGTAAAAATTCTGAAGAAAAGAATAAAATAATAGAACAAATTTTCGGAGATTTATTTGATGAATCAAGTTCCGGACATAAGATAATGCTTTTATCGATTTCAAAGCTAGTTCTAACGCAAAAATATAACTTAGTATTAATTGATGAGCCCGAGCTTTTCTTGCATCCTCCATTAGTTTCGAATTTTATCCGGAGTATCTCAGAAATAATGACTAAAAAAAATGCATTATGTATTTTATCAACTCATTCTCCTATAATAGTTCAGGAAATTCCAAAAGACTGTGTAAAAATCATAGAAAGAAGTAGAGAAAACATATTTTCAATTATTGAACCTAAGTACGAGACTTTCGGAGAGAATTTATCTACATTAACTAATGAAATTTTCAAGTTAGATCAATATACTTCAGGATTTTATACCTTGTTGAAGGATATTATAAATAATCCCAAAGATCATGGTATGACTTATGAAGATATAGCAAAACTAGAGTTAGGAAGAGATGGAAATCTGTTCAGAGATTTACTTCTCTCCAGAATTGATCAACTGGAGGAGTAGATGGTATTAGATGCGCTTCGAGAACCTCAAAAAGATTACTTTGAATTTATTGGTGAATTAAAAGATAAACAGTGTTCGGAGTTTGAAAAAGAGATACTTGAAAAACTTAATAATGCTCTTTCTTATGAGGATATAGATGTATATATTCATTCTTTTTCCAGAAATAATTTTAATAAGAATCAGATTCAAGAGAACACTTCAATTGCAAGTTCAAGTCAGATAGCTAGTTTTTGGGATTCAATCAGAACAAAGTTTGAAAAAGAAGAGATATTGTCTAATTGTTCAACTTGTCCTATTTGTGGATTAACTTTTTATAACGATACATTTTTTAAGTACTATAAGACTGTTGAGCATGTTTTACCAAAAAGCTTATTCAATCAATTCGTTTTATTACCACAAAATTTATTCTTTATGTGTGGTTTTTGCAATGGAAGTAAGAGTGATAATTATTCTGAAAATATTTTTCATCCTTATTATCAGGGTAGGGAATATATACCGTCAGATTTTTCTGTAGATATAACTTTAACTGAGCCGAAAAGCTTTTCACCAAAGAATGCATTTCTTGTGATTAAAATCAGAAGTTCTAACGATAAAGATTATGAATTGTTAGATAGAGTTTATAAAGTAAAAAAGAAGTACAAGGATTATGTTGAAAAAATTTTATATAAAGAGATTTTATCTATAGAGGTTGTTTTGAAAAAAGATTTAGAACGAATAGAATCTATTGAGAACAAGATTGATTTTTTAGTTAGATATTTAAAAAATGTTTTTCATCTTGATGATACAAAAAAATACTTTAATGCTGATATTGAGATTACTCTGAGAGAATGCATAATTGGAATGATAAATAATCAGACTGAGTTATTTGCAAAGTATATTCTTGATAAGCTGAATATATAATTTTAAAAAATAAAATGATAAATAAAGTGACGGAGCTTAAATTGAAAGTAAGAAACAAGGGATACTCAGGTGAAGTATCCAGAAAGTTATTGAAAGAATTGGTAAGTTTAAATGGTAGAATAGGTTTTAGGGGATATACAAAAAATGATATTGTTGAACGCAGTAATGGTGTCTTAACATATAGTCCTACTAATATTGTAAATAATAAGATTGTAAATTATAAAAATGACACTTATATTTCGCAAGATAAATACAAAGAATCTCCTGAAATAATGGTGAAAAATAATGATATATTATTTGTAAAAACGGGATCCACTTTAGGGAAATCAGCACTAGTAAGGAATCTTACTGAACCAGCAACCATAAATCCTCAGTTAATAGTAATAAAAACTATTCATGTTGATTCAGATTATTTAGCTGTTTATTTGCTTACAGACAGTATTCAAAAACAAGTATTTCAAGTTAAAATTGGTGGAGCTGTTCCAACATTAACAGAAACTGAAATTGGTAAATTTGTAGTCAAACTACCCCCTCTCCCCGAACAAACCGCCATCGGTTCCCTCTTCCGCACCCTTGATGACCTTCTAGCTAGCTATAAGGACAACCTCACCAACTACCAATCCCTCAAGGTGACCATGCTTTCCAAGATGTTTCCCAAAGTGGGACAGACCGTTCCTGAGATACGTTTGGATGGATTTGAAGGTGAGTGGGAAAATAAAATACTCTCTGAAGTTACAAATATTACAATGGGACAATCTCCCAAGTCAGAAAACTATACAGATAATCCGAATGATTATATTCTTGTTCAAGGAAATGCAGATATTAAAGATAAGCAGGTCGTTCCTAGATTATGGACGACGGAAGTTACTAAAATGGCAGAAATTGGCGATATAATTCTAACTGTGAGAGCTCCTGTTGGTGATATTGGTAAAACGGATTACAATGTAGTTATTGGGCGTGGAGTTGCAGCAATAAAAGGTAATGACTTTATTTTTTATACTTTAGAAAAAATGAAAATGACTGGTTTCTGGAATAAATTTAGTACAGGTTCAACGTTTGAATCAATTAGTTCGAATGATATAAAAGAAGCAATTATTCAAATTCCAACTCTCGAAGAACAAAAAGCCATCGGTGCTTATTTCTCTAACCTCATTGTTGCTCATCAAGAAAAAATTTCTCAGCTAGAAACTCTGAAAAAGAAACTCTTGCAAGATATGTTCATCTAAGGAGAAAGTGAAATATGGAGCATGAATTCATTGAGTTAGAGCACATTGACACTTCAGTTGCGGCGAAAAATTTTGCTGATTTACTCAATGATAATAAAACATATTTTTTAAATGGTAGTTGGGGATCTGGTAAGTCGGAATTTTTAAAAGAAGTGAAGAGAGGTTCCCAAAATAAACTTATTACCATTGATTTTTGGAGGTTATCTGATACTCGTTCAACTATCGAGATTGCATTTTCAAAATTACATCCTCTTTTATATTGGACTATAAGACTGGGTATTATCCTGCTAGTGGCTGTATCTATACTGATGACTAATGTTGTTGATATTGGGTTGAGTAATTATTTTGGTGGCTCAAAACCTTTGATTCTGAAACTAGGAGGAGTAGTAGCATTAATAGTTGCTGTATGGCAAGTTTTTAAGAAAAAATCGAATGAATTTTATTGTTTCTCATTAAGTAAATTACCAAAATTTTCGAAAGTCCTGATTATTGATGACTTTGATAGAATGTCTGAAAAGCAACAAGAAGAAAGTTATAAACTTTTCAGTTTGATAAATGGAAAGTTGCCTATAGTTTTTGTTGGTGATATTACAAAGGTTCATAAAAGTGATGATAATTATTTATCAAAAATAATTGATAGACAAGTTGAACTGCCATTTGATTTGCATCCATCTAAAATATGGAATAACTATTTTAGTGTTCTAGAAGATAAATTTAATACAGTACTTTCTGATGATTTTAAAAAAAGAATAAGTTCTGAGAACAGGAATCTACGAGATAGAGAACACTTTAATGATTATGTCAATCAAGAATTTTTTACAAGAGGAAAGTTAGGACACGTTCAAGTTAAGCAGCAATTACTTGTGATTTATGCTTATCTATTTTATCCAGATTTATATATGAATCTGCTTAAAGATGAAGCAATTAGGGTGGAGGAATCAGAAGAGTCAGGTTTTCTGGATATAATAAGAATAGGTCATACAATAAAAGAACAATTATCTAAAATTCAGAGTTCAGATAATTCAGATTATCCATTAAGTTTCAAAAAGAATAAGTTAGAATATTTATTATACGAGCAAACAAGCAACCGAACAAAAATTGAGTTAGATCTGCTGTTTACTAGTAACTCAGAGAAATTAATATCAGAGATTATTGAGTCAGATCAATCATCTGATTTTTACCAATATTTATCGAGTCAATTCCGAACATTTTCTAAAATAATGAAAGAACAACTTTTAACTATAGTAATAAAAGAATCAATAAAGTTTAAGAATAGTCCTTCAATGAATTTTATTGTTCAAGAAAGTTTGAATGAGGTTATACCTTCATATGAAAGGGATTCACCTCTGACTAAGGATGTTATTACTAGGATTATAAATATGTGGGAGTCTATCCTTAGGAATGAGAATCTGGACCAGTCTGAAATCATATATTTTCTCAATAAACACGACTTGCTTAGTTTTCACGAACTAGGACTATATTATTCTGATTTAAGAATAGATACTGAGACTTTTTCAAACTTACGTAGAAAGGACTTTTTTCTGTTAACCTATTTAAGTAGTAAGAGATTGTTTGAAAAGTTTGAGCTTTGGGATAATACTATTTGGGAGGCTATAAAATTATTTGATGACAGGGAGTTCTTATCTTTTTGGATTTCTCAATCAATTATTACGAATGGACTAGGCTATAAAGGATTTGATATTATTCCTGAGGACAAGAGGTATACTATTTGGACAGGTAGATATTTGTTTGAATCCCCTCATAAGCATACTGATTATAAGGAGTCTGTCATTTCTAAAATTAAACCGAGACTTGAAAAGATGGAGAAGGAAGGTTTCACATTTACTAAGATGGAAGACACAAGATTTAAGGTCGAGACTTAAGATTTAATGCAGAGTATTTTAAAAGGAGACAAACATGGTATCAGTAACGCAACGTATTAAACAGATTAAGCAGCCTCGTGGTGGTTATCTTCCTGTTAATACTTTTACAGTGACGACGCTTGATGATGGTAAGGTTCTGAATGCTGAGGAGTCTATTGCGGCTAGTTTGGTTGGTACTGCTGTTGACTATCTCAGTCGTTTCATGGATGGCACCGCTGTTGAGGAGGCTTTTAAGATTTCCTTGCTTGGTGCTCTAGCCATGAGGATGGATGCTAAGGCCTTTTGTCTTCTGGATGATATTAATGGGCTAGATGATTTGTCGATTACTAAGGCTTGTCAGTTGGCAGGTTTTGATAGTGCTTTTCGTGCTGGTCCTCTGGCTTATCGTCCAGTGGAGAGTATTGTCCCAGATCAAGCTACCATTTCGAATATTCGTATCATGGTTGAGCGTAGTTTGAGCTTCTTCAAGGCCTTTGGCCCTGTGACTGCGGATGGTTTTACCATGGAAGGGGCTTATACAGCTACCATAACGACTGGTGATGGGGATTTCCTGACCAAAGATACCCTTTGGGACTTTAAAGTCACCACCAGCAAGCCTAATAAGAACCATACCTTGCAGCTACTGAGTTACTATCTCATGGGTAGGCGTTCGATTCATCCAGAGTTTCAAACTATTGAAAAACTAGGCATTTTCAATCCACGTCAAAATACTATTTACCAACTTCCTCTTTCTGAGATTTCAGATGAGGTCATCAAGGAAGTGGAAACAAACGTGATAGGCTATTAGAACTAATAGGATAACATTCAAAAATACAAAGAAAGAAACATTATGTCAGAAACAACACAAACCTCCCAGTCGCTTTACCAAGCCCTGTGGAACTCAGCGGATGTGCTCCGCTCTAAGATGGATGCTAACGACTATAAGTCATATCTCTTGGGCATGGTCTTTTACAAGTATTTGTCGGACAAGATGCTCTTTTTCGTGGCAGAGACCATGGAGGAGGAGACAGAAAGCTTGGAAGAGGCACTGGCAGTCTATCGCAAATACTATGAGGATGAAGAGACTCACGAGGACCTCTTGTCAGTCATCACTGATGAGATGAGCTATGCCATTCATCCTGACTTGACCTTTACGGCTTTAGTGGAGCGAGTGAACGATGGAAGCTTTCAGTTAGAGGACTTGGCTCAGGGCTTCCGTGATATTGAGCAGAGTGATGAGCTTTATGAAAATCTCTTTGAAGATATCGACCTCTACTCTAAGAAACTCGGAGCGACTCCTCAAAAGCAAAACCAAACGGTTGCGGCTGTGATGAAGGAGTTGGCGGTTCTAGATGTGGCAGGTCATGCTGGTGATATGCTTGGTGATGCTTATGAGTACCTGATTGGTCAGTTTGCGACGGATTCAGGTAAAAAAGCTGGTGAGTTCTATACACCGCAACCTGTTGCCAAGCTCATGACGCAGATTGCCTTTTTAGGACGTGAGGACAAGCAAGGCTTTACCCTTTATGATGCGACTATGGGGTCAGGCTCGCTCTTGCTTAATGCCAAACGCTATTCACGTCAACCACAGACAGTGGTTTACTTTGGTCAAGAGTTGAACACCTCAACTTATAACCTGGCACGTATGAACATGATTCTGCATGGTGTGCCGATTGAAAATCAGTTTTTACACAATGCTGATACCTTGGATGAGGATTGGCCAACTCAAGAGCCGACTAACTTTGATGGGGTTCTCATGAACCCACCTTATTCAGCCAAGTGGTCTGCTAGCTCAGGTTTCATGGATGATCCTCGTTTCTCACCATTTGGGAAACTAGCACCTAAGTCTAAGGCTGATTTTGCCTTCCTCTTGCATGGTTACTATCACTTGAAACAAGACAATGGTGTTATGGCCATCGTCCTACCTCATGGGGTACTCTTCCGTGGTAATGCCGAAGGGACTATTCGTAAGGCTTTGTTGGAAGAAGGAGCTATTGATACGGTTATTGGTCTACCTGCTAATATCTTCTTTAACACCAGTATTCCAACGACGGTTATCATTCTCAAAAAGAACCGCACCAATCGTGATGTTTACTTTATCGATGCCTCTAAGGAGTTTGATAAGGGGAAAAATCAGAACATCATGACGGATGCTCATATTGAGAAGATTCTCAATGCCTATAAGAGCCGTGAGGATATGGACAAGTTTGCCCATCTGGCTAGCTTTGAAGAGATTGTGGAAAATGACTACAACCTTAATATTCCTCGCTATGTGGATACCTTTGAGGAAGAGGAAGTGGAGCCCTTGACTGAGATTGTGGCTAAGATTAACGAGACTAATGCGACGATCGAAAGTCAGACAGCATCCCTTCTTGATATGCTTGGTCAGCTTCATGGAACGACCAAAGAAGCAGATGAAGAACTCAAGGCCTTTGTAGAAGCATTTAAAGGGTAATTCCATATTTCATTTACTTTTTCCAAATAGATAGGAGTAGAGGGGCCATCCCTCTATTTTTCTTAAGGAGAGGTCTATGGAAAAAAGACACAAGCATGTCTCACCGACCTTGGATATCATGGCTAAGAAGATTTTTAGCCTGCCTGAGGTGACGGTGGCTTTTATTCGAGATATTTTGGATTTGGATGTTGTGGATGCTCAGATTTTGGAGGGGACACAGCTTCATAAAAAGGACTTTGATGAGGATGAGCTCTTTTCAACCTCGGTGGATGTTCGAGCTAAGTTTAATGATGGAGCTGAGGTTATTATTGAGATTCGGGTGCGTAAGGAACCTTATTTTCTCAATCGTTTTCATTATTATTTGGCCAACCAGATGGTGGAAAATGTGCAACAATTACGCCAATAAGGGCAGACACGCAAGATGTACGAGCAGATGGAGCCAGTTTATGGCATAGCTATCTTGGAGAAGACCCTATTGCCGGATGAGGAGTCCCCGATTTTTAATATACCTAATTTCACTATTCTTTATTTTTAATCGTATATTTTGATTAGGACCTGTATAATTAAAGTGATAAAAAATTAAGGAGTTAAGATAATGAAAGAAAAAAGAAATAGTAGGATTCGTTTATTTGCTCTTCT
>OBXA01001470.1_pt1 | contig 13641 bp, 9 predicted proteins | sample 1538121 | NCBI WGS metagenome assembly OBXA01 (sample SAMEA2580133, study PRJEB22360) | human gut metagenome | biome: human gut; feature: human-associated habitat; material: faeces | place: Denmark | collected 2008/2010 | reverse complement strand
AAAGGAACAGGTCCTGCCGGAAACCGGGATTGTGTATGCCAATTTAAAGCCCAGAAAGAAAAAGCAGGATATAGCAAAGGAGCTGGGGGTCAGCAGGACGACCTTGTGGCGTATGGAGAAGATGGCGCGGGAACAGAAGAAACAGTGATGTCTATTGACAGAAATTCCTTTGGGAGATATGCTTACAATATCAGGAAAAACCAAAAGAATAAAGTTGAGAGGTGGAGACATGAGGATAGCACTGATAAATGAGAACAGCCAGGGAGCCAAGAATGGCATGATTTACAATTCCTTAAAGAAAGTGGCCGACCAGTACGGCTTTGAGGTGGACAACTACGGCATGTACACCGCGGAGGATGAGGCACAGATCACCTATGTACAGGCAGGTATTCTGGCAGCAGCCATACTGAACGGAAAGGCAGCGGATTATGTGATTACGGGCTGCGGCACGGGCGAAGGAGCCATGCTGGCCTGCAATTCGTTCCCTGGCGTGATTTGCGGCCATGTGGAGGATGCGCTGGACGCCTATACATTTGCCCAGATTAACGATGGGAACGCCATTGCCATTCCTTTTGCCAAGGGATTTGGCTGGGGCGGCGATCTGAACCTGGAATATATATTTGAGAAGCTGTTCTGCGAGCCTTCCGGCCAGGGATATCCCAGAGAAAGGGCTGTTCCGGAGCAGAGAAACAAGCGGATCCTGGATGATGTGAGAAAGGCAGCTTTCAGGGAGGACCTGGTGGAAATCTTTAAAGGACTGGACCAGGAGCTGGTCAGAGGCGCGTTTGCGGGAGAGAAGTTCGGGGAACTGTTCTTCGGGAAATGCAAAGATGAGAGGCTGGCTGCTTATATCAGGGAACTGATTGGATAAAAACTATATGGAAGAAGATGGGACAAGCCGCTTTGCGAACGCAGGGCGGCTTGTTCCGTTGTGTATTTCAGGGGAGCGTCAGCTTTACGCTCAGAATACGCGTCAGGGACTGGTCGATGCGTTCCTCTGTCAATTCTCCTGTTTTTACCGCATTCAGCACTCCGCCGTAAGCTTCCCTAAAGTCAGCGGGCATGAGGAGCAGGTCAGCGCCTGCCTGCAGGGCCATGACAGCGGTCTGGTCCGGTGGATAATTGTCCTGGACGGCCCCCATATTAAGGGCATCGGTTATGATGATTCCTTTATAGCCCATTGTCTCCCGCAGGTATCCTGTGAGCACCTGAGGGGACAGGGAGGACGGTGTGTCATCTCCTGTAATCCGGGGCAGCGAGATATGGCCTGCCATGATGAAGGGCGTGTTGTCCTGAATCAGGCCGGCAAAGGGAACCAGCTCCGCCTGTTCCAGTTCATCCCATGTCTTATAGGTATAGGCAAAACCCTTATGGCTGTCTCCTTGCGTGGCCCCGTGGCCCGGAAAGTGTTTGGGGGTCCCATAGACGTGATGTTCTTCCAGACCCTTCATGTAGGCTTTCGTCATCTGTGTTACCAGAACCGGATCCGAACCAAAGGAACGGTCCAGCACAACGGTATTGTCCGGATTGGTCAAGACATCCGCATCCGGTGCAAGGTCCAAATTGATTCCAAGTTCTTCCAGATACTCTCCGATGACAGAACCTGCCTCGTATGCCCTGGAGATATCCCTGCTCTTTCCTATTTCGGCCATGGTATCCACCTTGGGCAGATCAAAGCCTTCGTGATTTGCAATGCGGGCCACCTTACCGCCTTCCTCGTCAATGGTTGGTTCGGAAGGTTGCTGGTTAAGCCCGGCAGCCAATTCCTGGGTCCTGGCTGTCATGGTTTTAAGCTGTTTGGGGTTTTGCAGGTTTTGGGGAAAATAGATAAGCCCGGCCACCGGGTATTCCTGCAATGCCTTGTATGTGGCATCCCCTGCCTGGGTCACGGTCTGAAAGCCGGTGAGGGCTTCCGGGGTGATGATGAAGAGCTGGGCCGCCTTCTGTTCCAGAGACATTTGGCTGATTATAGTCCGGATGTTTGTGTTATCAATATTGGTCTTATTCCATTGATTTCCCTTATCCGGCCGGTTCTCTTCATTTGGGGAATCTCCTGCCCTGTCTCCGCTGCCGGCAATTTTCTGTGAGACACTTGTCCCGGCCGGAATCAGCGCTGTCAGCCCGGATTTTAAATAGGATGGCGGCGAGAATTACAGCAGACACCAGCCCTGCCGCCGTGATATAAAACCACTTGATTCCTTTTTGGTTTCTTTTCTTTCGGGAATGTTTTCTGGTTGTCAAGTTTGTCCTCCTTTTTGAACTTGATTCATACCATCACCTTTTGTATAGAGTATACCAAATTTGAGCTGATTTTTCTTCCCCACAAACAGAGAATTTCCTGCGCTGGTAAATTTATCCCTGTCCGGGAATACCGAAAAACTGTATTTACAAAGATAACAATATGAGTAAAAGTGATATTATAGCATTGTATGAAGAAATCGTGGAATACTAGAAACTGAATTTTTAAGCAGATTCCGGCACAGCCCGCACCCGGGGGACCAGGGTTCTACTGGGGCTGCTGCTTGAGACGGCAGGCGTTTCTGAAGAGGCTGTGGCGGGTATTGCCACCTTCATGACCATGGCCTGTGTGCTGGTGGTCCAGCCCGGATTTTCGGGGTAAGGGATTTGATTGTCAAAGCCATACCCAAGAACATAAAGGTGGCCATCGGGTCGGCAATCGGTTTTTACATTGCCTACCTGGGATTTAAAAATTTGGGCATCGGCATCTTTACCAATGGAATCGGAATGGGGAATTTCATGGAACCGGCCATATTCATCGCCCTGCTGGGACTGATCCTCATAGCCATCCTGACGGCATACAGGGTCAAGGGCGCCATTCTCACCGGCATCATCACAGTCACTGTGATGGGAATTCCTCTGGGTGTGACCACCCTGCCGGATACCTTTATCAAGATGCCGGATTTTTCATCCTGGGGAAACATTGTGTTCTCCTTTGACTTCAAAGGACTGTTGTCCTTCCAGGCCATCATATATGTGTTCATTGCCTTTTGCGGGGACTTTTTCTCCACATTGGGAACCGTGCTGGGAGCGGCCGGCAAGGCAGGTATGCTGGACGAGGACGGGAACATGCCCGGAATGCCCATGAGTATATTGAGAGTTCTATGATGACACCCGGAAATTTCACAAAGGCAGTGATTCCCAAGGGAACCACCACGGTCATCACGGATCCCCACGAGATTGGCAATGTGTGGGGCATTGAGGGAGTGCGGTACATGCACGAGGCTTCACAGGACCTTCCCATGCGCCAGCTGATAGATATACCCAGCTGTGTGTCGGCCGTGCCTGGTCTGGAGCATGCAGGCGCCGAGTTTGGGCCGGAGGCGATAGAGGAACTGGCAAAGCTGGAGCGCGTGGTGGGGCTGGCGGAAGTCATGGATTATCTGGATGTGATTCATGGCGGCGACCGTATGATGGACATTATCAGGACAGCTGAGGATCACGGCTTATACCTCCAGGGCCATGCCCCGTTTGTGGAGGGAAGGATGCTGTCCGCCTATCTGTGCCGCGGTCCTAATACCTGCTACGAGTCCAGGACAGCGGAGGAAGCCGTGGAAAAGATGAGAAGCGGCATGCGGGTGGACGCCAGGGAGGCGGATGATATCCTCCACAACGGCCACATCAATGATGTGGTCAGGGCAGCCATAAGATACTGTATGGAACCGGTGGCGGCCATCAAGAGCGCCACCCTGAACTCGGCAGGGGAGGCCGGATTGCAGAATCTGGGCGCGATTGCGCCGGGATACGCGGCGGATATGCTTCTGGTAGATGATTTGAGGGAACTGACGCCCAGCCATGTGTTCTATGGAGGTAAACTGGTAGCACTTTACCATCCGCCCGCCCGTATCCCGGGGAAAGGTAAAGGTCAACCTGATGAAATACTATGACATGAATCTTTCCACCACGGATATCGTGTGTGAGGAGGTCTGTGTTAAGGGCGGAAGAATCGATATAAGCGGGGATGGGGACCTGAAGTTTGTGGCAGTGGTTAACCGCTATGAGGGCAATGAGAACATAGCCCTGGGCCTGGTGCAGGCGACTGCAAAACGGATAGTGCCGCTGTTCGCGCAATTATGTAAAAAGCAATAAACGAACCCCGCCGCCAATAAAGTATCAATCAATGGATACCTTTATTGGTCGGCGGGGTTTTGTCATGCTCTGATTCAGTACATTATTTGATGCATCTTATGGTTTCCATGCACCATCTTATCATGCACCATCTTATCATACACCATCTTATCATACACCATCTTATGTATGGGACATGGTTCCCAGACAGGGGCTGTAGGCAGTCACAGGACGCCTTCCGTTTCCGCGGTCCTCCCTGGAACTCTCTGCTTTCAGGTTTTTCTGGGCTGTGGCCAGCATCAGCTTGATTCTGTTCAGCTGGTTTACCTCGCTGGCGCCAGGATCATAGTCAACGGCAATGATATTGGACTGGGGGTAATTCCGGCGCAGCTCCTTGATGACGCCCTTTCCCACGATGTGGTTGGGCAGGCATCCAAAGGGCTGGGTACAGATGATGTTGTTCACACCGCTGTGAATCAGCTCCAGCATTTCGCCGGTCAGGAACCATCCCTCGCCGGTCTGGTTGCCCAGGGATACAAAGCCCTTTGCCATCTGGGCCAGTTCGTTGATGGCTGACGGAGGCGTGAAATGCATACTGGCCGTCAGTTCCTTCCTGGCTGTCCTGCGGAAATACTCCAACAGGGCAATTGCCGCGTTGCACAGTCTGGCAGTGGATTTCCTGGAGCCCAGGTGATCGGCCTTAAAGTTGCTGTTGTAGAAGGAATACAGCAGGAAATCCATCAAATCCGGCATCACTGCCTCGGCGCCCTCGGATTCCAGCAGCTCCACAATGTGGTTGTTGGCCAAAGGTGAGAATTTCACCAGGATTTCACCTACAATGCCCACCTTTGGCTTCTTTACATCCAGCCTTGGGAGAGCGTCGAAATCCCGGATGATTCCCTTTATATTGCGTCCGAATTCTATCATGGCCGCGTTTTTCTTGGACAGGGAGGCAATGCAGCGGGCCTTCCATTTCTCATGCAGGGCATCGGCACTGCCCGGCTCCGCCTCATAGGGCCGGGTGGCATAGAGCACCCGCATGAAGATATCGCCGTAAACAATGGCCTGCATGGCCTTTGTCAGCAGCGGCACGGTGAAGGTAAAGCCGGGATTGGTCTCCATGCCGTTGGCATTGACAGAGATAACCGGTATCTGGGGCATTCCCGCCTTTTCCAGGGCCCTGCGGATGAAGCCGATGTAGTTGGATGCGCGGCAGCCGCCGCCGGTCTGGCTCATGAGGACAGCCGTGTGGTCCAGGTCATATTTACCTGACAGCAGGGCGTCCATGATTTGTCCGATGACAATGAGGGACGGGTAGCAGGCGTCGTTATTTACATATTGGAGTCCCACGTCCACGGCGTTGCGGTTGTGGTTCTGCAATACTTCAATCTTATATCCAAAGGAGCGGATAGCCGGCTCCAGCAGGTCAAAATGAATGGGCGACATCTGTGGACAGAGAAGGGTGTAATCCTTTTTCATCTCCTTGGTGAACATTACGCGGTGATAGGCGCTGGACACCACCCTGCGCTCAAAATGTCTCTGGTCCCTTACCTTTATGGCTGCAATGAGGGAGCGGATTCGTATTCTGGCAGATCCCAGGTTATTGACCTCGTCAATCTTTAATACCGTATAAATCTTGCCGGAACGGGTCAGGATATCAGCCACCTGGTCCGTGGTCACTGCATCCAGCCCGCATCCAAAGGAGTTGAGCTGAATCAGATCCAGATTATCCTGGGTCTTTACAAAGCTGGCAGCCGCGTAAAGACGGGAGTGGTACATCCACTGATCCGTCACTACCAGAGGCCGTTCCACCCTGCCCAGATGGGATACGGAGTCCTCGGTGAGGACGGCAAATCCGTAAGAGGCAATCAGCTCCGGTATGCCGTGGTGAATCTCAGGGTCCACATGGTAGGGCCTTCCGGCCAGGACAATGCCTCTCTTTCCGTGTTCCTTCAGCCAGGCCAGAGTCTCCTCGCCCTTTTTCTTCAAATCATCGCGGGAGGCAGCCAGTTCCTGCCAGGCGGCATGGGAGGCCATCCTGACTTCGGCAGCCGGAATCTGGAATGTTCTGGAAAATTCCTTTACAAGTGCATCGGTGAGTATCTCCTCATTGGTAAAGGCCATAAAGGGATTCATGAAACGCACGTTTTCCTCGGCCAGCGCCTCCACGTTATTTTTAATATTTTCCGCGTAGGAGGTGACCATGGGACAGTTGTAGTGGTTGCCTGCGTCCGGGCTCTCATTGCGCTCATAAGGGATGCAGGGGTAGAAGATGAACTTTACGCCCTGTTTGATGAGCCAGGTCACATGTCCGTGCACCAGCTTGGCCGGATAGCATTCCGATTCACTGGGGATGGATTCGATTCCCAGCTCATAGAGCTGCCTGGTGGACTGGGGAGACAGCACCACATGGTAGCGCAGCTTCCTAAAGAACACAGCCCAGAAGGGGAAGTTCTCATACATGTTGAGCACCCTTGGAATGCCCACCGTACCGCGGTCCGCCTGGTCCAGGGGAAGGGATTCGTAGTCAAACATCCGATGATACTTGTAATCAAACAGGTTGGGAATCTCCTTCTTGGCTTTTTCAAGGCCGAGTCCCCTCTCACAGCGGTTGCCTGAGATAAAGCGGCGTCCGCTTCCAAACTGGTTGATGGTCAGCACACAGTGGTTGTTGCAGCCCTTGCAGCGTGTCATGGAGGTGCTGTACTTAAGGCCGATGATTTTCTCAAGGGAGAGCATGGAGGTCTCCGGTTCATCAGCCATGTGATAGCGCTCCCTGGCAATGAGGGCAGCGCCAAAGGCGCCCATGATGCCTGCGATGTCCGGGCGCACGGCCTGGCATCCCGATATTTTTTCAAAGCTTCTGAGCACGGCATCGTTGTAGAAGGTGCCTCCCTGGACCACCACGTGGTCTCCAAGGTCGGAAGCATTTGTAATCTTAATTACCTTAAATAATGCGTTTTTGATGACGGAATAAGCCAGACCCGCGGAAATGTCGGCCACGGTGGCTCCTTCCTTCTGGGCCTGTTTTACATTGGAATTCATGAATACCGTGCAGCGGGTGCCCAGGTCAGTGGGATTTTCCGCAAACAGAGCCTCCCTGGCAAAATCTTCCACACTGTAGTTCAGGCTCCTGGCAAATGTCTCGATAAAGGAACCGCAGCCGGAGGAGCATGCCTCGTTGAGCTGTACGCTGTCCACCGTGCCGTCCTTAATCTTGATGCATTTCATGTCCTGGCCGCCGATGTCCAGGATACAGTCAACATCCGGCTCAAAGAAGGCGGCCGCATAGTAGTGGGATATGGTCTCCACCTCGCCCTCATCCAGCATCAGCGCTGCCTTTAACAGGGCTTCGCCGTAACCGGTGGAACAGGAGTACGCGATGCGGGCGGTTTCAGGCAGCTGTTCCTTTATCTCACGTATAGCCCGGATGGCGGTGGCCAGGGGACTTCCGTTGTTATTATCATAGAAACGGTACAGCAGTGTGCCGTCCTCGCCTACCAGGGCGGCCTTGGTGGTGGTGGAGCCGGCGTCAATGCCCAGGTAGCAGCATCCCTCATAGGAGGCCAGGTCGCCGCTTTTAACATGGTTGCTGGCATGACGGGCGCAGAACCGATCATAGTCTGCCCGGTCCTTAAAGAGGGGCTCCATGCGCTTGACCTCAAAATCCATCTTAATGCCTGAGGACAGTTTCTGAATCAGAGTCTCCAGGGGTACGGCCGCCTGGTTATCCAGGGGATTCATGGCTGCTCCCACGGCCGCGAAGAGGTGGGAGTGGTCCGGTGCGATAACCTGCTCCGGCGTCAGGCGGAGCGTACGGATGAAGCTTTCCCGAAGCTGAGGCAGGAAGTGGAGGGGACCGCCTAAAAATGCCACATTTCCCCGAATAGGCTTGCCGCAGGCCAGACCGCTGATGGTCTGATTGACCACGGCCTGGAAAATGGAGGCGGCCAGGTCCTCCCTGGTGGCACCCTCATTGATAAGGGGCTGTATATCGGATTTCGCAAACACACCGCAGCGGGCCGCAATGGGGTAGATGGCTTTATAATGTTCCGCATAATCGTTAAGGCCGGGGGCGTCTGTCTGCAGCAGGGCAGCCATCTGGTCAATAAAAGAACCGGTGCCTCCCGCGCAGATTCCGTTCATTCTCTGGTCGATGCCTCCGGTGAAATAAATGATTTTTGCGTCCTCGCCCCCCAGCTCGATGGCGACATCGGTCTGCGGAGCGAAGTCCAAAAGCGCGGAGGCAACGGCCACCACCTCCTGGACAAAGGGAACCTCCAGACGGGAGGAGAGCGTGAGTCCTCCGGAACCGGTTATGACAGGGATTACCTGAATGGGGCCGGTTATCTCACGGGCTTTTTTTAAAAGTCCCGCCAGAGTTTCCTGTATATTGGCATAATGGCGTTCATAATCGGAGAATACTATATGGGAAGCCTGATTTAACAGTGCTGCTTTGACGGTTGTGGAACCGATATCGATTCCCAGCGTAAGGGTATTTGTATGTAATTTCATATATGCGGGGTTTTACCCTGACCTCCTTTGTAACTTGACGGCTGTTCTGCCATGTCATGGAGAAAAACCATGTCCGGCAGTACTGGGGGACCGAAAAGCTGTTTTACATGTATCATAATACAGTTTCATGGAGAATACTGTGACTTATGCAACAAATTCCGGCATTGGGATGCTGGATATTCATAGTAGAGTTTAACACAAAAAAAGTATAAATACAATTGGGGACAGGCGTTAAAAAATCGTGAAGAAATGGCGAAAATTGTGCATGTTTCTGCGGGTCCCATTATACTGTTCAGGTAAAATTTATGTATTCTCCCTGAAAAATATTCGGTATAATATAAAATGGAAGGCTATTTCATTTGACAAAAGCGGGGGCAGTCACTATAATGAGAACGTATAATTTCAAAATGGGGGAGAGTTCGCATGATACGGATTTTTAAGACCGAAGACGGTGCTATGCACGAAAAGGAAGAGATGCAGCCTGGCTGCTGGATTGCGTTAACAAACCCTACAGCCTCAGAAATCATTGACATCGCAGATACCTATCAGATTGACCCGGACCATTTGCGGGCGCCTCTGGATGAGGAGGAACGGTCCCGTATAGAGGTGGAGGATGAATACACCCTGATTCTGGTGGACATTCCTTCCATAGAGGAGCGCAACGGCAAGGACTGGTTTGTCACCATCCCTCTGGCTATCATCACCACCAAGGATGTGCTGATTACGGTCTGCCTGGAGGAGACGCCTGTGCTCACTTCCTTTATGGACGGAAGAGTGAGGGATTTCCACACCTTCATGAAGACCAGGTTTATCCTGCAGATTCTCTATAAAAATGCCACCCAGTTCCTGCAATACCTCCGAATCATTGATAAGAAGAGCGAAGTCATTGAGCGCAAGCTCCACCAGTCCCAGAAGAACGAGGAACTGATTGAGCTTTTGGAGCTGGAGAAGTCCCTGGTTTACTTTACCACGTCCCTTCGTTCCAACGAGGTGGTGCTGGAGAAGCTGCTGCGCATTGAAAAGATAAAGAAGTACCCGGAGGACACGGACCTGCTGGAGGATGTAATCGTGGAAAACAAGCAGGCCATTGAGATGGCGAACATATACAGTGGAATCCTGAGCGGCACCATGGATGCATTTGCTTCCGTCATCTCCAACAATCTGAATATTGTCATGAAGTTTCTGGCTACCGTTACCATCGTGCTGTCCATACCAACCATGATAGCCAGCTTCTACGGCATGAACGTAAACTCACATGGCATGCCTTTCGCGGACAGTCCCTATGGATTTGCCATTGTTCTGGGCCTGACCCTGCTGCTGTCACTGTTTGTTGCGTATATATTTAATAAGAAAGACCTGTTTTGATTTAAAACATACAGGCAAATGAAAAGGATGATAGGATGAGATTTTTTAATAAGCTTGAGCGCAGGTTTGGCAAATATGCCATCCACAACCTGATGTATTACATCATCATTATGTATATCATGGGTTTTGTCATGATGTACATGGACCCCATGTTCTTTACCCGGTACCTGAGCCTGGATGCGGAGGCCATTCTTCACGGACAGGTCTGGAGGCTGGTGACATTTCTGCTGTACCCGCCCACACTGAGCCCCTTCTGGATTATATTTGCGGCGCTCATGTACTATTCACTGGGCCGTTCCCTGGAGGCGGTGTGGGGGGCGTTCCGTTTTAATGTGTTCTTTTTTATGGGAGCCATTGGCATCATACTTGCCGAGTTTATTGTATACTTTATCTGGGGCTGGGATATGCACCTTAACACCTCATACCTGAGTATGTCCATATTCCTGGCCTATGCGGTGATTTTCCCGGAGGAGTACTTTTATATTTACTTTGTACTGGCCATCAAGGCTAAATGGCTGGCGCTGTTTGACGCCTTTTTTCTGGTGTTCGGGTTCGTATACGGCAGTTTCCCACAGCGAATCGCCATTTTCCTGTCCATTGCCAACTTCATCATTTTCTTCCTGATGACAAAGGATTTTAAGAAGTACAGCCCCAGGGAAGTGAAGCGCAGGCAGGATTTCAAGGTAAAGACCATGCGGCCCGTGAACCGCGCCCATCACAAGTGTGCGGTCTGCGGCAGGACGGACGAGGAAAGTCCCGGCATGGAGTTCCGCTATTGTTCAAAATGTGAAGGCAGCTATGAGTACTGCATGGATCATTTATATACACATCAGCATGTGAAAAAATCGGATTCCCCCAAATCATGATCCGCATTTCACGTCTGAATCTGTCGTTACACTATAAACTCTCACAATTTTATGGAGGAAGAATCATGAAAAAGACCAAGATTATCTGCACCATGGGCCCAAATACCAGTGACAAGAATGTTATGATGGAGCTTGCCAGGAATGGTATGGATGTGGCCCGTTTTAACTTTTCACACGGTGACTACAACGAGCATCAGGGACGCCTGGAGCTGTTAAAGGAAGTGCGCAAGGAGTTAGACATTCCGGTTGCAGCGCTCCTCGATACCAAGGGACCGGAGATTCGTACCGGACAGCTGAAGGACGGCAAAAAGGTGACTTTGAAGGAAGGCCAGACCTATACACTGACCACCAGGGAGCTGGTAGGGGACGATACCGTCGGCTATATCAATTACAGCGGACTGAATGAGGATGTGGCTGCTGGCAACCGGATTCTCATTGACGATGGACTGATCGAGCTGGAAGTGCGCGAGGTGAAGGATACGGATATTGTCTGTGAGGTCATCAATGGAGGAGAGCTGGGAGAGAAGAAGGGGGTCAATGTTCCCAATGTAAAGATTAAGCTTCCGGCCCTGACGGATAAGGATAAAGAGGATATCCGTTTTGGAATCAGGCAGGGCTTTGACTTTATCGCGGCATCCTTCGTGCGTACGGCTGACTGCATAAAGGAAATCAAGGCCATGCTGGATGAGCAGGGTTCCGGCATGAAGGTCATTGCAAAGATTGAGAACGCGGAGGGCATCGAGAACCTGGACGCCATCATCGAGGCAGCGGACGGCATCATGGTGGCCAGAGGCGACATGGGCGTGGAGATACCGGCTGAGAAGGTTCCCCATATCCAGAAGAAGATTATACGCAAGTGCAACGAGGCATGTAAAATCGTTATCACAGCCACCCAGATGCTGGATTCCATGATCCGCAATCCCAGACCTACCAGAGCTGAGGTGACGGACGTTGCCAACGCGGTGTATGACGGCACGGACGCGGTGATGCTTTCAGGCGAGACAGCCATGGGCAAGTATCCGGTGGACGCACTTAAAATGATGGTGTCCATTGCCCTGGAGACAGAGATGCATCTGGACTATGCGGGATACCGCCAGAGGAAGGTGACAGAGCAGAACATGAAGAATGTTTCAAACGCAGTGTGCTTTGCCTCTGTGTCAACCGCCCATGACCTGGATGCGGATGTGATTATTGCTCCCAGCATCACAGGCTTTACCACCCAGATGCTCTCCAAGTGGAGACCGGGTGCCAGAATCATCGGCATGTCCCCCAGCATGGCCACCGTCCGCCAGATGCAGCTTCAGTGGGGCGTGGTACCGGTTTGGTCACGCAGGGCAGAATCCACGGATGAACTGATCGAGAATTCTGTGGAAGAGCTTAAGGACAGAGGACTTGTGGAGGAGGGCGAACTGGCTGTCATCACAGCCGGAGTCGTAACCTACGCAAGACGCCACGAGGCAGCCACCCAGACCAATATCATGAGAGTCATTAATATCGAATAAAAACACTGGACAAGGAAGTCTGTCCGGGAGTACAATTGAACATATTGTACTTCCTGACAGGCTTTTTGCGCAAAAAGGGAAAGGAGACACATACATAATGGATAAGAAGCCATTCGTAACACTGGAACAATTAAGGGAGATTGAGAAGACATACCCCACGCCCTTTTATATTTACGATGAGAGGGGAATCAGGGAGAATGCCGCCAGGCTTAAGCAGGCGTTTTCCTGGAACAAGGGATATAAGGAATATTTTGCGGTCAAGGCCACGCCCAATCCATTCCTGTTAAATATACTGAAGGACATGGGATGCGGCACGGACTGCTCATCCATGACAGAGCTTATGATGTCCAGGGCATGCGGCTTTTCCGGCCCCGACATCATGTTTTCCTCCAACGATACGCCGCCTGAGGAATTTGCTTATGCAAAAAAGCTGGGAGCCATCATCAACCTGGACGACATCACCCATATACAGTGCCTGGAGGAGACTTTGGGACATATTCCGGAGACCATCAGCTGCCGTTTTAATCCGGGCGGCCTGTTTAAAATCAGCAATGACATCATGGACAATCCCGGAGACTCCAAATACGGAATGACCACAGAGCAGATTGGACAGGCATTTAAGATTCTGAAGGAAAAGGGCGCAAAGCATTTCGGCATACATGCGTTCCTGGCCAGCAATACGGTGACCAATGAATATTACCCCATGCTGGCAAAGATTCTGTTTGAGCTGGCTGTTAAACTGAAGGAGGAGACAGGCGTCCATATCGCATTCATCAATCTGTCCGGCGGCATCGGGATACCCTACCGTCCGGACCAGGAGCCCAATGATATCCTGACAATCGGTGACGGCGTAAGGAGAGTCTATGAGGAGATTCTGGTTCCGGCCGGCATGGAGGATGTGGCTCTGTGCACAGAGCTGGGGCGTTTTATGATGGGGCCCTACGGCGCTCTGGTCACAAAGGCCATCCATGAGAAACACACTTATAAGGAGTATGTGGGCGTGGATGCCTGCGCCGTGAATCTGATGCGGCCGGCCATGTACGGCGCTTATCATCACATCACTGTTATGGGACGGGAGGATGAGCCCTGCACCCGCATGTATGATGTGGTAGGTTCCCTGTGCGAGAACAATGATAAGTTTGCCATTGACCGTATGCTTCCGGAAATCAGAAAGGGAGACCTTCTGTTTATCCACGATGCGGGCGCCCACGGATTTGCCATGGGATATAATTATAATGGCAAGCTGAAATCAGCAGAGCTTCTGTTAAAGGAGGACGGCACGGTGGAGATGATCCGCAGGGCAGAAA
>OBXA01001469.1_pt1 | contig 13656 bp, 10 predicted proteins | sample 1538121 | NCBI WGS metagenome assembly OBXA01 (sample SAMEA2580133, study PRJEB22360) | human gut metagenome | biome: human gut; feature: human-associated habitat; material: faeces | place: Denmark | collected 2008/2010 | reverse complement strand
GTCAGCGTGTAGGAGGCGACGGGGGAGGACCCGACGGCCTTGACCCAGCGTTGCTTGCCGCGGGCGGTCACGTCGTCCGGTTCGTCGCCCTCGGCCGGAGCTGCACCGAGCTTGTCGATCAAGGCGGCGGCCTGCGGGGCGGAACTGGTGTCATTCCAGAGCATCGCATCGCGAATCACGTTGCCCTGCTTGTCGAGAATGACCATGCCATGCTGCTGGCCGCCAACCGCGAGGGCCGCGACATCGTCAAGCCCGCCGGCCTGCTCGGCGGCCTTGGTGAAGGCCTCCCACCAGAATTCCGGGTTGACCGAGGTGCCATCCGGGTGCTTGGCCTGCCCGAACCGAACCTGTTCGCCGGTGGCGGCGTCCGTGATGCGGACCTTCGTTGATTGGGTTGACGTATCTACGCCGGCAACCAGTACTCTCGTCATGCATTCCTCCTCGATGAGGGTCGCGCTCAAAAGTTTCGGCGCGCCATAGCCAATAAGTTAGACGATTAAACTATACTGTATCTCAACGTTCGATTGCAAACGGAAACACGCGAAGGTGCGGTCCGATTCAATCGTTTGACGCACAATATCATGGTGTGATAGACGGATGTGAGCGCCTGTGCGGCGCTCGAGACTAGGGGTGCGAGGAGGTAGGGGCCAATGGCAAATCTACGCAGGATCAATCAGGAGGATCTGCGCAACCATAACCTGTCGGTGACGCTCGACACCTTATTGCGTGCGCAGAAACCGATGAGTCGTGCCGATCTGGCCAAGGAGACGGGCCTGACCAAGGCCACGCTCTCGCTGTTGGCCTCGATGCTCATTGAAAGCGGCGTGGTGCAGGAAGGCGAGCCGGTCGTTTCCACCACATATGGGCGGCCCAGCACGCCGCTGGAGATTCGCGGCGGATCCATCGCCGGCATCGGCCTGCAGATCAACACCGATGGTTACGGTTGCCTGGCACTCGATCTGAACGGCGACACTCTCGGCCGGGAGTGGGTGAGTGAGGATATGACCGGCACTGACCCGTACGAGATCTTCGCCAAGCTCGATGCGATGACTTTCCCGTTGGAAAGCCGGCTCAAACGACGCGGCTGCAAGGTGGTGGGAGCCGGGTTTGCGCTGCCGGGCATCGTCACCGACGACATGTGGCTGTTGGTGGCCCGCAATCTGGGTTGGGAAAACGTCAACCTCACCCGGTTCAACGTGGTGCGCCGGCTGGATGTGGTGGCCGGCAATGAGGCGAAGATGGCCGCCATCGCTCAGATTCCGGGGTATGCCACCGAACGTGCGCCCTTCCTGAATGTGGTGGACCGCACGGACTCCTTTATTTCCCTGTCTACCGATATCGGCATCGGCGGCGCGGTGGTGCGCGACGGCGAAGTGGTGATGGGCTCGCACGGATTCGCCGGCGAGATCGGCCATCTGTCCGTGGCGATGGATGGGCCGTTGTGCAGCTGCGGGCGTCACGGGTGTCTTGAGGCGTTTGCGGGCCGTCGCGCTTTGGTCGAGGCTGCCGGCATTGCCGAGGATGGGGATGCCACCAGCAGCGAGGCCATCGATATGTTCCTCCAGCGTTGGCGAGCCGGGGATTCGGATGTGGCCAAAGTGGTCGATCAGGCCGCCGATGCGCTGGTTTCCGCCATCGCTTCCGCCGTGAATCTGGTGGATGTCGATACGGTGCTGTTGGGCGGACTGTGGACGCACTTCGGCGACGAGCTGGCCACCGTGCTTGAAGGCCGGCTGCGTTCGGAAATTCTGGGATACCCGAATGTGAAGATTCGCGTGTTTGTGCCGCCGGTGGCGCTGCATCCCTCGCTATATGGCGCGGCCGAAATGGGCTTGCGACGGTTCATCGAGAACCCGTTGGGGTACATGGGGGAGAAGTAGCGCCGGGAGATGCTGCTTGTTGCTGGCGGGTGCATGGTATGGGTGCATGGCGCGCGTGCCGGCATTAGCGGGCTCGTGCTACACTTTGGCAAGTTGGCTGTTTTACGCAGCGAACGTGGGGCCGTAGCTCAGTCGGTTAGAGCATGCGACTCATAATCGCCCGGTCCAGGGTTCAAGCCCCTGCGGCCCCACTCTTTTGCGTCGTCTCCTGCGGCGGCGCAGCGCGTCTTCACGTCCAGATAGGCGTGTACAATCCCTTAGGTTCCGGTTCACGTCTTGCCATAGGGGCATGACGACCCGGGTCCCCCGAATCCATAGGAGACGTAAAATGCAGCAGGGTATCCATCCTGATTATCACCCCGTTGAGGTGACGTGCTCGTGCGGCAACACCTTCGTGACCCGCACCGCTGGCAAGGAAGATCACATGTTCGTTGACGTGTGCTCTCAGTGCCACCCGTTCTACACCGGCAAGCAGAAGATTCTTGACACCGGTGGCCGCGTTGCTCGCTTCGAGAAGCGCTACGGCAAGAAGAGCAAGTAGCATACTTCACGCCAGTCCGATTCGATTTGGCATGCTCCGGCATACCCGATCGAGGACTGGCGTTTTTTGTATTCTTTGACAAGTTTTGTTGCAGCATTGACCTGCGCAATCGAATAATCGAACAGAACAGCACCATACAGAAGAAAGTGTGTTATGGCAGACGAACAGTTCCCGGCGGCGGCAACCGCGCTTGAGGAGTACCAGTCCATCGAAGAACAGATGGCAAGCCCCGAAGTCGTGTCCAACCCGGACAAGCTGCGCAAGCTGGGTCGTCGTCACGCCGAACTGGGTGCCATCGTGGGTGCCTACAAAGCCTGGTTGCAGGTGAAGGACGATCTGGCAGCCGCTCAGGAGATGGCCGGCGAGGACGCCGACTTCGCCGAGGAAGCCAAGCGTCTTGAAGACGAACTGCCCGGTGTCGAGGAGAAGCTGCGCACCGCGCTGATCCCGCGTGACCCGGATGATGCGCGCGACACCATCATGGAGATCAAGGCCGGCACCGGCGGCGAGGAAGCCGCACTGTTCGCCGGCGACCTGCTGCGCATGTACACCCGTTACGCCGAGAAGCGTGGCTGGAGCGTGAACGTGCAGTCCGAGAACACCACCGAGCTCGGCGGCGTCAAGGACGTGCAGATCGCCATCCGCGCCAAGGGCACGCCCGCTCCCGAAGACGGCGTGTGGGCTTCGATGAAGTACGAGGGCGGCGTACACCGTGTGCAGCGCATCCCCGTCACCGAATCGCAGGGCCGTATCCAGACTTCCGCTGCCGGCGTCATCGTGTTCCCCGAGGCCGACGAGGATGACGACGAGATCGAGATCGATCCGAAAGACCTGAAAATCGACATCTTCATGAGCTCCGGCCCCGGCGGCCAGTCCGTGAACACCACGTATTCCGCCGTGCGCATGACCCACCTGCCAACCGGAATCACGGTGAACATGCAGGATGAGAAGTCGCAGATTCAGAACCGTGCCGCCGCGTTGCGCGTACTGAAGTCCCGCCTGCTGGCCATGAAGCATGAGCAGGAGGCCGCCGAGGCCGCCGACATGCGTCACTCGCAGGTACGTTCGCTTGATCGCTCCGAGCGAATCCGCACATACAACTTCCCGGAAAACCGTATCGTCGACCATCGCACGAATTACAAGGCTTACAACCTTGACGCCGTGCTCGACGGCGACCTGCAGGCCGTCATCGATTCCGACATCCAAGCCGACGAGGCCGACCGTCTGGCCAATCAGAAATGACTTTGCCGGATGGCTCCCCTCTGTGAGGGGAGCTGTCAGCGAAGCTGACTGAGGGGAGCCTAATGTCCGATCAACGGAGACCGCCAGTGCTTATTACCGACATCATCAACCAAGCCTCTTCGCAATTGCGCGAAGCGGGTATTGAGACGCCTGAGCATGATGCCAAGTTGCTCCTTGCCGAGGCGGCAGGCGTTGAACTGCGCGACGTCGACAGGGCTCTGCTTATGGGGGAGGAACTTGGCACAACCGGACAGCTTGCCGTCTTCCGTGCCATGCTCGACCGCCGTGCCAAGCGCGAGCCGCTGCAATACATCACCGGGCATGCTCCTTTCCGCTACCTTGACCTGAAGGTCGGTCCCGGAGTGTTCATTCCTCGTCCGGAAACCGAAACCGTGGTGCAGGCCGGCCTTGACTGGCTGACAAAAAACGGCATGATCCATCCTTGTGTGGTCGATTTGTGCGCCGGCTCCGGCGCGATTGGGCTGTCCGTTGTCAGCGAGGTGCCCGGCAGCCAGGTGTGGGCGGTGGAGCTGTCGCCGAACACCGCCGAATGGACGCGAAGGAATCTGTCGGAAACCGCGAAAAAGTACCCATCCATTGCCTCGAATTACCATCTGGAAATCGCGGATGCCACGTCCTTCGCCACATTGGCCCAATTGGACGGCACCGTCGATATCGTCATCACCAATCCCCCCTACGTGCCGCAGACCGATATTCCCGAGCAGCCGGAAGTGCGTGATTGGGATCCGGAATTGGCTTTGTATGGCGGCTCGATGGACGGTACGTTGATTCCCGAGCGCATTATCGAGCGGGCCTGCCGTCTTCTCAAGCCTGGGGGCGTGCTTGTCATGGAACATGACGTGACCCAGGGGGATCGTCTCGTGGCCTTTGCCAGGGCCACCGGATTCGCTGCCGCATCGACCGGCCAGGACTGGACGGGTCGCGACCGCTACCTGTTTGCAGTGTCCTAAGCCCCACGAATCCCACATTTCCTTGGGATTGTATTCTCGTTTCCGTAATTGCGCTGTCTCATAATAAGAACAATTTATTGCGGGTTCAAAGCCGGTCTGGTTATAACAGTCCGCGACAAACATCGGATGAGAGAGACGTGAATGACGGTCACAAGCCGTGTGATGTAGTTCTGTGGTATGCGAATTATGTGAGTGGAACGTCTCACGCGCACATCCCGCGCGTTGGTTGACAGATGAACGATGTTGAAATATCCCAAGGAAGAAGGAAGAGGATGAACGTGAAGTTCTCCACTAAGTTCGTTGCGGCCAGCGCGGCCGCTGTTATGGCGTTGTCCCTCGCGGGCTGCTCCGGCGGCAGCATGGATGATTCCTCCAGCTCCAGTGCCAAGGCCTCCGGCGACTCCATCACCATCGGCACCGTGACCACCAACTCCGGTACCGCCGCCGCTTACGGCGAGGCCGAGGTCAAGGGCTTCGAGCTGGCGGTCTCCGAGATCAACGCCAAGGGCGGCATCAACGGCAAGAAGGTCAAGCTCGAGTCCATGGACGACAAGGGCGACGCCACCGAAGCCTCCAACGCCTACAACAAGCTCGCCGGCAACAACGTGCTCGCCGTGGCCGGCCCGACCATTTCCGCCACCACCGCAGCCGTGGCCCCGCTGGCCGACCAGTCCAAGCTGGTCACCATCGCCCCGGCCGCCACCTCCGACTCCATCGAAACCGGCAATTACCTGTTCCGCACCTGCTTCAAGGACTCCTACCAGGGTGAGGTGGCTGCACGCTTCGCCGCCGAGAACCTGAAGGTCAAGAAGGTGGCCGTGCTCTACGGCACCGGCGATCCGTACTCCTCCGGCGTGGGAGAGGCCTTCGCCAAGGCCGCCGAAAAGCTCGGCCTCGAAGTGGTGGACAAGGAAAGCTCCTCCTCCGCCGACGACACCGAGTACTCCGCCCAGCTGCAGAAGATCCAGGCTTCCGGCGCCGAGCTGCTCTACGCTCCGTACTACTACTCCGTGGCTGGCCCGTACATCATCCCGCAGGCCCGCTCCGTGGGTTTCGAGGGCTACGTGATGGGACCCGACGGATACGATGGCCTCAAGCTCACCGGTGACAAGTCCCAGTACAACAAGACCTACTACACCACCCACTACTCCGCCGACGACAACACCAACACCAAGGTGCAGGACTTCATCAAGTCCTACAAGTCCAAGAACAACGCCGAGCCGAACACGTTCGCCGCTCTGGGCTACGACACCATCTACATGATCAAGCAGGCCATCGAGAAGGCTGGCGAGAACGCCACCCGTGAGGATGTGCGCAACGCCGTGGCCGGCATGACCTTCGACGGTGTGACCGGCAAGTTCACCATGGACAAGTCCGGCTCGCCGACCAAGTCCGTGACCGTGCTGGAAATGAAGGACGGCAAGCCGGTGTACAACACCACCGTGCAGCCCAAGTGAATTCCATGAATTCCCACCGCATAATCACGATGTCCTAGCATGACTTCCGCATGAACAGGAGAGCGACCGGTTTTGCCGGTCCTCTCCCTTTCGTGTTTTCACGGGCTCGGATGCATAAGGACAGCCGTCGATATGCGGATATCGCCAGGCGCGGGCGTATCGCGCCATCAATCGCAAGACATACGAATATCTCTACGCGCGCAGCGGTAGAGAACCACAACATTGATAGAAAGGGGGAGCTATGACCGATCAGATCATCATGTTCATCAGCCAGCTGTTCAACGGTCTGAAAATCGGCAGCGTGTACGCGCTGGTGGCATTGGGCTACACCATGGTCTACGGCATCATCCGACTGATCAACTTCGCCCACGGCGATTTCATCATGGTCGGAGCCTACGTGCTCATGCTCACCATTCCGGCCATCGTGGCCATGGGACTGCCCGCCTGGGTGGCGGTCATTCCCGCCATCCTGGTATGCGTGGCCGTCGGCGTGATCGTCGAAAAGGCCGCCTATAAGCCGGTGCGTGAAAAGGGCAACTCCATGACCGCCCTGATCACCGCCATCGCCATGTCGTTGCTGCTGGAGAACGGCTCACAGGCCATCTTCGGCGCCGACTTCCAGACCGTCCCGACCATCTTCCACCTGCCGTCCATCGCGTTCGGCAAGCTCAAGCTGCCGGGAGACACCCTGCTGACCATCGTCATCGGCCTGGTCATCATGGTGGGCCTGCAGCTGTTCGTCAAATTCACCAAGCAGGGCAAGGCCATGCGCGCCGTCTCCGAAGACAAGGAGGCCGCCGTGCTCATGGGTATCAACGTGAACTCCACCATCGCCCTGACATTCGCCATCGGCTCCGGTCTGGCCGCGGTCGCCTCGCTGATGTACTGCGCCGCCTACCCGCAGGTCTCGCCTATGATGGGCGCCATGCTGGGCCTGAAGGCGTTCGTCGCCGCCGTGCTCGGCGGCATTGGTTCCATCCCGGGCGCCATGATCGGTGGTCTGGCCATCGGTCTGATCGAAAGCCTGACCAAGGCGTATATCGGCACCATCACGGCGGGCATCATCACCTCGGCGTTCTCCGACGCCATCGTGTTCGCCATCCTGATCATCGTGCTGCTCGTCAAACCGTCCGGCATTATGGGCAAGAACGAAGGGGAGAAGGTCTGATCAGATGAAGAAGACAATGCTTTCCACCAAACAGTCCTATCTGGTGTGCTTCATCGGCATCCTCGCCGCGTTCGGCATCGTGATGGCGCTGTGCGAATCCGGCTTGGCCGACTCCTACATCAAGGGCATCATGATGACCGCGTGCATCGCCATCATCATGACCACCTCCCTGAACCTCACCATCGGCGTGCTCGGCCAGCTGACGCTGGGCTGCTGCGGTTTCGAGGCCATCGGCGCCTACGTGGCCGCACTGACCTCCAAATACATGGTCGCCGCCGGCATTGCCATCGACCCCACCGCCCGCTTCCTGCTCACCACGCTGATCGGCGGCGTGGTAGCCTGCGTGTTCGGCATCCTGATCGGCATTCCTGCCCTGCGACTGCACGGCGACTACCTGGCCATCATCACGCTGGGCTTCGGTGAGATCATCCGCGTGATCATCCAGAACCTCAAGGTAGCCGGCGGCATGGGCCTCGACAAGGGCGCCGCCGGACAGGCGCTGATCGGCATCGAACGCACCGCCAACCTGTACGTCGTGTTCTGGATCATGGTGGTCACCGTGGTCGTACTCTTCATGTTCGGCCGCTCCCGTTACGGCCGTGCGGTCAAGGCCATCCGCGACGACGAGATCGCCGCCGGCGCCTCCGGACTCAACACCACGTACCTCAAGGTGCTCGTCTTCGCGATCTCCGCGTTCTTCGCGGGCATCGCCGGCGGTATCTTCGCCCAGTACATCGGCTCGCTCAACCCCACCATGGCCGGTTGGCTCAACTCCATCAACTACGTGATCATGGTCGTGTTCGGCGGCATGGGTTCGCTCACCGGCTCGATCGTCTCCGCCATCGGCCTGACCATCCTGCCCGAGCTGCTGCGCGCCTTCGCCGACTACCGTATGCTCGCCTACTCGGTGGTGCTGGTGCTCGTCATGATCTTCCGCCCGCAGGGCATCTTCGGATCCTGGGAGTTCTCACTGCCGCGTCTGGTCAACCGCATGCTGTTCCGCGGCGCCGCCGGCAAGGGCGCGAAACCCGCGGCCAGCGCCAAGCAGCATGACCAGTCCGACGACAAGACCGTGAAGGAGGCCTCACGATGAGCGACGCAACCCAGCCCATCCTCAAAGCCGAACATCTCGGCATCACCTTCGGTGGTCTGAAAGCCGTGTCCAACTTCAACATGACCATCAACAAGGGCGAACTCATTGGCCTGATCGGCCCCAACGGCGCCGGCAAGACCACGGTGTTCAACCTGCTGACCGGCGTGTACAAGCCCACCGAAGGCGAGTTCTGGCTGGACGGAACCCGGATGAACGGCAAGAAGACCTATCAGGTCGTGCGTGCCGGCATCGCCCGAACCTTCCAGAACATCCGCCTGTTCAAGCAGCTCACCGTCGAGGAGAACGTGCTCGTCGCCTTCGATGAGTCGTTCACCTACCACATGGGCAGCGCCATCTTCCGCACCCCGGGCTTCTGGAAGCAGGAGAACGAGATGCACGAGAAGGCCATCGACTTGCTGCGCATCTTCAACCTCGAGGGACTGGCCACCACCCAGGCGGCCAACCTGCCGTACGGCCAGCAGCGCAAGCTCGAGATCGCACGCGCCCTGGCCACCGGCATGAAACTGCTGCTGCTCGACGAGCCGGCCGCCGGCATGAACCCCACCGAAACCGAGGATCTGCTGCACTGTATCAACACGATCCGCGACCGTTTCGGTATCGCCATCCTGCTCATCGAACATGACATGAGCCTGGTGATGAGCGTATGCCAGCGCATCCAGGTGCTGGACTATGGCCGCACCATCGCATCCGGCACGCCGGAGGAGATCGCCAACAACCCGCAGGTCATCTCCGCCTACTTGGGCAGCGACAACAACGATGACGCGGACGGCGATTCCACCACCAAGGCGGAACCGGAGCCAAGCATTGCCAAGACACTGACGGAAGGAGCGCGCTGATGCTGGAAATCAAGGATCTATGCGTTTCCTATGGCGCGATCGACGCGGTCAAGGGCATTAGCCTCAAGGTGAACGACGGCGAGATCGTCTCCCTGATCGGAGCCAACGGCGCCGGCAAGACCACCACCCTGCACACCATCACCGGTCTGGTGCCTGCCAAATCCGGCAGCATTACCTATGATGGCCACGATCTGCTCAAAACGCATGCGAACAAGATCGTCACGCTGGGCATGGCCCATGTGCCGGAAGGCCGCCACGTGTTCACCCGCATGAGCGTGCAGGAGAACCTAGAGATGGGCGCGTTCAGTCTCAAAGACCAGTCCAGTCTGGGTAAGGATCTTGAGATGGTGTTCGACTACTTCCCGCGTTTGAAGGAACGTCGCCGCCAGCTGGCCGGCACGCTTTCCGGCGGTGAGCAGCAGATGGTGGCCATGGGCCGCGCCCTGATGAGCCATCCGAAGACCATCCTCATGGATGAGCCGTCGATGGGTCTGTCCCCGCTGCTGGTCAAGGAGATCTTCGACATCATCGTCACGCTGCGCAAGCGTGGCATCACCGTGCTGCTCGTGGAGCAGAACGCGAAGATGGCCCTGTCCATCGCGGATCGCGCCTACGTGCTCGAGACCGGCAAGATCACCATGGAGGGCAAGGCCTCCGACCTGCTGCACGACGAGAAGGTGCGCAAGGCGTACCTCGGCGCGTGACGTCTCACATTACTATGCTCCCGCTGGCGGGAGCTACCTCACGAAGTGAGGCTGAGGGTGGTTATCGGAGATTTCCGGCAACCACCCTCAGTCAGCTCCGCTGACAGCTCGCCAGCGGGGAGCATTCATATATCACTGCGCGTAATACTGTAGCGCGGAAGCATCCTTATCCGTAATCTCGCGAATCGGACGGGCCGGATTACCCACGGCCACGGTGTGCGGCGGAATATCGCGCGTCACCACCGAGCCGGCACCGATCACGCAACCCTCGCCGATCGTCACGCCGCCGATTACCGTCACATTGCCGCCAAACCAGCAGTTCGAGCCGATGACAATCGGCTTGCCATACTCGCAGTCGTATGCGGAACCATCAGGTGCCTGCCTCACGTTACGATCCTGCCAACGCAACGGATGCATCGGTGGCAGCAGCGAAACGTTCGGGCCGAACAGCACGTCATCGCCAATCGTCACCGGGCAACAATCCAGCACAGTGAAGTTGAAGTTGGCGAACACGCGCTCTCCGATGGTGATGTTGCAGCCATAGTCGAAGAAAATCGGCCCCATCACGTCAAGGCCGGCACCGTGGCCGGGCAGCAGCTCATCGAGAATCGCGGCACGGGCGGCATGATCGGTACGCGACGCGGCGTTGAAGCGCGCGCACAGGTCGCCGGCCTTCTCGCGCAGGGCATTCAATTCAGGGTCTACCGAATTGTACAGTTTGCCGGCGAGCATCTCCTCGCGCTCGCTGGCGCGCGGCATACGCAGTTCGACGGGAGGCATGGTGGTGGATTCAGCATTGATTTCGCTCATTGAACACTCCTGTAATTTCGCGAAAGAGCATGGATGGACTCATTGTATCTACGGTCTGTGCGTGTGGGGCGAATCGGAAAACGGCAGTACGGCAAACGAGCGATGATGAACTATGCAAGTCGGGGCGCAATGGTGCAATGGTAGATTGTGAATACACAAGCGAACGGAGGTGGCGTGAGCGTGGAAGGCGGAACAACGCTGAAAGTCACGGATGAATCGCTGGCACAGGCGGCGCGTGTCATCCGGGATGGTGGATTGGTCGTCATTCCAACGGATACGGTATATGGAGTGGCGTGCGATCCGCGTAATAAGGCCGCTATCGACCGTATCTACCGGCTCAAGCGTCGCCCGCGCTATAAGGCGTTGCAGGTACTGCTCGCATCCACCGACCAGCTTGATGAGCTCGGTCTCGACCTGCCGTCCCCGCTGAATCGTTTGTCGGCGGCGTTTCTGCCTGGCGCGTTCTCGCCGATTGCCGTAGCCCGGCCCGACTGCACGTTGGAGACTTTGGCCGACACCGCCGATGGTCGCCCCGGCACGCAAGGCATCCGCATCCCCAATTCGGCGCTGTGCCTCGCGATTCTCAAGGCGACTGGCCCGCTGGCCGCGTCCAGCGCCAACCGTTCCGGCGACGAAAGCGCGCAGACCGTCCAGGAGGCGGTTGACGCGTTCGGCGGCGAAGTCGACCTGTATCTGGACGGCGGTCCCACCCAAGGCCATGTCTCCAGCACCGTCGTCAAAGCCGATCCGTACGCGCGCGACGGCATCGAGATCCTGCGTGAAGGCGTCATCGCCCAAAACGTGATTCGCAAGGCCCTCCACCTCAACGGCGGTGGACTCGGCGCATGAGAATCTACCTACTGATTGCCGCCATCGCCGGTGGCGTCACCTGGCTGGTGACTCCGCTGATTCGCCACGTCGCCATCGAAATCGGTGCGGTTGGCGAGGTGCGTGCCCGAGACGTGCACACCATTCCCACGCCGCGCATGGGTGGCCTTGGCATGCTGATCGGTTTTGCCGTGGCTACCGTATTCGCCAGTCGGCTGCCTTTTCTCTCGGGATTGTTCAACGGCAATTACCAGATGTGGGTGATTCTTGCCGGCGGCATCATGATCAGTCTGCTGGGCATGGCCGATGACCTGTGGGATCTCGATTGGATGCTGAAACTTGCCGGTCAGCTGCTGATTTCCGTATTCGTGGCTTGGGGCGGATTGCAGATCATCTCACTGCCTTTGGGCGGTTCGCTGATTACCGCCTCGCCGAGTCTGTCCATGGCGATCACCGCATTCCTGATTGTCGCCTCGATTAACGCGGTCAATTTCGTTGATGGCCTCGATGGCCTGGCGGCCGGTATCGTGGCGATTGGTGGCATAGCGTTCGCCGCCTATTCGTATATCATCGCCCGGTCTTCCCCGAGTTATGCTTCGTTGGCCACGCTGATCGACGTGATGATGGTGGGTATCTGCGTGGGCTTCCTGCTGCATAATTGGCATCCCGCCAAACTGTTTATGGGTGATTCCGGTTCGATGCTGCTTGGCTATCTCATCACCTGCGCTTCGATTGTGATGACCGGACGTCTTGACCCGGCCTCGATTCATGCCAGCATCTATCTGCCGGTGTTCATGCCAATTCTGCTGCCGATTCTGGTGTTGTTCCTGCCTGTGCTCGACATGTGTCTGGCGATTGTGCGGCGTTTGGCCAAAGGCCAGTCGCCCATGCATCCGGACCGTATGCACCTGCACCATCGCATGCTGAAGATCGGGCATTCGGTGCGTGGCGCCGTGCTGATCCTGTGGGGATGGGCCGCGCTGATCGCATTCGGTTCGCTGACGATTCTGTTCTTCAAAGCGCAGCATGTGGCCGTGGGCATGCCCATCGCCGTGGTGGTGCTGACCATAGCCACGATGTACCCCTATCTGCGGCATCGTATTCCCGAGATCCAAGCCGAGAACCTGACGCTCGAATCCGCACGCAAGAACGCGCAGCATGCTACGGTTAAGTCGCAGTCTGCAGTAGGGGAGAGCCGGGATTCGATTGGCTCTCAGGCAGCGGATTCGATGACTGATTCGCCTGCGGATTCGCGGGACTCGCAGGCGGGTGAGGTGCAGGACCCGGCAGCGGATAAGTGAGCGCTCACAAGCGTGTGTCGTGAAGGTCAGCGCGTGTTCATATAGTGTTTGTATGGCTACAAACCTCGATGAATTGAACGCCCAATCGGCGTATGCTCCCCTTCCTCCGATTTTCGCCAAGCTCGGCCTTGCTTATGATGATGTGTTGCTGCTGCCGAACGAGACGGATGTCATTCCCTCCGAAGTGGACACCAGCACTCATCTGACTCGCAAGATCGTGATGAAGGCCCCGGTCCTCTCCGCTGCCATGGATACCGTGACCGAGTCCGAGATGGCCATCGCCATGGCTCGTAACGGTGGTATCGGTGTGCTGCACCGCAATCTGTCCATCGACGACCAGGCCGCTCAGGTCGATGTGGTCAAGCGTTCCGAGTCCGGTATGATCACCGACCCGCTGACCGTCAACCCCGAGGTCACTCTGGCCGACCTCGACAAGCTGTGCGGCAAGTTCCACATCTCCGGTCTGCCGGTTGTGGACAAGGAAAACAAGCTCGTCGGCATCATCACCAACCGTGATATGCGCTTCATCGCCTCCGAGGATTACGACACCCTGAAGGTTAAGGATGTCATGACCAAGGAGAACCTGGTCACTGGCCCGTCCAACATTTCCAAGGACGACGCTCACCGTCTGCTCGCCCAGCACAAGGTTGAGAAGCTGCCGCTCGTTGACGAGGAAGGCCACCTGACCGGCCTGATCACCGTCAAGGACTTCGTCAAGACCGAGCAGTACCCGGACGCCACCAAGGATGAGCAGGGTCGTCTGCGCGTGGCCGCCGGCATCGGCTTCCTCGGCGGACACCGGCA
>OBXA01001467.1_pt1 | contig 13661 bp, 10 predicted proteins | sample 1538121 | NCBI WGS metagenome assembly OBXA01 (sample SAMEA2580133, study PRJEB22360) | human gut metagenome | biome: human gut; feature: human-associated habitat; material: faeces | place: Denmark | collected 2008/2010 | reverse complement strand
TCCTTATCACCAACATAATAGTCACGATAGTCTTCTATTACTATCTCATCTCCTACTACAAACATATCCTGAATACCTTCCATTTTTTTATCTATAACCATATACACCCAATATACACCATCATTTGAAAATGCTAATACTGTATTATCTTCTGTCTTCTTTTCATTCTTTTTATCTTCTTCACAAAGAAATTCTCCAACCTTATACGTTGGTCTTGAATAATGGTTTTCATATACTACCTTATCAAAATTTCCATCAGAATACAAATAATTATCTATAAGCAGTTTATTATTTATCTTGTGCATATCAATATAATAGTTGTCCTCATAATCAACCTTTGTCCATTCATCACAATCATAGCTATAATATATTTCGAACTCGCTACTATTTATACCTAAAACACGCCCATCACTTACACTTGGGAACACATTTTCTGTTGCTATAAAAATTTTATCATCCACAAATTCCATATAATTTATCCAATTTGGAATTTCATATGTATTTAATATTTGCTGAAAATCAGCTGAAAGTCTATACAAATACTTTTGCTTATCATATCCTTTGTAGTCATGGTCACTACGATATACTAAATAATCGTTTCCCGTCCATACATAAATATAACGACTATTTTGCAACCTATTCTTAACTGCTTTATTTTCTTCTATATCAGTAAACTCAATAGCATTTTTAGAGATGCGGGGAGGATATTTGTCCGTAATCCATTCTCTACCACTCCATGTTATATTTTCGTCCATACGTTTTTGGGTAAATTCAACGTTGTTTAAATATTCCGAGGCATATGACACTTCACCGAAAACAACTATTATTAAAAATAGAGATATTACCTTAATTATTTTTTTCATACACTTCACCTCATTTTATCATTGCAGTAGCACTTCTTACTATTATAATAACATATGTTGCATAAATTGTAAACCAAAATAATACATTTACATACAAAAAAGCAGTCCATATTATATGAACTGCTTTTTTTCGTCAATGTATTATTGTTTAGCTGACAATGAAATTGTGCTTGAACCCGAATATGCTCCGTCTGTAACCAAGCCGTAGTTTCCGTTTGTGAACGTTCCGCCTGTTACCGAACCGCCATAGTTTAGAGTATATGTGCCGCTTGACATTTCAGGTGTTGACACAAGTACCCAAGAATATTGCTTTGACGGTACATAAGTTACTATCTCATTACCGCTTGAATCTGTAAGCTGAAATGCCTTGCCTGCCGCTTGTGTTGAAAATCCAGAACTTGATGAACTACTGCTATGTCCGCCAAATCCGCCACCGCCGCCTGACGATGATGAACCTGATGCAACAACATAATACTGCGAATTAGTCGCTTTAGTAGGTGTAACAGCCATATCAGATGTACCTGCACCGATTACAATACCGCCTGTGATCGTCAAAGTATTGTTATTATCTCCTACATCAAATACGCCGTTACCGCCACTTGTAGGACCGTTTACAAGTACAATACCGCCAGTGATTACACCGTCACCGTTTGAGTCAAATCCGTCACCCTCGGCCTCAATATAAAGCAGACCTCCTGAAACTTCAAGATAACCATAGCTTGAACTGTCCTCACCGCCCCAGTTAGGTCCTTGGTTTCCGCCACCGCTAAAACCGCCCGGTCCTGCGAATTCGGCTATATCATCACTGCTTAGAGTAATTGCATTCTCTGTCGGCTCATCACCTGCCGCATTTGCACCGTCATCGGTTGACACGATACACGTTTTACCGCCTTGTACATATATTTTTGCAGCCTCAATACCCTCATAACTCTTTGTTATGTTTATATCCGCATTATCTGTTATATACAAATAGCTGTCGCCGTGTACACCGTCATCACCTGCGGCAATATCTATATCACCGCCCGATATACGAACAGTGTTATTTGAATGTATGCCGTCATCATATGTGTTTATATTAAATGTACCACCGCTGATATTTACAAGATTTCCTGCCTTAACACCTTTACAGCTGTTTGATACTGACGAATTGTTTGAAGATACCGTTGCAGGCGCACCGCCGTATGCTTTCAAATCGAATGTACCGTCAGAGATATTCAATATATTCTCGGCTTGGATACAATCCATTGTTGAATTAACCGTTACATCACCGCCGGTAATTGTAATGTTACCCTTACCGCACTGAATACCGTCTTCACTGCTTGTTATATTAAATGTTCCGCCACTTATTCCTATATTTCCCGTTACATATGCTTTTACGGTTGTTCCGTCTGTATCATAAACAACTTCACTTACTTGTATGCCGTCTTCAGCCTTTGTGATTGTGATTTCTCCGTCAGATACGTTGACGCTCTTTACGCCCTTTATACCGTCCTCACCTGCTGAAATATTTATTGTACCGCCTGTAATATTGATACTTCCGTCACCGTCTGCGATTGTCGGATTGTCTTCGTCTATGCTTGACGCGTTCGCTTTTATAGCGTCGCCAGTTGATGTGATGTTTATTGTACCGCCCGATATATCACATAGCATTGATGCTTTGATACCGTCACTTGTTGATATTGTGCCGTCCTTTGTGGTCGTTCCAGTTGTCAATGTAACTGTACCGTCTGCAATTTTAACAGTTCCACCCTCTAACACGTCGCCGTCATATGCAGGATCTTCGTCTGATTTTATCGCGTCACCGTTTGAATTTACAGTTACATTACCGCTCTCGACAGTTACCGAATCATTACCCTTTATACCGTTGTTCGCCGCCTCGGTTACGTTCAACGTCAAATTCTTTATTGTAACGTCAGATTTACAGCCGATTGCGTTGTTATATGTTGAGCTTACCTTAAGTGTGCCTTTACCTTTTATCGTCAAATCATTTTTACTGTATACACACGCATTGACTGTTTCTTCATTGTATGTTGCGGTTGATGTGAATGAATTTGTCGTTCCTTTTTTTGCAGAAAGGTCAACTTTACCTTTTGTAGCCGCAAACGGTGCACCTGTGGTTGACGTTACGTCTACACCTTCAAGATTTATAGTGACTTCATCCGATTTTGTAGGAAGTGCCACTGCTATCTGACCGTCTGACAAGCTACCTGTCACTGTATATTCACCGGCTTGTGAAATGGTTACGACAGAGCCTTCCGCTGTTGCACCTGTTCCGTCAACGGCTATTCCGTCATCACTTAATGTTATAACAGCTCCGTATGTTGTCGGATTGTCCGTTGTTGGTGTATCTGTTGTTGTCGGTTCATCTGTTACAGCAGGCGTTTTTGTTGTGGTTGGCTCATCCGTTACAGCAGGTATTTTTGTTACACTTGGTGCCTTTGTCGCACTTGGTGTCTTTGTCGTGCTCGGATTTTCTGTCGGTTCTGAAACGCCGCCTTTATATATCTCACCTACAGGTTTCATACTTCCGTCCCATATGAAGCACTTCAACGTTTCGGTATCTTCGTCAAATTCAATCTCTTTACCGAAGTTAAATACTCCGCTGCTTGTGATACTGTCAACTGTATAAAGTCCTTGTAATAATTTATCTTTATATACCGCCGCATATATTTTATAGCTACCGCTTTTTGTAACATCTACCGTTACAGTTCCGTTTTCGGCATCTATGCTTTTAATTTGTGCATTATTATCTGTTTGCGCCGACACAACACCCATTGACATAACTGTCATAAGGCTTGCAGTCAGCAAAGCCGTAATTTTGCGATGCACTTTGTTCATAAAAATCCCTCCTAAACTTCGTTTTGATATATAATTCGCATTTTATATCGAAATTTTTGGGGTAATATGAAAATTTTTTATAAAAAAATGCAGAAACTTTTTGTTTCTGCATTTCAAATTATTCTCCGTCAAAATGTGGCATTGAATCTTCACCGTTTCCATGTGGCTCACTCGGTGGCGGTAAAAAAACATTTCCGGCATTCTGTTCCGGTGGAATATCGTTCTTACTTCCTCCAAAATCATTTGATTTATTCGGACCTGTCGGTTCATTAAAATCAGGTGACTGATTATTTCCGCCGTTCGGCTCATGTGACAGATTACCGTTGTCTGGCGGTGGCTGTGGATTTTCGTAAGGTTTATTCGGTGGTTCATTACCGCCGTCAAAATTCGGTCTTGGCGGTTGTGGCGGTGTATTGTCTTTATATATATCATTCGGTTTATCATGATTTTGTGGTTGTGGCGGTTGATTATTAGGATTGTCCTGTGGTGGCTGTTTACTGCCATTATCAGGTATAGGCGGATTAATTTCCGTATCACCGTTAGGTTTATCCGTATTGTTGTCCGACGGTTTATCTTGATTTTGATTTGAATTATTAGGTCTACTGCCGGATGTTGTATGACCGCCGTAACTTGTCTGTGGTTTTATTTCTTGTTTCGGCTCTGTCGTTTTTATAGGTTTAACTGTTTCCGACGGAACAACTATTTCACATTGATTGTCCGATTTATACTTATCTTCATGTATCGGTCTAACCGTAGGCTCTTCAGATTCGGGTACAGTATCATTTTTTACCTGTGGCTTATCTGTAATTTTAGTTTCTTCTTGAATCGAATCAGGCAATGTTTTTGTTACAGAATTATCAAATATCGTATCATTCGACTTTTCTTCTGTAATCAAAGTATTAACCTTTTCACTTACTGTGTCGATATTTTTCGATTGTCTTACATTTGTAACTCTGCTTACTTCTTGTACTTCTTTTGTCGGTACAGTTTCGTTTTTTGCTCGAACGGTCGGTTGAAGTGTTTGTACACTATTTGAAATATTCTTGTTTTCAGATTTTTGAACAGGTATACTTTCCTGTTTAACTTCTGCTTTATTTTCAGTCTTGCTTTCGATTTTGACTTCCGATTTATTTTCAAGATTTCTTCTAATCTCTTTTACAGACTGATTTTCAAGTTTATGCACATTTTCTTCTATACTGCCGCCGTTTTGTTTCGTATATTCGGCAATAGCTCTTGCTTTTGCAATAGATACACCCATTTCTTTTGCATTTTTCAAATCGGCTTTATCGGCATTTTCAATAATAACCTCTACATCACCGTAATTTTTATCCGGCAATTTAATTTTGCCTATACCGTCAACCACTTCAACGATAACATCTTTATTATGCTCATTCAAATATCCGATTTCTTCCGACTTTTTTATAAGTTCGTCCATACTCTCCGACACACTCATACCGCTTACATCGGTTTTTGAAAGCAATATCTCCGCGTCATCATTAAGCGGTTTTGTATTAATAACCCTGTTGTAAATATTAATCGTCATCATAACACTTGGGTTAATATCCACACTCATATATTTTGCAGGCACAAAATATGAACTTATACCGCCGCACACAACAATAAAGCTTGCCGCAGTTGCAAGGATTTGCCCTTTATACTGCGGTATTTTCACTTTGTCGCCGACAGAATAATTTTTGTTTTTTACCTTTATAAAATCGCTGTTTTTTGTAAGCAAAACCGCATATCTGCCCTTCACGGACACAATAACTCCGCTCATATTTCACACCTCCCTCATATTGAAATATTCGGCAATGGCAGGATAATCCTGAGTTATAGCAATAACCGCCGTTATTATGTATTTCCTGTGACGTTCGATAGCTTTTCTGTTCAGCTTTATATTATCGGTAATCTCTTTTATCGGCAATATGTGCTTATTCATAATTATATCGACAAGTTCACTGTTGTTTATAATATAGTTCACCGCATCAAAACAAAGCCGTTTCGTTTTACGACTTTTCGGACTGACCTCCGCAAGTTCAAAAAATGATATTTCAAAATTGCTGAGTTCCTCCGTAAGTGATTCGATTTCCCACTTCAAATCGTTTTTATCAACGGTATGTATTTCAAATTCAATCGTTTCACCGTCTGAATTTTCTTTTTCCAACGCAGAAAACGGCACTGAATTATGTTTTGCCTCACGCCTTATACTGTCAATAATTCTGTTTCGTATAACAGTCTTTGCAAAGCTGAGAAAATTACCTTTATTTTCATTATAGCCGTCAATCGCGTCGCCGAAAGCCACCATAGCAATGATATACTCATCATCACTTGTAGTAACACTTCTTTTAAGTACCTTGCTTGCAGCTGCCAAGATGAAATTTTGGTATTCACCGATTAAATCATTTTTCAGTTTTTTATCATTTGTGGCTTCTGCCACTCTTTCTTCTAACTTCATCTTTCAATATATTATTCGTATTCTCTTTCATAAAAAATGGGGTAGTTTTAAATCTTGCATTTACTTTTTATTTTATATTTGTATCGTATCACAAATATAATCGCTCTGACAAACCAATCAATCGTCATTGAAATCCATACACCGAGCACACCAAATCCGAGCCATTTGGCTATTACCACGCTTGCACCTATTCTGAATATCCACATCGACAAAATTGCAACTATCATTGTAAACATTACGTCATTTGCGGCACGAAGTGAATTAGGCAATGCGAACGAAAGCGGCCATATCGTACAAGTACAGATTGCGTGATACCATATAATTTGTTTTGCAATCTCAGTTGTTTCACTTGATAAATTGTACGCTTTTAATATAAGCGGAAGTATCGCAACCACAACTACATTTATTGCAACGGCAAACACATATATCGTTTTCATAAGTCGCTTTATGTAAAAATCAAGCTGTTTATAGTCGTTTGCACCGACACACTGACTTGATACGGTTAATATAGCCTGACATATCGCCATACCCGGCAGTATCTGAAACATTGCTATTGTGTTTGATACCGCATTTGCGGTTATAGCTCTTGTGCCGAATGCCGTTACTATTGTAAGCACCAATATTTTACCAAGCTGAAACATTGAGTTTTCAAGCGAATTCGGTATTCCTATTCTAAGTATCTTTTTAATCATTCGCCAATCGAATTTCAGCTTAAACGGTCGGTCAATATGTATCTGTAAATCTTGATTTCCAAGTCTTACAACAATTACAACCGCCGCAACTATTCTTGATATAAGCGTTGGTATTGCCGCACCGGCAATTTCCATATGAAAACCGTAAATAAGTATCGCATTACCGACTATGTTTACAAGATTCATAATAAGCGATGTGTTCATTGAAACCTTTGAATTCCCCATTGCACGGAATATAGCCGCGCCCGCGTTATACATTCCGATAAACGGAATTGACGCCGACACTATGAGCAAATATGTATTTGCATAATTTGCAACATCATCTTCAATCTGTCCGAAAACGGTATGAAGTATAAAATTTTTCAGCACATACACGATAATCATTACAAACAGTGCAATTAGCGTTGTAAATATAAGCGTTTGGTTCGCCGCTTTGCAGGAATTATGCTCCTGTTTCATTCCTATATACTGCCCTGCAACAACAGCTCCGCCTGTTGCAAGTGCCGTAAATATGTTTATAATAAGTATGTTTACAGTATCAACAAGCGATATTGCCGATACCGCCGATTCTCCGACACTCGCAACCATCATTGAATCTATAAGACCGACAGCAATAGTCAAAAATTGTTCTATTACAAGCGGTACAATAAGTTTTTTTAAATCAATTTTACTAAACAAATAATTTTGAGGGATTTGCCTCAAGATGACCACTTCTTCCTAATAATTTCATACGAAAATACACTATTCTTACGAATAGTGTATTTCGTGATTTAACCACGCAAAAAGCCTTCGATAATCTTTGCCTCCGCCTCTTCCGAAGTAAGACCGAGAGTCTGCAATTTTATAAGCTGTTCTCCTGCGATTTTTCCGATTGCCGCCTCATGTATAAGTGACGCGTCAATATCGCCTGCAAATAAAGCCGGTGCGGCGTTAACCTTACCGTTTCCTACAAGTATTGCGTCACATTCGGAATGTCCCGTACAACGGCAGTTACCCTTTATTGTCGAATGATATTCCTGATACGAATTGCCTTTTGCAACCGAACGTGACACCAAATCAACACCAGAATCTTCACCGTTAAGTTCAACCTCAAATTCAGTCTTAGCCTTTTCGTCACCGTCTGTCATAATTCTTTCGTGTATGATAAGCTTTGCTCTTGCACCGAGTTTACCCGATGTTTTTCTTACAGTTGAATCAACACCGCTAAGCTGAATTGTATCCATTTCAAGTACGGCATCGTCTTCAAGATATGCATCTGTTACAGGATCAATCGTTCTTTTTCCGACACCCTTACCTGTTCCGATATGCTTTTCTTTATACAAAACGTGTGCACCTTTACCGATAAAGAAACGGTGTATTCCGTTATGTCGTGCGTCGTGACCGTCTGATGTATGCACACCGCAACCGGCAACAATAATAACGTCTGCACCTGCCTCAACATAAAAATCATTATATACAAGGTCGTCTACATCACCATGCGTAACGCAAGCCGGTATATAAACTGTTTCCTTTTGTGCATTTTTGCTTATGTGTATAACAAGACCCGGTCCGTCCTCTTTTGAATCAATCTTTATATTCGGAGTAGATTGTCTGCCAGCACACTGACTGTCCTCACGAATGTTAAATGCCGCCGTTTCAAGTTCGTTGCCTTGAATGTCGGAAACGATTTTCAAAAATTCTCTTGTTGTTTCATTCATCAGTTGTTCTCTCCTTTCTTATCCTTACCGAGAGGACACTTTGACTCTTTTTCTTCTTTCAAAAGTTGAGGAAGAACATCTTTACCCTCACCAAATGCACGAACATTACCGTCCGCAATCACAACTATATAATCCGCAATTTCAAGTATACGTTCTTGGTGCGATATTACAAGCAAGGATTTTCCGCTTTCGTTTTTAAGTTTTTGGAACGCGTCAATAAGACTTGTAAAGCTCCAAAGGTCAATACCTGCCTCAGGCTCATCAAATACAAGTATCTTCGCATTTTCACGCGATAAAACGGTAGCAATCTCAATTCTTTTGCTTTCACCGCCAGAAAGACTTGCGTCAACATCTCTTTCAATATAATCTCTTGCACAAAGACCGACTTCACCGAGTACAGAGCATATCTCTCTTTCGGACAATGTTCTCTCTGCCGCAAGATTAAGCAAATCTCTTACTGTAACGCCCTTAAAACGCACAGGCTGTTGAAATGCGTATGCAATGCCATTTTTAGCACGTTTTGTAATATCCCAATCGGTTATATTCTCACCGTCAAGCAAAATTTCACCCGAATTAGGCACTTCGAGTCCTGCGATAATCTTTGCAAGAGAAGTTTTACCGCCACCGTTCGGACCTGTTATAACGGTCATTTTGCCGTCAGGTATTTCTAAATCTATACCCTTTAAAATTTTATCTCCATCGGGAATTTCCCAACTTATATTTTTAAGTTCAAGCACTTTTCAATGCTCCTTTCGACTGTTTATCATTAGTTATGATAACATAATATTCATTGAATTATAATTTTATCATAAAACAATACCGTTGTCAATTTTATCTAACAAAAAATGAGCGTTCCGTAAACGCTCATTTAATCATTAATTAATTACTTTGTTTCAAGAATTTTATCAAGGCTTACAAGTTTTACGCAAGTAACGAAAATTTCACATGCCTGCTTTAATTCTTCTGTTGACGGGAATGTCGGTGCAATACGAATATTTGAATCGTGAGGGTCTTTTCCGTACGGATATGTTGCACCTGCCGGAGTCATAACAACGCCTGCGTCTTTACACATAGCAACGACCTTTTTAGCACAGCCGTCCATAGTATCGAAACCGATAAAGTAACCGCCGTTTGGCTTTGTCCATTTTGCTATGCCTAAATCTCCAAGTTCCTTGTCAAGCATCTCAAGCACAGCTTCAAACTTAGGTCTTATAATATCTGCGTGCTTTTTCATATGCTCTAGCATACCGTTGAAGTCACCGAAAAATCTTGCATGACGAAGTTGGTTAAGTTTATCATGACCGATAGTCTGTACCGACATCTGCTTCTTAATAAAGTCAAGGTTAGCCTTTGACGCTGAAATAGCGGCTATACCCGAACCCGGAAATGTAACCTTTGATGTTGAACAGAACTTAAATACCATATCAGGATTACCTGCTTTTTCACATTCTTCAAGAATTTCAAGAATGTGGTCTTGGTGATCCTCATATAAATGATGTATGCAGTATGCGTTATCCCAATAAATTCTGAAATCCTCAGCCGCCGGCTTTAGATTTGCAAAACGTCTTACTGTTTCATCAGAATATGTTATACCCATAGGATTTGAATACTTCGGTACACACCAAATACCCTTGATTGCCTCATCCTTTGAAACAAGGTCCTCAACCATATCCATATCAGGTCCGTCCTCAGTCATAGGAATATTAATCATTTCAATACCGAAAAATTCTGTAATTGCAAAATGTCTGTCATATCCCGGTACAGGACACAAGAACTTAACTTTATCAAGCTTTGCCCATGGAGTTGAGCCCATAACACCGTGCGTCATTGAACGGGCAACTGTGTCATACATAACATTAAGACTTGAATTACCGTAAATTATAATATTGTCTACGGGACATTCAATCATTGCACTTAGAAGTCTTTTAGCCTCAATTATACCGTCAAGCACACCGTAGTTACGACAGTCAACGCCTTGTTCACCTACAAGATTGTAGTCGGTAAGTGTATCAATCATTCCCATAGAAATATCAAGCTGTTCGGTATTCGGCTTACCTCTTGACATATCAAGTTTTAAACCCTTAGCCTTTAGCTCATCATATTTTGCCGCAACTTCTTTGCGGATTTCCTGTAATTCTTCTTTAGTCATTTCTTTGTATGACATCAAAAACCCTCCTTAAAACATTCCACTTTATTTTATTATACCACACACTGTATAATCAGTCAATTAAAAATGTTACAAATAACGCAAAAAGCCTACTTTAATATCTGTTACTTTACAATAAATTTGTACTCTGTTGTAAAATTATATTCATCGCCGACCTTTAAAATAGGAGCAATAAAGTGACTGTTCTTCATACCGTTTGGGAAATACTGTGTTTCAAGACAAACTGCCTGATGTGTACTGTATTTTGCACCTTCTTTATATATTCCCTCCGGAAGTCCGTTTGATGTATATAACTGAACACCCGGTTTATCTGTATACACTTCCATTGTTATGCCGTTTTCAAGGCACTTTGCAATGGCACAAAGTCTGTAACCTCTGCCCGAAATCGCAAAGTTGTGGTCATAACCGCCGAACATTTCTATTTGCTCAAAATCTGCGTTTATATCCTGTCCTATCGGCTTTGGTGCTCTGAAATCAAACGGCGTACCCATAACAGAAAGTACTTCGCCTGTCGGCATACATTCACTGTCGTTCGGTGTATAAAATTCCGAATTGATTTGAAGTATCTGATTATCGATTGTACCGCTTGCGTGTCCCGCAAGATTGAAATAAGAATGATTTGTAAGATTCACCACTGTATCCTTGTCTGTCACCGCACTGTAATTAATTTTCAGTGCATTTCCCTTTGTTAGAGTATATGTAACAGTTACTTTAAGTGTTCCAGGAAAACTTTCCTCACCGTCCTCTGACACGATTGAAAGTTTCAATGACGGTTCTTCCCCGTCAACTTCTTCCGCACTCCAAACCTTTTTATCAAAGCCGTTTATTCCGCCGTGCAAGCTGTTCTTGCCCTCATTAAGTCCTACATTATATTTTGTACCGTTAAGCTCAAATTCGCCGCCTGCAATTCTGTTTGCGTGTCTGCCGATAAGTGCACCGAGAAAACCGTCGTTATTTAGATAATCTTCCATCGTTTCGCGTCCAAGCACAACGTCGGTTTTAACACCGTTCTTGTCCTCTACATAAAGATTTCTGACAATACCGCCGTAATTTAAAATTCTCGCACTTACTCCGTTTCCGTTATCAAGTAAATATGCGGTTATATCCTGTCCGTTTGTCAATGTTCCGAACAATTCTTTTGTTATAGCCATTATTTTCATCCTCTCAATAAAAAATTCCTTGTGAAAATTTTATCATCATCACAAGGAATTGTCAATCTAATTATTTAAGAGAAATGTACATATGTATCTCCATATTATCCATATCGTCACCTGCTTGGTATTCTTCAAAGTCACACACAAACGAACGGTCAAGGTTCATATTCCAAACCTTTTGCCAAAATTCCTGCACCGCCGTAACAACGTTGCCTTTTACAATAAATTTAGCATATTTTCCACTTGGTATTGTAATCACTTCGTAATTCTGATTTGTGCTGTTCACCTCCGCACATATTGAAACGGTATAGTCACCGTTTGGCTGATACTTATGATACATACCGATTGATTTGTTATTTGCTTTGTCGTTAATCTCACCGTAGACCTTTTTATAAAATTCGTCCCACAAACCACCGATAATCTTCGGCATTTCAGGTGATTTGTTGTTGGTTACGGCTGATATGCCCACTGCTTTCTTTTCTTCGAGATTTACAATTTCATACTCCATTTTGTTATCCTCCTTTAACTTGATACAAGAAGTATAACACACCTAATATGACATCATTATGTCATATTATAAATAATTGTTTATCATTTTCTCTATTTTCGTTTTAATTATATCTCTTATGTATGTTGGTTCAAGTACTTCCGCATACTCCCCAAACGACATTATATAGCCGTAAAGCCATTCATTTTCGGGATATGACATATTCACAATAAAATCGCAGTCCGCTGTTTTTTCTGCGTCTTGAAATTCGTCATAAACACGGTATTCGGCATTTTTGCTTATTTTCAATTTTACATTAACACAAATATTTTCATCGTCATTATCATATTTATATTCACACATTTCACGTTCAAAATGTTCGTTTGTCACTTCAACATCCCTTATTCGTGACAACCTAAACATTCTGTAATCATCGGCTTTTCTGCAATATGAGATAAGATACCACGATTTACTTTTAAAATACAGTTTAAGCGGCTCTGCAATACGCTCGGAAATTTCGCCGTTACTGTTTATATACTTCAGCTTCAGTGCAAATCGTTCAATTATCGAATCTCTTATTTTATTGAAAAAATTCTTTTGTTCCACATTCCAATCCGAAAAGTCAACGTCAATCCATGAACTGTCGTTAGATTTAAAAAGTAATGACATTTTATCCGCAATGCCTGTTTTTTCAACATTCGGCAACACTGACATAGCAGTAAGTGCCGTTATTATCGCACTTTGTTCTTCCTTTGATATAACCGACTTGTCAAGTATAAAATTATCAAGAATAGATATTCCGCCACCTTTGCCCTTGGTGGTGTAAATCGGTATTCCGGCACCCGACAGGATTTCAACGTCACGATAAATCGTACGGCTTGATACTTCAAATTTCTTTGCCAATTCATTAGCCGTTACGGTCTTTTTGTCAAGCAATATGTATATAATTTCAAATAATCTGTTAATTTGCATAATTTCACCTTTATCTATGTACAAAAAAAGGAGCTACAAAATTGTAACTCCTTTAAATGACTTTTACGCAAGTTTTGCAAGTTTAAGAGCAAGCTGTGACTTCTTTCTTGCAGCGTTGTTCTTGTGAAGAATACCGCGGTTTACACTTTGGTCAAGCTTCTTTGCAGCTTCGTTGAAAAGCTGTTGAGCCTCTTCCTTGTTGCCTGCCTTTGCAGCAGCTTCAAACTTTTTGATAGCTGTCTTTAGAGCAGTCTTGTGAGCCATGTTGATAAGAGTCTTCTTTTCTATAACTCTTACTCTTTTTTTAGCTGATTTAATGTTTGGCACTTTTTTACA
>OBXA01001464.1_pt1 | contig 13697 bp, 13 predicted proteins | sample 1538121 | NCBI WGS metagenome assembly OBXA01 (sample SAMEA2580133, study PRJEB22360) | human gut metagenome | biome: human gut; feature: human-associated habitat; material: faeces | place: Denmark | collected 2008/2010 | reverse complement strand
AGCCGCCGGAGCGGTGCTTAAGCCGTAAGGCGGGAATTATGCGGTGTTGCCATAAGACTTTTCTGCCGCAGAAAAGCCCTGCCAAAACTGCAAAAGTGCTGTTGACGATGCTGGCAAATGTGGTATACTATACATAGACGAAAACGACATAAAAAATAATTTGCCACGGTGTTATAACTACATAATGAAATGGGGAACAAGCGAATGGCTGCAACAGTAATAACCATTGCGGTGGAAAAAGGCGGCTGCGGAAAAACCGTAACGACCTCTAACCTTGCCTATCTGATGGGCGACGAGGGCAAAAAGGTGCTTTGCCTGGACACCGACCCGCAGGGCAACCTGACGTTTGCCCTGACAGGCGGCAACGCCATTACCAGCAAGGCCTTTGCCAACCGCAGTCTGTATGATATGATCGACGGCTTCCGCTACAACACACAGACCAGAGATTTTATCGTCGAGTCGGAATATGAAAACGTGGACCTGATCCCGGCCAACGACCAGACGCCGCGCCTGTCCAAGCGGCTGGAGGATCTGTACACGGACGCCCAGCGGGACTATGACCGCGGCGACCCGAAGTATCTGGCCAGCGATACCGACGTGCTGGACTATTTCCTGCGCCAGGTCAAGGACGAGTACGATTATATCCTGATCGACACCCAGCCAAGCCGGGACAGCCTGCTGCTCTCCAACGCAATTGCCGCGGCGGACTATGTGCTGATCCCGCTGAAGTGCGATTCCTTCTCGGAGGACTCGGCGTTCCGCACCTATGTGCTCTGCAATGAGATGCGCAAGAGCAAGACTTCCCGCATCAAGGGCGTCGGCGTGATGCTGACGATGGTGCAGAAAAGTGCAGCCTCGCAGGACATCCGCAGTGACTGCCGGGCCAAGCTCGGCGCAACGCTGTTCAACGCGGAAATCGCCTTTGGCAAGAGTGTGGATAACAGCATCAACCGCTGCGTGCCGGTCTGCTACTCGGCCCGCACGCAGCCCCCGGCCAAAAGCTATGTGGCGGCGTATGAGGAGCTGAAAAAGCGCCTGGCGGAATTGGAGGAAAAGTAAGATGGCTATGAAAAAGAAGCCCGGCAGATCCAAGGTCGAGGTGGGTATTCCGTCCACCGAGGCGGTTTTCAGCGCCGGAAACAACAACGCCTCCGGCAGCCTGATTGCCAATCTGGCCACGCAGAACCGCGCCGAGCTTGCCTATGAGCTGCGGGAAATTGCCTTGCAGGACATCGAACTGAACCCGGACAATGCGATTTTCCGCCAGCTGGACACCGACGAGGATGTGGAAACACTGGCCAACGACATTGACCGCAACGGCCTGATGCACAATCTGGTCGTATATCCGCGGACGGATGGCAAACAGACGAAGTACGTTCTGCTCTCCGGCGAGCGCCGCTATAAGGCATTGAATTATTTGCAGGCGCGCGGTGACGCAAAGTGGAACACAGTCAAAAACTGCCGTGTTGTCACAACACCGCTGAGCGACAACGAGAAAAAGGTCATGCTGCTGAGCGCCAACCTGCAGGTGCGCGGCGGCTTTGCCAACGAGATGATCCGCCGCAAGGCGGTTGCCGAGCTTGTGTCCTGCCTGCAGGCAGAGCCGTACAACCTGACAGCAGCCGAGGCAAAAAAGGCCATCAAGGAGGCAACGCCCATCAACGGGCGGCAGATTGATAAGGATCTGAGCATTGAAAAAAATCTGAATGAGGGTCTCAAGGATCTGCTGGATCGTGGCTTTGTGCTGCGCAGCGAGGCGGAGAGCTTTTTGCGGATGACGCCCGAGGAACAGAGGATCGCTGCCCAAATGCTGCAGCAGCTCTATGCTATTGCGTACAACGGCCCGGGCAGCGCAGCCATTGAGGACGAGAAAAAAGCGATTCGCGGGCGGTTCGTGGATGCACTGCGGACGGTGGCCGACACCAGCAGTATGCAGGATGCCCACGAGGCGTTGGTCGCTGCGGTGTTCACGGTCCAGAAGGAGATGGCGTGTCTGAAGGAGACCATCCGAAAGGTCAAGACCATCCCGCCGGAGCAGCCCGCCGCGCAGGTCGAGCAGACTGAGGCCATCCGGGAGGTCAGGGAAAAGACCGCCGGCGCCAAGGCACAGAGCAAAATTACGGGCAAGCTGTCCAGCCAGACAAGCCGCCTGGAAACGATGCTGCGCAGGAAAAACCCCGAGAAGCGCCTTGCAGAAAAATATACCCACGAGGAGCGCCAACAGGCCATGAAGGAGCTGGACGAGATGATCGCCACGGCCACGCGGCTGCGGGAAATAATTGCAAAGGTGGAGCACAGCGCCGATGAAGCCCAGGAAGTATAGGCTGCGTATCCGCCTGCACCGCAAAATTTACGACCTGCTTGAGATGGAAGCATTGTGGCAGGACAGTAAGATCGGTACGCTGGCCAACCGCATTTTGCAGGAGGAGCTGGCCAAGCTCCGGCAGGTCGGACTGGACCACTGCGTGTGCGGGGATGAGGACGCAGCATCCGCGCGGCGCATCGAGGCAGAGAAGCACCCCGAGAGCTATTACATGCTGCCGTCGTTTGACTGCCGCGAAAAGTATATGCCGACTCATGGCCGCGGCCTTGACACGAAGGGACAGGTTACGCTGCTGGTCACAGCGGAGCAGCTGCAGCTGATTGACGCGCTGTTTGACCGGGAAAGCGGCTGTGTCCGCGGGCTTTACTCGGAATCCCAGGGGCAGACGGTCAAAAGCTACCGCTATCAAATCGTGGGGCTGCTGCTGCACAATCCCTTGCTGCAGGAATTACAGAAGCAATAATTGCTACAGAAAAGGACTCGCAATGGATTTGTGGGTCTTTTTTTATAGGAAGTTTGTGGCAGGGCAGGGGAGAGAAAGGAGTATTGCGAGAGAATTTCTTGAAAAAAATGAGAAAAAGTAAGAAAAAAGCACCTGCTTTGTTATATAGAGAATGTAGGGGCGAACATTGTTCGCCCGCCAACCTGGTGCAGCAAGGCTTTTCCGGGAAGGCCTTGCACATAGCGCGCGGGCACGGGCGAGCAATGCTCGCCCCTACAGAGTTTATAACGGCAGAATGATTTACAAACAGTAATAGTAAATTAAATGTTTCCAAATTGTACTTTTAATGCCCTGTATTGCGAGAAACTTTCTGCGAAAAAAGAAAAAATCAGAAAAAATCTCCGCCTTGCAACTGCGTTTTATATCTGCTACAATAGCGGTAAAAAACAGGGGAGGTCTGCACATGGAACCGGAAAAGCTGTTGGAGGCGCTGCACACAGCGGAAAAACTCAAGGACACAACGCGGCATTGCTATACGTCGAGGGGACGGCATGAGAGCGTGGCCGAGCACAGCTGGCGCATTGCGCTGATGGCGTTCTGGCTGCGGGATGAATTTCCGCAGGCGGACATGGACAAGGTCATCCGCATGTGCCTGATCCACGATCTGGGCGAGTGCTTTACCGGGGACATCCCGGCGTTTGACAAGACCGCCGCCGATGAGGCCGCCGAGGAAGCGCTGCTTTCCCGCTGGGTCGATTCACTGCCCGAGCCGGTCTGCACCGAGATGCGGACGCTGTACGCGGAGATGGCTGCCTTGCAGACGACGGAGGCCAAAATCTACAAGGCGCTGGATAAAATGGAGGCCATCGTCCAGCACAACGAGTCCGCGATTGCGACCTGGGAGCCGCAGGAGTATGCGCTGAACCTGACCTACGGCGTGGAGCAGTCGCAGTTCTCGCCCTATATGCAGGCGCTGCGGGAGGCCCTCCGGCAGGAAACGCTGCGCAAGATGGAGCGGGAGGGCGCGACACCGCAGCCGTGAGAACGGTATAAAAAATCCTCCTGGCGGGCAGAATAGAAGGTGATGATTCTGCCGACAGGAGGAAACCAAATGCGAGAAATGTTCTGCTTTCAGTGCCAACAAACGGCGCATAACACCGGCTGCGACGGCAAGGCCGGTGTCTGCGGCAAAAAGGCCGACACCGCCAACTATCAGGATGAGCTGATCGGGGCACTTATCGGGCTGGCGCGGGCGGCGCGGGCTGGGACACCGACACCGCACACCGATGAATTGATTTTGAAGGGCCTGTTCACGACGATCACGAACGTGAACTTCAACAACGAAACTATCCTGCAATGCAAGGCGGAAATCGAAAAGGAAAAGGCTGCCGTCGGCCCCGGGCAGCTTGACGATTACGACCTTGCCGCGCTTTGGGCGGCGGGGGAGGACGTGCGCTCGTTGAAATCGCTGATCCTCTTTGGGCTCAAAGGCATGGCGGCCTATGCGTACCACGCCCGCGCACTGGGGAGAACAGACCCCGCTGTGAACGCCTTTTTCTATGAGGCACTCGAGGCCATCGGCGCAGAGAAAACGCCTGACGAGCTGCTGGCGCTGGTGCTGAAAACCGGAGAAGTCAATCTGGCCTGTATGGCGCTGCTGGACGCAGCCAACACCGGCGCATACGGTGACCCCGTGCCGGTCACGGTGCCGCTGACGATTGAGAAGGGCCCCTTCATCGTGGTCAGCGGCCACGACCTGCACGATCTGAAGCTGCTGCTGGACCAGACCGCGGGCAGGGGCATCAACATCTACACCCACAGTGAGATGCTGCCCGCCCACGGCTACCCGGAACTGAAAAAATATCCGCACCTAAAAGGCAACTTCGGCACGGGCTGGCAGAACCAGCAGTCAGAGTTCCACAACATCCCCGCGCCCATCCTGTTCACAACGAACTGTCTGATGCCGGTGCGGCAGAGCTACAGTGACCGTGTGTTCACGACGTCGGTGGTGTCCTACCCGGAGCTGACCCACATCGGGGACGACAAGGATTTCACCCCGGTCATTGAAAAGGCGCTGGAATGCGGCGGCTACCCCGAGGATCACCCGATGACCGGGATGAACGGCGGCAGCACGGTCATGACCGGCTTTGCCCGCAATGCGGTGCTGTCCCACGCAGAGCAGATCGTCCGGCTGGTCCGGGAGGGGAAGATACGCCACTTTTTCCTGATCGGCGGCTGCGACGGTGCAGCACCGACGCGCAGCTACTACACGGACTTTGCACGGATGACGCCGCCCGACACGCTGATTCTGACGCTGGCCTGCGGCAAGTACCGGCTGAACGATATGGATCTGGGCAGCATCGAAGGCATCCCGCGCGTTCTGGATTGCGGGCAGTGCAACGACGCCTACAGCGCCATTCGCATTGCGCTGGCGCTGGCCGAGGCGTTTGGCTGCGGCGTCAACGACCTGCCGCTTACGCTGGTGCTGTCGTGGTATGAGCAGAAGGCTGTCTGCATTTTGCTGACGCTGCTGTATCTGGGGCTGCGCAATATCTACCTTGGCCCCACGCTCCCGGCGTTCGTCTCACCGAATGTACTGGACTTTCTCGTTAAGCAGTACAACCTGACGCCCACGGGCGACCCGAAAACAGACTTGGAAAAGATACTGAACCGACAATAACAACATCCGCCGTGCAGAGAGACGCCTCTCTGCACGGCGGATGCTTTTTTGCGGCTTTTGGCTTATTCAAGAAAATGGGCGTTTACACCTTCACCAGCTCATACGCCTGCGTGCCGATGCCAAGGGCCTCGGCGGTGTCGATGGTGTGGGTGCCGTGGCGGCTGTTGACGCGCTCCATAAAGTGGTCGCGGCCCGGGTCATTGCTGTTTATGACCAGATCGATGCAGGCGCGGTCCAGCGCGACGGGGTCAAGGCTCGAGAGGATGCCCACATCGTTCATGCAGGGGTCCTCGGCCACGGCGCAGCAGTCGCAGTCAACGGAAAGATTCTTCATGACGGCGACATAGGCGATCTTGCCCGCAAAGTGCTTTGCCACGGTGGAGGCGGCGTCTGCCATGGCTTCAAGGAAGGTGTCCTGCTCGGCGCAGTTCTCCCACAGGATGTGCTGGTCGGTGACCTTGCCGCCGGTATGGATGTACGTCTTGCCGGCGCTGGACGCGCAGCCGATGGACAGCTGCTTGAGCGCACCGCCGTAGCCGCCCATCGGGTGACCCTTGAAGTGGATGAGCACGAGCATACTGTCATAATTCTCGATGTTCTTGCCCAGATAGTTGACCTTGAGGACCTTGCCGTTCTCGACGGGCCATTCGACGTCCGGACCCTCGGCGTCCATGATGTCAACATCAAACAGGTCACTCCAATGATGCTTCTTCATAAGCTCGATGTGCTTGGGCGTCTCATTGCGTGCGCCGCCGTAGGCGGTGTTGCACTCAACAACGGTGCCGTTGACGGCGTCGATAATGGGCTTCATAAACTCGGGGTGCAGGTAGTTCTGGTTGCCGTCCTCGCCGCTATGGACCTTGACGGCCACCTTGCCGGGCAGCTCGATGACCAGCTGGCGGTACATCTTCACAACGGCTTCGGGGGTGAGTTCGTTGGTGAAATAGACAGTAGATTTGGCCATAATAGGGGACCTCCGTTTAAAATAATAGCGTGATAAAAGGCTTCCCCCTCGGGGGAAGCTGTCCGCGGAGCGGACTGATGAGGGCAAAGCATGCGATTGCTGCCTGTTCACGGGTGGCCAACGGAGGGCTGCCCCTCATCCGGCCTCGGTCGGGGCCTCGGCCACCTTCCCCCTCGGGGGAAGGCTATTGAAACCGCAGCGGCAGCTCCGGTTCGCACCCGCACTTTTGCCTTTCTGCTGTCTCTAGCATAGCATGAAAGCCGGGTTTAATGTCAAGTGGTTTTGCAAAAAATGAAGCAAAAGCCTTGCAAAACACGACAAACTGTGCTACTGTAAATTTGTACAAAAGGGGAGCTTGCGTAAAGCGGGCTGAGAGTGGGCTGTATCGCCCTGACCCAAAAGGCAGCGCCGCCGCGGTGCTGCCTGAACCTGATTTGGATAATGCCAACGTAGGGAGATACCGTAGCACTGCGCTTCTTGTGAGCTTTTGTGCGGATATGTCTTTGCAGGCGTATCCGCATTTTTACTTATAAGGAGCGTTTTGTATGCTGGGTACCTGTCTTGAAAATGTGCGCAACACTGTGCCGCTGGTGCACAATATCACGAACTATGTCACGGTCAACGACGTGGCCAACATTCTGCTGGCCTGCGGCGGCAGCCCGATCATGTCCGATGAGCCGGAGGACGTCGAGGACATCACGTCGATCTGCGGCGGCCTGAACATCAACATCGGCACGCTGAACCAGCGCAGCATCGAGGGCATGTTCCGCGCGGGCGCAAAGGCGAATGCCCTCGGCCATGTCGTGCTGCTCGACCCCGTCGGCGCGGGCGCGTCGGCCCTGCGCACGAACACCGCCGTCGAGCTGATGGAGAAGATCAAATTCACCGTCATCCGCGGCAATATCTCCGAGATCAAGACGCTGGCGCTGGGCAGCGGCACGACGAAGGGTGTTGACGCTGACGTTGCGGACGCCGTGACCGACGCAAATCTGGACAGTGCCGTCAAATTTGTCAAGGACTTTGCGGCCAAAAGCGGCGCTATCGTCGCCGTCACCGGTGCCATCGACCTTGTCAGCGACGGCGCGGCCTGCTATGTCATCCGCAACGGACGCCCCGAGATGGGCAAGATCACCGGAACGGGCTGCCAGCTCTCCGGCATGATGACGGCCTTCGTCGTTGCGAACCCCGACAATAAGCTCGAGGCTGCCGCCGCGGCGGTCTGCGCCATGGGGCTGGCGGTCGCGCGGCTGGAGCCGCATGGCCGAGGGCGACGGAAACTCCACCTACCGCAACCGCATCATTGATGCCATCTACAATATGGACGGTGCAACGCTGAATGGGGGCGCCAAGTATGAACTGCGATAAAAATGATCTGCTGCTCTATGCCGTCACGGACCGCCACTGGCTGGACGGGCGCAGGCTTATCGACGTTGTGCGCGAAAGCCTTGACGGCGGTGTGACGATGGTCCAGCTGCGCGAAAAGACGCTGGAGGAGGGAAAGTTCCTCGAGGAAGCGAAGGAGCTGCAAACGCTCTGCCGCGAGCGCGGTGTGCCGTTCCTTGTGAATGACAACGTCGAGATCGCCCGCGAGATGAACGCAGACGGCGTGCATGTCGGCCAGAGCGATATGGAGGCGCAGGACGTCCGCGCGATTTTGGGTCCGGACAAGATTCTGGGCGTCTCCGCCCAGACCGTGGAGCAGGCCGTCCTGGCCGAAAAGCACGGCGCGGATTACCTCGGCGTCGGCGCGGTGTTCCCGACCGGCTCGAAGGACGACGCCGACGATGTGAGCTATGAGACGCTCAAGGCCATCTGTGGGGCCGTGTCCATCCCCGTTGTCGCCATCGGCGGCATCACGCAGGAAAATGTCGCGAAGCTCGCGGGCAGCGGCATCTGCGGCGTCGCGGTCATCAGCGCGATTTACGCGGCAAAGAACATCCAACAGGCATCCGCCGACCTGAAGGCCGCCACGGAGAAAATGCTGCATGACTAAGGCTGCTGTTTTTGATCTGGACGGCGTGCTGCTCGACTCCATGGGCATCTGGAACGACCTTGGCGCGCGGTATCTGCGCAGCCTGGGCGTCACGCCGGAGGAAGGACTCAACGAGATTTTGTTCTCGATGAGCATGGAGCAGGGTGCGGAGTATCTGCACACGCACTATGCACTGCCGCAGTCTGCCGCCGAGGTCGGCGCGGGCATTGCGGACATGCTGCGGGACTTCTATTTTTATGAGGTCCCCGCCAAGGACGGCGCGGCGGCGCTGTTGGCCGCCCTGACCGCCCGCGGCGTGAAGCTGGCGGCGGCCACGTCCAGCCCGCGGGAGCACGTCACGCGGGCGCTGGAACGGCTGGGGCTGCTCGGGTATTTCACCCGGCTTTTCACTACGGCAGAGGTCGGCGTCAGCAAGCATGAGCCGACAATTTACCTGCTGGCCGCCGAGGCCCTGCACGCCGCGCCGGCGGAAACGCTCGTCTTTGAGGACAGTCTCTACGCCCTGAAAACCGCGAAGGCCGCGGGCTTTTACACAATCGGCGTCTACGATGCCGACGGCGAGACCGACCAGGCCGGGCTGCAAATGGCAGCGGATCTGTATGTGAGAGATTTGCACGAAGCGAAAGCAGCACTCCTGTAGGGGGCGGCGTCCCACTGCCGCCGCACGGCACGGAGCGGTCAAGACCGCTCCCTACAAAGCCCCTTGAAAAATTGCATCGTAGGGAGGGGTCTTGACCCCTCCGCAGGTCGTCGGGGACGCCGACCCCTGCTGTAGAAAAAAGCATCCCACAGCGGTACACCGGGGGCACCACCTTGTACCGCTTTATAAAACCTTGCTGTATACAAAAAGGAAAGGAAGTTATCACCATGAGAACAGCATTGACCATTGCCGGAAGTGATTCCAGCGGAGGCGCCGGTATCCAGGCAGACATCAAGACCATGACCGCAAACGGCGTTTTTGCCCTGTGCGCAGTCACGGCCCTGACCGCCCAGAACACCACCGGCGTGACCGACATTTTTGACTCGACCCCGCATTTTCTGGCGGAGCAGCTCGACGCAGTGTTTACCGACATCTTCCCCGATGCCGTCAAGATCGGCATGGTATCCTCGGCAGAGCTGATCGAAACGATTGCGGCAAAATTGAAGGAATACGGCGCAAAGCACATCGTCGTGGACCCCGTCATGGTCGCAACATCCGGCGCAAAGCTGTTGCGTGACGACGCCGTGACCGCGCTGTGCGAAAAGCTCCTGCCGCTGGCCGAGGTCCTGACGCCGAACATCCCCGAGGCGGAGATCCTCTCCGGCATGACCATCCAAAACGCCGCCGATATGGAGCGGGCCGCACAGACCATCAGCGAAAAGTACGGCTGTGCGGTGCTCTGCAAGGGCGGGCACCAGATCAACGACGCCGACGACCTGCTTTGGCGCGACGGCGCGGGTAAGTGGTTCAAGGGACGCCGCATCGACAACCCCAACACCCACGGCACCGGCTGCACGCTGTCCAGCGCCATTGCGTCGAATCTCGCGAAGGGCTATGACCTTGACACGTCGGTGGAGCGCGCAAAGGCGTACATCTCCGGCGCGCTGGCCGCTATGCTTGACCTCGGCCACGGCTCCGGCCCGATGAACCACATGTTCGCACTGAAGGGGGATTTTGTCGAATGAAAAAGACCTCTACCTTTCAGAACGGCCTGATCTGGTTCGGCGCGGGCGTCTCGCTGGCCGAGATCCTGACCGGCACCGCCTTTGCGCCGCTGGGTATGGCAAAGGGCTTTGCGGCCATTCTGCTCGGGCATATCATCGGCTGCGCCATGATGCTGCTGGCGGGCCTCATCGGCGGGCGCACGGGCCGCAGCGCTATGGAGACCGTAAAAATGAGCTTCGGCCAGAAGGGCGGCCTGCTGTTTGCGTTCCTGAATGTTTTGCAGCTCGTCGGCTGGACGGCCATCATGATCTATGACGGTGCACTGGCCGTCGGCGGCATTTTTGCGATTGGCCGCTGGGTCTGGTGCCTTGTCATCGGTGCGCTGATTATCGTGTGGATCGCCGTCGGCGTGACCGATTTGGGCTGGATCAACAAAATTACGATGGCTGCTTTGTTTATTCTGACGCTGGTGTTGTGCAAGGTCATCTTCTTCTCCGGCAACGCCATGGTCGGCATTGACGGCGAGAGCCTGACCTTCGGTGCGGCGGGGGTGGAGCTGGCCGTGGCCATGCCGCTGTCCTGGCTGCCGCTCATCAGCGACTACACCCGCGACGCCGAGAAGCCGACCCAGGCGACCTGGGTCAGCGTGCTGGTCTACGGCGCGGTATCCTGCTGGATGTACGTCATCGGCATGGGCGCGGCCATCTTTACCGGCGAGTATGACATTGCCGTCATCATGGTCAAGGCCGGGCTCGGCATTGCCGCGCTGATCATTCTGGTTTTCTCCACGGTCACGACGACCTTCCTCGATGCGTGGAGCGCGGGCATCTCTGCCGAGAGCCTGTCCGCAAAGCTCAACGGCAAAAAGACCGCCATTGCCGTGACGGTCATCGGCACGGCGGCGGCCATCCTTTTCCCGATGGACGACATCACGGGCTTTCTGTACCTGATCGGCTCGGTGTTCGCGCCGATGATCGCCGTGCAGATCGCAGACCACTTTATTTTGCACCGGGACCGCTTTGCCGTGGCTGCCGACGCGCGCAACCTTGTTATCTGGCTCGTGGGCTTTATCGCCTACCGCCTGCTGATGGGCGTTGACACGCCGGTGGGCTACACGCTGCCCGACATGGTGCTGACCGTAGTGCTGTGCCTGCTGGCCGAAAAAGCAAAACCTACCAAGCAAATGTAACGAGGCGGAGATAACGGCGCCTACGTAAAAAGCGCGAAGGACGCGCTGTAAACAGCAAAATAGCACCCTGTATTTTGCGAAACCTGTCCTGTTTTGGAGCACGGGCGGCAGCTATAATGGTAGCATCATCAGCAAGAAAACCCGCTGATGACGACCCTTATCGCTGCCGCTTTTTTTGCGGCCCAATGTGTTCTGAAGGAGGAACAAGAGTATGGGATTCATTATTGCTGCCGCTGTTGCCGCGGCCATCATTGCCTTCTGCTTTCTCTGCTACAAGAAGGCCCCGCCGACCCAGGCCATCGTCGTGACAGGCTTCGGCCTCTCCCGCCCGAAGGTCGTCTGCGGGCGCGGCGTCTTTGTGCTGCCCATTGTGCAGCGCGCAGACCGCCTGAACATGCGCCTGTTGAAAATCGACGTGAAAACGCCGGAAACGGGCGTTAAAACCAAGGAGGGCGTCTCCCTCTGGCTCGACAGCGTCGTCACCGTCCAGGTCTACAGCGAGAACTCCACCGTCTCGGACGAGGAGGTCCGCAACGCCGGATATGACGACATCCGCAAGTACATCAATTCCCGCCAGCAGGCCGCGATCTCGAACTTCCTCGGCATGGACGAGGCGCACATCAATGAAAAGATCAACGATGTGCTGCAGGGCAACCTGCGTGAGATCGTGTCCGAGATGACCGTGGACCAGATCCTGACAAACCGCAAGCAGATGGCCGTCAGCGTCGTGGAGAACGCACGCCCCGACCTGGCCAAGATGGGCTTGGAGGTCGTGACCTTCAACGTGCAGGACGTCAAGGACGCCGTGGACGCCATGGGCCACAACCACGGCGTTATTGAAGCCATCGGCGTCGAGCAGGAGGAACTTGTGAAAAAGCGTGCCTCCATCGCCAAGGCCGAGGCCGAGCGCGACGTCTCCTGCGCGAAGGCTGCCGCCGCCATGGCCGCGAACGAGAAGGAGATCGAGGCCCAGACCGCCATTGCCCAGCGCAACAACGAGCTGGAGCTGGCAAAGTCCAAGCTGAAGGCCGAGGCTGACAAGGCCGCCGCCGACGCGAACGCCGCCGGTATGATCCAGACGAACCTGCGCGCCAAGGAGGTCAAGGAGTCCGAGGCCGACGCCGAGATCGCCCGCCAGAAGAAGATGGTCGACCTGGCCGCCCAGGAGGCCGAGGTCCAGCAGCGCAAGCTGGATGCCGAGGTCCGCAAGCAGGCCGACGCCGAGCTGTACCGCCGCCAGAAGGAGGCCGAGGCCCAGAAGTATGAGGCCGAGCGTGCCGCCGAGGCCGCGAAGTTTGCCAAGCAGCAGGAGGCCGAGGGCATCGCGCTGGTCGGCAAGGCCGAGGCGGAGGCTATCCGCCAGAAGGGCCTGGCAGAGGCCGAGGCGATGAAGCAGAAGGCCGAAGCCTACAAGCAGTACAACGACGCCGCAGTGGCCGAAATGATGATCAAGGTCCTGCCTGAAATTGCCAAGAGTGTCGCGCAGCCCCTGTCCAGCATCGACAAGGTGTCCATCATCGGCGGCGATGCGTCCGGCGTGTCGGGTGTCTCCGGCAATGTGCCGGTGCTGATGGCCCAGACGATGGAGGCCATGAAGGAGGCCACCGGCATCGACATGCGCGACATTGTCCGCGCCAACAGCATCGAGGCCAAGACGGACCGGAACATTACGATCAAGACCGAGGACGAGGAATAAACGGGAAGCAAAGCGGTAGGGGCCGCACACGTGCGGCCCGCAGCTTACCGAAAGGCGCTTGTATTCCTTACACAGCCGGGCCGGGCGTGCCCGGCCCCTACTGAGCAATAAAAGAAAGAAACGGGATGTCCCTTTTTGCGGGCATCCCGTTTCTTTCTTTTTCTCTCACAGCTCCGGCAGCGTTTAGCATAACCGATGTGCCTTTGTCAACTGCCGGTATTTGCAAGCGGCGCGGAGGATGTGCTATAATAAGGTGGATTTCTGAGATGGGGGAGGGGCAGCCATGCTGCATCTGTACTGGGGCGACGGCAAGGGCAAGACTACCGCCGCCATGGGGCTGGCGCTGCGGGCGCTGGGCCATGGCCGCAGGGTGGTCATCCTGCAATTTTTAAAAGACGGCTCCAGCGGCGAAATTGAAATGCTGCGCCGCTGCGGGGCAGCCGTCTACGCCTGCCCCAACGCGAAATTCACCTGGCTTATGACCGACGCAGAGCGCGCCGAGGCACGTCGGACGAACACCCGGACGTTACAGACGATTTTACAGGGCAGCTTTGACCTGCTGGTGCTGGACGAAGCCTGTGCCGCCTGCAAAAATGACCTTGTGGAGGAAGCTCTGCTGCGGGAGGCCGCCGCCCGCGCCGAACAGGGGGCAGAGGTCGTGCTGACCGGGCGTGAGCCCGCCGCCTGGATGCAGGACGCCGCCGACTACTCCACCGAGCTGCGCGCCGTCAAGCACCCCTACACCCGGGGCATCGCCGCGCGCGA
>OBXA01001462.1_pt1 | contig 13715 bp, 11 predicted proteins | sample 1538121 | NCBI WGS metagenome assembly OBXA01 (sample SAMEA2580133, study PRJEB22360) | human gut metagenome | biome: human gut; feature: human-associated habitat; material: faeces | place: Denmark | collected 2008/2010 | reverse complement strand
AAGCAAATCACAACTGATTAGAAAAATATAAGTAAATAAAATAAGTTGTTGTTGCTACCGCAAAGGTACAAATTTTCAAGCAAATCACAACTGTCAAAGACCTAGTAGCTGTTTAGCTCTAGTTGTTGTTGCTACCGCAAAGGTACAAATTTTCAAGCAAATCACAACAGAAATTAAAAATAGTAAAATATATATACGTTGTTGTTGCTACCGCAAAGGTACAAATTTTCAAGCAAATCACAACGCGAATTGATTGGATTAAAAGGTTGAGAGTGTTGTTGTTGCTACCGCAAAGGTACAAATTTTCAAGCAAATCACAACTTGATATATCCGTGAAACTATTCTTGTAAAGTTGTTGTTGCTACCGCAAAGGTACAAATTTTCAAGCAAATCACAACACTCAATAACGTTGTAAATAATTTAAAGTGTTGTTGTTGCTACCGCAAAGGTACAAATTTTCAAGCAAATCACAACTAACGCTTCATGGCACGATAATTGAGCAAAGTTGTTGTTGCTACCGCAAAGGTACAAATTTTCAAGCAAATCACAACTTATAAGGATAAATGGATGCAGTTATGCTGTTGTTGTTGCTACCGCAAAGGTACAAATTTTCAAGCAAATCACAACATACTGTGAAACGTCTTACTTAAATATTAGTTGTTGTTGCTACCGCAAAGGTACAAATTTTCAAGCAAATCACAACAGAGAAAGAGAATAAGAGGATAGGGCAGGAGTTGTTGTTGCTACCGCAAAGGTACAAATTTTCAAGCAAATCACAACTCGTGTTTAAGAGTAGACTTTAATTGTATGTTGTTGTTGCTACCGCAAAGGTACAAATTTTCAAGCAAATCACAACTGGATAGGATTAGATGAAGTTGATTATAGGGTTGTTGTTGCTACCGCAAAGGTACAAATTTTCAAGCAAATCACAACTTATAGTCGTAAAGGCATGGTAAAGGACAAGTTGTTGTTGCTACCGCAAAGGTACAAATTTTCAAGCAAATCACAACTTAGTATTGTTTTGTGGTTTTAGATTTGCAGTTGTTGTTGCTACCGCAAAGGTACAAATTTTCAAGCAAATCACAACACTAGTTGAACGAATCTGTAGAAAAATGTGTTGTTGTTGCTACCGCAAAGGTACAAATTTTCAAGCAAATCACAACACTAATTGTCATAGCTCCTGTAAACTATTGTTGTTGTTGCTACCGCAAAGGTACAAATTTTCAAGCAAATCACAACTAGATTAAGTAACTAATGTTTAGTTGCTATGTTGTTGTTGCTACCGCAAAGGTACAAATTTTCAAGCAAATCACAACAGTAAAGTTGATAGACAGATGACGAATCAGGTTGTTGTTGCTACCGCAAAGGTACAAATTTTCAAGCAAATCACAACTGCAAGGAACAAAGAAATATAAGCAAAAAAGTTGTTGTTGCTACCGCAAAGGTACAAATTTTCAAGCAAATCACAACTGAAGGACAACGTAGTTATGTAGTAGTTGGTTGTTGTTGCTACCGCAAAGGTACAAATTTTCAAGCAAATCACAACCACACCGACAAATCAATGCAACTTGATGTGTTGTTGTTGCTACCGCAAAGGTACAAATTTTCAAGCAAATCACAACTGTATTTAGTAGTTTAATATAGACTATTAAGTTGTTGTTGCTACCGCAAAGGTACAAATTTTCAAGCAAATCACAACTAAAAAAAGATATTAAAAAAATGAAAAAAGGTTGTTGTTGCTACCGCAAAGGTACAAATTTTCAAGCAAATCACAACACTATGACTTCAATATTATATCGTTTCGAAGTTGTTGTTGCTACCGCAAAGGTACAAATTTTCAAGCAAATCACAACAATTAGTCGAGAGTTAATTCGCTGTGCATCGTTGTTGTTGCTACCGCAAAGGTACAAATTTTCAAGCAAATCACAACAGATTGATGTTAATTAATTTTTGAAACAAGTTGTTGTTGCTACCGCAAAGGTACAAATTTTCAAGCAAATCACAACAACAAATAATTAATATTCTGATGCTATAGGTTGTTGTTGCTACCGCAAAGGTACAAATTTTCAAGCAAATCACAACTGGTTCGTTATTGAGTCGTTAATCATTTAGTTGTTGTTGCTACCGCAAAGGTACAAATTTTCAAGCAAATCACAACAGACAAAGGAGTTTTTGCGCAAAAATATTGTTGTTGTTGCTACCGCAAAGGTACAAATTTTCAAGCAAATCACAACTAAAGTTTTACACGTATCGAGTTAGTTTTGTTGTTGTTGCTACCGCAAAGGTACAAATTTTCAAGCAAATCACAACGTCAATATGAAATGGACAAAGAAGGTTGAAGTTGTTGTTGCTACCGCAAAGGTACAAATTTTCAAGCAAATCACAACTGAATCAAGTCGACTATTGATTGTAATTAAGTTGTTGTTGCTACCGCAAAGGTACAAATTTTCAAGCAAATCACAACGTGAGATGCTAATGACGTAATATTAATAAGTTGTTGTTGCTACCGCAAAGGTACAAATTTTCAAGCAAATCACAACAACTCTACTGGTGTCTTGATATCTATCAAGTTGTTGTTGCTACCGCAAAGGTACAAATTTTCAAGCAAATCACAACAGTAGCCGTCTCAATTTGCTGAGTGAGTGGTTGTTGTTGCTACCGCAAAGGTACAAATTTTCAAGCAAATCACAACTGAATATAGCTTGATTCTATATGTTGTAAGTTGTTGTTGCTACCGCAAAGGTACAAATTTTCAAGCAAATCACAACTATACTCAATTTGAAGTTTCCTATGTATCGTTGTTGTTGCTACCGCAAAGGTACAAATTTTCAAGCAAATCACAACAGCAACACGTGAATTGTATCTACTGATTTGTTGTTGTTGCTACCGCAAAGGTACAAATTTTCAAGCAAATCACAACCACAATAAATGAGATGAATAATGTCTATAAGTTGTTGTTGCTACCGCAAAGGTACAAATTTTCAAGCAAATCACAACTTTTTCGGTATGATAATTAATTTTTTGAAAGTTGTTGTTGCTACCGCAAAGGTACAAATTTTCAAGCAAATCACAACAAGAGGTTGTCTTGGAAATATATTGAAAAGTTGTTGTTGCTACCGCAAAGGTACAAATTTTCAAGCAAATCACAACATGCTTCGATTTAGCTATCTTTCGTTCTAAGTTGTTGTTGCTACCGCAAAGGTACAAATTTTCAAGCAAATCACAACGTCTATTGTCGCTTTTAGTTCGGTCGTACCGTTGTTGTTGCTACCGCAAAGGTACAAATTTTCAAGCAAATCACAACTTAATCTATCTTCCACTTATGCTTCGACGTGTTGTTGTTGCTACCGCAAAGGTACAAATTTTCAAGCAAATCACAACTGAAGTCACAAAATATTATCTGTAAAAATGTTGTTGTTGCTACCGCAAAGGTACAAATTTTCAAGCAAATCACAACGTAACAGAATGCGATATTATGTATGATAGAGTTGTTGTTGCTACCGCAAAGGTACAAATTTTCAAGCAAATCACAACTAACGTTCAGGGTATTTGCATATCACTTTAGTTGTTGTTGCTACCGCAAAGGTACAAATTTTCAAGCAAATCACAACTATATACGACACGGTATCTTTTGCCGCCAAGTTGTTGTTGCTACCGCAAAGGTACAAATTTTCAAGCAAATCACAACAAAACGCAGTTATTGCTATTAGTGAAAAAAGTTGTTGTTGCTACCGCAAAGGTACAAATTTTCAAGCAAATCACAACGAGAATCTGTAATGTTTGTTCGGCTCATTAGTTGTTGTTGCTACCGCAAAGGTACAAATTTTCAAGCAAATCACAACCTGCGAGACCTTATTACAACAATAAACGAGTTGTTGTTGCTACCGCAAAGGTACAAATTTTCAAGCAAATCACAACAAAAAACGGCAAGGATGGAAGCCAAGGGCCGTTGTTGTTGCTACCGCAAAGGTACAAATTTTCAAGCAAATCACAACTACCGGATGAGAACGGAGTGTACAAGACGGTTGTTGTTGCTACCGCAAAGGTACAAATTTTCAAGCAAATCACAACAAGGACCGGACATCAAACCTCGCAAGTTCAGTTGTTGTTGCTACCGCAAAGGTACAAATTTTCAAGCAAATCACAACAAGGACCGGACATCAAACCTCGCAAGTTCAGTTGTTGTTGCTACCGCAAAGGTACAAATTTTCAAGCAAATCACAACCCGATATGCTGATATCTTTAGAAAACGGAAGTTGTTGTTGCTACCGCAAAGGTACAAATTTTCAAGCAAATCACAACGAACAAGGAGACACGGAGATTACGCTTCGCGTTGTTGTTGCTACCGCAAAGGTACAAATTTTCAAGCAAATCACAACGAAATCGAAAGTTGCTTAAAAACTGTATAAGCTGTTGTTGCTACCGCAAAGGTACAAATTTTCAAGCAAATCACAACCGAAATATTTGTTCACTCTCATCGTTGCCAGTTGTTGTTGCTACCGCAAAGGTACAAATTTTCAAGCAAATCACAACCTTCGTAACCGTCCACATCGAGAGAATATTGTTGTTGTTGCTACCGCAAAGGTACAAATTTTCAAGCAAATCACAACACCTATGACTACATCAAGCAGTGCGACCCCGTTGTTGTTGCTACCGCAAAGGTACAAATTTTCAAGCAAATCACAACCTACTGTTGCTCGTGCGCGTCGTGATGATTGTTGTTGTTGCTACCGCAAAGGTACAAATTTTCAAGCAAATCACAACAGCTTCCATTCCTTAGCGTTGAAAAAAGAGTTGTTGTTGCTACCGCAAAGGTACAAATTTTCAAGCAAATCACAACCGACTGTTAAAGGTTTGGATTCCAAGAATTGTTGTTGTTGCTACCGCAAAGGTACAAATTTTCAAGCAAATCACAACATTCAAGTACAATGTAGGAAATTTATTGAGTTGTTGTTGCTACCGCAAAGGTACAAATTTTCAAGCAAATCACAACGCTTTTCCGCTTCGAGCATCTTCTTGCGGGTTGTTGTTGCTACCGCAAAGGTACAAATTTTCAAGCAAATCACAACAAACCTTGCCGTCGCTTTCGTGAAGCTCGTGTTGTTGTTGCTACCGCAAAGGTACAAATTTTCAAGCAAATCACAACAAACCTTGCCGTCGCTTTCGTGAAGCTCGTGTTGTTGTTGCTACCGCAAAGGTACAAATTTTCAAGCAAATCACAACAACGCCTTAAATCGCTTGGAAATGCCCTTAGTTGTTGTTGCTACCGCAAAGGTACAAATTTTCAAGCAAATCACAACCGACTTCGTGATTTCTGTCCGGGAATCAGGTTGTTGTTGCTACCGCAAAGGTACAAATTTTCAAGCAAATCACAACCACGGCGAGGTCGTATGCGCTCTTGTAGTTGTTGTTGCTACCGCAAAGGTACAAATTTTCAAGCAAATCACAACGATTTTGAGGTTAACGTTAATCCAGATACGTTGTTGTTGCTACCGCAAAGGTACAAATTTTCAAGCAAATCACAACTGCTTCTTGGTCCTATATTGTTTTATTTGAGTTGTTGTTGCTACCGCAAAGGTACAAATTTTCAAGCAAATCACAACGGGAATCCCTGACTTGACCTCTTTAATCAGTTGTTGTTGCTACCGCAAAGGTACAAATTTTCAAGCAAATCACAACGCCATTCTACATCTTCGCAAATCTCCTCCAGTTGTTGTTGCTACCGCAAAGGTACAAATTTTCAAGCAAATCACAACGCTTTTCCGCTTCGAGCTTGACACCTGCGACGGTGTTGTTGTTGCTACCGCAAAGGTACAAATTTTCAAGCAAATCACAACGGGATGACACTTATGAAGATGATGGTAATGTTGTTGTTGCTACCGCAAAGGTACAAATTTTCAAGCAAATCACAACAGCATCTCACGGACGGTGTATTTCTCCTTGTTGTTGTTGCTACCGCAAAGGTACAAATTTTCAAGCAAATCACAACCATCTTCAAGTGTTCCATCAAGGACACTGAGTTGTTGTTGCTACCGCAAAGGTACAAATTTTCAAGCAAATCACAACTGTTACTAAAAGGTGAGTGATATGAGTGTTGAGTTGTTGTTGGCTCAAAAATATACGAATAATTCCATAAATCCAAATCTTCGCATTCATATTTTAAGCAAAAGGATGGTGGCTGTACCGATGTATTGAACTTCGGTACAGTCACCTTTCTATGTTGTGTCGGTGGGTGAGTCGTTTGTGTGGGAAGGGGCGTGGCTATATGAATGAAGAAGCAGCACCTATAGCCGCTTAGAATGTCACACCCACATTGAGGTTGAAGCAGCCCGTGCGAGTGTCGTCGAAAACGTCTTGGCCCACATTGGCGAGACCTATGTCGTAGCCAATGCCTATGGTGAGCATCTGGAAACTCACGTCGCAACCTATTTTCAGACCACCGTCGAAGCGGTTGAAGTAGCCGTCTTCAAAGCTGCTGAAGGCCGCACGCTTGCCGTAGTCCTTGATTTTACCGCCTACGCCGCAGGCCAGATAGCCGCCACCGTAGGGCTCGATACTCACGTTGTCGGCAGGAAAGAACTTGTATTTCACCACCAACGGCACTTCAAGATAGTTCAGGCCGTAAGTGAATTTGCCCGAACCGTAGTTGCTCTTACCGCCTTTCTCGGTGTAGAAGAGGCCCGTCTCGAAGTAGAGTGGGGCAGCAGTGGTGAGCCGTTTGCCCACAATGGCTCCTACGTTGAGGCCCGACTTGGCACTGTTGCCGTCGAGTTGCGGCGAGTCTGAGCTCACGGTGCTCACCCCCAGTCCTATGCGGAACCCGTAGTAGATGTCCTGTTCGGGATATGTACCCATGGTGTAATTGCTGCCGGAGTGGTGGCGATGGCGGGGCGGAATGGGGCGGCCGTCGGGATAATACTGTGCCGAGGCCGGCAGAATGGAGGCGATAACGGCCAGTGAAAGGAATAGTAACTTTTTCATATTTTTTGTCTTTTAAAGTGTGAAACGTTGTTTTCGGGTATGAGGCCTCCATCCGTTCGCCGTCTTCGGAGAAGGTTGACGGACAGGAGGAGCTCGATGATAGGACGTGCAGACAGGCGGAAAGCATGTTCCGCATAGTCTCCACGTTGGCAAAGTTAGGCAAAAGTTTGTGAACCACCTACGGATTTTGCCTATTTGAGCATAGGCATATCCCTAAATCAACTTTTTTACGCTAAGTTAAAAGTATAGTGAGGTCGTGAAAAAGCTTTACTCCTCGCTTTGGAGGATTCCGATGAGGTTGCCATTCGGCTGAGACGATTTTCCCGGAAAAGCGACTTCTCTTTGACATCCGACCCAAACGATCTTGCAAAACGGCCACACTTGGAAGCTCGGTCGGGCCGAATGAGAGGCTCGAAGAGCCCCTTTCGCAAGGCCATTCAGGCCTGAATAGCCCCTTTTAGGGGGGTGGGGGACTGTAAGTAGGTGGGTAATCAAAAAAAGGGAAACGTCTATGCGCTTCCCTTGCTTATGCAAAGATACGATATTTTGTGGCTTTTTGCAAATGTCGCATAAAAGATGCTGACAAAAACGGAGCCCATTTACTTTATGTCGCCCACCTTGATCAGATATTCGGCTATCTGCACGGCATTGAGTGCTGCACCTTTGCGTATCTGGTCGCCCGTGAGCCACAGCGTGTTGCCATTGTCATCGGCAAGGTCTTTGCGCACGCGGCCCACATACACATCGTCGTGGCCTGCACTTTCCAACGGCATGGGGTAGACATAGTTTTGCGGGTCGTCGACGAGTTTCACCCCGGGAGCTGCCTCCAGTGCTTGGCGTATCCGGGCCACGCTGAGCGGCTGCTCGGTCTCAAACCACACGCTCTCGGAGTGGCTGCGGAGCGAGGACACGCGCACGCAGGTGGCACTTGTGCGCACATCGCTGTGCATGATTTTGCGCGTCTCGTTGAACATCTTCATCTCCTCCTTTGTGTAGTCGGTCTCGGTCATCGAGTCGATTTGCGGTATCACGTTGTAGGCCAGTTGGTGCGGGAACTTCTTGATGGTCTTCACCTTTCCCGTCTCCACGATCTCTTTATATTGCTGTTGCAGTTCGGCCATGGCCGCGGCTCCGGCACCGCTCGCACTCTGGTAGGACGAGACATGCACTTTTCTGATGGGGCTCAGCTTGTTGATGGGTTCCAGCACCACTACCATCATGATAGTGGTGCAGTTGGGGTTGGCGATGATGCCGCGCGGGCGGTTGAGTGCATCGGCCGCGTTCACCTCCGGCACCACCAAGGGCACGTCTTCATCCATGCGGAAGGCACTCGAATTGTCTATCATCACAGTCCCGTGCTTGGTGATGGTTTCGGCAAAATCTTTGGATGTGCCGCCGCCGGCAGAGACAAATGCAATGTCGATATCCTTGAAATCATCGTTATGCTGCAAGAGTTTCACTTCATGGTCTTTTCCCTTGAAGGTGTATTTTTGGCCGGCACTACGCTCGCTGCCAAACAACACCAGTTCGTCCATCGGGAAATTTCTCTCGGCGAGAATGCGCAGGAACTCTTGTCCCACGGCGCCACTTGCGCCAACAATCGCTACTTTCATAATCGGATTTTGTTTAATGAAATAAAGTATGTCGGTTGCAAAATTACAATTTTTTGCGCTATAAAAGACAATAAATCGATGTTTTTTCTTTTGCTTTGATGTAATATCGGTATTTTGGACGCCTCCGCAGGCGACTTTATGGCGAGTGTGGTGACAAAAAGCGGACAAAAGATTTTGATATTCAGACGATTTGCATTAACTTTGCACATATTCTATATAGAACGATCCGTCCACCAAGCCCGCTATGTTGTATATCTCGCATTATTTCCCCATCACCGACCCGACGCTCATCTTTTTTGTGGTGTTGATCATCATCCTCTTTGCGCCGATCATCATGGGTAAGTTGCGCATCCCCCACATCATAGGCATGGTGCTGGCCGGAGTGCTCGTGGGGCAGTATGGACTGAACATACTCAAGCGCGACTCCTCGTTTGAACTTTTCGGGCGTGTGGGCCTCTATTACATCATGTTTTTGGCCGCTCTGGAGATGGACATGCAGGGCGTGAAGCGCAATAAGTATCGTATGCTCGCTTTCGGTCTGTTGACTTTCTCCATCCCCTTCATCCTCACCTATTTCATGGGCACCTGTCTACTCGGCTATTCCGGTTCGGCTTCGCTGCTGTTGGGGTGCATCATGGCTTCCAACACGCTCATTGCCTACCCCATCGTCACGCGCTACGGATTGCAGCGCAAGCCCAGTGTGACCCTCAGTGTGGGGTCGAGTATGCTCTCTCTGCTCATGGCCCTGCTCGTGCTGGCAGGCCTTGTGGCCTCCCATCAGAACTCGGGTGGGGCTGCTTTTTGGGTGTGGTTTGCTTTGCGTTTCGTCCTCTATTGTGCCGCGATGATATGGCTCATCCCCCGGCTGACGCGCTGGTTTCTGCGCCGCTACAGCGATGCGGTGATGCAGTTTATCTTCGTCATGGCCATTCTTTTCATGAGTGCCGCCCTTTCCGACATAGCCGGTGTGGAGGGAATCTTCGGCGCCTTCCTCGCCGGCCTCATCCTCAATCGCTACATTCCCCATGTGTCGCCACTGATGAATCGCATTGAGTTTATCGGCAACGCACTGTTCATCCCCTATTTCCTCATCGGTGTGGGGATGATTATCAATGTGGGGCTGCTCTTCAGTGGAGGCCACATCTTGTGGGTGGTGTTCTGCATCGTGCTCTTCGGCACGCTCGGCAAGGCCCTTGCCGCCTACGGGGCTTGTCTGGGATTCCGTCTGCCCGTGTCGTCGGGACACATGATGTTCGGTCTCACTTCGGCCCACGCCGCCGGCAGCATTGCCATGGTGCTGGTGGGAATGAGGCTGGTGGTGGCTCCGGGGAGGTATCTTGTGGACGATGACATGCTCAACGGCGTGGTGTGCATGATACTCTGTACGTGCATCATCTCGTCGATGATGACCGACTGGTCGGCCCGTAAAATCATCTTGCGCGACAACACGCTGCCCGCAGATGACGGCCGGCAGGCCGACGATGAGAAGATTCTCGTGCCGGTGAAGTATCCCGAATATGCCGACCTGCTCATGAGTCTGGCCATGCTCATGCGCAATCCTAAGCTCAATCGCGGACTTATAGGGCTCAATGTGGTCTATGACGACAAGGACATGCGCTACAACCAAGAGCAGGGCCGCCGCCTTCTTGACCATTGTATGCAGCTTGCTGCTGGTACTGACGTAAGGATGCAGACCCAAGTGCGCATTGCCGCCAATATCGCCAATGGCATTAAACATGCCTTCAGCGAGTTTCAGGCATCCGAAATCATCATCGGTATGCACATGCATAAGGAGGTCTCAACCAAGTTCTGGGGGGAGTTCCATCAAAGCCTTTTTAATGGTTTACGTCGCCAGATAATTATGGCCCGCCTCCGCCAGCCGCTCAATACCATCCGCCGCATACAGGTGGCTGTGCCCTCACGGGCCGAGTTTGAACCGGGATTCTATCGCTGGCTCGAACGCCTGTCGCGTCTGGCCGGCAATCTGGAGTGCCGTGTGCAGTTTCATGGACGTAAGGAGTCGTTGGCCCTTATCAACGAGTTTGTGCAAAACCGGCATCCTGCCGTGAGAGCCGACTATGCTCTCATGGAGCATTGGAACGAACTTCCGCGCCTGGCTTCCACCATAGCCTCCGATTATCTCTTCGTGGTGGTGGCGGCGAGAAAGGGTACGGTGTCTTACAAGACGGCCCTCGACCGGCTGCCCGATGAGCTGACACACCACTTTTCGGGTATGAACTTGCTCATCATTTTCCCCGATCAGTATGGTGAAGCACCCGACTCCATGACCTTTGCAGAGCCCCAGCATCAGGAGGAAGTAAGTGCCTACGAGTTGCTCAGTTCGTGGGTAAAGCGCCATTGGCGGCGTTGAAATCTGCGTCAAAAGTCGCCGGAAAAGGCGGTTGGCGGTAACAGGAGCGGCAGGAATAAGAGTCCGAGCATCTCTATTAAGTAACAAAAATCACATCAAATGATAGACATCAAATGATAGACATCAAAGGTATAACCAAGAGCTTCGGCTCGTTGCAGGTGCTCAAAGGCATTGACTTGCGTATAGACCAAGGAGAGGTGGTGAGCATCGTCGGCCCCAGTGGGGCGGGTAAAACCACACTTTTGCAAATCATCGGCACACTCGACCGGCCCGACAGTGGGCAGGTCGTGGTAGACGGTGTGGATGTCGGTAAGTTGTCAACGGGAAAGTTGAGTGACTTCCGCAATCTGCATCTCGGTTTTGTTTTTCAGTTCCATCAGCTCCTGCCCGAGTTCTCAGCACTTGAAAACGTGATGATTCCGGCGTTTATCGCGGGTCGGAGTAGGGGAGAGGCCAAGCGGAGGGCAACTGAACTTCTTGACTTTATGGGGCTTGCCGACCGTGCTTCCCACAAGCCCGCCCAACTGTCGGGAGGCGAAAAGCAGCGTGTGGCCGTGGCCCGTGCGCTGGTAAACAATCCGTCCGTCATACTGGCCGACGAACCTTCGGGCAGTCTCGATTCCAAGAACAAGGACGAGCTCCACCGCCTTTTCTTCGACCTGCGCGACAAGTTCGGCCAGACGTTTGTCATCGTGACCCACGACGAGGGACTTGCTGCCATCACCGACCGAACCATACATCTGAAAGACGGGCAGGTGGTTGGAGATTCCTTGGGTGCTGCCCATCCTGAACGGTCTGCCGGTGCTGAGCCGGCTCCAAGCACGCCGTCCCCGGCAGAAGAAAGCCCGGTAACAGAAGGAAAGGAAAATGCCGGATAATCATTTAAACAAAGAGAAGATAATGGAAAAAGAAAATCAGTATAACGACCCACGCCAACCGAGACTTGGCGAATACAATCGGTTGCGCGTGAAAGAAGTTGCCCGCCGCGAAGGCTATGGCGAGGTGTTCGGCATGTATCTCGACGGAGGCCGCGAGGGAGACATCCTCATGCCCCAGCGCTATGTGCCCGAAGGGTTGCAGCCGGGCGACGAGGTGGAGTGTTTCATCTATCTCGACCAAGACGAACGCCCCATCGCCACCACCGAGAAACCGCTGGCCAAGGTGGGAGACTTTGCCTATCTGGAAGTGAAATGGGTGAATGAATACGGAGCTTTCCTTGGTTGGGGACTGATGAAAGACCTCTTTTGTCCTTTCCACGAGATGAAACGAAAGATGGTGATAGGCGACAGCCACGTCGTGTATGTCCACATCGACGAGGAGAGTTACCGCATCATGGCTTCGGCCAAGGTCGACAAGTTTCTCGACACCTCTCGTCCGCCCTACCGGCCCGGTGATGAAGTGGAGCTGCTTGTGTGGAAGAAGACCGACCTCGGCTTCAAGGTGATTGTGGACAACCGCTTTGCCGGCCTGCTCTATAAAGACCAGATATTTCAATATGTGCATGCGGGCGACCGCATGAAAGGCTACATCAGCCAAGTGCGCCCCGACGGGAAGATTGATGTGGCCCTGCAACCTGTGGGCCGGAAGCAGACGACCGACTTTGCCGAAACGCTCTATCAGTATCTCAAGGACAACGATGGCACGTGCGACCTTGGCGACAAGAGCGAGGCCGATGACATCTATGCGCGTTTCCACGTGAGCAAAAAGGTGTTCAAGCGTGCTGTGGGCGATCTCTATCGCCGTCGGCTCATCGAGGTGAGTCCCATGAGCATCAGGCTCGTTTAAGGTAGATGACCGCTTCCACAACACCCCTTGCGAAAAGATAAACGATGAAGGCCAGCCACAACGCGTGGTTGGCCATTGTTGTTTTCAGGCCCATGTAGACGGCGAAGAAACACACAGCAGCCATCACCGACGACAGCAGCAGCCCCTTGGTGTGGGTGATGCCCACGAAGATGCCGTCGAAGATGAAGGCGGCCATGCCTGCCGCCGGTATGGCCACTGCCCACGGGAAGTAGACTCCCGCGGCCTCCACGACCGTCTCATCGCTCGTGAGCAGGTGCAGGAAAGCGTGTCCCCCACTTATATATAATAAGGTGAAAGCTACCGTGACGATGCTCCCCAGCACGAAGAGTCTCCTTACCGTCTCGTGGAAGGCCTGCCGGTTGCCCGCCCCGTGGTAACGGCCGCAAAGTGCCTCTCCGGCGTAGGCGAACCCGTCGCTGAAGTAAGAGAATATCGTGAAGAGCTGCATGAGCAGTGTGTTGACGGCCAGAATGAGCACCCCCTGCCGCGAACCGGCTGCCGTGAACGAGAGAAATACGGCCACGAGAAAGAGTGTGCGCAGGAATATGTCGCGGTTGACACCGAAGAAACGGACAAGTGCTTCGCTATTGAACAGCCCTTGCAAGCGGGCGTGGATGCGCAACCGGCCGTAGTGCCGCCACAGCAGTGAGACGGCCATGAGCAGTCCGCCCCACTGGGCGATGACCGTTCCGGCTGCCACACCGGCTATGTCCATCCGGAAACCGAGCACCAGCGTGAGGCTGGTCACGATGTTGATGATGTTTTGCGAGATGGAAACCACCATCGGCAGGCGTGTGTTCTGCATGCCCACGAACCATCCCGTCAGCCCATACAGACTCAGCATGGCGGGAGCCCCCCATATACAGATGTTGCAGTAGAGCCGGCAGAGACCGAGCATGGAGTCGTCGGGCTGCATGGCCCACAGCCCCAGGCTGATGATGGGG
>OBXA01001458.1_pt1 | contig 13743 bp, 8 predicted proteins | sample 1538121 | NCBI WGS metagenome assembly OBXA01 (sample SAMEA2580133, study PRJEB22360) | human gut metagenome | biome: human gut; feature: human-associated habitat; material: faeces | place: Denmark | collected 2008/2010 | reverse complement strand
TCCGAAATCAGCCGCGACCGGAAGGCCGCCAAATCCTGCTGCCGCACGGAGCCCGAGGTCGGAGCGTCGAACAGCGCCTTTTCGCTTTATCTCTCTTTCGGTGCGGGTGCCGGCATGGAGGCCATCAAATTCGTGGGCTCGCCCTACGTCTACGACGTCCTCTCCTATTCGGACGCCACCTCGGGGCTCCTCACGAAGCTTTACGGGAGCGCCCCCAACGGCGTCTACGAACCCTCCTTTTCCTTCTGGGGTGCAACAGCTTCCTGGACGCAGGCCGGGGGCTGGAGCTTCAGTTTTTCCCCTTCGGGCTTTGCGCTTGCCGCCGCCATGCACTTTTATCAGGGGTACGCCTCCTGCCGGGCAGAGGACCAGCGGGTCGCGATGATGAAGGGCGCGAGGCTCTGCAAGTACCTGGGCACCGTCTGCACGAACACCACGCCGGGGCTCGGCTGCACCGAAACCGAGGAGCGCTACGTCTGCTTCAATTCGCGGCTCGCGAGGATTCTCAACGAAGAAGGCCGAAGCCAGCTCGGCCGCGGCTGGGGCACGCCCCTTGAGCCCGACCTCAGGGGCTTTACCGCTGAGGAGCTCGGAAGCCTTGACTTTTCAAAAATGGACCTTTCGGAATTCGTGGCCGATGTTGTGAGGGAAGCCATGAAGTCGGGGAATGCCGTTTCGGATGCATCGCTTGCCCGTGCAGAGGAGCGCGTCGCCGACATGCTTTCCGGAAAGCTCGCCCACTATTCGGCGATGCCGGAGTCGACCGGCGTCTCCCGAACCGGCATCGGGCGGAATTTGCGGCTTCGAGCCGGGGCTGCCGGTGATTCCCTCCGTGCCGTCCGCTCCTTCATGACCGTTCCCGAATGGAGAACGGACGCGCGAGCACGGACGCTCCGCTCGCCTCGAGTCTTTTTCCCGGAGGATTCCATCCAATGAACGGCATTCTGAAATTTGTTTCTGCCTCTCCCCGGACGAAGGCGGTTCTTCCCGGCCTCCTGCTTCTCTCCGTCCTCGCGCTTTCTACGGAATCGGTTGCTGCCCGTCCGGACTGGTGGTGGACGGAAGATGTCTGGACCGCGCCAGACCGCCCATTTCTCTACTACGGAAGAGAGAGCAAAAATCGTGCTGATGCGGAATCGAAAAAAGAGATTGATCCGAAGGCCTCTCCCGAGGATCCGGAACGATTGCCGAAGGATCCCGACGACTTCTCGCGCTTCTCGACCATGGAAGAGGTTCGGAAGGAATATTCGCTCCGGCTCGACCGGGCGGTGATGACGCCGACACCGGAAAACGTTGCCGCGCTTCAGGCGATCTCGGTTTACATCTTCGGCAAATCGCAGACCTTTGCCGAAGCCTTCGAGCGTTCGCGCCTCGCAAACCCCCGCTACGACTGGACGGCCTCGCACCCGAGCGCGAACTTTGCCGTGGTGGAACTCGCCGCTTCCGAAGACCGCCGGATGGAGGCCTTCATGAATGAATTGGCGCGCGAATCGGGCCTCATCTTCGTCGGAGGCCCGAGTGCCGAAACGAATGCGCTTGCGCTCGGGCCCGTCGCCGCCTTTGCACGCGCCCATGGGTTTGAAGTGCTCGCGGTTTCCACCTCCGCTCCGATCCCTGAGCGCGACGGCATCGTCGTGCGGCCTGACAACGGAATCGCTCGGCAGATCGGGGACGCGTCGCCCGGGCCCTTCCTCGCGCTTCTGCCGAAGCCAGAGAGCCGGTCGCCGCTCATGAAGACCCTCGCCCCCCGGGGGAAGCCGCTTCTCTTCTCAAGCGGCATTGCGAGCGTGACGGAACTCCGCCGGCGGCTTCTCATCATGCTCGCGCCGCCCCCGTTAGGAGAGGCCGACGCGCGGTCGCTCCTTCGGAGAGCTCAAGGCGCTGGGGCTCAAAAGCCCTGATGAATGCGCGCCCGCGGAAAACTTTCCTCTGCTTTTTCCCTTTTTTCTTTTTCCTCAAGTACCCAATCCAAGTCATGCACTTTCAATACCAGACGGGAAAGCGTTTTCTCCCGACGCTTCTCTCCCGATCGATTTCAATTGCCGTTCTTCTTCCCATAGCGCTCCTGCTTCACGCACCTGCAGCGAAAGCGGGTTTCCTCGAAGACTTCTACAACGAGGCCGGATCGCAGACCGCCATGACCCCGGCCGGGATCTATGAATCCCAGAGCCTTTCGCTAGCGACGGGCGGGTCCTTCGTCATGAAGACCCCGAGAAAGGACTTCACGCCCTTTACGCTCGATGCCCCGCACCTGAAGGCCGGCTGCGGCGGGATCGACCTCTTTCTCGGAGCCTTCTCGGTCCCGTCGAGGGAAGAGTTCGTGAGCTTTCTGAGGTCGATCGGCACTGCCATGCCGGGCCTCGCCTTTCAGCTTGCGCTCCAGGGGCTCTCTCCCGATTTGAACGAACAGGTCACCGCCTTTCGAGACATGATCATGGAGCTTTCCGGCAATTTCTCCGACTCCTGCAGGGCGGCCGAATGGATTGTGAATGAAGGGGCGTCGGCGGCCGGGTGGCTTCGCACTCAGCAGCATCTCGCGCAGAACAATCTCCGCACGACGGGCGCGGCGTCCGACGCCTCAGACGCCGACCGCCTCACCCGCACGAACGGCTCCAAAGTTCTCGAAAACGTCCCGGAAAGAAAGGACAGCTCCGGCGCGATCGTTGAAGCGAGCGAACTCAACCTCACCTGGGCGCTCCTCAGGGGCGGAAAGTTGGGCGAAAAGCTCGATCAGGAGTCGCTCGAAACGATGATGACGCTTTTAGGCACGTCGCTCTACGTCAAAACCGGTTCGGGCGAGAACGCCACCATCCGCACGACCGATATTTCCGGCCGCGACATTCTCTGGGATTTGTTCGGGTCGATCGACCGGGAGACGCTCCCCAACGCGAAGCGCCTCGTCTGCGACGAATCTCAGAAGTGCCTCAATCCCGCAGAATCCACAGCCTCCCCCGTCAATCTCGTGCGCGAAATTCATTCGGCGGCAGAGAAGTACCGAAAGAGCCTTGTCTCGCGAAACCGCGCGGAGGTGACTGAAAAGGAGCTCACGCTCCTTGCCAACATCTCCTCCCTTCCGCTTCTCTCCCTCATTGAGGCGTCGGCCTCCTCCCGCATCCCCGCGGCCGGTGCGTCGCTCCTCAAGCTTTATTCGGAAGCCGCCGCTTATGAAGGGCTCACGACGGCGCTCCGGGGTCTCGCCGAAGACGTGCGGCGGCTCGTAGCCGGCTCCTCCGCGCGAAGCGCCAACACCCGCATGGCCGAACACGCGAAGAAGCTCGAAAGCCGGCTCGCCCTCATTCTCGAAGAGCTTCGCGGGCATGAAGCGCGGCTTTATGAGGCCATGTCGCGGGCGCAGAGCTACAGCGCACAGGCCGCGCACATCGAACGCTCGGTCTACGGCCGAAGCGCCATTGAGGCGGCATCCCGCATGCCGCGCCGGCACTAACGGGAGAAAAGAAGAATGAACATCGACTTCTACGCCAACTGGAACGGCCCCCAGGTGGCGGCGCTCTTCAAGGCCGTCGTAGGGATGACGGAGTCTTCGGGCTACACGGTCTTTCTCCTCACGATGACGACCCTCGGGCTTCTCGGCGTCACGATTGCGGCGGTCCTTCGCTGGAAGCCCTTCGAGATGCTCTCCTGGTTCATGTCGGTCGTCCTCTTTTATTCGATCGCGTTCGTCCCGAAGATCACGGTGACGGTCGAGGATGCGCGCGCGATGACGGCGGAAGTCGTGACGGGCGTTCCGATCGGTCTCGGCCTCACGGCGGCGCTCTCGTCCAAAATCGGCCGCTTTGCAGCGAACCTCTTTGAAACGGCGCTGGGAGACGTCGACGCCGCGAAATTCACGAAATTCGGCGCAGTGTTCCCCGAGCGCGCCGCCGCGGCGCTTGCCCAGGCCGGTCCCGTCACGGCCGAAACCCGCGCGGTGCTCGATCCCTTTTTGAACCGCTGCGTGATGCCGGAAATCCTCGAGAGCCCCGCGAAGCTCACCGAACTCATGACGACGGGAAACCTCGCCGCCACCGTCACCGCCCGCGGGTGGACGAATCCCGCGCGCGTCCTCATGATTGACGGCTCCCCCGTCTATTGCGATGCGGCGGCAGAGAAGCTCCTAACGCTTCTCAAAACCCGGGAGGTGCCCGCGCAGGAGAAGCTCCTCATGGCAAAGCTTTCCGGAGGCAATACGGAGTCGGCGGTGCTTGAGGCGGCGCTGAAGAAAGCCATCCCCGAGGCCGAAGCCAAAATGCTCGGAATCTCGCGAACGCTTTCCGAGAGCCTTGCGCACGCCGTGCTCCTCACGGAAATCCCGGGAGCCGCGGAACGTGAGGCAGGAAACTTTTCAATGCCCCTCGCAGGAGCCGTGGCGCTCGCGAAGGCGCAGGGGAGTCTTGCGTCAGAGATTTCCTTCCGGACCATGGGGGAGCTCGCCGCGGCGTTTCTCCCCAAGCTCAGGAACCTCCTCGAATTCATTCTGATTGCGGCATTCCCCATCGTTCTCGGGATGCTCGTCGCCTTCGGCGCGGAAGGAACGCGCGTTGCGCGCATGTATCTGACGCTCTTTCTCTGGCTCGCCCTCTGGGCACCGATTGCGTCCGTGATCAACTATCTCCTCATTCACCTCGACGCCAACCCCATGAACCGGATTGCTGAAATCTACGGCGGCCTCACGCTTGAAGCCGCGGACTTCATCCGCGACCAGGGCGCGACCTCTCAGGCGATGGCGGGGTACCTGATGCTCCTCGTTCCCCTCATTTCCTACCTCCTCGCGCGGGCCTCCGACATGGGCGCGGCGAGTCTTGCGAGTTCAATGATGCAGCCCGCGGCGGGCGCGGCGCAGTCGCAGAGCGCGCAGCTTTCCGCCGGGAATGTTGCGGCCGGGAACGCTTCGATCGGGAATAGTTCAGTCAACAACGCAAACGCCAACAAGTCCGACATTTCGACGGGATTTGTGGCGGGAAGCGTCACGCGCACCGCGACTGCTCAAGGGTCTGTGGTGCGCGATTCGGACCGCGGTCAGGTGACGGCCGTCACGGCTGCGGCCTCCGACCTCGGCGTCACGGGGGCGAGCACCCTTACCCAGGGCCGGAGCACCCAGCAGGCCGCGGCCGACCTCGGGAGCGTCTCCACGAGCCGCACGAGCGCCTATGCCGAAGGCGTGCGCACCGAAAATGCGGATTCTGCAGGCTGGAACGTCAGGAGAAGCGAGGAAGCGTCGGCGTCGAGAACTTCCGGAGCGTCGCAGACGTTGTCGAGAGGGGAAACCGCTTCCCGCTCGATGGGCGAACATGCTCAGAACACGCTTTCGGAGAGCTCCGCCATGACGGAAGCCGCCGGCTTCACAACGCGCTCGGGGCTGAGGCTCGGCGCAGATGCTTCCGAATCCGCTGACTTCCAGCCGGGAGCCCTGTCGGGCGACGCGCTTCACCGCGGGAATGCGTCGAACGCCGCCGCAGCCCTCCCCTATGCGGGATTCCACGGCTCCGGACCCTCCGGGATTGCGGGGTTCTCTTCCATGCCGAAGGACGGCAGAGAGCCGGGCTCTCGCGAACTTTCAGCCCGCGCCTCCGTCCTCGGGAACGTCTCGATCGGAGGCGACATCACCACGCGTACGGGAGCCGCCAACGACGATCAGACGGCCCGGACCCAAACGGTCGAATCGGGAACGAGCTGGCGCTCGGACGCGTCTCAGCAGTCGGCAGAGTCGCTTGGGGAAGAAACGCGCAGAAGCTCTTCAGAGACGGGCGCAGTCACGGAAGGCGGGATGCTTACCCGCGGGAGAAGCAGCGCGCATACGGCCTCGGACGCCGCCGAAACCCGCGAGGCGCGCTCGTGGACCAGGAGCGCGGGAGAAACTTCCGCCTCAACGCTCGGCACCGGCGCACGGCTCGACTCCTACCTCATGCAGCGGGCTATCGCCGAATACGGGTCTCCCGAAGCGGTGCTCGAAGCATTGGCAGATCCGGCTGAACGCGCCGCCTTTGCAAGAAGCGCCATGGATTCGGCGGAAAAAGCCCGTTTTGTTCCGCTCTCGGGAGAGGATTCGTCGCGCGCCCGGGCGGATGCTGCTGCCTCCGCCGCACATGAAAAGCTCGACGCCCTGCGGACCCGAACAGACGCTCAGTTCAGCGGCAGCGCCGCAGATGTTCTAATGGAGGGCGATGCACGGTCGCTTCAAATCGGGAGCGGCGCTGCAGAGAAGTCCCTCGCCTCTGATGTCACCCAGGAAACCCGCGAAGCGCTTCTCGTGCATCAGGGTGCGCTCGTCCGCGCGCAGGAACTCTGGAAGTCCGACCACCACGGACTCACCTCTGCGCTCGGGCTTCTCCTTCCGGGCGGGCGCGGCTACGCCTCTCCTCACGCCATCTATCAGGGACTCCTTGAAGCTTCCGAGAGAAACCCGGAACTTCGGGCGGACTTGCTGAAGGCCGGCGAAGCGCGGGAGACCACTCCCCGCCGATGACTTTCACGCCGACATCCATTCGCGACGAAGCGCTTTTCAAAAGGACAAATCTTATGACCTCACGCACCTGGACCATCGAAACCGCTCAAAAGACCGCCGCCGACATCGGCTTCCGGCACTTTCTTGTGATGAAGGATGGAGGAACCGTCCTCCAGGCGATGAAGCACCCCGAGAATTCGATCGACAAGCTGAGCGGCATCTACCTCCAGTTCCGATCCACGGGGGACCTCTACATCGGCCGCACCATCAACCTCTCGGCGAGGCAGCAGAAGCATGCCGACCTCGGCCACAAAACCGACTATCTCGCCTTCATCCATGCCCCGACGCTGCGGCAGGAAGCGCTCGAGCGCGAGCTGATCGGCCGGGCGGAGAAAATGGGCTTGAAGCTCCTCAACCGCTCCAAGTCCGAATGTCAGATCTGCCGCGACCCGGGAGCCGTCTACGACGACCACTTCCCGGCGGCATTTCAGGACCAATTCCTCGCGGAAGGCTCCCGGCACGGCATTTCGCCTGAGGAGCGATTCCAAAAGGTGCTCGCGAGCATCTCTCCCGCAGCACGGGAAGGATGGGAAACCTTCGCCGCAACGCCCAAGGCCGGCCTCGCGCTCGCGCTGGCCCGCCGCGTCGTGGATCTCACGATTCCGAGCCCCTGGGACGCCGCCCGCATCTGGTGGATGGTGTCGCTCGGCACCACCAACAACAAGAACGCGAGAAAGCTCCGGCTCTCCATCACCTGCGGACAGCATTCGCTTCTTTCCATCTTTGCATTCAACCGCTCGCCCTCCGCCCTCTTCGCCGAACTTTCGCTCGCCTTCAATATTGCGGGAGCGAATACCCGGGAAGCCCTTGAGATGCGGAAGAACTTCGCATGGGCGCACTGGGAGGGGCTCGACCAGGAACCGATAACGGACGACGAACGGGATCAATTTGTGCCGATCTTCGGGAAGAGCTATGCGTCCCCGGAATCGAAACGCCGTGATTCTTCGCGCGTGATTACGGAAGCCGGGCTCCGGCCGTCCGTGCGGGTTACGTGCCCCATCGAACTCATGGGCCTCATCCTCGATGACCCTCTGGTCGAGCGCGCCGCAATCGCCGCGGCCATTGCCGGTATGCGCTGGCGTCCTGTGCTCCACCCGGAATTTCATAACGGTGCGGCGGCTTTTGCGCTGGAGGAAGGGATTGAGATCCCGGATCGCTGACTCTCCTCAGACCTTCTTTAGGCGCGAAAGTCAGGGTATTCACGGTCCTTATATATCGCGACTCTCTTACAGCCATCGGTAGAGTTGAGCATATCAAGCTGCGGAAATCCAATCTATAGTTAGATTTAATCGAATGGGATTGACTCAGAAAGGAGTGCTTATGACCGACAAAAACACCGAAGCGTTTGTACGAGAGCAGGCTCAGGCCGTGCTTAAGGTGCAGGAAGAAGCGATCAACTCTCAGATGAAAATGATGGAATCGCTTTACGGCGACAATCCCGAGATGCTCGCCATGATGAAGGCACAGCTTGAGCAGGCCATGGCCAATCAAAGCGCCCTTATCTCAGAGGCCCAGACCGCTGCCTTTGAAGCTGTTGATGCCGCACAAAGCGGCGGGTCATTCGATCCGCAGTCGCTGATTCAAGCCATGCAGAAGAGCGTTCAGGCGATGGGCGTCGATCCAAACGCCGGAATGAGCGAAAGTCGCGAGGAAGGCTACGACAACGCCAAAAACTATATCGATCAGCTTCAGACGGACTTTACGGAATCCGAACCCCGGACTGTCGCCCGCGGATCACGGGAAGCCCGAATTTTCGGTTATCTCCTGGGCGGCATTGTCGGCAACCTCAATGGTCATGAACTCGACCAGCTTGATCCTGAAGAGCACGAACCGTTCTTTGAAGAGAAAGTTCGTACGATTCTCAGCGATTTCTGGGGAATCACCACGACCGAAGAACTGGGCGAAACGTTGTCGGACCTTCTCGAAAATGGAGGCATGTCCCGGCTTTACGCTCAGTACGCAAACGCTGAAACTTTCGAGGCCGTTGCCGAGGATCTCGATCCGGAAGATGCGGCCGGAGCCATGGAGCGCTGGCATTTTGCCCGTCACTTCAGAGACAAGGTTTCTCCCGAAGAAATGAGGGGCTGGGATATCGGCAGGGCTTCCGCTCTCGTTCGCTGGGGACATTTTGTGGGTCTCATCGACGAGGCTACGGCGGAAGCCGTGCTGGAGGCCTGCGCCGAAGAAGCATCTGCTCGCTTTACCGGGTGGCGCGCGTTCGGCATCTCCTATCTTTTCGGCGGTCTTTTCTGGCGAATGGCCGCCGGAGAAGAACTCGCTGCAGACTGGCTGGACGATGCCGCAGGCTCGGCTGTCGAACTTCTGACTGACGAAGGCGAGTGGCTCCGTTATCCGTGGGTTCAATCCTTTACGGATTAAGCGCCGGCCGCGGACGATAGACCTGAAGCACCGGGAGCAGACGCTTCAAGCGCTCTCCCGGCGACCCGACTCTTCATCGGAGATTGTTGTTATGCCGGCTACTCTTCGGCTGCTGCACTTTAATCCTGCAGAGGCATTTCGGGATGATCTGGCCTCGGGCATCAATAATCGTCTTGTCTTTTACAGGGCCATTGCCGTTGATGCCGCAGACGACTGCGGGAGGACGATGCTTTCGCATGCCGCAGAGGCCGGTGACTTTGAGGCGGTTAGGATTCTTCTTGATCGCGGAGCCGATCCCGATACGCCCGATAGAAATGGGCTTACGCCCTTGATGCATCTTGCTCAGGGCCCGAAAAACTGGCGCGAGCATCCGGATGCAGTGGAGAAAACCGCCGCGCTGCTTCTCAGTTCCGGCGCAAAGGCCAATGCAAAGGATTCGTCAGGACGAACAGCGGCATTCTTCGCTCTGGAGCAAATGCTCCATCCGTTTTTTACGGCATTAGCCAGATGCGGCGTTAAAGCGTCGGGACCGATAGACAGCACCGGCTTTACGCTTCTGCATGCGTTGTGCAGCAATCTTCACCGATTTACCGACCTTCCGCATGCAGAAGCCCTGACGGCCGAAACCGATGCCCTGGCGATCGCGATGATTCTCGTCCGGCATCTTGGCGTCAATCCCAACGCAAAAAGCGCCATCGGCAAGACCGCGAGGGAAATCGCCGCAGCCAACGGCTCCCGCCTTGTTGCGCCCTGGCTGGTTTACGGCGACGAAGCCTTTTTAGAGAATGATGAGAGTGCTCCGCTCAAGCTCGCAACAGGAGGCGCGACAGCAGCCGAGGCCGCCGCGATGAGGGACGTTGGGAAAATAAAAGCCTTGATTGCACTAGGTCAGGCCAGGGATGAGCCGGCGTCTGAGGGCGACCTGGCCGGTCTCACGCCGCTATCCGCCGCCGCGCATGCGATGGCTCCTGAAGTTATGAGCTTATTGATTGATGCCGGAGCCAGTCCCACAGCCCGCGTCAATGGGAAAGCGCGTCATGGTCTAGAAACGGATGGAACCAGCGCCATGAGGCTCCTCCTCTGGGCTCCTCAGTATCCGCTTTCCATTCCCGGCAATCTATCCGTCGGCGACTGGGCAAAAGCGCTCAGAATCATGCTGCAGGCACCTGAAGCCGCCAATGCGCCTGTGGATGCAGAAGGCCTCACGCCGCTTCTTACTCTGGCTCACAACATCGGCCGAGGCTGGAGAGCAGGAGAAGAAAACTGGGCGCACCTCGCGACTTCCATTCTCCTTGAAAAAGGAGCGGATCCCAATGCCAGAATGTCGGCGAAGGGAGTGGATCGACCGTTCTTAAAAATTCCTGGAAGCATCACAGCACTGGGACTCCTCGCCCTGAATGGAAGTCAGGATGCCGAAGGCATGGCGCGGCTCCTGCTCAAAGGCGGGGCAGATCCCAATCTTGCAGACAAATCGGGCACGACTCCGATTATGGCTGCTGCGGGCTTATCCTCTCCCGCTCAGGCAGAAGCTTTTACGGAACTTCTTCTTGATGCGGGTGCAGACGCATCCATCATGGATGCACAAGGCCGCACGGCACTGGATATTGCAGCCGCAACCGGCAATGACGGCGTCGTAGAGAAGCTCCTCTCGGCAATAGCAAAATGCGAAGCTGCTGAGAAGAGCAAATCTTTCAGAGAAAAAGAAGCCTTCAATACCGGGCGCGAGCCTGAAGCGCTGAAGAGATCTTCATGCGAAGAGGGCTGCCCTACCTTCAATACGTCTGCCGCCATCCCAGCCAAAAGAGATAAACCGCCCATGGGAAGTTTCTTTGACCGCATTCGAAGCAAGCATTCCTCAGGAATCACTCCTCTCAAGGCGATTGGGGATCCGGAGTCCAAGGCTAAAACGACCTGTGCACGTATGGAGCCGCAAACGGATTCTCAAACGAGAACGGGATGGAGCGACTTCTTTGACCGTGTCCGCAGACGATCGCCGCAACCGGCAACAGGCGCGACAAATGGCGACGAAGGGAATCGCTCATCACTTCACGCAATGAAGCGCCAGTGTGCCTCGGATCCTTTCGATCCCGTTCGCGGTATGACCGACTTTCTCTCAAGAGCCCTCAAGCCCCTCACGCGCGGGCCCCTTGAACTGCGGATGATGGCACTCGGCCTCTATAGCGAAGGGGGTGATGAGGACCCGGACATACTGGCCCGCAGAACTGCTGATCTGCTCATATCGCTTGATGCCGCCGTCGAAATGGATTGGAAGACGGACGGCGAGGAATTCTGCGGACAATTGGAAGGCCTTTCGAACTTTGCGCTGATTCGCTCAGCGGGTTTCAACAACGTTCCGATAGATATTCATCCGGACGATGAAGTGCCCGATTTCGCGCGCAAATTCGATGCCGTCAGCACGCACTGGGGACTCTCCCTCAGAATTGCAGCACTTGGCCTCGATTGCGACTCCTACATTTTTCTGCTTTTGGATTCGCTTAGTTTTATTCCGGCACGTCAGGCCGCAGAGCGTGCCGGCTTGACACTGCTTGCGTCATCGGATCTTCGATGACGTTTGGGAGACAAGAATGCTCAACAATGTTCTCTTTGAAGCCGTCAAAAGCCGGCAAGCCGGCGTCGTTTCAGCCATTCTCAAACGCATCGAAAATGTTGATCAGACCGATGGCGACGGAATGACGGCACTCATGATGGCCGCGCGGGACGGCACGCTCCCGATCGTGAGGCTCCTCATCCAGGCAGAAGCCAATCCTCTGGCGGCAGATCGCGAGGGCCGCACCGCCCTCCACTGGGCTTCGTGGTCCGGAAATGCTCTGGTGAGCGACGCACTTCTGGATGCCGGAGCAGATATCAATGCCCAGAATCGAAATGGACAAACGCCGGTCATGTCGATGATCCTCGCAAGGCGCAGCGAAGCTGCTCTTCGCCTTCTCAGGCGACCGGATGCCGACATCACCATGACGGATTGCGACGGTCGGACGGCGTTGGACCTTGCTGCGGCGAGCAGCATGCCGGACGTGCTTTCCGCCCTGATGAAGCGTCAGAGCGAGGCTTCCGGAAAGAGCAGCATGTTCGGCATGCTGCCGGGCCGCAATGCTCCCATCCGCCTATCCAGGGACCGGTACGGCACCAATGCCCTTCATCAGGCCGCACGTCAGGGCGATTTAGAAGCACTGACACTGATACTCTCGGCAGCTGATGCCGATGTGAACGAACGCAATGATGGCGGAGAAACGCCTCTTCTTGTCGCAACGCGAGCCGGAGCTTTGGGCTGTGTTGAAAAACTCCTCGCCTTTAAAGCAGATCCTGATCGTCCTGGACGAAATGGAGAAACTCCACTTTGCGAAGCTGCACGCCTCGGACGAGTGGTCATTGCGGAAATGCTGATGAAGGCTGGAGCCGACATCAATATAGCTCAGCGAAACGGACTAACGCCCCTCCTCATTGCCATTCGCGAACGCCATACCGACATTGTCCGAAGCCTGCTGGCAAGAGGCGCAAACGTCCATGTCCGCGATGCCGAAGGTCGAGGGCCGCTTGCATTCGCGGCTGCGGCCGGACTTGAGGAACTGACTGCAGTATTGATCGTAGCCGGCTGTGAGGCGTAATCACGATCGCCTTGCAGAATCAAATGCCCAAAAGGTATCTCACGTGTATTCGCCGTATGCCTGCTGCCCGGCACTGTCGTCTATATACGACATTATTTGAGATCTCATGCTCTGATGTTATAAATAAAATGTTCAGAGCTGCACCATTATTTTTTTCATATTACTTACAGACATAAAGTAAAAAGTCCTAGTGCCAGCGGGATTTTCTTTATTTATATTAGGGATACCCCCCCCCCCCGATTTTAAAAATATGTTGAACTGGAGTCTTCGATATCCATTCTCATTCTGGGGAGGTACGCAAAGATGAACTCCGCATACCGGGTTATCTTCAGCAAGGTGCGTAATGCGCTGATGGTTGTAAATGAACTCAGCAGTTCGGTTCAGAAAGGAAAGGGCTGCACAACGGTTGAATCAACATCAAGGCAGAAAACGAGCTTTTGGATCGTAGGCGGAGTTCTCGCTGCGTTCGCCAGCCTCTCTGCCACACAAGCGTCAGCAGCAGGGCTTGAAACAGAAAATCTTCTTGGATTTCAAAATGTTGTTCACCAAGTAACCGGGGTTAACCAGGACTACTTCGGTGGCACTCACCGGTATTCAGATCAGCACATTCAAGCAACGGATCAGATATTCAGCGGCAATCAGCTTCGCGCGGAAGAACAAGTCAAATCCGATGCTCAAGGCGGCGCGCTTTACCTTTTTTCCAGCGGCGCGACACAGCATGAAAACACTCGTTATAGCTTTACTGATGTAACGTTCGCCAATAATCTCGTTTACACCACCTCGAATCAGGATAATCGAGCAAGTGCGATAGGCGGTGCCTTGGTGATCAAAGGCGGTGAAACTACATTTACGAATACCGTTTTTAACGGCAATACAGCTCAAGCTGCCGACACCAATAAAAATACCAGTAGTTCTTCAGCATACGGTGGTGGCACTGCAGCGGGCGGTGCAATCTTTGCCGACTCCACGAGAAACACCTATAACTACAAAGCGACGCTTACCTTCTCTGCAACAGAAAACGGGCTCGTCAGCAGCGGTAATACAGTCAAAAGCGGCGTCGAACATCCTTTCACCGATGGCTATACGACTAAAGTCCCCACGGCCGGCGGCTTTCTTTTCATGGACCGTGATCCTGAACTTCCAGCCGTTTATTACTCTCGCGACTTCGGACGGTCAGTCAGCGGCTTAAAAAGGTCATGAGTTCCTCCATGGTCTTACCGCTTCGAGCCATGGCTTCCG
>OBXA01001457.1_pt1 | contig 13744 bp, 9 predicted proteins | sample 1538121 | NCBI WGS metagenome assembly OBXA01 (sample SAMEA2580133, study PRJEB22360) | human gut metagenome | biome: human gut; feature: human-associated habitat; material: faeces | place: Denmark | collected 2008/2010 | reverse complement strand
GCCGGTACGTTGCCACGGCAGGTTCGCCGTAACATCCAGCTCCACAGCCGTACCATTCAACTCAGCTTTGGCCACGCCGCCCATATACAAGTGCGTGAACAGCGTACCGCCATCCTCGGCAACCGTGTAGGCATATTCCTGCACCGACTCAACGATGCGGGCGATGTTCGGCGGGCAGGATGCGCAGCCGAACCACTTCTGACGCACCGGCTTGACGTGGCGCAGGCGGCTGTCTTTATGGCAGGCATACGGATTGACTTCCAGCGGGTTCACGTAGAAGAAGCTCTTGCCGTCCAGCGCCATGCCGGCCAGCGTGGTGTTGTACAGCGCCGACTCCATAACGTCCGCGTACTCGGCCTTTGGCGCGAGCTCGAGCATGCGACGGGCGAAGAACGCCAGCGAAATCGCGGCGCAGGTCTCGGAGTAGGCGGAGTCGTTGGGCAGGTCGTAGTTGTAGGAGAATGCCTCGCCGTCCACCGTGCCGCCGATGCCGCCGGTAACGTACAGTTTCTTATCGACGATATTGCGCCAGAGCCGCTCGGCCGCATCGGCGAGGTCCTGGTCGTCGGCCAGTCGGGCCACGTCCGCCAGACCGGAGTAGAAGTAGCCGGCGCGCACGGCATGGCCTACGGCTTCGTCTTGTTCGGTGACCGGCTTGTTCGCCTGGTGATAGGCGTACCGGTTGGGGTCCGTGTTGGGTTTGTAGTTGGCGTCGGCGTCGCGCTTTGCGTTCTCGTCTGCCTGAATATCGAAGATGTACGGCTGCCGGCCGCGCTCGGTCACGAAATATTCGGCCAGATCAAGGTACCGCTGTTCGCCGGTGACCTCGTACAGCCTCACCAAAGCCATCTCGGCAATCTCGTGACCGGGGTAACCACGCAGCTGGCCCGGCTTGCGACCGAAGCGCTCGTCTACGTAATCGGCGAAACGGCAGGCGGCCTTGAGCAACTTGTCTTTGCCGGTGCCCTGGTAGTAGGCCACCGCACCTTCAACGAGGTGGCCGAGGCAGTACAGTTCGTGATGATCACGCAGATTGGTGAACGCGCGATCCATGCCGTTCAGAATGTAGCAGGTGTCCAGATAGCCGTTGTCGAGTTGGGCGGCACACACGACGTCGATGGCTTGGTCGGCGGTCTGTTCCAGTGCGGGGTCCGGGTAATGGGCGAGGGAATAGCCGACTGCCTCCACCCACTTGGAGAAGTCGGTGTCTTGGAACACGAAGCCGTAGAACTTGTCTGGGTCGGGATTGGCCGGGTCTTCGGGGAGCGCCTCAAATCCGCGGAACGTGTACTTCGGCGGCACGAACGCCTTGCCCTGGGTATCCTTACGCTTGTTTTGCGCGGCAGCGGCCTTGAAGTTGTGCATGCAGTAGCTGGGGGCCGCGCCGGGGACGTTATCGTTCAGGGCGTTCCACTGATAGGGAATCACAGCCGTGCGCACGAGTTCCTGCTCGGTGCGCCAGAACGAATCGGTGACGGTGACGTTTTTCAGGGCCAGCGGCTTGCTATGCAGCGAAGTCATGACGTACTCCTTTGGACTATGCGACATTCGTCAACAATATGTATCGGTACATATGATACGTGCGCCCGCGCGAGCAGCAAGGTGGACAAATCGTTGGCGGGGTGGAATCGCCGGCGCATATCCGCCCGTACGATTTCGCCCGGTGAATCGCCCGACGAATACACGGCGACTTATACTACCGACGGACCACAAACGTCGCCTACATGAATGGAAGATCAATCATCATGACAGCAAACGCCAGCGCACGGGCCATCAAACCCGAACTTCTGCGTACGTACACCGAAGACTTCAACAAAGACCGCGCCAACCTGATCGCGGCGGACGCGGCGGTTTCGGCCGGCGTGCTCAAGGCGGCCACCGACTATCGCGGCGTACGTGCGCTGCCGCGCGACTTCTCCATCGAACTCAAGCAGGGTTCGATCACCAATCAGGAGCGTTCCGGCCGTTGCTGGATGTTCGCCTCCCTGAACACGCTGCGTTACGAACTCATGCATCGCTGGAATCTTGAGGATTTCGAGTTCTCCGAGACCTACCTGTTCTTCTGGGACGCGATGGAGAAGTCGAACACTTATCTGGAGAACGTGCTGCGCACGCTCGACGAGGCGACCGATTCGCGTCTGTTCGAGGCCATCAATGAGTCGCCTGCAGACGATGGTGGCTGGTGGCAGATGTTCGCTGCACTGGTGAACAAGTACGGCCTAGTGCCCAAGAGCGCCTACCCGGAGTCTGAGAACTCCCGTAATTCCGACGATTTCAAGCAGTACCTCAACTCCAAGCTGCGCGAGTTCGCGGCCGAGCTGCGCCGCCGTTCGGTTGCGGGGGCGTCTGAGGACGAGCTGCGTGCGTTGAAGGACGAGTACATGGGCACCGTGTACCGCATCTGCGCCGTGGCGCTCGGCGAACCGCCGGAGAAGTTCGACTTCTTCGCGCGCCCCAAGGATGATGATGAGGATAAGAAGGGCGAGGCTCGCAAGTGCAAGGCCGAGGCCGACGCAGACGGCAAGGCCGAATCCTGCAAGTGCGGCGAATCCTGCAAGTGCGAGGGCAAATCCGACGCCAAGGCCTGCAAGTGCGATAAGGACAAGTCCGACAAGCCGAAAACCGGCAAGGACGAGCGCCCGCAGATTCGCGAGATCGGCATCACCCCGCTTGAGTTCTACAAGAAGTACGTGCCGGTGGACGTCAACGATTTCGTGACGCTGGCCAACGCCCCGCTCAAGAACCGCCCGTTCAACCAGCGCTACCGCATCCGCTTCAGCGCGAACGTGGCCGAGGCTGGCGATATGGAATTCGTCAACGTGCCGCTGGACGTGTTCAAGAAGGCCGCGCTTGACCAGCTCACCGCCGGCCACCCGATCTGGTTCGCCTGCGACTGCACGCAGTTCGCCCTGCGCAAGGACGGTTTCTTCGACCAGTCCGTGGTGCGCGTCGACCAGCTGTTCGGCACCGAATTCACCGGCGACAAGGCCCACGGCCTCGAATACGGCGACAGCCCGAGCAACCACGCTATGACCTTCACCGGCGTGAACCTCGACGAGGACGGCAAGCCGAACCGCTGGAAGGTGGAGAACAGCTGGGGCAAGGACGCCGGCAAGGACGGCTACTACGTCATGTCCGACGCCTGGTTCGACCGCTACGTTACCGAGCTCATCATCCGCAAGGAATACCTCGACGACGCCACCCGCGCCCTGCTCACCACCGAACCAGTCGAGCTCGATCCCTGGCAGCCTCTCACCCGTCGCTGCCGCTGACATATTCCGCCCATTGGCCGCGGCTGAAGTGCTCCTATGTTTTGTCGACTCCTCGCAGAGTGAGCAAAACATAGGAGCACTTCAGTTATCCACAGAGTTATCCACATCCTCAGCAAGCTAGAACCACATACCCCGTTTTTCATGGCGAATACGCGACCGCTACGCTACGGTGGCGTTATGAACAGCGGATTTCCCACCCCACCACCCGGCGTATTCGACGATGAACCACCCGGCTGGACCCACAATGCCGCGGCACCGAGTGCCGAGCCCACGCACGCCATCAACCCCGAGCCATACTCACCACCGCGTATGGCGAGTTCCACTGCGCCTGCAATGAGCGAAACCCTCACCCAACGTAAGCGGGAAATGCTTAAACGATGCACGGACGCCGCGCAACAGCTCGGGCAGCCGGTGCTCTTCGGCATGACCACATCGCTGATATTGCAATCCGTGCCACTCCCCAAGGATTGCGATCTCAATGCCACCGAGCTTCATACCGTTTCCGGCTCGCATCGCACCCGGATACGCGCCGTCGTTCCGCCAACAACACCGCACATCTGGAAACCGCTGAGCGCCGCGCACAATGCACGTATCAACAAGCATGTGCACGCGCTGGATCTGGTACATACTTGGGCGCAGCTCGCCGCTCACATGTCATTGGAATCATTGGTCATACTTGGCGACGCAACCCTTACGGCAATAGCGCGCAAGCCGAGCCTATCGGGCGGCCGCACCGCCGACGAAATTTATCAGGACTTTGTGCGGCAGGTCAGCGAACTTCCGAAATTCAACGCGAAAGCCACATGCATGATCGCACTTGAATTTATTGCACCGCGCGTGGATTCTCCGATGGAATCAGAGACCCGTATCACAACCACGCAATACGGGCTTCCACGAGCCGTGACAAATTACACAGTGCCCGGCGCGACGTTCAGCAATGGTGAGCCGATAACACTCGATCTCGCTTGGCCCGAATTCCGCGTCGCCATCGAATATGACGGCGATCATCATCGCACAGACAAGGCCCAGTGGCGGCGAGACAACGACAAGCGCGAACTGTTACGGCATCATCATTGGATCGTCCTCATCGCCACCGCCGCGAATATGGCTGATGAACCGTCTCAAGCCGAACTCGCCTACCGAGCCGGGCGACAGCTGGCGTTGCGAGGCGCCATATTCGATTTCACCTTGACAGCGACGCCGCTCAATGAACTTGCCCGGCGGAAACGACGGAAATCCACCGGGGCGCACTGAGCTGACATCGATACGATTGCGCGCGCTTGCTGCAACGCATATGCCATTCATCGCACCCCATTTGGTCGCGTGGCCCCGACCGCATGGCACTGTTGTGTGTCACACGCCATGTTACGTCCGGCGAATCCGCACATCATCTGCGTTGCGTACTGCCATATTATGCGGTTCGCGATATACGTCACGGTGTCCGATGTCCTGGTAACGACGTCAATCGATTTATGTGTGTACCGGGCCAGATTTTGTTGTCCCGGTTCTCCATTTCGCCTCTTTTTGAGCAACCGGGACAGAAACACCCTCGAAAAATCGCCAATTCGGCCCTACCGCACAATATCCGCCATCACACATCGGCGGAATTCCGGGCTTCTGGATTTGCATACATTGAGCGCTCACGGGATGGTCTGTCCCGGTTCCCAAAAAGAGGCCAAAATCACGAACCGGGACAACGAAATCTGGCCCGGTTCGCACGTCAATCGGTTGCCGTCACCACCGGGACACCGACTGCGCATAGATAAGATGCTTCAATGCTTAACAGGCATGCGACCATACCGCGATAGCAACGTTTCGCTGGAAGTAGAGGAATCAAGCAGCACCCCAAACCGGAAGTATGGAGGAATCCTGCAATGCTCCGAATCACCGCGCCCCGTGCTTGGTGTGGCGGATCACGGCTTCGAGCGGCGTGGATGTAGCTGGACAGCAGCGTAACTTGCGTTGCATGATGCGGCCCAAAACGAAGAAACCCGGCGGAGGGGGCCGCCGGGTGAGAGAGAAGAGAGAAGAAGGGTTCAGTTATGGGGTTCGGAAGAACCTCGCCACCGGTATGAACTTCATTCCGTTGACATCTTCTATATAACCGTCTCTTTCTTGGGGATTCGATGTGCTTGTCTGAGAAAAGTCTTGGCAAACTGTGACGGGTTTGTAACGCCGCCCGACAACCGGCCTCGCATTGTCGGGGCTAGGCCGCACATACGGCAACGGGCCACCCCGCAACACTTCATGTGCGAGGTGGCCCGTCAGCTACGAGCTAGCAATGCCGAATCACTCGGCGGCGAGCTTGGCCTTCTCGGCGGCCAGACGTTCGGCTTCGGCGGCACGGCGAGCAGCCAACGCTTCATCGAAGCGAGCCAGCTCCTCTTCCACGGCCTCGGTCGGAATCTTGGCGAAGATCGGTGCGGGCTTAGGCACCATGGCGCCGACCTCGATTGCCTCGCTCTTCCACGGGTGCACGTTCACACCGAGCTCGTAATCGCCGGTGATGATCGGGTACGTGAAGCCGGGCTTGTCGAGATCCTCGACTTCCTTGAGCTCAGGCAGCGGCGAGAAGGTGCCGGTGCCGCCGAGCGCCTCCCACACCTTCTGTGCGGAGTGCGGCAGGAACGGCGCGAGCAGGTGGTTCGCGTCAGACACGGCCTGAGCGGCCACGTGCAGCACGGTGCCGAGACGAGCCTGGTCGTCCTTAATCTTCCACGGTTCGGTGGCGGAAATGTACTTGTTGATGTCGCCGACCACACGCATCGCCTCGGACAGGGCGTGCTTCTGGTGGTGGGTTTCGATGGAGGAGCCGACCACGTCGAACGCGGCGGAAGCCTCTTCCAGAAGGCCACGGTCTTCGTTGGTCATCGAATCCTCGTCCAGCGGCGGAATCTCGCCGAAGTTCTTGTTGATGAGGTTGGTCACGCGGTTCACCAGGTTGCCCCACGAGGAGGCGAGCTCCTCGTTGTTGTGGCGCACGAACTCGGCCCACGTGAAGTCGGAATCCGAGGATTCGGGGCCGGCCACGGAAATGTAGTAGCGCACGGCATCCACGGGGTAGCGGGCGAGGATGTCCTTGACGTAGATCACGATGCCGCGGGAGGAGCTGAACTTCTTGCCTTCCATGGTCATGAACTCGCTGGCCACCACCTGCTCAGGCAGGTTGAGCGGACCCATCGGGCCGGTTTCGCCGCCCTTGGAGCCCTTGCCGTTGTACGCCAGCATTTCGGACGGCCAGATCTGGGAGTGGAAGGTGATGTTGTCCTTTCCCATGAAGTAGTAGGCCGGGCAGCTCGGGTCGTTCCACCATTCGCGCCACTTCTCCGGGTCGCCCTGACGGCGGGCCCATTCGATGGAAGCCGACAGGTAGCCGATCACGGCGTCGAACCACACGTACAGCTTCTTGTTCGGGTTGTCAATCCAGTCCTTCACCGGCACCGGGATACCCCAGTCGATGTCACGGGTGATGGCGCGCGGCTTAACTTCCTTGAACAGGCCGAGCGAGAAGTTGATGACGTTGGTACGCCAGCCCTTGCGGGTCTCCAGCCACGCCTTGTTGGCTTCGGCGAGCGCCGGCAGGTCGAGGAAGTAGTGCTCGGTCTGCTCGAAGCGCGGGGTTTCGCCGTTAATCTTGGAGACGGGGTTGATGAGCTCGTCCGGGTCGAGCTCGTTGCCGCAGGCGTCGCACTGGTCGCCACGCGCACCTTCGGCGTGGCAAATCGGGCACTCGCCCTCGATGTAGCGGTCGGGCAGAGTGCGGCCGGTGGACGGGCTAATCGCCACCTGCTGGGTGCCCTTGTAGATGTAGCCGTTCTCCAAGCACTGCTTGAACATCTCCTGCACCACGTGCTCGTGGTTACCGGTGGTGGTGCGGGTGAACAGGTCGTAGCTCAGGCCGAGGTCGCACAGATCCTTGGCGATCACGCGGTTGTAACGGTTGGCCAGTTCCTGGGCAGTGAGACCTTCCTTCTCCGCCTCGACGAGAATCGGGGTGCCGTGCTCGTCGGTGCCGGACACCATGAGCACATCATTGCCCTTCATGCGCTCGTAGCGCGCGTAGACGTCGGAGGGCACACCAAATCCCGCGACGTGGCCGATATGACGGGGGCCGTTTGCATACGGCCAAGCAACATTCACCAAAACATGACTCATAAGGCTTGATTATCCGGCGCGGCGGGGACACGCCCGGATAGCTGCCGCGCCGCCATCCTCATCCCACTCACCTCTCCACCCGCAACTTCCCCCCATACTTATCTGTACACCTCTTGCGCGCTTATCCACATACGCATTCGCACACGTATCCGCACACCCATCCGTACGCACGCCCACGCACATCCGCACACACTTCCGCCTGCCAATATCCACCGAGTTATCCACATCATTTGCGCACCTAGTAAAGTTATGCACTTATCCACCGTTTTCGCCTATCCGGTGGCGCGCAAGCCGCATTTCTGCATATTGTTCGGTCATGGATATCACAGCAGGTCCGATGACGGACATCACAACAGTCGCCTCGCCGGCAACCGCGCAACCTGCGGTGCCGCCGATACTGTTTACCAAGGATCTGCCGGGACCGCTCAGCCTTAACCGTCTGGCCGCCTTCGGCACGTTACATAAGCTCGACGATTCCGCCGGCTACTGGATCGAGCATTCGGGCACACTGTATGGTCGCGCGAAAATCGTCGCGGAGGTCGCCCCGTTTGGCACTGTGGTGTGTTCGATGACCGCCGCTTGGGTATGGCTGGGAGGCCCCGACTTTCCGAGTACCATAGACGTGATTTCCACATCGCACTTCCGCTCGGCATCCGTCAGCCGCCGTATCCGCGTATTCAAAAGATTGACGTTGCCGGAGCAAATCCTCAGGCTCGGCGGGCTGCCTGTCACCACGCCAGCCCGTACGGCTTGCGACCTGGTGATGAGTCCTGAAGACATCCCCGATCCTTCCACCGTCAACGCACTGGTGTGTCAGCTGATGTCCGCGTACCAGTTTCGGCCAAACGACTGTCTGCAAATCGTCAAGGAGCATCGGCATCACAAGTACGCCGGACGCGCACGCATGTTTTTTGAATCGGTGCAGCAGGAGATGGACGAACCGGCTTTGGAGCAATGCGCATGACGAGGGGGTTCATTGTCAGAGGCCATCGCAGAGGCCGCCATGCCGCTCACCGTTTACGGCATTTGCGGCAGGCGCAACGGTTGCCTCGCCACGCGGCGGCGGCACACTCATCCGAATCCGCATCGCGCGCAATCTCGGATATGACCGCGCCGCCTGAACCGCCCATCAGACTTACGCCCGCGGTGGCATGTTCGCCCGATACGGATGTTGCCGTGCTCTGGCACATCGCATATCACGTGCCCGAACTGCGTAAATGGCTGGTTGCCAATCCCAAAGCCGACGCACCTTTGCTGGAATTGGTCTCGCAGCGTGGTGGGCCCGGGGTCCGGCAGGCGTTGGAAATATTGTTCGAGTCGATGGAAACGTAACGGGGAGATAATCGCCGGCTGCTGCGCTATCCCTTGATTTTCAGCACAGCCGCATACACCTGCTTGCGATTGGCCAACGATCCGTCAGCCAGTGGATGCTCCTGCACCACTTGCGCGATGGCGTCCTTGATACGCAGGCCGTCCTCCAAAGCACGGTCGATGGAGAGCACGGCCATGTCATCCACGCTCAACGTGCTGGGCGCGGCCGCTTCGGCCTCCTCGTTGGACGCGCCGCCGATGACCAGCACCATCTCGCCACGGGGCGGATCATCAATCACACTTTGGCGAATCTCGTCAATCGGGCCGCGACGAATCTGCTCATAATCCTTGGTGAGTTCGCGGCACAGGGCCATCGGGCGATTCGGGCCGAACGCGTCCAGCAGATCGTCCATCGAATCGGCAATGCGATGAGGCGTCTCGTAGAACACGATGGTGCGGCGTTCGGGCAACAGCGTGCGCAGATACTGCACGCGCTCGGAATGCTTTCGCGGTAGGAAGCCTTCGTAGCAGAAGCGGTCGGTGGGCAGGCCGGAGAGGGCGAGCGCGTCGAGCACAGCGGAGGGGCCGGGCGCGCAGGTGACGGGCAGACCGCGTTCAATGGCACGGCGCACGATGGCCAAGCCGGGGTCGTTGATGGTGGGCATGCCGGCGTCGGATACGACGAGCACGGTGGCGCCGGTTTCGACCTGGTCGAGCAGGCCGTCGGCCTTGTCGCGCTCGTTGTGGTCGTGATAGGCGATGACGCGACCGTTCACATAGACGCCGAGGCGACGGGCGAGATCGTAGAGGCGGCGCGTGTCTTCGGCGGCCACGATATCGGCCCGTTCCAAGAGGGCCACCAGACGGGCTGAAGCGTCGCCGACATTGCCGATCGGGGTGGCGGCGAGCACCACGGTGCCGGCGGGGATGGTCACGGCCGATTCGCGGGATTGGGCGACGGCGGATTCGCCGGCATGAACTTCATCATTGCGTTCAGGCACTTGCGTCACGCTACCGTCAGCGTCATACTGCTCATTCAACTCATCTGCGCTTGTCATACTCCCAGTATTGCCCATGCCACAGAGCAATCCACGACAATCCATGGCGAAATCGAGGCATTCTCCCTTTGCAGGGGCTGATTTCACATGTTCCGGAGGTCTACTTCCGTTTCAAGGGGCTCCTCATCCGGTGAAGCACCGATACAAACGGCTTTGACGCAACGCTATTCCGCCATTTTGGCGGCGTATCTACTTGACCATCAGCCCCTCGAAACGCAAGTAGACCTCCGGCAAACCCCAAATCAGCCCCTTGAAACGCGAGATGGCAGAATTTCAACGAAAACAAATGAAAAGACCCTCTGCGGTGGAATGAATGCAGAGGGTCTCGTGGAGCTGACGGTAGTCGAAACCGCGACCTCTTCGATGCGAACGAAGCGCTCTACCAACTGAGCTACAGCCCCTTGGATGTTACTTTGCTCCGCAAAGCAACTCGCAACAATATAGTACGGAGTACGGTCAAACGCAATTTGACGCCGAAGTGTCGCACGCGTGTCGACACGGTAACGTTTCGGTGTCGCAGACGGGGCAAGTCACCCACACCGCTCCGCATGGATACCGCGGCGGCACCCGGCAACGTCATCACGTCTCCAGCACGCCCAGCACCTTCTTTTCGTTGTAGAACGCGAACACGATGCCGCCCAGACCGCACAGCACGGCCGCGCACACGGCGGCGATGCGGTAGCCCGCGCCGGACGCCATGCCGATGGTGGAGACGCCGGTGAACAGCAGCATGGCCACGGACTGGCCCATCTTCATCGCAAAGGTGCGGGCCGCGTAGAACATGCCCTGACGGTCCTGGCCGGTGGTCTTGGAACTGGCGTCGGCGATATTCGCCACGATGGCCTGCGGCAGGATGCCGAACGCGGCCATCGGAATCGCGCCGACCACCGAGAGCACCAAACCCTGGGCCATCGCCGGAATGAAGCCGAGCACGGCCGAACCAAGGGCGCCGGCAAATGCGAACGCACAGGTGAAGATCACGAAGGCAACCAGCAGCAGCCTCTTCTTGCCGACCTTATTGGCCAGAATATTGACCGGCAGATAGAACAGCACAGAGACGCCGGTCATGAGCACGAAGTAGATGGTCGTGGTGGTTTCCGGCAGCTTGAGCAGGCTGGTCACGAAGAACGGCAGACCGGTCTGGAAGGTGGTGATGGCCACCCAGTAGACCACGTCGGAGCATACGAACTTGCGGAATTCGCCGTCGCCGAACGTCTGCTTCAGGGATTCGATGGTCGATTCGGAGGTGGGATGGGAGTTGACGTAGTCCTTCTCGCGGATGGCCAGCGGCGGCACCAGCATGCACACGAACGCCACGGCGGCCATGATGGTGAAGGTCACGCGGATGGCGGTGATGCGGCCCATCATCGGCACGAACGCGCCCCAAATCACCGGCGCCACGTACGCGATGGCCGTGCCGGCCACCCAAGTGAAGGAGATGGCGGTGGAGATGGTGAGTTGCTGCTTGGAGTCGTGGCCGAGTTCGGCGATGAGCGCGTTGTACGGCGTGCAGTAGAACGTGAGGGCGATGTAGTAGCCGATCACGGTGACGAACAGGAACGCCGCGTTCACCCAGCTGGTGCCGTTGATCGGGCTCCAGAACACGAGCACGGTGACCACCGCGAGCGGCAGGGCGGCGAATTTCAGGAACGGCATACGGCGGCCGGATTTGGCGTCGCAACGGTCGGAGAGAGACGCCACGGCCGGGTCCACGAACGCGTCGAAGAATCGGGCGAAGGCGGTGATGCCGCCCACCACGGTCACGATGCCGAGAACGACCAGGCCCTGCGGCACGAATACGGTCTGACCTTGGGAGATGGTCTCCTGGTCAGGTTGGTAGAAATACACGAGCCAGTTGGAGATGATGCCGGAAAGCAGCGCCCACCCGAACTGGCCGACCGCAAACGCCCACACTTTGGCGATGGGGAGATCTCTGATGGCTGACTTCGCCGGTGCAACTTGCACACCCGTTACACTTGCTGTAGTCGCATTGCCCATTCTCACAACCTCCGAATCAACATTGACACAGTGTCAAAATCCAGTATACACCGGCACACCATGCGCTCTACGATAGTGGGCATGACAAGTCTGACCGAGCAACTGCCATACGTATACGCTTTTCCTGATGCGTTGGGGACCGGATTACTGGTGCACACCGAGAGCGTATTGGACGATGAGATACGCGATCGTATTGGCTCGTTCATCCATGAATATGAGGTTGTATTATCTCGATTCCGCGATGATTCCATCGTCGGCCGGATGCGCACGGCCGCACATGGCGGCACGTTCGATTTTCCCGACTGGGCATCGGGTCTGTTTGGCCTGTACGACCGCCTGTTTGCGGCAACCGATGGGGCGACCGACCCGTGCGTGGGCGAGGATTTGATTCGGCTTGGCTATGACGAGTCGTATTCGTTTACGCCTGCGCCAGATGCCGCTGAACATGCAGGCGCGATCCACGGACGAGCCATTTGGTCAGCCGACGTTGAGCGGCATGGCACAACACTGGTGACGCGCGGACCGGTCGCGCTCGATTTCGGCGCGTGCGGTAAGGGGTATTTGGTGGATTTGCTTGCGGGGATGTTGGGTGATGGCGCGGGTCACCCTCAACCCATTCAATACGTCATCGACGCCGGGGGTGATTTGCTAGTGCACACGGACGAACCAATCACCATCGCCCTTGAAGATCCTGCCGATCCGGCCAACGCCGTAGGTACGGTCGAAATCAGCCACGGCGCATTCTGCGCGAGCTCCCCCAGCCGCCGCCACTGGTCTGACGCCGCAGGTCACCAACTTCACCATCTGCTCAACGCCATCGACGGACTACCGGTTGACGATGTAGCCGCCACATGGGTGGCCGTCACGCCGCCATCGAGCGCCATAACCACGAAGACATCGACGCATGGCAGCAATGCCTCGACAACGGCAAACCGCGATACCGACGATTCGTCGAACACCGTTGCGGCACACGTCCCTGTCACACTGGCCGACGGCCTCGCCACCGCCCTGTTCACCACCCCGGCCACCCAGCTGCGCGCTCACTTCCCCTTCGAATGCGCCATTCTCAACGCCAACCGCACCGCCGCCCAATCCCCCAATTTTCCCGGCGGCTTTTTCACACACTAATGTACGAAATCATCAGTATCACATCCCTCGGGTGGACCGATGGGTTGCTCCCCTCAGTCAGCTACGCTGACGGCTCCCCTCGGAGAGGGGAGCCGAGTATAGCTAATCCGCTAATCCGCTAACGCAGGAAACAATCCGTCAGTCAGCGAGTGCGAACTGGCTGTTGTACAGGTCGGCGTAGAAGCCGCCCGCCGCCAGCAGCTCGTCGTGCGTGCCGCGCTCGATCACGTCGCCGTGGTTCATGACGAGAATCATGTCGGCGTCGCGAATCGTGGAGAGGCGGTGCGCGATCACAAAGCTCGTACGCCCCACGGTCAGCGCGTCCATGGCCTTCTGGATCAGCTCTTCGGTGCGGGTATCGACCGATGAGGTGGCCTCGTCGAGAATCAGAATCGGCGCGTCCTGCACCATCGCACGGGCGATGGTGAGCAGCTGCTTCTGGCCCTGGGAGAGCGACGACTTGTCGTCGAGCACGGTGTCATAGCCGTCCGGCAGCGAGCGGATGAAGTGGTCGAGGCCCACGGCCTTGCACGCATCCTCGATCTGCTTGTCGGTCACGCCGGGCTTGGAGTAGGCGATGTTCTCGCGCACAGTGCCGCGGAACACCCACGTATCCTGCAGCACCATGGAGAACTGGTCGTGCACGTTCCAGCGCGGCACGGACTTGGTGTCGATGCCGTCAATCGAAATCGTGCCACCGGAAATCTCGTAGAAGCGCATCAGCAGGTTGACCATGGTGGTCTTGCCGGCGCCGGTCGGGCCGACGATAGCCACCTTCTGGCCGGCCTTCACGGACGCGGAGAAGTCGTTGATGATGGTCTT
>OBXA01001452.1_pt1 | contig 13792 bp, 11 predicted proteins | sample 1538121 | NCBI WGS metagenome assembly OBXA01 (sample SAMEA2580133, study PRJEB22360) | human gut metagenome | biome: human gut; feature: human-associated habitat; material: faeces | place: Denmark | collected 2008/2010 | reverse complement strand
TGGCGGAGTGGACGGGACTCGAACCCGCGACCCTCGGCGTGACAGGCCGATATTCTAACCAACTGAACTACCACTCCGCGTTTTCTCGGAGAGAATTTCTTCTTCATCGAAGAAGAATTGGAATGTTATAGAAGAATCTTTCTTTTGTCAAGGGCGAGATCAAGATTTAGAAAGTCCCGGCAAAAGAAATCCCGCACTGCCAGAGACTGTGCGGGATGCAATCCTGGTGGATCCTAAGAGACTCGAACTCCTGACCTTCGCCGTGTAAAGGCGCCGCTCTACCAACTGAGCTAAGGATCCACGACCTGAAGCTCAGTACGAGCAACAGAGGGGATTTATTTTACCAGTTCTTTGAGAGTTTTTCCGGGCTTGAAACGCGCCTGACGCGTTGCCGGGATATGCATGGGCTTGCCAGTCTGCGGATGCCGCCCGGCACGCGGGGCGCGATCCACTACGCTGAAAGAACCGAATCCGAGAATCACCACGTCCTCGTTGCGCCCGAGCGCCTCCTGAATGCCGTCAAGCATCGCCTCTACGGCTTCTGACGCTTTGCTTCTGCTGAGACCCGCCTCCGAGGCCACTTTCTTGATCAAATCGGTCTTGTTCATGTATTTCTCTCCCCTTCAGCGTGATGAATAGACAAAGGCCCATCCTTTGTTTACCTGAGACATCCGCGAGGTTTTGAATGAATGTATATTGTATACAAAAAAGTGTCCTTGTAAACAAGGCTTTTTCGTCACTTTAAATGCAAAAGCCCCATACCAGAGGTACAGGGCTTTTGCTTTATCAATTAAGTTGTGCAGGCTTTAGTCAAGCTCTTTTCAGGCGGAAGTCTGCATGGCCGGTGCCGGGGGAACCATCGCATGAGGCGGCGGCATGGATGCCGCAAACGCTTCATCGGAAAGAGGCTCCGGCATTCTGAGAAGCGCTCTGCGAAGTACTTCCTCAATGCGCTTCACCGGAACGATCTCCAGACCCTTGAGTGCATCCTCATTGATCTCGGTGAGATCCTTCATGTTTTCCTCAGGGATGAGCACCGTCTTCACGTTGCCGCGCTGAGCCGCAAGAAGCTTCTCCTTCAGGCCGCCGATCGGCAGCACTTCGCCGCGAAGCGTAATCTCGCCCGTCATGGCGATGTCGGAACGCACCGGAATATGGGTGAGCGTCGACACCATGGCGGTCGTGATGGCCGCGCCAGCCGAAGGACCATCCTTCGGAATTGCGCCTTCAGGGAAGTGAATGTGCCAGTCCGTATTGGCGAAGATGTCCGAACGGAGTCCGAGCATCTGGGCGCGGGAGCGAACCACCGAGCGCGCAGCCTCAACCGACTCCTTCATCACGTCGCCGAGCATGCCGGTACGAAGCACCTGCCCCTTGCCGGGGAAGGCAACGGCTTCAATCGTAAGAATGTCGCCGCCCACTTCGGACCAGGAAAGACCGTTCACAATGCCGACCTGCGGCTCGCGCTGAGCAACCGTGATGCTGAAGCGGCGCACGCCGAGATACTTCTCGAGATTCTTTTCGTCCACAACGATCGGAAGCTCAAGCTTCTTATCCTTGCCGGCTTCGAGTTCCGTGAGAACGATCTTGCGCAGAATCTTGCCGATCGCACGCTCAAGCGCACGCACGCCCGCTTCGCGTGTGTAGTAGCGAATGATGTCGCGCACGGCGCCTTCGGTAATCCTGGCTTCCTTTTCCTTCACGCCGTTGGCGCGCATCTGCTTGGGCACAAGGTGCCTGAGCGCGATGTGAACCTTTTCGTTCTCGGTATAGCCCGAGAGCGAAATCACTTCCATGCGGTCGAGAAGCGCCGGCGGAATGTCGTAGCTGTTCGAGGTCGCGACGAAGAGCACGTCCGAGAGATCGAACGGGCATTCGACGTAATGATCCTCAAAGGAATTGTTCTGTTCCGGATCGAGCACTTCAAGAAGCGCGGACGCAGGGTCGCCCCTGTGGTTGGCGCCGATCTTGTCGATTTCGTCAAGCAGGAAGAGCGGATTCTTCACCTTGGCCTTGATCAGATGCTTGATCACCTGACCCGGCATTGCACCCACGTATGTACGGCGATGGCCGCGGATTTCCGCTTCATCGGAAACGCCGCCCAAAGCCATGCGGACGTACTCGCGGTTCGTCGCTCTCGCGATCGAACGGCCGAGCGAGGTTTTCCCGACGCCGGGACCGCCGACAAGGCAGAGGATGGGCGACTTCACCTTCCCGACGCGCTTTTGCACAGCGAGATATTCGAGAATGCGCTCCTTCACCTTCTCGAGTCCCCAGTGATCCTCGTCGAGCACGCGGCGCGCACGTTCAATATCGTGCGACACGCGGCTCTTCTTCTTCCAGGGAATATCAAGAAGCGTATCGACGTAGCTGCGCACGACCGAAGCTTCGGCCGACGACGGCGGCATGCTCTTCAGGCGCTTCAATTCCGCAAGCGCGGCGCTTTCCGCAGCTTCCGGCATTTTGGCCTCGCGAACCTTGCGCTCAAGAGCGACGTCTTCGTCTTCACCGTCTTCGCCTTCGCCCTCGATGCCGAGCTCCTTCTTAATGGCCTTCATCTGCTCATTAAGGTAGTACTCGCGCTGGTTCTTCTCCATCTGCCCCTTGACGCGAAGCTGGATGCGCTTCTCAATCTGGCCGCTTTCGAGTTCGCGGTCAAGCACGCCGATAAGGAGTTCAAAGCGCGCGACAGGACTTGCCGCCCGCAGGTACTCGAGGCGTTCAGGGGTCGAAAGCGGAATGAAGGAAGCCGCAATATCGCATGCGCGGACCGGATCCTTCTCTTCGAGCACGGCCTTCAGATGGTCAGGAGAGAACTTCTTGACGTTCGTGGCATATTCCTGGAGAGACTTCAGGAGCGTGCGCGAATAGGCGGCAAGATCGTCCGAAGGCGAAATTTCCGGCTGGAGAATCTCGGCTTCGGCCTTGAAGAACCCGGACGCATTAATCCACTTCGTGACGCGGCAGCGTTCCGTGCCGTGCACAAGCGCCTTGACGGAACCATCAGGCAGGCGCAGGAGCTGATCAATTTCGCCGCTCACGGCGACGTCCCAGAAATCTTCGGGCGTCGGCGTGTCAACGCCCTTGTCGCGCTGCGTCAAAAGGATCACCCGCCCGGAATGAATGCGCATGGCGGCTTCGGCGGCCAGAACGGAGAGCGGACGGCCCATGAAGACCGTCGTCATCGAGTTCGGAATGACCACCATGTCGCGCAGCGGGATAACGGGCAGGGGCCCGATCACCGCCGGATTCTCTGCGGAAAGGGTTGAATTCTGATTGTTCAAAGCTATTAGCCCCAAAAAATAGGATGTGTAAGGACTATATGGGGTCAGGCGGCAGTTTTTTCAACTGCCGCCTGGGTAATACCGCAATTCCCGTTCGGAAAGCTGAGTTCGCCGAATTGAGATCAACTTGCGGCGGGCGCTTCAGGAGCCGGAGGAACCTCGCCCTCGGCGCGCAGAATGAATTCCGGACGGCTCTTGCCGGAAACCGCATCCTCCGTCACAACGACCTTCGCCACGTCCTTTCGGCCGGGGACTTCAAACATTGTGTCGAGAAGAATGCCTTCGATGATGGAGCGCAGACCGCGGGCGCCCGTCTTGCGCTCGATCGCCTGGTGCGCGATTGCCTTAAGCGCTTCGGGCGTGAATTCGATCTCCACGTCCTCCATTTTGAACAGCACCTTGTACTGACGCACGATGGCGTTTTTCGGCTTCGTAAGGATTTCAATGAGCGCTTTTTCATCGAGCTCGTCGAGCACCGTAATCACCGGGAGACGGCCGACGAGTTCAGGGATCAGGCCGTACTTCACGAGGTCGGACGTATCGATCTGATGGTAGAGCTCGCTCAAATCGTGATCCCGCTTGCCGATGACCGTTCCGGAAAAGCCGATTTCACTCTTTTCCGTGCGGTGCCGGACAATGCGTTCCATGCCGTCGAAAGCGCCGCCGCAGATGAAGAGAATCTGCGAGGTATCCACTTCCATCATGGGCTTGCCGGGATTCTTGCGGCCGCCCTTGACGGGCATCGAGGCGATCGTGCCTTCAACGAGCTTCAGGAGCGCCTGCTGCACGCCTTCGCCTGAAACGTCGCGCGTAATCGAGGGGTTTTCGCTCTTTCTCGCGATCTTGTCGATTTCGTCGAGATAGATGATGCCCTTCTGAGCGCGCTCAATATTGCCGTCTGCAGCCTGAACCAGTTTGGCAACAATGTTTTCAACGTCTTCGCCGACATAGCCTGCTTCGGTAAGCGTTGTCGCGTCGGCAATCGCGAAGGGCACATCAAGCGCACGCGCGAGCGTCTGCGCAAGGAGCGTCTTGCCGGACCCGGTCGGACCGACGAGGAGAACGTTCGACTTCTGCAGCTCAACCTTGTCCTCAAGATTCTTGAGGTGCTTGTCCTGCTGCGTCATGAGGCGCTTGTAGTGATTGAAGACCGCCACGGCGAGCGTGCGCTTGGCGCGTTCCTGACCAATCACATAGCTGTCGAGAAGCTCGTAAAGCTCACGCGGAGTCGGAACCTTTTTCGGAAAGACTTCCTTCTCTGCGGCTTCACCCTGAGCGTTTTCGCCCTCAGTCTTTTGCGCATCCTTGCCCGGCACTTCAACCTTCAGTTCCGCAGCCATTGCGCGAACGCATTCGCCGCAGAGTAGTTCTCCGTGAAGGCCCTGAAAGAGCGCAGAACACTGCGACTCATCGCGGCCGCAGAAGGAGCAGTAGCGTTTTGCCATTATTTAATTTCCCTGACGGAAGCCCCTTCAGCGCGAAGCGGGCTGCCGTCGTCTTTCGTCCGCTGAAATTTGGAAGATGGAGACAATGATTCTCCCCATCCGCCTGCGAACGAGATAACTGTTTGCCGTCTGCTCTCCCCAAAGCGTCATCAACAGATCTCCAGGGAGAGGCAGAATGGATTATTCAGAGTCTCTTTACATTTCGGCGCGCGTTGTGAGCACGCGGTCGATGAGACCGTACTCGAGCGCTTCCTGAGCGCTCATGAAGTTGTCGCGGTCTGTGTCGCGGACGAGCTCTTCATACGTGCGCCCCGTGAAGCCTGCCATCAGTTCATTCATCTGACGCTTGATCAGCGTGAGCTGACGCGCGCGGATTTCCACATCGCTCGCCTGGCCTTCCGCGCCGCCGAGCGGCTGATGGATCATGATGCGGGAGTGCGGCAGCGCATAGCGCTTCCCCTTTTCGCCGGCGGCGAGAAGGAAGGCGCCCATGGATGCGGCCATGCCGAGACAGATCGTATTCACCTTCGGACGGATGAAGCGCATCGTGTCGAAGATCGACATGCCGGCAGAAACAGAGCCGCCGGGGCTGTTGATGTAAAGCGAAATGTCCTTGTCCGGATCTTCGCTTTCCAGGAAGAGAAGCTGCGCGACGACGAGCGAAGCCGTCTGATCGTTCACCTCGCTCGTGAGAAAAATGATGCGATCGCGAAGCAGACGAGAATAAATATCGAAGCTGCGCTCTGCGCGGCCGGAACTCTCAACAACGATAGGAACAAGAGACATTGGATTCTTTACTGGTTTTTCTGTTTGTAGAAGCTTCGGACCCAGAGAGGACCCGGAAGCTGCTGCATTGCAGCTGAACGTGGCGCTCATTATCGCGAATCAGTGAGACTCGTGCAGTAACGAGACTTCTCAAAACGTGCAGGCAGAAAATAACAAAGGCGCCCGCAGGCGCCCTTGCAGAATTCTATCGGATTCTTGCCCGATGCCTGCAGAATTGCGCTCTATCAGCACAAAACTGCAGGAAAAGCTCAAATCCGAAGACTACGGAAGTGCTTCAATTAGAAAGCACCCGACATCACCTTGTCGAATTCAACGGCTTCGTCCGTCGTGTCGGCGTGGGCGAGGAGCCAGTCGCAGACGTTCTTCTGCTGAACCTGAGCGCCGAGGTTCATGCGCGAGTTGCGGTCCGTCGTGAGGTACTGCTCAACTTCAGCCGGGTTCTCGTAGGAGGAAGCGATGACCTTGGCGCGCTCAGCGATCTGCTCGTTGGTCGCCTGAAGCTTTTCCTTCGCGACGAGGTCTTCCGTGAAGAGGCCGAGGCGAACGCGCTTCTCGGCATTTTCCTGGAACATGGATTCCGGGAAGTCCTTGAGCGAAACCTTGGCGCCGCGCTGCTTCATCGTTCCAGCAAACTGCTCGGCCATGGCGTGGCGTTCCTGAGCGACGATGGAGGTCGGGATCGGGTACGTGAGGGCGCCGGCGAGGGCTTCGAACGTCTCGGCTTCAGTCTTCTGCGTGAGGCGGAATTCAACTTCGCGCTCGAGGTTCGTGCGGATGGCGGCGCGCATCGATTCAACGCTTTCTTCGCCAAGGGACTTCGCGAAATCATCGGTGATTTCGGGAATATGGGCGAGTTCGATGTTGGTGAGCTCAACCTCGAACTGAACCTTGGCGCCATTGAGTTCGGCCGGACCGTAGTTTTCCGGGAAGGTCATGTCGAAGGTCTTCTTTTCGCCCTTCTTCATGCCGGTGACGGCAGCGTCGAAGTCGGCGAGCATGCGGCCGTCGCCGAGAACGAACTGGAAGCCGTCGGCCTTGCCGCCGGCGAATTCAACGCCGTCCTTCGTACCGCGGAAGTTGACCGTGACGCGGTCATCCTTCTGAGCGGGACGGTCTTCTTCGAGCGGACCATAGGTCACGCGCTGACGAGCCATGACGTCGAGCGTCTTCTGGACAGCGGCATCATCAACGGTGCAGCTGTAGCGCTTCAGAAGAAGCGTCTTGAAGTCGGGATAGACGATTTCCGGGAAGACTTCAAAGACAGCCTTGAACTTCATGTCCTCGGAGTCCTTTTCGCCTTCGAGCGCCTCGATGCGGGGCTGGCAGGCGATGGCGAGACCGGATTCCTGAGCGGCCTTCGACCAGGCCTGGCCGACGAGCTCGTTGAGCGCCTGGTCAAAAGCGCGCATGCCGTACATCTGCTCGACCTGAGCCATCGGAACATGGCCCTTGCGGAAGCCGGGCATGCGGGCATCCTTCGCATAGTTGCGAAGGTACTTCTGGGAGAGCGTGCGAACTTCAGCGGCAGGAACCGTGAGCTCGAGCGAACGTTCGAGCGGATTCACCGCCGGCGTTTCTTCCTTGGGAGCCTCAGTCTGTTCAGCAGCCTGTTCAATCGTTTCTTCAGTCATTGCTTTGATCTTTACTGAAAGTTCGGAAACCTTCCCGAGCACGCAGCATTCTTTTTGGAAAGCTGCTTGAGCCCAAGAGTCCGAGAAGTTGGAAAATCCGTCCGGATGCACTGTGCCGCTAGCAACAGCCATGATCCGGGCGGTTTGAATGAATTCTGTTCCGAGACAGCCATCAGACTCATTGCGTCCGGACTGCCCCAAATTCGAAGCTTTACATTATACCCAAGCGAAAAGCACTGCACTCTCCGCGGGTTAGCTAAACTTCTGCCTTTGTTGATTTTTTCTTCTGCGCATCTCCTGCTGTCAACCATGTCCGCCCGCCTTTGCTGCTCGCTTGTCCTTAGTGCCCTTCTGCTTGCCGGATGCGCCGTTCCTCCGGCAGATCAGTCTGATATTTCATCCATTCAGACCACGGCTGCCGAAAATAATCGGACCCAGTCACTCCGCAGGGAGCCCTCGCAGTACGAACTCAGAATCACCGAAGTCAGCAATCGCCTGCGGGCAGCCTGCGTAGCAGAAGCCTTTCAGCCGTATTTCCGCAAGTCAGCATGCCTGCCGAACGGCATCACCGAAGCAATGCTTAATGACCGCACACGGATTACGCGTGAACAGCGCCGCGCTGCGGAGGGCGTCTTTGAGCTCACGCGCGAGCTCAACGAAGACACGCGCCGCATCATGATCGAAACCGGTACGCCTCAGGAAGCAAGAATTGCCGAAGAGTCTCGTACGCTGAGCGACCCCCGGATAGAAGCAATGCAGGAAGGACTTCTCAAAGGGACGCTCACCTGGGGGGAATACAACATGAGACGGCTGGAGCTTTTTGAGGAAATCCAGCGCCGCAGAGCACTTCTTGGGGAAGAAGATTAGTCCGCCCGAACTTTCTTCTTTTTTCTAAATTCCTATAGAATTGCTCTTCCTTTGAAAGTGCGCGAGTGGCGAAATTGGTAGACGCACCAGGTTTAGGTCCTGACGCCTCTGGCGTGCCGGTTCGAGTCCGGCCTCGCGCACCAGATTTCAACATTTTGAGGGTGTAAGAGGCATTAAGCGCAATAGGTAGTGTGCGAGAGGCCCCGTGACGCAGTAAATTCCGATCAAATTTACGACGGATTTACGACGCATTTACGACGGAGCAATTCTCATGGCCACCATTGTCCGTAAGCCTTCCGGCCTCTACGAAGCTCAGGTTTGCATCAACGGACTTCGAAAAGCTAAAAGCTTTCAACGTGCTTCAGACGCCATACCATGGGCGGCATCTCTCACCCTTTCAGTTGAAGACGGAACACATCCCGACGCCGTTCTTCCTCTTCGACATTTCATTGAAGAACACGCCGCGCGCATCGGTACTGCACACAAGCACCCACGGAACGAAAAAGTCGTTCTCGGATACCTGCTTGAAGATCCCTCGCGGACCTCAGAACGGGAGATGTCCCCAGTAGTGACATTCATGCCCTGATCGAACGCAGGCGCACGATTCCGTCACGGACCAAAGGCGTCATCGTGAAGAAAAGCACGGTCGCCCGGCAGAAACAGATCATCTCCAGCATGTTCGCCGGCCGGCTTGCTTACTTAACTCAGGCACAGTCCTTCCATAAAAAAAGCCTCTGAACCAAAATCAGAGGCTTTTTTTCCCGACCCATTGCGGACGCTCCCGGGAGTTGCTCCCTCTCGCGTCCGCCTAAGGACAAAAGCAATTAATGCTTCGCCTCATGGTCATGGTCGTGGCCGCAGCAGCAGCCCTTCTTTTCTTCGTGATCATGATCATGACCGCAGCAGCACTCGCCCTCGTCATGATGGTGGTGATGACCGCCGCAGCCGCATTCCTCGTGATCGTGGTCATGCCCGCCGCAGCAGCACTCGCCTTCTCCATGATGATGGTGGTGACCGCCGCAGCCGCACTCACCTTCCTCATGGTGATGATGGTGACCGCAACCGCAGCCGCACTCCTCATCCTCATGATGATGGTGGTGATGGCCGCCGCAGCCACAGCCGCATCCGCAGCCGCCTTCAGGTTCGCGGAACTGGATCGGATCAAAGGGTTCCTCGGCTTCCGTCACTTCGAGACCCACCATCTGAAGCATCTTGGCGAGATTCGGGAGCGGAAGGACCGAGAAGCCTTCATCAATCTGCGCAAGGCGAACGCCGCGGTTGATGAGGGCGCCGGCAGCCTCACGAAGGACATTGAGGTCGCCCGTCACATGGAGCACCTTTTCAACGGCCGGACGAACGGCCCAGAAGGCGCCGGTTTCATCAACAAAGAGATCGTCAACCTCAAGCGGACGAAGATCAGCGGCCGCAACGCCCACCGTCACATCGCCCGTCGGGGTGTGAATGGTCTGCGGGAGCTCCGCACGCTGTGCGGAGGTGAGGGGAAGCGGATGAGCCTTGTCAAGGAGAGCCTGCGCGGGAGCAGCCTGCGCGGGAAGAAGCTTGGTAAGCGTCGTCATGGAAATACAGTCCTGGAATATCAGAGCTCTCCAGCCGTCGGCTAAAGAACCCGAGCTAAAAAACTTGTCTATTGTACGAAAAGGAGAGACTGGTGAGCCTCAACATTTGTAATGAGGCTTTTGCCGGCAGGCTTAAGGGAAAATCTGAGCGAGCGCGTCCGCCAGACGATCCACAGCGATCACCTCGAGCCCTTCAATCGGCTGCTTGGGCGCATTAGCGCGCGGTATGAGCGCTTTTGAAAATCCGAGCTTCGCGGCTTCTCTCAACCGCTCCTGACCTCTCGGCGCCGGCCGGATTTCGCCTGCGAGCCCGACTTCGCCGAAGATGACGAGGCCGCGTTCGAGGGGCTTGTCGCGCCAGCTCGAGCAGATGGCCGCGAGAACCGCAAGGTCAACGGCGGTTTCTGAAATCTTCACGCCGCCCACGGCATTGACGAATACGTCCTGATCAAAGAGCGCCACGCCGGCGTGCCGGTGCAGAACGGCAAGGAGCATCGCGAGCCTCTGGTTGTCGACGCCGACAGCGAGGCGCCGCGGCGCCGGTGAATGCGTTTCGTCGACGAGCGCCTGAATTTCAACAAGAAGCGGCCGGGTGCCTTCCTGGGTCACGAGAACGGTGGAACCGGGAATGTTCGACTTGTATTCCGAAAGGAAGATGGCCGAAGGATTCGTCACGCCTCTCAGCCCATGATCCGTCATCGCGAAGACGCCGAGTTCGTTCACGGCGCCGAAGCGGTTCTTGAAAGCGCGCACGAGCCGGAAGTTCGAATGGGTGTCGCCTTCGAAATAAAGCACCGTATCGACAATGTGCTCGAGAATGCGGGGGCCGGCGAGCGCGCCGTCCTTCGTGACGTGCCCCACGAAAAAGAGCGTGGCGCCGGTGGTTTTCGCAATGCGCGTAAGCCTTGCCGCACATTCGCGCACCTGAGAAACCGATCCCGGAGCGCTGTCAAGCGCCCCCGAAAAGAGCGTCTGAATCGAGTCGATCACGACGAATTCGGGCTTCTTCTCCGTTATCACCGCTTCAATATGCTCGAGCTCAATTTCGCTCATGAGCTGCAGGCCCTGAAGCGGAAGCTGCAGGCGCTGAGCGCGAAGCGCAATCTGACCCGCACTCTCTTCGCCCGAGACGTAGACGCATCTAACTCCGCCCGCAACGAGCCGCGCCATCACCTGAAGAAGCAATGTGGATTTGCCGATGCCGGGGTCGCCGCCGATAAGGGAAACGCCGCCCCGGACGAGGCCGCCCCCCATCACGCGATCGAATTCCGAGAGCCCCGTAATGACGCGCGGGGCCTCTTCAGCCGTAACGTCGGCAAGGTCCTGCAATGCTCCCGTTGTGTCAACAAAGCCGCGTCCCGAGCGCTTATCCGTTCCGTAGCGCCCTGCGGCACCCGTCGGAACCTTGAATTCCTGAAGCGTATTCCATGCCCGGCAGTGCGGGCACTGGCCCTGCCACTTGACCGTCGTGCCGCCGCATTCGGAGCAGACAAACTCAACCTTATCGCGCTTCGCCATCAGGCATCCTCTCTCAGAACAATCGGCACGCGGCGCGCGAGCGCGCAGATGAGCTCATACCCGATCGTGCCGCAGCAGGCGGCAACGCGGTTGACGGGGAGATGCCGCCCCCAGAGTTCCACGCGGCTCCCGAGCTGTGCAGCCGGAATATCGGTGATGTCGATTTCGAGCATGTCCATCGAAACTGAACCCGTGAGGGGCGCAATCTGCCCTTCAACCCAGACGGGGGAGCCGTCGGGCATGGAGCGGGGGTAGCCGTCGGCATAGCCGCAGGCGACCACCGCAATGCGGGAATGACGCTTGGCAATCCAGCGCGAGCCGTATCCCACGGCTTCGCCCGCCGGAATTTCCTGAATGGCGATGATCTTTGCTGCAAGCGTCATTGCAGGAATGATTCCGAGTTCTTCAGAGGAAATATGGCTGTCGGGACTTACGCCGTAAAGCGCAACGCCCGCGCGCACGGCCTCGCCTCCCACCTCCGGGTGGAAAAGGATGGCCGCGGAATTTGCCATGCAGGCCGCAGCGCCTCCGCGCGCGAGCCTCCCCATGCGGGCGAGCTGCTTCTCAACCGTTGCCGGGCGATCCCCAAAATAGGTGGGTTCCGCATTTGCAAAATGCGTGACGACATCCATCACGCGCACGCCCGGAATGGACGTGAGCTCGTCGTAGACGGCATTCACTTCCACCGGCAGAAACCCCAGCCGGTTCATGCCGGAATTCACCTTGATGTGGCAGCGCACGTCCTTCACGCCCGCCTTTCTGAGAAGGTCAATCTGCCAGAAGGAATGAATGACGGTCTCGACCTTGAGCGACTCGAGCCGCTCAATGTCGGAGGCGTCAAAGAAGCCTTCGAGAAGCAGAATTCGCTTCTGCCAGCGGCAGCGGCGGGCCAGCTCTGCATCGCAGAGGTCGATGGTGGCGAGTCCGTCCGCATCGGCAAAGGCCGTCACGGCATTTTCGAGCCCGTGACCGTAGGCATTAGCCTTCACCACTGCCCAGAGCGTACGGCCCTCGGCCTTGCTTCGCATCACATTCAGATTGTGGCGAAGTGCATGGAGATCAATTTCAGCAAAGATTGGGCGCGGCACGACTTTCTAGAGCTCCGGGAAATTCTTCAAAGGAGAAATTTTCGCACCTTGCCGCCCGATGCGCCTTTTTCTCTTTCGCAACGATCTGTATCGATCTTCGCACACGAGAAGAGGAAGCGCTCAAAATGGCTTCTCACGACGACGGAACTCAACGTTTGTTAGACTCTCCCGATTCAATAATTGCAGGGCTTTTCAATGAACCGCGGCTTTTACACCATCATGGCGGCGCAGTTTCTGTCCTCGCTTGCGGACAATGCGCTTCTCATTGCAGCCATTGCGCTCCTCACGAGCCTGGGAGCACCCGACTGGCAGACGCCGCTCCTCAAGCTCTTTTTCGTTGTGAGCTACGTCCTTCTCGCAGCCTGGGTCGGCATCTTTGCCGATTCGATGCCGAAGGGCCGCGTCATGTTTCTCACGAACGCCCTCAAAGCCGTGGGGTGCCTGCTGATGCTTTTCGGCGGACATCCGCTTCTCGCCTACGCCATCGTCGGCATCGGCGCTGCAGCCTATTCCCCCGCCAAGTACGGCATTCTCACGGAGCTTCTGCCTGCAGAGAAGCTCGTCGTCGCGAACGGCTGGATCGAAGGCCTCACCGTGGGCTCCATCATTCTCGGCGTCGTGCTGGGCGGCGTGCTCATCCGTCCGGAAGTTGCCGAGCCGATTCTTTCCATCTTCCACCTCAATGCGATCGGCCTTGCGAGCTTTGCGGAAGGCGCCATTTTTGCGATCACCTTCGTCTACATTGCCGCGGCGCTCGTCAACCTTGCCATTCCGGATACGGGCGCGCGCTACCCCAAGCAGAAGTTTGATCCGTACGATTCGATCAAGGGGTTCCTCAGAAGCTGCTCGCTCCTCTGGCACGACCGCCTCGGGCAGATTTCGCTTTCCGTCACGACGCTTTTCTGGGGCGCCGGCGCCGTACTGCAGTTTCTGGTTCTCAAATGGTGCGAACACGCGCTCGGCATGAACCTTTCCGAAGGCGCCATCATGCAGGCGGTCGTGAGTCTCGGCATTGCCGTGGGTGCTGTGCTCGCCGCTGCGCGCGTCCCGCTCAAAAGCTCCCTCAAGGTGCTCCCGATGGGGATCTGCATGGGCGTTCTCGTCACCTTCATGGCCTTCTTCACGCGCGACTGGGCGCCGGCCGGCGGCCTTTCCCTTTTCGGCTTCTCACTCTCCTGGGCGACCCTCATTGCCGCCGCAGGCATGATTGCCGTCGGCATCTGCGCGGGCTATTTCGTGGTTCCCATGAATGCGCTCCTGCAGCACCGAGGCCACGTGCTCATGAGCGCCGGCCGCTCGATTGCCGTGCAGAACTTCAACGAAAACCTTTCCATTCTCGTGATGCTCGGCGTCTATGCACTCCTCATCAAGGCCGACCTTTCGGTTCCGATGACGATGCTCCTCTTCGGCGCCTTCGTGATGGTTTCGATGGCGCTTGTAATCGTGAAGCACCTGCGGAACCAAAAGGAATTCGACAGCACGCATCTGATCGGCGAGGAGAAGCGTCATTAAGGCGCCTCTGCTTTAAACGCCTGCCGCAAAAATCGTGATGAGTAAAGGGCTTCCTCACCCTCTATCATGAAAGATGAGGAAGCC
>OBXA01001448.1_pt1 | contig 13803 bp, 11 predicted proteins | sample 1538121 | NCBI WGS metagenome assembly OBXA01 (sample SAMEA2580133, study PRJEB22360) | human gut metagenome | biome: human gut; feature: human-associated habitat; material: faeces | place: Denmark | collected 2008/2010 | reverse complement strand
CGCAGCCGCCGCGGGTCATCAAGGGCTCGCGCAGCGGCTCCCGAAGGACAAGTACTTTGCTACCGGCAATCAGGGCAGGCTGCAGCAATACGATCCGCAGAGTCCGGACTTCATGGCGTCCGCAACGCTCGTCAGCTGGGCGCAGGAACACGGTTTCTACGATCCCAAGAAGGACGGCGCATTCAACTTCGCCAAGGCTTACATCCGCAACGACGATCGCGACGTCACCTACAACTATCCGCGCGTCTGGCAGATCCAGAAAATGCTTACGCCTTCTCTGAAGCAGGATATTGCTCAAGGCACCAGCTTCCCGGTCTTTGCCGCTCCGGAAAAGAAAGTTACGCTCGCCGACATGAAGGCCATTCTGCGCAACCACTATGAGGCAGGGGAACTCATCAGCCATGATCCTTACTCAAAGGGATTGCGCGGCGACGAACCCTACCGTCCGATCAGCGTCTTCCGCGCACAGAATACGCACGTACTGCAGGTTCGTCCGGAATTGCCTCAGGCGATCGGCCAGATCAACTGGTTTGCGCTCGGCATGTCCGACCTTTCCGTTTACGTTCCTTTCTACCAGGGCTTGACGCAGTTCCCGAAGAGCTACTCCTCTGCTACGGATGAAGCAGACGACGAGAGCGCGTACTGGAAATTCAGAAAGCTCCAGACGCTGGTAATGACGGACTATCCGACGCTTGCTCCGATCGTGAAGCAGTCGTTTGCCGAATTCGAAGCTCAGACAGAAGAAAAATGCCGCGCATTTGAAGCGGAATACCTCAAGCTCGCAAAGTCCAATCCTCAGGTGGCCTCAAAGCTCCTCGACGACTTCAATCTCGGCATTGCCAACGAAGCGGTAGCCCTTGCCGGGAAATTGACGAACAAGATCTATACCCAGAGGACGAAGGACATTGAAGCCGCGGCGCCCTTTAAGAACAGGAAGAAGAACGACTAATACCTTCCTCGTCGGACTCACCTGAACCCGAAGCAAGCCTCTCCGGCCTTCCCGGAGGGGCTTTTTGCACGCCTTGATCAGAAGCACTGCCAGAAATTCTGCGACTTGAGCTTCAGAAAGATACCTTTGTTCCGGAAGGCGGCCGCCCCCTGTGCGAAGCACGCTTTTCCTGCGTTTGACGAAGCCTTGTCGGATCAACGTAGGTCCCGCCTTCGCGGCATCTCCGCCGCCAGCCGTCATCATCGGAAACCACGCCTTCCTGATCTTCTGATGTTCGGCAATACCCGCTATCTCCGGGTTTCCACTTTGTAAAGACAAGCTCCCGACACCCGTATTTGCCGCAACTTGCTCGTACCTACATCTCCCCAAATGGGTATCTCGTTTTCATTAATGATTCTCATTTTCATTATTATTAACCCCAAGTCAAGTCCGCAGATCATCATGCGCATGACGCGCAGACACGCGCGGGCTCGTCAAACAAACGAAAGGAGAAAATTAAGATGGATCAGTTCCGCATCGAAAAGGACTCTATGGGCGAGGTCAAGGTTCCCAACGACAAGTACTGGGGCGCCCAGACCGAACGCAGCTACGAGAACTTCAAGATCGGCATTGAAAAGATGCCTGTGGAAATCGTCCGTGCCTTCGCGCTCCTGAAGGGCGCCTGCGCGCTTGCCAATCAGGAATTCGGCAAGCTCGACGACAAGCGCGCCGCTGCGATTGAGCAGGCCTGCGACGAAGCCTTCGACGGCAAGCTCGACGGCAACTTCCCGCTCGCCGTCTGGCAGACGGGCTCGGGCACGCAGTCGAACATGAACATGAACGAAGTGTTCGCGAACCGCGCGATTGAAATCCTCGGCGGCAACTTCCGCGACAAGGCGAGCCTCTCGAAGGACCAGCTCGTTCACCCGAACGACCACGTCAACATGTCGCAGTCCTCGAACGACACGTTCCCGTCCGCGCTCTCCATCATGTCCGTCGTCGAAACGACGAACTACCTCCTCCCGCGCCTTGAGGGCCTCGAGAAGGCGCTCTACGCGAAGTCTGAGGAATTCAAGGACCTCATCAAGTCGGGCCGCACGCACCTCCAGGATGCGACGCCGCTCACCCTCGGCCAGGAATTCTCGGGCTACGCCTCGATGCTCACGCACAGCCGCGAAGCGATTCTCGCGGCGCTTGAACCCTGCCGCGAACTCGCGATCGGCGGCACCGCGGTCGGCACGGGCATCAACTCGCCGGAAGGCTTCGGCGCCAAGGTTGCTGAAATCCTCACGAAGAAGACCGGCCTCAAGTTCAAGGATGCGCCCAACAAGTTCCATGCGCTAACGAGCCACGACGCCGTCTGCCTCCTTCAGGGCGCGCTCGCTGGTCTTGCCGCCGACCTCATGAAGATCGCGAACGACATCCGCTGGCTCGCCTCGGGCCCGCGCTGCGGCCTGGGCGAAATCAACATTCCGGCGAACGAGCCGGGCTCCTCCATCATGCCGGGCAAGGTCAATCCCACCCAGTGCGAAGCCGTCACGATGGTTGCGGTTCAGGTGATGGGCAACGCCACCTGCATCAATTTCGCCGCGAGCCAGGGCAACTTTGAATTGAACGTCTTCAAGCCCGTCATTGCCTACAACCTGATCCAGTCGATCAAGAACCTCGCTGACGTCATGAAGTCCTTCGAGATCCACTGCGTTACGGGCATTACGGCCAATAAGGAGCGTCTGCACGACCTGATGGAGCGCTCCCTCATGCTCGTCACGGCCTTGTCTCCGCTCGTCGGCTACATGAACGCCGCGAAGATCGCCCACTACGCTCACGTCAACAACAAGAGCCTCAAGGAAGCGGCGCTCGAACTCCAGCTCTGCACTGCGGAACAGTTCGACCAGTACGTCGATCCCACGAAGATGATTCACCCGAATCCCGTGAAGAAGTGCTGCTGCGGCAAGTAATTCCGAGCCGGCTTTCGGCTTCATAAGCGCAGAAAGCAATCGGCGGGCGGCATCAGGCGCACCTCAGAGCGTCCGGTGCCGCCCGCTTTTCTTTTTGCAAATGGCATAAAGGCACAGAGGCCTCGAGCCGCGACGCTGAATGTCCGCGGCCTGAGGCCTTACCCATCAACTCATCTTCGCGCGCCCAGCCGCCCAGGCCGGGATGAGCGCGCAGAGGCCCCCAAGCGCAAGGGTCAGAAGGAAAAGCCGGAGTTCATTGATGGAAAGTTCCGGACGCATCGCAATCCCCGTCTGGTGGGTGAGTCCCATCGCACAGAGCTCTGCAATGCCCCATCCCAGAATCACGCCCATGACGGCGCCCATGCCGACCACCGCCATCACGATGCACCAGAGAAGAAGCGCGACGTAGCGCTTCGGCGCCCCGAGGACGCGAAGCTGCAGAAGCGTCGGAAGCCGAAGCCGCCCGAGAAGCACGCCGGTGACGAGCGTTGCCGCGAGCGCGATCACGAGCGTGAGACCCGTGATGAAGGAAAGCGCTTCAGACGCGCCGCCCATTGCGGCATAGAGCTCTACCAGAACCTCGCCCGAAAAGACGCCCATGAGGGGCACGGGATTCCCGTCATGCCCCGGCACTGTCATCTTTGAGAAATCCTGCCGGAGCCGGTACGCATCCGCCACGGTCACGGGCTTCACGACGATCGCGGACATTCCGGGGAAGCTGGAAAGGTCCTCGGTCAGCCAGTGTTCGAGCGGTTCAGGAGTCCCTTCCGCATGATGATCATGCCCTTCATGTTCCTCATGGTCATCATGATCCTCATGCTCGCCATGGAGATGACCGTGAAGAGGCTCGTGAAAAGGTCCGTGAAGCGCCCAGACGCGCTCGATCGGCACCATCACGGCGCGGTCCCAGGGCGTGCCCGTGGGCGGCATCACGCCCACCACGCGGAATTTCTCCCCCTGATGCGCGTGCCCGGCGCCGTGGACTCTCCCGTGTACCGGAAGAAATTCATCCCCGAGCCTGAGGCCGCTTTCCGCACCGGCCACCGCTTCCAGCGGGGCTCCAAAAACGCGGCCCTCGGCCACTTTTCTCGCTCCGCCCTGGAGCACCATGCTCTTCGTGGTGCCGACAATCGCGGCATTCCCGATGCGGTCTCCGAGCGCGATCGGCGCGTACCAGCGAACGCGCTTGGAATCTTTCAAAGTACTGAGCGCCTCCGCAGGCACAAGGAACAAGGGCTCATCCCGAAGATAAACGGTGCCCAAGAGCAGCGACACCGCACTCCCCTTTGCGCCCACGAGAAGATCGAAGTCGTCCGCGGCCTGAGCCGAGGAACTTCTGAGCATCCTTTCGGCAAGTCCCGTTGAAACGGCGAGCGACAGCGCAAGCGCAAGAACAAGCGCCATGCCGCCGAGAACGCCGAGGGAGCGCCTCAGCTCGCTTTTGAGCAGCATCCAGACATGCATTCAGAGCTCCCCTTTTCATTGCCTTCAATGAGGCGGCCGTCGGCAATCACTACCTTCTGCGGGAAATGCGCGAGCACCCGCGGATCATGCGAAACAAGAATCAGCGTGGCGCCGAGGCGCTTTGCCGCGCCGATGAGCGCCGTCGTCACTTCCTCTGCCCTCTTTCCGTCAAGACTCGCCGTCGGTTCGTCGGCGAGGATCACTTTCGGTGCGGCGAAGAGGACGCGCGCAAGCGCCGTTCTCTGCATTTCTCCCCGCGAGAGATGCTGGGCGCGCGTACCAAAGCGCACGCCGTAGTGCTCGAGAAGCTCCCGGGCCCGTTTTCTGTCGTCCGGGGTCGGCCGCCGATAGAAGGTTGCCGGAAGAAGCACGTTCTCCTCGGCCGAAAGATCCTCGAAGAGCCTGAAGTCCTGAAAGAGAAATCCGCAGTTCTCTCCCCGCCAGCGGTCCCTATCGCCTTCAGGCAACAGGGATAGTTTCTTGTCCCCCCAGCTCACAGTTCCTTCAGTGGGCGTGAGAATTCCGGAAATGAGCTTCAAAAACGTGCTTTTCCCGGAGCCCGACTCGCCCCGGACGCCGAGAAGACTTCCTTCAGGAAGCGCAAAGCTCGTAGAGGCAAAAATCGTGCGCATCTCGTCCCCGTCCGGCACCGAGAGGCGAATGTTTTCGAGCATCAGGTCGAAGGGCTTCATCAGATCACCTCGAAGCGTGCGTTGACGAGCCTCACGAGCGAAACGAATCCCGTCTCCTCGTCCATGCGGCTTCCGAGCTCAAGCGTTCCTGTCACGGCGATGATGCGGTTCGCCTGCACGAAGTCCTGCTTTTCGGACAAAAAGACCACGATGATGCTCTCCGGCCAGTCGGCGTCGGTGCTGCAGAAGGGGCAGAGGCTCACGGGCTCCTTCGTGAGGACGAAGAATTTGGCGTCTGCCTTGAGGGGCGGCGCCATAAAGCCCAGAATCGTCACTTCCTTCCCTGTGAGGCTTTTGAGCTTCTCGGAGAGCTTCAGCCCCAGAACGGAATAACCCGCGTACATCTCGTCAAAGGATAGGTTGGGCTTCGGTTCCGCCCTCGCCGGAAGACTGGTGAATATGGGCGCAGCAAACCCAATGAGAGCGGCGGAGAGGAGCTTTCTTCGAATCATGGGTTCCTCTTTTTTCGAACATATGAAAACGGGACGGAGCGCGGCCGATTCAATCGGCTTCAGCCGCCTTCCGTCCCGATTAGAGGCATCTCAAGTGCCGGATCAGTGGCCGAGGGCCATGGCTTCAGCCATCACGCGGAAGATTTCCGTCGAGTTCATGAAGCCCTTGATCTCTTCAGAGCGGGGACCGCGGGCCGTGACCACAAGGTCGTCGACCGTGTGAACGCCCTGGGATTCGTTTCTCGGGAGATTCCCTTCAACGAAATGACCGCCCTCGACGTTCTTGTAGGTGTCGTCGGCCACGTATTCGCCCTTTTCGTTCTTGACGGCCGGATTGAAGGTCTTATCCGGATAGGGACGATAGGTTTCGTAGTAGTCGGGGTGAGCGCCGAAGAAGACGGCGAGGCGCTTCGAGGGGGCGAAGTTGTCGGGGAACCCGTCCTTGTCCTTATCCTCGTAGTTGGGGTAGCCGGCTTCGGCGTAGACGCCCACCTTCTCGCGCATGTCCTTGCCGGGCTTGTTGTCGTCAACCGTGCCCGCGACCGAGATCGAGTGCGTGTGGTCGCCCGTCACGATGAGGAGCGTATCGGGGTGCTTGTCGACATACTTCTGAGCGAGCTCGACCACCTTGTCGAAGGCAATGGTGTCGCCCACCGAGCGCGTCCAGTCGAGCGGGTGCGAGAACTTGTCGACGAGGCCGGCTTCAAGCATCAGGAAGAAGCCGTTCTTATTCTGTTCGAGCACCTTGACGGCGGCGTTGAAGGAATCCGTGAGATCCGGCTGATTCGGGAACTTCTTGACGGTATTCCCCTTCCACTGATGACGGTCGATCCAGCCGTCCATATTGCCCGTGTGGAAGAGGCCGAGAAGCTTCTGCGGGGCCTTGCCCTTCACGGCGTCGTTGAGTTCCGTGCGGTCGGTGACGAACTGATAGCCGTCCTGCTTGAACATCTCAATGTAGTTGGTCTGGTCCTTTCGCTTCGAGCCCGGGACGCCCTGCGGGAGGAAGTAGGCAGAGCCGCCGCCCAGGATCACGTCCGGACGGACATCCCAGAACATGCCGACGATATCGGCCTTGTCCGCGCGGCGGCGGGTATGGGAGACGACGGAGGCAGGCGTTGCGTCTTCAATTTCAGCGTCCGAAACCACGCCGATCGCCTTCCCGGTCTTCCTGCGCAGGATTTCCGCAATCGTTTCCTGACGGGGATCGTCCTGCGAGGCCTTCGTGCGGTCGGCATAGACGCCGAGCGCGTTGACGGAGGACTTGTGGCCCGTCATGTAGGCCGAAGCCGTATTGGCGGAGTCGGCCGCGATCGTATCGACCGAGCTCGTGCCGAGAAGCGCCATGTGCGGCATGTTGTCCATGGCGAGCGGGGCGTTGTACATGCCGTTCGTAACGCCCTTCGAAAGAATGCGGGCGGCGGTGCGATGGCCGACGGAAAGCCCGTCGGCAAGGAGGATGATGACGTTCTTCGCGACGGCTTTCTTCGGCGTCGTGTAGATGTCCCAGTTCGCGCGCAGCTCGCCTTCAGGCGACTTCACAGTAACGGTGTACTTGCCCGGCTTCTTGATTTCCACATCGCGCAGGATGATGGCCGAACCCTTGGCGTCGATTTCCTCGGCAACGTAGATCTCGTCGCCCTTCAGAACCTTTTTGTAGTCCTGGCCGTTGATCTGAACCTGAATGTTTTTGCGGTCGACAACGGTATCAAGCTCAACCTTGAAGTCGAAGCGCGCATTCGTCATGAAGCGTGCCTGATCGACCGGGTAGATCTGCGCGGCCTGAACGGCGCTCGCGGCAGAGAAGGAGAGAAGCACAGCAGCCGCTGCGGCGGAGAGGATGTGTTTATTCACGTCTGTTTCCTGAGATCGGACAATTTGATTGAAGGGAATCGCCGCCGGACGCCCGGGCACGCCCGGACTTCCAGCGGGATCCTTCAAAAAAGTCTAGGAATCAGATGCAACAAACCTCTGACAACAAAATGACGATTGGGCGACAAGGCGCCTTTGCTGCCCTGCCGTATTCATGGAAATGTCATGAGGATTGGCTGCAGGAGGCGAAGTGTTTCGGCAGAGACAGCCGGATAATGTCGTTGGCGCATTTCGGAGAGCGCTGCCTCTACCATCCGCAGTATCCGCAGCATGTGCCGACATTCGCGGAGCTCTGGGGCGGACGATGGACGACCAGAGAGCTGATAGCGGACCATACGCCCTATCCGCATACGGCTCCATTCGTAGAGCAGGAACTGCGCGAAAGGCTCCTCGGCTGGATGCACGGAAATCCTAGCGGATAATGGAAATCCTGCTGGGATAAGAGTCTGGTGGAGGCATCTGCTGCTTAAGGCATTGGCCTTGCAGTCAAATCTTGTGAATGCGATAGATTCCACTGCCGTAATAGAAGAAAGGCAAAAAAACTAAAGATAGTTATTAAATCCTATTTAAAGAACACATTTTCTAATAAGGATAGAAAAACGTATTCGTCTCAAAAAAAACAATAAACCAATAAAATCGATCAACAAAAAATATCCCCCTCACTACTCAAAGAAATGAAGGGGACCTCTTTAAGGGAAAACCAATCGATCTGAATCTAGATGATTATTCTGCTATCTCTTCGATCGCTTCTTTTTCGTCCTTCGCCTCTTTAGTGTTTTTATTTAAATATCCACTAATAATTGATACGATATCATCCGAATAAGAATAAAGGTCTGACACCTTTTCCAACTCTACCATTGGATCGTCTTTCTTCACCCCCTGAAAATCAACCTTCAGGCTGTCCTTTTTAAAGTAAAGACGAACAATAGTCTTTTTACGCGAATTATCCAGAAGGATCGCGCAATAGGATTTATTATCCCTAATAAAAATACGACTTGGATCGATTACTGCTGCTGAAACTGCCTGAATGATGGAATACCCTAGTTTTTCGTCATCCGTCGTCACCACTCCATCATCAGAGTCATCCGCAACAACGCTTGACTCTGCAGTAGGCGTTTCCGCATCGGTAATTGGCTTCTTTTCCGCCTCTTCATCTTCTGCAGCTTTCTTCAGGCGTGCAGCAATGCGATCTTCAATAAACTGCTTAAATGCATCCTTCAAGAGAGGCGTCAACTTATCTTTAGCGGACTGATTGATTTTTCCGCTCCACACTTGAGAAGCAAAAAATCTTACGAAGTCCTCATCAGGAGCATCAAGTTGCTTAGCCAAAAGCTGCTTGAACTGTCCGGTATATTTGAGTTGTTCTGCAATTCTTACAGCTTTTTCGTCATCAAACCTGTCCTTTCTTAATTCCTGAATCTTTGGAATAAGATCTAATGATGGATTTTCAATGTCAAACTCCATATAGGGTTTTTCATCCATCATATTACGAGCTTCAAGATCTGTAAAGAACTTGTATTTATGCCCATTTGTAAGGATTCCTATCGAAGCAGACTTCACAAATGGAAAATAACGTCTTAGCTGATCTTCATGCTCAGGACCAAGTTCGGTTGAATAAGATTTAGCCTCTATCAGAATAATCGGCTTGTTGTTCTTCTGTAAGGCATAATCAACGCGCTGATCTTTCTTTACGCCAGCTTCCGCCTGATATTCTGGAACCACCTCTGTAGGATTAAAAATATCAAAGCCCAACAGCTGAATAAATGGAAGAATAAGCGACGTTTTTGTTGCCTCTTCTGTCAGCAGATTGGAGGCAAGATTCTTACTACGACCGCCAAGAATTTTTATTTCATCAATAAAATCCATTTTTATATCTCTAAGAGGATAAAATTAGTAAAAATAATTTTATATTATCTCTCAATGAGAAAAAATAGGCAATACTAGGGTTTTCACCAAAGAATTGTTTACACAACAACTTGAGTAGATGGTCATTATCCGGAATTTAATGATATTCCAAAATTGACATTCATTCTTCTCATCAGAAATTAAAAGTTCCTTCCTGGATTTAATCGTATCAAGCTGCCGGGTTAAACCAATAGAAAAAAAGGGTAACCTGCCTGTCTCCGAAGGCGAATAGCGACATCCATTACGCCCGCCAAACATGCAATCTGAGAGTGATTTCGGTTGAGGTGAGGCAACCATACAACGGACCTTGTCTTCCTGCTCAAATAAAAGGAACGCACGCCGATGACAGAAAGCGTGCGTTCCAGTCTCTTGAAAAAGAGGGGTTGAATTTACCAGGCGTCGTCCATCTTCGACTTGAGGCTCTGCTTCGGTTTTGCCGGAGCCGAAGCCTTCCTGGTCTCAGAGGCGAGCGGCCGAACGATGACGCCGGGGCGAAGCACTTCAGCCTTCCCTTCCGTCAGTTTGAAAACCGTGTACTTGGGCTTCACGTCGATGGCTTTGGCCTTGCCTGCGAGCGTCTCAATCCGACCGAGGGACTCCTTCGTGTACGGATCGTAGATCTTGTCTCCCGTGCTGTAGACGCCGTACACGCTGCCGGGCGCGATATCGCCTTCACCATAATTGACGGTAAAGGTATCCCCGCTCACGCTCGTCACGATCGGGGGATAAATCGAAAGGAGCGCCGGCGCAACCATCTGGGCAGCTGCTCTCTCGGAAAGGCGGTCGAGAATCTGATTGCAGGAGAGTCCGCGAATCTCGGCATCGGCGAGCTTCACGTGCACCTTGCGTGCAAATTTGACCTGCCGCGAGGCGAGAAGCATGAGGTTGAGCTGCGCGTCGAGCGAGGCGCTCCGGCTCGTCAGCTTGTCGCCCGTGAGCTTGATGGTGCGGGAAGACTCGACAGCACGGAATCCGCCGACTTTTCCAGACACAACATAGTCCGCGCCGCGGGCCTGCCCGAGCTTCGCTTCCTCTCGCCCGGCCGCCTCCTGCAGGATGAAGGCTTTTTCCGCCTCGAGCCCTGCGCTGCCGCGATCGAGTACCGCAAACTTCCTCGTCGTCTGGAGAGCATTCATCAGCGCCTGCGTGAGCGCTTCGGAAATTTTGTCTCCCTCAAGCTTCGAATTGAAGCAGGCGCCTGCCGGAGAGTCGATGCCGAGCACGCTGATGGAGCGGCGCGTGTCGTTCATGCCCGGCATGTCGTAGCGGTATACCGACACGCGAAAGCGCACGTTCGTGAGCCCGTCGGCACCCTTGGAGCGATCGAGCTCATCGTAGGAATCGATGTAGCCCCCGGCCTTTTCCTGAAGCACCTGACGCTGGCTTTTCGAGATGTCGGTCTTCCTCGAGGACTCGCCGTTCTCGGTCGTCGAGGAGGTGTCGAGCGACAGATGACTCACCTCGTCCACCGAAACCGAAACGCCCGTCACGCGAAAAAGCGCTTCCTTGAGAGCGTCGGCGCGAGCGGCGCGATAGTCGACGCCCGTGCCGTTCACTTCCACCGTAACGATGCTTGCAGAAGCTGAGCCTGCGAGGAGCGCGCAGCAGCCCGCTGCAAATAAATTTTTAAAATTCAAAGTCATCGGTCTCAATGCTCTTTGTAGTAGACGGCGTCAGGGGCTGCTGATCGGCACCGGCGGCAGGCGCCGCAGCGGGTGCCTGAGCGGATTCCGCCGGAATCGGCCGGGTCTGAATGTCCTTCACCTCCGCAGCCGTTCTTGCCGTTTCAGGCGTCCAGATGAGGACGCAGCCAACGACGGGCCGACGGCTGACCGGATCCACGTAGTTCCAGGTCTTGAATTCCTCGATGCCCGCGAAGTTGGTGAGCTTGGCCCTCAGGGTCTGCTCTTCTTCCTGCTTCAGCCTGCGGGCGGAAGTCTTGATGACCGAGTCCGCGACGGATCCGTCCTTCTGATAGGTCTTCACCTGCTCCTGCAGGTATTCGTTTCCGTCCTGAATCTGGATCTTCGACGACACCTGACCATTCAGGATCTGCGTCAGATAGTTGAGCGCATTGTCGTAAGCCCGACTCTGAGCACCCTGAAGGAGATAAGCCTGCTCGGTCGGATCCGCTGCCGTCTGCACGTCCGACTGGCCGAAGGAAAGGAGCGCCGGATAACCGTGCTCATCCCAGACGAGACGCGGCCCGAAGGAGCTGAAAAGTTCCGCTTCGCTCGCATCGGCGTAGCGTTCATAGAGCGTAAGGGGATTGCGCTTAGCCGGGTCCGCGGCGATGCGCTCGCCCTTTCTCAGAATGAGCTTCGCGACCTCAATGCGGCTCGGCGCGCGGGAAAGCACGACGCGGACGGTGTAGCGACCGCTCGCATCCATGGCCGTGAAATTCGTGAGTGGGAAGAGGCCGCTCACCTCGGCTCTTGCTTCCGTGCGGCTCTTCTGCTGGAGAAGATGCTGGAGAACGGGCTTTCTCTGCTCCTTCGGGAGCTGTTCATAGAGCGCCGGATCCACGTCGAGTTCTCGCAGGAACTTGTCGAGATAGGCCGACCCGAGCGCAAGGACCTTGTCCATCATGGCGCCCAACTGCGTCTGCGCTCTCTGGGGTTCCTCAGGAAGCGGCGTCGTGTCGTTCACATACCGGCGCAGGAACTCATACTGATGCGTGAGAGACTGCGCCTGAGCGAATTTCTGGTAGGCGAGAAGCTGCGCTTCAGCAAACGCATTTGCGCGATTGGAAATCCAATCGGGATCGCGGGGCGACCCTGCAACCGGCGCGTCGCCGTATATCACGAGCTTTCTCAGCTGGCACTCCATCGACTGAAGGTCGCGGTTGTGGCGCCGGCAGCCTTCGCGCGTTTTCTGTTCACCCTTTCTCAGCCAGGCGTCATATTCCTTGGTGATGGTGTCGGCTGCACCGAAAACGGAGCCGCGGATGGCGCTGAGATCGGTATCAACCGCAGGCGCCTGAGGCGCGGCTGCCTGAGCCGCTGGAGCAGGAGCGGCCTCGGGTGCCGCCGTCGTTTCGGCGGCGTTGGCGGCCGTACTAGCAAAAAGAGCCGCAATAAAAAGAGAAAGGAAAGTCTTTCGCATGAAACCCCCTTCACCGCGCATCACGCGGCCGGGCAAAAGCAGTCTGAAGGGAGAAAGACCATTCCCTGAAAGGCGCTTTCTCCCTTTCTCGTTATTACCGTTCGATCAGAATCAGAACTGGAAGCCGGCAGCTTCCTTCAGCGTCTTCTGAGCCTTGGTCGTATCGACGCCCTGGCTCGTCGCGAGCTTGAGGAGCTGGTTGCCGGACTTAACGAGGTTCGTGGCGTGCCCCGGGAGCGCCTTGGCAAGCGATGCGGTGGGCGCGAGCTGAGCAACGAGAGCGGCCTTGCTGAGCGCATCCGCCTTGCCGAGTTCCGTCTGGAAATTGCCCGCAAGCTTCTTAACGTCGATCCCCATCTTGGTGGTGCCGGCAACGCCGAGCGCATACTTGAGAAGACCCTCACCGATCTTCGACTTCTGATCCGCCGACAGGTTCTTCGCGGACTTGAGCGACTTCGTGATTTCCGCGTTGAGCGACTTGCTCGACGTCGTCACCTTTTCGACCACGTCGCTCGTCAGATTGCCGGCCTTCAGAGCCTTCTGAGTATTTTCAAGGCCTTCAATCTTCGTCTTGATGTTGAGCGCATCGGCGAGATCCTTCTGAGCGCCAATCACCATCGAGGAAGAAGCAATGTATTCCGCAGCGATCTTTGCCTGATCGTCGACGAGTTTCTGCGTCGCCCCGGAAGCGGACTTCGTGCCCGTCGAGTTCCCGGTCAGAGAAGAAGCCGTATCGGCGATGCTGGAAAGCGTGTCGAGACCGAATGCACCGGCAGAAGCAGAAAGCGTGGCGGCAATGAGAAGCGCCGCGGCATTGCGAATGAACATGATCAAAGTCCTTTGTTGTCAGTAAAAAAATCCAATCAGCGGATCCGCTTGCCCTGAAGCGTATCCGCCACTACCTTTGCCGCAGCCGTTGCGGCATTGTGAAGCGCATTTCGGCGCGCTGTCGCTTCATCCTCGCCGAAGCCCGCGTACTGAACCGGGCCGACGGAGGCAACATTGCGCGGCATTTTCTTGGCGATGTCCCAGACGCGGCCGGTGACGGAAACCATCACCTTGATGTTCCCTGTTACCGAGTCGCGCATCGGGGCCGAGACATCCATGCGGCCGATGGTGAAGTAGCGCACTTCACAGGCTTTCGCCGCACGAATAGCCTTCGTGCGGGAAGAAGAAGTGATTTCATCGCGCGAAAGCACTTCCTTCTGAATCGTGTCGATCGAAGCGCCGCCCTTGCAGTTCTCGTAGACGTCGGCATAGCTCGAAGTTTCGTAACCGCGGGCGCTCAGAACCTCATTGAAGGCGGCATCAAAATCGTCTGTCGAAAGGAGCGAGTAGCTTTCCTTCGAAGTCTTCCTCGTGCGGCTGCCGCCCGTCGTGGTCATGCCGCGGCTGCCTGCCGATTCGCTAACGCCCGTCGTGGGTGA
>OBXA01001445.1_pt1 | contig 13831 bp, 7 predicted proteins | sample 1538121 | NCBI WGS metagenome assembly OBXA01 (sample SAMEA2580133, study PRJEB22360) | human gut metagenome | biome: human gut; feature: human-associated habitat; material: faeces | place: Denmark | collected 2008/2010 | reverse complement strand
CATCGAGTAACAAAGTCAGAAAAGTCACCTCCGAGAACTATCCTACAGATGCAGGACGTGAGGGTGAACTGATTTTCCGGCTGGTCTATGAACAGGCCGGGTGCAAAAAGCCCTTTTCCCGTCTTTGGCTGTCCAGCATGGAGGATTCCGCTGTCCGGGAGGGCTTTGCAAATCTGAAATCGTCAACAGAATATGATGCACTGTATCAGGCTGCACTCTGCCGGGAACGTGCCGATTGGATGGTCGGCATCAACTGTTCCCGGCTTTTTTCCTGCCTATATGGTCGGCCACTGGCTGTTGGGCGTGTTATGACCCCGACACTTGCTATGACGGTAGAACGTGAAGCCGCTATCGCCGCCTTTGTGCCGGAAAAGTTCTACACGGTGGCTCTGGAACTGACGAGCGGCTTTGTAGCATCCAGCCGCCGTATTTCGGAAAAGACGGCGGCGGAAAACCTGCTTGCGGAGTGCAGAAAGGAGATGGTGTCCACGATTCAGAAAATCACGCGCAAAGAAAAAGCAGAAAATCCACCGCTACTCTATGACCTCACCACGCTCCAGCGCGATGCAAACCGTCTGCTGGGGTACAGCGCACAGCAGACCCTGAACTATCTGCAAAGCCTTTATGAGAAGAAACTTACCACTTATCCCAGAACTGATAGCTGCTATATCACTGACGATGATGAGGATATGCTGGAAGAACTTGCCGAGGAATTGGAAGATTTTCTCGGCTTTGTCAGCGAGGATGCAGACGATGATGTTCCCCGGACGCGGCGCACCGTCAATCGGCAGAAAGTCACCGACCACCACGCTATCCTGCCTACTCGTAGTATGCTGCAAGCCGATTTGGATGCTCTGCCCAAGGGCGAACGGAGCATTTTGAAGTTGATTATCGCCAGAACCTTGATGGCAGTCAGCAAACCTTTCCGGTATCTGGAAACTCTGCTCACCACCGAATGTGCAGGCGAAGAATTTACCGCAAACGGCAAAGAAATCCTGGACGAGGGCTGGAAAGCGGTGGAGCGCAAGGTGCTGGCCGATATTCTGAGCCGTAAAAAGGAGTTCACCGCTCTGCCGCCCGTGGAAGAAAGTGAGTGCGGTATCCTCAATGCGGAACTGAAAGAGGGGCAAACGTCCCCTCCGAAGCATTTTACCGAAGATACGCTCCTGCACTCGATGGAAACCGCCAGTGCAGAATCCATGCCGGAAGATGCAGAGCGTCAGGGCATCGGCACTCCGGCTACCCGTGCCGCTACCATCGAAAAGCTGGTGCAGAAAGGTTTTTTGGAGCGCAAGGGCGACAAGAAAACCAAAGTACTGCTGCCGACCGACAAGGGCAAAGCCCTTATCACCGTGATGCCCGAAGAAATCCAGTCCGCTGATATGACCGCCGACTGGGAAACAAAACTGCTGCACGTAGAGCGCGGCGAGATGGAGCCAGAAACATTTATGACTGAAATCAACGATATGATCTCCTCGCTGGTAAATACCACCGAGGCCGTGAAAGGAGCGAGTGCGCTTATGAAAAATAAAGTGATCGGTGTCTGCCCGAACTGTGGCAAGTCTGTTGTGGAGCGCGAAAAAGGCTGGTTCTGCGAGAACCTCGAGTGCCGTTTTGTGCTGTGGAAGGATAACGCTTTCTTCAAGCGGCTGGGCAAGCGGATGGATGCTCATGTGGCCGACAAGCTGCTGCGGGATGGCCGTGTCCGTCTGAAGGACTGCAAGAGTTCCAAAGGCAAGACCTACAATGCGACTGTCCTGCTGTCCACCGAAGCCGATGGCCGCAGCAAGTTTTCGCTGGAATTTGAGGGTGGCCGCTGATGGAGCAGAACAAGGAAGCAGTCTACCTCATCAACAATGAACACTATCTGCACCTCCGGGAAAACGGTGCGGGCGTTGGCTTTGCCACCTACAACAAGGTAACGGGCGAACCGTTAGAAAGCGGGCAGATTTCCGAAAAGAATCTGCCGCCCGATGGCAGAAACGCCATTGCCGCCGCCCGGAACTGGTATCTCTTTGAACTTTCGGATGATGACCGCAAGGCTATCCAACTTGAAAGCGTAAAAATCCTTGAAACCATCCCACAGGCGGGCATCGGCAGGCGGCGCATCTGGGAACCCGAAACGATACTGCCGGACATTCGGCTCATCAACAGCTATTACGATGATCTCCACCGAGTTCCCGATGGCGGCGTGATTCAGGTGGACTACCCGGATGGCCGCAGTTTTACGGCACAGCTGGAATATCTGGACGATTACCACTTTGACATGGGTGGTCTGGGCAATGTGTTCCACATCTGCCAGTTTGCTGAGGTGATGGAACGCAATGGAGCCGACTATTACCCGGAAATTCAGACACAGGACGAACAGGGCGCATGGGAGCTGGGCGGCAAGGGTTATCTTGCCATCCAGTCCACCGATGAGGGCTGGGACTACACTATCTACCACAGCGATTATTCTGTGCTGGATGGCGGTCAGATCAATGCCCCGGAACTGACGATTCAGGAAGTCCGGGAGCAGATTTTGGAAGCGCACCACATGGAAAAGGGGCGGCGGCTGTTGCAGGACTACGATTTTGTGATGGACAGAGCCGCCGAAGCCGAAGAACTGGGGCTGAACCAGCGGCATTCTACGCTGGAAAAACTGGCTGCTCTTGCTGGCGCAAAAGAAAAATGCGATGCCCCGGAGTGCAGCCCTGCCGGGTGCAGGAAAGTGAGGGATGCCCATGAACTTTAACGGCGAAGAACTGATGCTGATGATCCTCTACAATCCCGGCACCCGGCTGGGGCTGATGCAGGAGCTGCGGCTCATGCAGTGCTACCTGATGCCCGATGAAACCGCCCTGCGAGAATTGTCCGAACAGGTCATTGAAAAGCTGAAGCTGCTGACCAATGCCGAGTTTGCCGAGTTAGAATTTCCGCTCGACTAAATTTTTGCCGCCTGCGGGCGGCTTACATAATAGGGGTTACACCAAAAGCAATTATATGGTATAATTATCTTATCGACTTTACGACTTAAGGAGATTTTTTATGGGAGAATTCGATTTCACCTATGTGTTGCCCAAGAACTTCTCAAGGCGGGTAGTTCAATATTTGGAACAGCTCGAATCGCCAAATGTTGCAAAGGCTTTTCAAAATTGCACATACGATTATGAAGATTTGGGTCTTGCCTACTATGTTGGCATGAAAGGCGACAACTGGGATAAAAAGGCATTGGACTTTACCGTTGAAGGTTCTCCCCGCGACATCGCATTGCTAAAATCGAAAGAACATACACTAAAAGAATCTATCAGCAAATCCCTCAAGTCCTCTGAATCCGGATTTTTACTCAAAGAAATTTATTACTTTGAATCCGAAAGTGTAGAACACATACCCTTATCAAATGCTGCAAGGTTAAATGCCGATATAGAATCGTCACAGGCTGTCCTTCAAGATTTGATTCAGATGGGACAACGCTTTTGTTCAAATTGTGCATTTAACAGTTCCAGTTCTGAAAACAGCATGAATGACTATTTTCGAGATTTGCTTTTTATAAAAGGGTATACCGAAGTAAAAGACCAAACTCGACATGGCTTATCCGTAAATAAAAAAGATTCCGCGGAAGTAGATATCTTGCTAACAAAAGACGGCAAAGAGATTGCAATTTATGAAGGCTTAAAGTTATCTAGCGTTAGCACCACATACATTGACATCCATATAAACAAGGCAATTGTAAATTATAATGCCCTTGGAACTGCAACGTTTATTGTTGCTTATGTGGATGTTGCAGATTTTGACTCTTTTTGGAATAAATATTTTTCTTATTTGCAGAGTTATAGTTTTCCCATTTTAGTAAAATCACCCATTGAAGCGTCTCCTTATCCAAATGCGGCAACTCGCGTAGCAAGCACAATATTATCAAGAGACGATTACGATTTTCCTGTCTATTTTATTGCTTTTAAGATTCCAAGATAATCTTCCATATTCAACTATTAGCGGACAACCTCAACAGTTGCCCGCTCTTTTTATACCCTAAAATCGGAAGGAGGAACGCAATGCCAAATAAAACGCAAGAATACCTGAACCTTGCCCAGCAAACGGCAAAGGAACTGACCCGATATTGGGAAAACTGGACGGACTACCTGACCACTGCATCCCGGCTGTACAAGTACAGCTTTGCAGACCAGCTCATGATCTACGCCCAGCGGCCTGATGCCACTGCCTGCGCCAGCTTTGACATCTGGAACAATCGCATGAACCGCTATGTGCGAAGAGGTTCCAAAGGCATCGCCCTGTTAGACCAGTCCAGCAGTGTCCCACGTCTGCACTATGTCTTTGATGTGAGCGATACCGGGGTGCGCTGCAATTCTCGTGACCCTGAGGTGTGGCAGCTCGGCCCTGATCTGGTTCAGCCTGTGTCAGAAATGCTTGCCAGAGAATACGGTGTCCGGCATGAACGAATCACCCAGCAGATCGCGGACATTTGCGGCAAGCTGGTGGATTGCTATTGGGATAACAACAGCGGTGACATTCTCGACATCGTTGACGGCTCGTTCCTGATGGATTATGATGAAGCCGGACAGGAGTTCCAGTTCAAAAGTGCCGCTGCAATCAGCATCACCTATGCTGTCCTTGAACGATGCGGTTTTGAGCCGGAAGGACATTTTGACCGGGACGATTTTCAGGCCATCTTCTCCTTTTCCACTCCTGCCGCCGTGTATGCGTTGGGCACCGCAGTCAGCGAGTGCAGCCGGGATGTGCTGCGCAACATCGAAAGAACCGTAAAGACGACAATCCGCCGCCGCAATGTAGAAAGGAGCCAGTATGAATATGAACAGCAGGAACGTGACCTACTCGACCATCGGGGATTATCAGCTCCCGAACCTGACCCTGCCCCGGCAGGAGAAAACACTGGGCAAGTACGGGCGACTGCGCCGGACTTACCTGATGAAGCATCGCCCGGTGCTGTACAACTCGATGCTTCTGTCGGGAACTCTGCATCCGCACCTGTTGGAGGTGGAGCAAACCGCAGAGAGCCGGATGCGGCAGACCATGCAGGAGTTGCTGAAACAGAACCCGGCTCCGAACAAGGAGCAGTATCAGATGGAGTGGGTGCAGCACATGAACAGCCTGAAAGCACAGGCCGAGGAACTGGTGATGAACGAGCTGATTTACAGCTAAGTTTCTTCGATGCACACATTCCCACCGAAGCTGAACAAATTGAATCCATCGACCAAGCGGAGAGCGAAAAATCGCCCTCCGCTTTCTCTTTGTCACAGGCTGAGATCGAAAACGCGCTGCGGAGAGGTTCTAACTTTGAAAACAGCAAACTTCGCATCTGGAAAATTTATCAGCTCCAGCCTAACCGAAAACTCCGGGCAAAAGCTCTTGCGAAAGAATATGCCCCAAACGGACCCGGCGGCTCCTCACACACCTATCTGGACGGAAGCAATGGTTGGCTCGATCATGACAGCAAGGGGCTGACGTTTGAACACTATCCAGACCATCAGAAAGTGCTTTTCCGCTGGAATCAGGTCGAAAAATATATCGACCTGATGATTCAGTCTGACCGCTATCTGTCGGATAAAGAGAAAAGAACCATTGACTTCCCCCTTGAGCTGAACGCCGCCAGTGCTGCCGAATACACGGCATTAAAGGAACAGTACCCGGACACTCTCGTTGGATTTGAAGCAGGTGGCAATTTTATGTTCTATGGAGAAGATGCCGCTAAAGTTGCCAAAATCATCAACAGTGCTTTGTTCACGAGAGACACCGCGCTGGGCGAAGTTCAGGTCACAGGCTTTTCTCCTCGCTTATGGGCAAGAAAGTCAAAAGAATTATGGTCTGCGGGCAATGATGTCTATCTTGCCGGGTTAAACGAAGATGGCACTCACCATCAGACCAAGCATCTGCGCAAAGAGGACTATCTTCCCATTGGCTCCATTATCAATATGGATAGCCGTGAATTTCGGATTGATAGGGTGGACTTTAATAAGGGCAAAGTTTCTTTGCAGGATATGGCACTGGCCGATATGCGGGTGCCGATTTTTCGGGAAGAACCGCTGTCTGTTGTCCGGGAATTGTACGAACAGCAAGACGAAGCTCTTGACACCGCTCCCGAAAAAGCAGTCGATTATAAGGTCGGGGATGATGCCGTTGTTGAACTGCCTACCCGAACCATCGAGGGAAAGGTCGGCTATGTTGGTGAAACCGATGTGCGCATCGACACCAGTGCGCAGGGCTATTCGTGGAGCAACGAGGTGTTGAACAAACAGCAGTTCGAGGACAGTCTGCGACGGAATGAGCCTACGTCTGATGAATCACTGGACAAGCTGCCTATTTCTGTAGAGGTCAACGGCGAATGGCAGACATTCCCGGATGCAGCTGCCGCAGACGAAGCCTTGAACACTGACTCTGTGCCGGAAGCTGCCGGAAATTTCCGCATTACGGACGAGCATCTGGGTGAGGGCGGCGCAAAGCAGAAGTACGCCCGGAACATTGCAGCTATCCGCACCCTGTTTCAGTTGGAAGAGGAGCACCGTGGAGCCACCGCCGAGGAACAGGAAGTGCTTTCGCAGTATGTCGGCTGGGGCGGTCTGCCAGACGCTTTTGACCCTGACAAGGGCAATTGGGCAAACGAGTACACGGAACTGAAAGGGCTGCTCTCCGAGGAAGAATATGCCGCTGCCCGTGGCTCTGTCCTGAACGCCCACTACACCAGCCCCACCGTGATCCATGCCATCTACGATGCAGTGGAGCGCATGGGTTTCCGTAGTGGCAACATTCTGGAGCCGAGCATGGGCGTGGGCAACTTCTTCGGGATGCTGCCGGACACCATGCAGGACAGCCGCTTGTACGGTGTGGAACTGGACAGCATCACAGGCCACATTGCGAAAAAGCTCTACCCGGAAGCCGACATCAAGGTGGCTGGCTTTGAAACCACTGACCGCCGTGATTTCTATGATCTTGCCGTGGGCAATGTACCTTTCGGTCAATACAAGGTCAACGATAAGGCATACAACAAGCTGGGATTTTCTATCCACAACTATTTCTTTGCCAAGGCCATCGACCAAGTGCGTCCGGGCGGCATCGTGGCCTTCGTCACCAGCCGCTTTACGATGGACAGCAAGGATTCTTCTGCCCGCAAGCACATTGCAGAGCGAGCTGATCTGCTGGGGGCTATCCGTCTGCCAAACAATGCGTTCCGCGCCAATGCTGGTACCGATGTTGTTTCGGACATTATTTTTCTGCAAAAGCGTGACCGCCCCATCGACCATGAACCGGACTGGGTACAGCTCAGCAAGACGGAAGATGGCTTTGCCATCAACAGCTATTTTGTAGACCGCCCGGAAATGGTGCTGGGCGAACTGACCACCGAAAGCACCCAATACGGCCACGACCTGACTGTTGCTCCCATCGAGGGCGCAGTGTTGGCAGACCAGCTTGCCGAAGCGGTACAGCATCTTGAGGGACAGTACACCGAAGTTGAGGTCGAAACACCAGATATTGCGGATGCGGAAAATGAGCGGCACATTCTCCCGGCTGACCCGGATGTGAAAAACTTCTCCTACACCGTGGTGGACGGTGAGGTGTATTACCGGGAAAATTCTGTTATGACACAGGTGGAACTGTCCGACACTGCCAAAGGCCGTGTGACCGGAATGGTGGAACTGCGGCAGATCGTCAACGAACTTATCGACCAGCAGTTGAACGATTTTTCGGATGCCGACATCAAGGCAACGCAGGAAAAGCTGAATGCTGCCTACGATTCCTTTGCTGCAAAATACGGCTTGCTGAATGACCGCAAAAACGGCAGATTATTTGAGCAGGATTCCTCTTACTATCTGCTCTGTTCACTGGAAAATCTGGATGAGCAGGGACAGCTCAAAAGCAAGGCGGCGATGTTCACTAAGCGCACCATCCGCCCAGAACGCACCATCACCAGCGTGGACACTCCCACGGAAGCCCTTGCAGTTTCCATCGGAGAGCGTGGCCGGGTGGATTTACCCTATATGGCAGAGTTGCTCGGTACTCCCGGCGAGTATGGGCGCATCACCAGCGAACTGTCCGGTGTGATTTTCAAAGACCCCGCCGCTGACCCCACCGACCCGGAAGTGGGCTGGCAGATGGCAGACGAGTATCTTTCGGGTAATGTACGCGATAAGCTGCGGATGGCGCAGTTTGCCACTGAGACGAACCCGGAATTTGCTGTCAACGTGGACGCACTGACCAAAGCGCAGCCCAGAGAGTTGGAGGCATCCGAAATTGATGTGCGCTTGGGTGCTACTTGGCTTTCCCCGGACATTATCCAGAAGTTTATGACCGAGACTTTCCAGATCCCCTACTATCTGCGTCATGCAGTCAAGGTGAGATATTCTCCGTACACCGCCGAGTGGCGTGTGGAGGGCAAGACTGCCACCGGGCGGGGCGATATTATCTCCTCCGAAACCTACGGCACCAGCCGTGCCAACGCCTATAAGATTCTGGAAGAAACGCTCAACTTGAAGGACGTCCGCATCTATGACACCATTGAGGATGCCGAGGGCAAGCCCAAGCGTGTGCTGAACAAGCGGGAGACCATGCTGGCACAGCAGAAACAGCAGGTCATCAAGGACGCTTTCGCCAACTGGGTCTGGCAGGACCCCCAGCGGCGCATTGCACTGGTGAAGCAGTACAACGAACTGTTCAACTCTACCCGCCCCCGTGAGTATGACGGAAGCCACATCCATTTTGTCGGCATGAACCCGGAGATCACCCTCCGGGAACACCAGCGAAATGCCATCGCCCATGTGCTTTATGGCGGTAACACGCTGCTTGCACACGAAGTTGGTGCGGGCAAGACCTACGAAATGGCGGCATCTGCCATGGAAGCAAAACGGCTGGGGCTGTGCCAGAAATCCCTCTTTGTGGTGCCCAACCATTTGACAGAGCAGTGGGCTTCGGAGTTCCTGAACCTCTATCCCAATGCAAAACTTTTGGTGGCACGGCGCAAGGACTTTGAGACTGCCAACCGCAAAAAATTCTGTGCCCGCATCGCCACCGGGGACTACGATGCCGTCATCATCGGGCATAGCCAGTTTGAGCGCATCCCGCTGTCCTTTGAGCGGCAGGAACGTATCATTCAGGAGCAAATTTATGAAACGCTTGCCGCCATCAATGAGCTGAAAGTCCACGCAGGTGAGAATTTCTCCATCAAGCAGATGGAAAAGACCCGGAAAACGCTGGAAACCAAGCTGGAAAAACTGCGCTCCGATGAGCGCAAGGACGATGTAGTTACCTTCGAGCAGTTGGGTGTTGACCGCCTGTTTGTGGACGAGTCACACGCGTTCAAAAATTTGTTCCTCACGACAAAAATGCGTAATGTCGCAGGATTATCCACCAGCGAAGCCCAGAAATCCAGCGATATGTTCGGAAAGTGTCGCTATCTGGATGAGATCACCGGCGGGCGTGGCGTGGTGTTCGCCACGGGCACGCCCGTGAGCAATTCCATGACCGAACTGTACACGGTCATGCGGTATTTGCAGTACAGCACCTTGCAGCAGAAAAAGCTGACCCACTTCGACTGCTGGGCATCCACCTTTGGCGAGACTACTACCGCCATCGAACTTGCCCCGGAGGGTACGGGCTACCGGGCAAGGACGAGATTTGCAAAGTTTTTCAACCTCCCGGAGTTGATGTCGATGTTCAAAGAGGTGGCTGACATTAAAACCAGCGACCAGCTTCATCTGCCTGTGCCGGATGCAAAGTTTGAAACCGTGGTGGCCAAACCGTCCGAGATGCAGAAAGAAATGGTGCAGGAACTGAGCAAGCGCGCCGCAAAAATCCATTCTGGCGCAGTGGATGCTTCCGAGGACAATATGCTCTGCGTCACCAACGATGGCCGGAAGATTGGTCTGGATGTTCGCCTGATGAATCCCATGCTGCCGGACGACCCCAACAGCAAGCTGAACACCTGCGTTCGGAACGTGCTGCAAATCTGGGAAGATGGCAAGGAGCAGAAGCTGACACAACTTCTGTTCTGCGACCTCTCGACACCAAAGAACGATGGCAACTTCAACGTCTACGATGATATTCGCAAAAAATTGGTCGCTGCCGGGGTGCCGGAAAACGAAGTTGAGTTCATCCACAACGCCGACACCGAAGCAAAAAAGGCCGCATTGTTCTCCAAAGTACGCTCTGGCGATGTGCGGATTCTGCTGGGCAGCACCGCAAAAATGGGAGCCGGAACGAACGTCCAACAGCGGCTTGCGGCGGTGCATCACTTGGACGTTGGATGGAAGCCCAGCGACATGACCCAGCGCAACGGTAGAATTATCCGGCAGGGCAACCAAAATAAGCAAGTCCAGATTTATAACTATGTCACAGAAGGTACGTTCGATTCGTACCTCTTTCAGACCCTTGAGAATAAACAGCGGTTTATCTCGCAGATTATGACTTCCAAATCTCCGGTGCGCTCCTGTGATGATGTGGACGAACAGGCATTGTCCTATGCGGAGATCAAGGCATTGTGTGCTGGAAATCCGCTCATCAAAGAGAAGATGGATTTGGATGTGCAGGTCGCAAAGCTCAAAGTTCTGAAAGCCGACCACCAAAGCCAGAAGTTCCGTCTGGAAGATAAGCTGCTCACAAAATTCCCGGCTGACATTCAGGAAACGACTGCCTATATTACTGGGTTGAAATCGGATGCGGAACTTGCCGCCGTGCATCCGCAGGAGAAAGAGGGCTTCTGCGGCATTACCATCAAAGGCATGGCCTACGATGAGAAAAAGACTGCTGGTGAGCGGCTTCTCCTCGCTTGCTCCGAACTGCCCAACAGTGAAGAAAAAGTGATCGGCAGCTATCGCGGCTTTGAACTGTCCCTGCGGTTCGACACCTACCACAGCGAGTATCAGGCTCTTTTGAAAGGCCAGCGAAAATACTCGGTAGCACTGGGCAAAGACCCACTCGGCTGCATCATCCGTCTGGACAACTCTCTGAATAATTTCCCGGAGCGCATCACTTCTGCCGAAAACGAACTGGCCACCCTCAAACAGCAGCAGGCCGCAGCGCAGATCGAAGTGGAGAAGCCGTTCCCGCAGGAGGAAGAACTGGCCGAAAAGTCGGCGCGCCTTGCGGAACTGAACGCCCAGTTGGATGCAGACGAAAAGCACGAGCCGGAACAGGGCGAGGAAGAAAAGGCGGATGAACCTCGCCGTCCCTCAGTGCTGGCGGCTCTGGAAGAAAAGTCAGATAAGGCCGAACCTGTCAAACTGTTCAAAAGTTATCTGGATAAGGATGGTGATGCCCGATGAATGACCGCCGTGACCAGCAGCTTCATTTCCGCGTCAGTAAGCAGGAACTGGAACGCATCTGGAGCAAGATGGAATCCAGCGGTATTTTGAGCATCGGCTCCTATCTGCGCAAGATGGCACTGGATGGCTACTGTCTGCATCTCGATTTGCCAGAGCTGCGCCGCATGGCCCATCTTCTGCAAATGTGCAGTAATAACCTGAACCAGTATGCCAAAGCTGCCAATGAAAGCGGTCAGGTCTATGCTGCCGATTTGGAAGATTTGCGCATTCGGTTGGATGAACTGATTGCCATTAGCAAACAGATTCTCTCCTGGCTGGCTGGTTTCTGATTTTTGCCCCACGGCTTCGGCTGTGGGGATACATATTATATAAGGATAAAGCCGTAGGAGGTGGTGGACATAGCCGCAACACGCTTGATTGCGCTGCACAAAAACAAAGGAAAATCGGTTGTGGCCTGCTTGAAAAGCCGCACAGACTATGCACAAAACCCGGAGAAGACCGAACAGGGCGAACTGGTCAGCAGCTACGAGTGCAGTCCTCTGACGGTGGACGAAGAATTTATGCTGTCCAAGCGGCAGTATGAACTTGCCACTGGGCGCAGGCAGAGAAGTGATGTAATCGCCTATCAGATTCGGCAGTCATTCAAACCCGGTGAAATCACCGCCGAGGAAGCCAACAAGGTAGGCTATGAACTGGCGATGCGTTTTACCAAAGGCAAGTACGCTTTTATTGTTGCCACTCACACAGACCGGGAGCATATTCACAATCACATTATTTACAACTCTACCGCACTGGACAGCACCCGGAAATTCCGGGATTTTTTATTGTCCGGGCTGGCCGTGCAGCGGCTGAGCGACCTGATTTGCTTAGAGCATCAGCTCTCCGTCATTGAGAAAAAGCCCTACCGGGAGCGGCAAAAGCGCACACTTTACCCACCCAAGGAAAGCAATCGTGACCATCTATGCAGTGTGCTCGACAACATTCTGGCGGAAAAGCCCAAAGGCTACGAAGATTTTCTGCAAAAGCTGGAGCAACAGGGCTATGAGGTCAAGCGCGGAAAATACACCTCTGTCAAGGGAAAGCGACAAAAACGATTCATTCGTTTTAGGACGCTCGGCACAGGATACAGCGAAGAAGAACTGAAAGCGGTGATTGCCGGAGAAGCCGAGCATCGCCCACATCAGAAGCAGCCGCCAAAAGAGAAACCGTTCAATCTTCTGGTGGATGTGCAGGCAAAGCTGGCCGAGGGCAAGAACATCGGCTATGCACGGTGGGCAAAAAAGTACAATCTGAAAGAAATGTCCAAGACACTGATTTTCTTGCAGGAGAAGAAAATCGGCAGCATCGAGGAAATGCAGGAGCGTGTGGACGCTGCCACTGCCCGCTATCACGAACTGGGCGATTCCATCAAGGCAGCAGAAACGCGCATGACCGAGATTGCCGTGCTGCGGACACACATCGTCAACTACGCAAAAACACGCCCGGTGTACGATGCCTACCGCAAGGCCGGATACAGCAAGCGATTTCTGGAAAACCATCGCGCAGAGATCACACTGCACAAGGCAGCAAAAACGGCTTTCGATGAAGCTAAACTGAAAAAGCTTCCCAAGGTCAAGGAACTGGATGCAGAATATTCCAAGCTGCTGACGGAAAAGAAAGCCGCCTACCCGGACTACCGCAAAGCAAAAGACGAGATGCAGGAGCTTCTTCGTGCGCAGCGCAATGTAGAACTGTTCTTCGCAGAAGAAAAGAACACCACCGAAAAAACGCAGTCCCGATAGACGATGACAACCTAGGATTCTTCCATTGTGGGAGAGTCCTAGGCTGTTTTTTTGTTATAGAAGTGTTTGGAACAAACGCGCAGCCTGCATCGGCACGATGCAGATCAAACGGGGTTTGGGCACAGCCCAACAAGCATTTTGAATTTGGATTTGAAAAATCCGATTCAAAAATTGCAAGTTGGTACCAACTTGCCCTGCTTGCCACTTAGCGACAGCCCTTAAAATGGCGTAAAAAAACAGAGGCCCTTATTCTGGAACTTCCGTTTCTCTGGCTTTCTTAATGCCCTCGGCTGTGGCTTCTATTACAACAAGCTCTTTTTCATTCATAGAATTTAGGAGCACATCAATGTGCTTTCTGCAAGAGCTTGACCTTGCCCCTCCGTCCGCATAAATAAACTGGTCAACTGAAACGTCAAACATGGTAATGAGTTTAACAAAAAGGTCGAAACTGGGATACTGACCTTTGTTCTCAATATTCATAATGGTACGGGAGTCACGGTCTACTAATTCCGCAACATAGGCTTGTGTCCATCCCTTTTCTTCTCTGGCTCGTTTGAGAGCCGCCCCGAGGCCGTGAAAGTCAAACCTTCTTTCTTCTTGGTTCATTCTCATATCACCCTATATCATTGTACATTTCGGGTCGGGTTATGAGAATGTAATGAGATTTTACACAAAGTAGTATTTCATTTCATCAATATGCAGCCTCCAACTTGTACTATTCGAGATAAAGAACTATAATGTACTCTGTGGAGGTGCGAAATGGACTATATGACATTGAAAGAG
>OBXA01001438.1_pt1 | contig 13855 bp, 6 predicted proteins | sample 1538121 | NCBI WGS metagenome assembly OBXA01 (sample SAMEA2580133, study PRJEB22360) | human gut metagenome | biome: human gut; feature: human-associated habitat; material: faeces | place: Denmark | collected 2008/2010 | reverse complement strand
TTTTTTTTAGGCTGCAAAAAACCTCTTGTAGGGGCGAGCATTGCTCGTCCGTGCCCGTTTGTCTGTGAAAAACCTTCCCGGAAAACGCGCTGCTGCGCCAAGCCGGTGCGAAGATTCAGGTTTCGCCACCGCGGTTAAAACTGCGCCGGTTGTTGGGAAACCAAATGGCAGGGGTAAACACAGCCAGCCCCACCGCTGTGGTATCCCCGGGGTTGGAAACGATGTGGGGCAGGTTGGACTGCACCACAGTGGTGTCTCCGGCGTTCAGGCGGGTAGTCTTGGACTCCACCAGTACATCCAGCTGCCCCTGTTCCAGCAGCAGGATTTCCTCACTGGGATGGATCACCGGCAGGTCGCCGTCCTTGCAGTGGGGTTCCAGCTCAAAGCGTATGACCAACGACTGAGGTACAAAATTTCCGTTGGGCATGGGCGTAAGCAGATGATACCGTACATTGGAATTGGGCTGGGAGAGGATCAACATATCCGCCTGACGGGTTGTCAGGCTGGTGCTGCTCTCACCTCCCATAAACAGATAGGTGGGGATGTCCAGAGCGGCGCTGAGTTTGCGCAGGGTGGACAGGGACGGGTCGGTGAGATCGCGCTCGATTTGGGAGATGTACCCGATGGACAAACCAGTCTTTTCGGCCAGTTCCTTGAGGGTGATTCCCCGCTTTTTCCGCATATTTCGAACATGTTCGCCCAGCATAAGACCTCCCGCTTTTTCGCAAAAAAATTTATTTATAGTATATCACAAAATGCCCTGTACGTAAATAAGCAAGAAAAAATTCGATATTTATAAAATTTTTTACAAAGAAAATCAGATGATTTCTTGCTTATCCTATAAAGTGCTCTGAAAAATGTGAAAAAAACAGAAAAGCTCTTGACAAAAATTTTAGAAATAGTAAAATTTATAAAAAATTGTAAATTTTATAAAAATTATTGTGCAGGAGGAACCCTATGAAAATCACAGATGTAAAGGTAGAAACCATCCGTATCCCCATGAAAAAGCCCTTCCGTATTGCTTTTGCGGTACAGGATCATTCGCTGAATGTGCTGGTGAAGATCTCCACCGACGAAGGTCTGTGGGGCATCGGTGAGGCCGCGCCCTTTGAACCGGTGACCGGCGAGAGCGCAGCCACCGTTCTGGAAGCGCTGAAACTGTTCCGCACCGGATTGATCGGCATGGACCCGCTCGATGTTGAGGGCATCCACAGGATGATGGACCGCCTGCTGTCAGGCAACACCTCGGCAAAGGCCGCGGTGGATATTGCCCTGTACGATATCAAGGGCAAACTGATGGGTCAGCCTCTGTACAAGGTGCTGGGCGGCAGCGTGAACCAGATCGTCACGGACATGACGGTGGGCATTGACACACCGGAAGCCATGGCCGCCGAAGCCCGAGAACGGGTGGAAAAGGACGGCTTCACCATTCTGAAAATCAAGGCCGGCATCAACCCGAGCGAGGATATCCAGGCCTTGACCCTGATCCGTCAGGCGGTGGGCCCCAACATCCGCCTGCGTGTGGACGCCAACCAGGGTTACACGGTCAGCGATGCGGTGCGCACCCTGAAAGCCTTTGAAGAGTTGGGCGTGGAAGCGGTGGAACAGTGCCTGCCCAGCTGGGATCTGGACGGTATGCGCTTTGTGCGTTCCAAGGTGGACTTGCAGGTCATGCTGGATGAGTCGGTCCACACCCCCATCGACGCAGCAAAGGCCTGCAAGATCGATGCTGCAGACATTATCAACATCAAACTGATGAAGTGCGGCGGCCTGTACCCGGCGGAAAAGATCAACGCCATTGCCGAGGCAAACCATGTACAGTGCATGGTGGGCTGCATGCTGGAGACCAAGGTGGCCATTGCTGCCGGCGTGAGTCTGGTTGCCGCCAAGCAGAACATCACCGAGGCGGACTGCGACAGCTTTATGTACGCCGTGGACCCCGAGATGGGTATGCCCGGCGGTTTTGCCGTGAATGGCGGCGTCTACACCCTGTCCGACAAGCCGGGCCTTGGCATCGATATTGATTTTTAAGCGGGACCCCGCAGAGAGGTATAGAGAGGTATATTATGGCGAGTACAGTTTTTTCCTCCGAAGGCGCGCTCCTGTTCATCATGGTCGCCACGGTTGCACTGGGCTTCTGGCTGCAGCGGTTCAAGGTATTCAAAACGCTGGGCCCGGCCCTGACGGTTATCGTTATGGGCATCGTGATGTCCAACCTGCGGATCGTGCCTACCTCCAGCCCTACCTATGATGCTATCAGCGGCTACTGTGTGCCGTTGTCCGTTTCCATCTGCCTGCTGAGCCTGGACCTGAAACAGATGCGCAAATTATCCAAGGAACCGGTCATTGCGCTGGCCTCGGCCATATTCAGCGTCTGCGTGGCAGCTTTGGTGTTCGGCGTACTGTTCGCCAACAAAATCGACGAGGGCTGGAAGGTGGCCGGTATGTTCGTGGGCACCTACACCGGCGGCAGTTCCAACCTGACCGCCATCGCTGTAGGCCTGGATGCCAGCAAGAACACCATCGCCTCGGCCAATGCCGCCGACTATGTGGTGGGCATCCCCACGCTGATCCTGATGTTTGCTACCCCCGCCCTGTACAAGAGTTCCAAATGGCTGAAAAAGCTGTGGCCCTATGATATGAGCGAGTCGGAGCTGCTGGGGGATGGCAACCACGAGGAACTGATGGCCTCCAAGGAATGGTCCATCCAGGAAATCGCCTGGCTGCTGGCCATCGGCTTTGGCACCGTGTGGGCTGCCACCAGCATCTCCTCGATGGTATTCGGAGAAGGGTTCCGCAGTGCAGGCCGCATCCTGCTCATCACCACCTTCTCCATCATCCTGGCACAGGTGCCGGCCGTCCGCAAGCTGCGCGGCAATTTTGACCTGGGCCTTTTCATAGCGGTGCTGTTCCTGGTGACCATCGGCTTTGCGGTGGACCTGAAGCAGTTCTTCGGATCCACCTTCTACATCACCCTGTTCTGCTTCTGTGTCATCGCCTGCTCCATTTTGCTGCACCTGCTCATCACCCGGTTGCTGAAAGTCCGTTTTGAGTATGTGCTGCTGTCCATCGTGGGCTGTATCTCGGATGGCCCCACCGCCGCCCTCATCGCCTCCAGCGCCCAGTGGAAGACCCTTATCAACATCGGCTTGCTCATGGGCGTACTGGCCGGTGCCCTGGGCAACTATGTGGGCATCGGTGTAGCCTATGCCATCCGTGCTTTCATCGGCGCCTAAACGGAAAACGGGAGAAACGGAAATGCGTAATTTTGACTTATATGTTTCAGGTATCCTGTACGGCAGACTGCGGCTGGGCGACGGCACACCCCAGATCCGGAAACTGGACGTGCATACCGGCGCGCTGCTGGACTGGCAGGACCTGACTGAACAGGACCGGGATTTTTACCGTTTCTTTGTGAAGATGGACTTTGCCGCCCTGGGGCAGAACCTGTCCCAGTACGAGTCGGGGCTGCATGGCACCGGGGAAGTTTCCCTGTGCGGCGAGCGCTACACCAGCGAAGACGGCTGCAGCTACCTGCAGCGGGATGTAAAATTCCCCAACAACAAACAGATGAAGGAAGGGCGGCTGATCGCCGTTACCTGCCCTGCCCGTGAGATGGTCACGGTGCTGGTGGAACCCGGTGCCGAGGAGGAGACCATCCTGCGCCTGTGGCGCTCGACCTGGCCGGAGGAACAGTTGTTCCCGGTAGAACATGCGCAGACCTTCCCAGTGCCCATGCGGGACGGGGTACATCTTTCCACCAACGTATACCTGCCTAAAAACTGCAGTACCCCGGTGCCCGCAGTGCTGGTACGCACCCCCTACGGCAAAGAGGACGGCTGTGAGATATACTACCGTTACGTCCAGCGCGGCTACGCGGTGGTAGTACAGGATGTGCGCGGCCGAAACGCTAGTGAAGGCGAATGGCTGCCCAACTACCACGAGGTGGAGGACGGCGACGATACGCTGAACTGGATCGCCGCCCAGCCATGGTGCAGCGGACGCATCGGTATGGTGGGTGGGTCCTACCTGGGTTATGTACAGTGGGCGGCCGCTGCCAGCGGCAACCCCCACCTGAAAGCTCTGATCAGCGTAGTCTGCGCGGGCAGCGCCTTTGTGGATCTGCCCCGCCGGGGTGGGTCTTTCACCTCGGGCATGCTGGCCTGGGCCTTTGCGGTGTCTCAGAAAACCTTCCACCCTGAGCTGATGGAACGCGATGACTGGGAGAAAGTGCTGAACATCCGCCCCCTGACCGACCTGCCGAAAAAGGCTCTGGGGTACGATGTGCCCTTCATCACACGGTGGCTGGAACCCAGTGACTACAACGATTTCTGGCGTATGTCCAACTGGCAGGAACGCTCCGTCAGGGCGCAGATCCCGGCGCTGATTCAGTCCGGCTGGTTTGACGACAACGGCATGGGTACCACCGAAGCCCTGGAACTGGTCCATGACTTCCCGCGGGGCATGCGCAAGGTCATTCTGGGACCCTGGCAGCACAGCGGCAACAGTAAGTACGACATGCACGGGGTATCCTTCGGCAGCCAGGCGCTGCGCTTTGATCTGGACTGGCTGTATTTCCGCTGGTTTGAGCATCACCTCAAGGAAGTGGACAACGGCATCGACCAGACTGCCCCGGTAGAATACTACACCCTGGGCCAGGAGGTATGGAAGACCGCCGAAAACTGGCCAGTGCCCGAGACCCGGGTCACCCACCTGTATCTGGATAGTGACGGCCATGCCAACACCTCTGCCGGGGACGGGCGGCTGACTTTTGCCAAGCCGGAGCGGGAGAACTGCGACGGTTACGCCTATGACCCCGAAAATCCGTCCCAGCACATCATCGATATGTCGGAGAACGAGATCGAAGTGCCGGAGGACTACACCCGGGAGGAACTGCGTCAGGACCTGCTGTGCTACACCTCCCCTGTGCTGAAGGAAGACCTGGTTCTGACCGGTGATATGACGGCGGAATTGTATATTTCTTCTGACGCGCCGGATACCGACTTTGTGGTGCGTGTTACCGACGTGGATGAGAACGGCCGGTCCATCAAGCTGGCGGATGGCCTGCTCAGCGCCCGATACCGTAATGGCTTTGCCCGGTCTGAGTTTTTGCAGGAAGGCGAGATCGTCTGCCTGAAGATCCGCACCACCAAGTTGTCCAATTGCTTCCGGAAAGGCCACCGCATCCGGGTGACTGTCACCTCCAGCGCCAAGAATTTCATCTTCCCCAACAGCAACACCCGGGAAGGTTTTGCTTCCGCCCGGACCGTGGTGGCCCATAACCGGGTATACCACGGTGGGCTGCACGCCTCCCGCCTGACGGTGCGGGTGGAACCCTAAGCTGATTGCCCTCCCTGTCAGCGGAAGTGAACAGATCACATTCTGCTCCGCAACCATCAAGCCCCGGCCAGAATGCACGGTGGCCGTAAAACAGTAAAATTCAAAATGTCATGTGAACTACGTGTTCTCGGGAAGCGGCGTGACTTCGGTCACGCCGTTTTTCCGTTCATGAGCACATCCAGAGGGATGAAGCCAATGCCGTCATACTTGATGTGGATGGTCTGGCGGCGCTTGCCGGTGGACTTGTCCGGGGCCTCCACATAGATGCCCTGAATCAGCTCTCGCAGGGCGTAGGGCGTCAGCTTCTCGATGCCTACATACTTGTCGGCCTTCTGGATGAAAAGCTCGATGTTCTCATGCTGTCGTTCCTGTACTTCAATTTCTTGTTGCAAAGTCTGCGTTTCCGCTTCCAGCTGCTTCTGTTCCGCCTCATAGCTCTGGCTCATCATGTCGAACCGCTCGTCGCTGAGCCGTCCTGCGGCGTTGTCCTCATAGGTCTTGATGAACAGCTGCTTCAGTTCTGCAATCCGCTTCTGATTGCGCTCCAGCTTCTTGCGATGGATCTGAATCTTCTCGCTGCTCTCCAGCCGCATTTGCTGGCCCATGACGGACACGAAGTAGTCCTTATGGTGCAGGATATGATTCGTTACCATCTGGATGTGGTGCAGCACCAGACGCTCCAGAACAGACTCTCGGATGTAGTGTGTGCCGCACTTCTCCTTGTCCTTCCAGTGGAGGGAACAATCGAAGAAAGCATTCTGAGGCTTGTAGTTGTTGGTGGCACCGTAATACATCTTTGCGCCGCAGTCGGCGCAATACACCAAACCGGAGAACATGCTGGTTCTTCCGCTGCGGGTCATGCGGTGGCGCTGCTGGCGGATCTCCTGCACCTTTTCAAACACATCGTCCTCGATGATGCGCTCATGGGTGTCCGGGAACACGGCCTGATTTTCCAGCGGGTTTCCCCTCTGTTTTTTGTCCCAGATGGAATTGGTGAAGGTCTTGAAATTCACCGTGCAGCCGGTGTACTCCCGGCGTTCCAGAATTTTGACCACAGAGCTGTCAGACCATTTACAGGGATTTTCCGGCAGAGGGTGAGTCGTTTTCTGTCCCTGCTGCTTCTTGTAAGCGGTAGGTGTCAGCACCTGATCCGCTCGCAGCTGATTGGCAATCTGGGACGGGCCACGGCCCTCCATGCACATGGTAAAGATCCTCTTGATCACCTGTGCGGCCTCCGGGTCGATGATCCAGTGGTGAGGGTCGTTACCGTGAGCACCACTTTTCACTTAAATTTATTCAGCTCTTCAATAAATTTGAAGAGGGATATTACCTTTTCCTGTTTGGTGAATTCCTGATTCACTTCACCGGTTGTAATCTTACTTCCCAAGATTACACATCCCTTGCCATCATACATCTTTCTTACAGATTCGGTCCAGGCGCTTTTCCTTTCCCTTGACTTTTCCAACTTTCTCTTGACTTTTCCAACTTTCCCTTGACTTTTCCAACTTTCCCTTGACTTTTCCAAATTGTAGTGTTAATATAAAAACAAGCCCGTTATCTGTACTTATTTCGGTTGCTTTGCCGAAACTCTGCAGGAGCGGGGGTATCTGTTATTATCAAAGGAGGATTTTCAAATGAAAAAACATACCCGCGTACTGTCGCTGCTGATGACCCTGGTTCTGGCCCTGGGTCTGTTCCCCATGGCAGCCTTCGCTGCCAGCTATCCCAAAGCCTATGACGTCAGCTTCCAGCTGAAGGATGGCACTGTGATCGCCGAGTACGATGAAGTCAGCTATGTGAAGAGCGTCACTGTTCCCACCTACCGCGATGTTGAGACCTGGTACTGCGAGGCTCTGAACATGGAAGTCGCCACCGGCGAGACGGTCCCGGCAGAGTTTGGCACGGACAAGGACGTTGTTTTTGTTGCCGACAAAGTTCTCCCCGAGTCCTTCACTCTGAACTTCTGTCTGCCCAACGGCTTCAATGCAGGCTCCGCCGTTCTGGCCCCCAATAATTTTATGAGTTTCTTCACTGTTCCCACGGTGGACGGCGCCAGCGTGAACTGGGCTGCTGATAAAGTCACTCTGGCAAGCGGCCAGATGATCACCGGTCAGGACCTGGACCTGGACTATGTCTGGTATGAGAAGAACCCTGTTCTGAACTTCGACCTGACCAGCGAGGCCGTGTATCCCGACGCTTTCACTGTGAAGTTTATCGATGGCAACGGTCAGCTGGTTAGCGAGCAGACCGTGAACGCCTGGAACTACTTCACTGCTGTGAAAGTTCCCGCCGGTACGTGGTCCTGCCCCCGTCAGAACGCCATTGTCAGCGAGAATGACTACATCAGCGGCCAGACCCTGGATCTGGACTACACTTGGTACGGTTATCATCCTGTCGTGGAGTTCTACGCCGCCAACTGAATCCCTGCATCAGCAAACGCCCGGACTTCGGTCCGGGCGTTTTTCCATGCCCCCCGCCAAGCGGGTTTTATCTCGTGCACAGTGCTGACCATGTCGTGCATCTCCGGTCTCGGTGACGTTCCTGCCTGCGTCCCCCCGTCCCCTTTCATTCCGAGCGCCCCGTGTCATCCCGAGCTTGTCGAGGGATCTTGCGACCCCAGGAGGAAAGATTCTTCGTTGCTCCGCTCCTCTGAATGACAGGAACGGAACCAGAGAGCGGCAGCGAAAAGAGGAGACCAGGCAATGCCCCGTCCCCCCGGGAAGGGCGCAAAAAAGCCCCGCACTGTTGGAACGATCTCAATAATATCGCCTATATCACAGTTCAGGGCTGTACAGATTTTCACAAGTGAATCTGTTGATACATTTTCGTTGCGCCCCATTTTCGCAATCAGTGCAGAACTTACTCCAGCAGCTTGCTGCAAATCCTTCTTTTTTATATCCAAATCGATCAGAAGCTTCCAAAGCTTTTTATATGAGATAATATCCAAATGTACCCATAAAAAACTCCTTCACATCTATTTCCGTAGACGAACTTAATAGCCAATATCTTTCAGAATTTTATCGATTTCCTCAAATTCGTCTTGGGCGCTTGGTTCCCATGCTGAATCGTTGCACCAACGGCAGTATATTGCTTTTCTGTCTCGCATTCTATGACAATATGGGCATTCCACTACGTCGTCTTCGCCGGTATCCACTGATGTTCGATGTGCACACTTAGAGCAATATGTGGTATCGACCTTATCCTACAGAGTATTTTCGTCAGTGTTGCCGCAATTTGCGCATCTCATACCATCATCTCCATCTGGAATGTATTTGTAATCTGTATTATCATCGTATCCGGAAGATTGAGAAGCTACATACACTGCACCTACAGTGACAGCTGCGACGCCCACAACCTTACCGGCAGTTCTCAACCATTCCTTCGCTTTTGCCTTTCGTGCCTGCTTACAGTCGATACATAGTGTAACATCTGGATTGTCGGAAAAGCGGTTTGTCACATACAAGAAAACCAGGCATCATCAAGATTTTTATCTCAATAATGCCTGGTTTATGTTTTCCAACCCTGCCAGACAGATGCCATATATCAGTAATTTTCGTGGGTTACTGTTTTATGACCACCCATCTAAAAGGCCGGGGCTTTTTTGGTTCCAGGGCAATACCGCATAATTCTAAGTGCCGCAGCCGCCGGAGCGGTGCTTGAGCCGTTAGGCGGGAATTGTGCGGCGTTGCCTTCGTTATTTGTGCGGGCTTTCCCTGCGTGAAAACCCTGTGAGACGGGTGTCCGCATTCCTCGATGGGACACCCCGGAAATGCGTTTGTGGGTAATCAAACGCCATGCTATGTAAAACATCTTCCCGCCCAAAGCGTGGGCAATCAAGGCGGATAAGTAGAACCATGATTTATTGAAAATTCGGAAAAGAATCTGTATAATGCTTATCAGATAGAGCCTATAGCCATGAAAGGCAAGCGGCATAGCAGTCGGCACATAAACGCATTCATTTGCTCTCAAAAGGAGAATTTTCGTGAACTACATCGCAGTAGTCGAAGACAGCGCGCAGGATCGGGCAGTGCTGGACTCGTATCTGGAAAAATACCAGCAGGAGAAAAACTGCCATTTTCAAATCACGCATTTTTCGGATGGCGACGAGATCGCGCTGGGCTATAAGGGCGGCTATGACCTGATTTTGATGGACATCGAGATGACCTTCATGGATGGTATGTCAGCAGCCGAGGAGATCCGCCGCGCCGACCCGGAGGTGCTTATCATCTTCATCACCAACTCGCCGCAGTATGCCATCAAGGGGTACGCGGTGCAGGCGCTGGACTATATCTTAAAGCCGCTGAGCTATTACGCTTTCTGCCAGCGGATGAACCATGTGCGGGAGTTGCTGGGACGCCGCCAGAAGCACTTCCTCACGGTGCCCTGCGCGGGTGGCGTGCAGAAGCTCGACGCCTCCGACATTTATTATGTAGAAATTTGCGACCACGACCTGCTGTTCCACACCAAGCAGGGCGAGGTGCATTCCACCGGCTCCATGCGCGATGTGGAGCAGAAGCTGCCGCCGGAGAATTTCTTCCGCAGCAGCAAGGCGTACCTTGTCAATCTGGAGCACGTGGACGGCATCCAGGACGAGGACGCCATCGTCAACGGTGAGCGGGTGCAGATCAGCCGCGCCAAGCGCAAGGCATTTTTGGCGGCGCTCAACCACTACATGGGGGAAACCATCTGATGGGAACGGAAGTTCTGGGCAACATCCCCCGCCTGTATACCGCGCTGGCGGACTGGCTGGCCTGCCTTTTATATCTGTTCTTCCTGCCCAAACGCACGGTGGGCTGGCGGCGGTATGCGATCCACGCGGTGTTTTTGCTGCTGCTCGGCGTCTTTATGCAGGCAACGGGGCAGGTGCCGCAATTCTGGTTTCTGCCCTGCATTGCGGTATCCATCTTGATCATGTATCTGTACATCCGAATGCAGGCCGATGTGCCCGCCCGGTGCGCGGGGTATTATTGTGTCCGCGCGTTTATTTTAGGAGAACTGGCGGCCTCACTGGAATGGCAGCTTTACTACTATATGGCAGGGCGGCAGGGCACGCCGGGCGCGGGTGTGCGTGTGTGCATTTTGGCAGTCGTCTATGCCGCAGTGTATGGCGCGGTGTTCGCGCTGGAACGCAATTATAACGATATTGCCTCGCCCCTGCACATCCACAAAAAGGAATTTCTCAGCACGCTGTTCATCGGTGTGGCGGTCTATGCCGCCAGCAACCTGAGCTATGTCAGCCCGGACACACCGTTTTCCGGCAAGATGACGGCGGAAATTTACAACATCCGCACGCTGGTAGACCTGGGCGGCATGGCCATTCTGTTTGCGCACCACATGCAGCTGGTGGAGTACCGCCGCAAAAAGGAGCGCGACGCTTTGCAGAACGTCTTGCAGGCGCAGTACGCACAGTACCGCTCGGCGCAGGACAGCATTGACCTTATCAATAAAAAATATCACGACCTCAAGCATCAGATCGCCGTGCTGCGCAGCGAGACCTCAGAGGAAAAAGCCCACTATCTCGACGCGATGGAGCAGGAGATCCGCAGCTATGAGGCGCAGAACAAGACCGGCAACGAGGTGCTGGACACGATCCTGACCAGCAAAAGCCTCTACTGCCAGCAGCACGGCATCACGCTGACCTGCGTGGCAGACGGTGCGGCGCTGGATTTTATGGATACGATGGACCTGTGTTCGCTGTTCGGCAATGCGCTGGACAATGCCATCGAGAGTGTAGAAAAGCTGCCCGACAGCGAGCAGCGACTCATCCATCTGGTGGTGGCACGGCAAAAGAGCTTTTTGTGGATCCGGGTCGAAAACACCTACGATGGTGCCTTCCAAGCGGACGGCAACCTGCCAAAAACGACCAAGACCGACGCCCGCTACCACGGCTACGGTCTAAAGAGCATCTACGACACCGCCGAAAAATACGGCGGCACGGCAGAGATCACCACCCAGGAGAACCAGTTCACATTAAAGGTGCTGTTTCCCATCAAGCAGAAATAACCCGGACAGCCCATTTTGATGGGCTGTTTTTTGCTTTAAGCAACCTGCACATAAAGCGCATGATACGATTGTCTATTTTGCCAATGTCGCAGGCGGCTTGCGTGGGAAAAACGACCGTTCACGTGGTGAATCCCCTTTTTGCTGTACATTGTGATATAGTGCAGACAACAGAAAAGGAAAGTCGTCTGCGTTTTTTGCTATGGATAACCTTGAAAGCGAGGATCTTGTATGAAAGCAACATCCCTTCTCACCGGCTGGACCTGCCGCCATCTGGGCGATACGGTACCCGGCAAACCGGTGACCCTGCCCCATGATGCCATGCTGTCCGAGCCCCGCACCGCCCTGAGCGCGGGCGGCACCAACACCGGCTGGTACGAGGGGCACGACTACGAATACCGGCGCACCCTGACCGTGCCGGAAAACGAGCTGGCGGACACCCACATTCTGGAGTTTGAGGGCGTCTACCATAATGCCGAGGTCTGGCTCAACGGTCAAAAGGCAGCGTTCCGCCCCTACGGCTACACCAACTTTTATCTTGATTGTGCGCCGTATCTGCACGCAGGGGAGAACGAACTGCGTGTCATTGCCCGCAACGCCGACCAGCCCAACAGCCGGTGGTATTCCGGCGCGGGCATCTACCGCCCGGTGCAGCTTTGGACGGCAAGGGGCGCGCATATCGCGCTGAACGGCGTTAAAATCCGCACCCTGTCGCTTGACTCTGCCGTCGTGGAGGTGCGCGTAAAGACCACCGCCCCCGGCACGGTGCGCCTGACGATGGACGACCTGCCCGCCGTGCAGCAGGAGAGCGACGGCGAGGCCGTATTTACCCTGACCCTTGATAACGCCCGCCTTTGGACACCTGAAACGCCAAACCTGTACATCTGCCGCGTCAGCTTTGCCGATGATGAGGTGACCGAGACGTTCGGTGTTCGCAAGGTCGAGTGGGGCACGGACGGCTTCCTGCTCAACGGCAAGCGGTACATCATCCGGGGCGCGTGCATCCACCACGATAATGGTCTGTTGGGCGCAGTTTGTGACCCCGACGCCGTGGCACGCAAGGTACGCCTGCTGAAAGAGAACGGCTACAACGCCATTCGCTCAGCGCACAACCCCTGCTCCAAGGCGCTGCTGACCGAGTGTGACCGGCAGGGTATGCTTGTCATGGACGAGTACATCGACCATTGGTACATCCACAAAACCGAGCATGACTACGTGGATTATTTCAACGACTGGTGGCGCCAGGATCTGACCGACATGGTGGAAAAAGACTACAACCACCCCTGCGTGGTGCTCTACTCCACCGGCAACGAGGTCAGCGAGACTGCCCAAAAGCGCGGCATCGCCCTGACCAAAGAGATGACAGACTTCCTGCACGGGCTGGACGATTCCCGCCCGGTGACCTGCGGCGTGAACATCTTCTTCAACTTTTTAAGCTCCATCGGCTTCGGCGTGTACAGCGACGAAAAGGCAAAAAAAGAAGCCGAGCGTGCCGAAAAAGCCAAACAGCGCGGCGAGAAGGCCGCCAAGAAAAAGGCGGTCGGCAGTCAGTTCTTCAACAATCTGGCGGGGCTGCTGGGCGATGAGTTCATGAAGCGCGGCGCGACCCTGCACGGCTGCGACGTCAAGACCCGTGACGCCTTTGCCAACATGGACATTGCGGGCTACAACTACGGCATCTACCGCTATAAGCACGACCTGAAAAAGTACCCGCAGCGGTTGATTTTGGGCAGCGAGACCTTCTGCAACGATGCTTATAAATTCCGCGAGCTGGCCAAACAGGAGCCCCGCTTGGTGGGCGACTTTGTCTGGGCGGGCATGGACTACCTTGGCGAAGTCATGGTCGGCTCGTGGGAGTACGCCGACTACGCCGAAACGTTCGACGGCGGTCCGGGCTGGGTGTCGGCGGGTTCGGGGCGCATCGACCTGACCGGCAAGCCGCTGGGCGAAGCCCTCTATACCCGCGTGGCGCTGGAGGCCGACAATGGCCCCTATATCGCCGTCTGCCCGGTCAACCATACCGGAGACCGCCACAGCCCCAGCGCGTGGAAGATGACGAATGCCATGCCCAGCTGGAGCTGGACCGGCTGCGAGGGGCGCAAGGCCAACGTGGAGGTCTACGCCCGCGCCGCCCGTGTGGAGTTGGTGTTGAATGGTCACACGGTGGGCAGTAAAACGCTGAAAAATGACTGCCTTGCGAGGTTCAGCATTCCCTACGAGAGTGGCACGCTGGAAGCCGTCAGTTATGACGCTGCCGATCACGAAATTGGTCGCTACAAGCTGCAAAGTGCCGGCGGCGCGACCAGCCTGACGCTGGATGCCGAAGAACCTGCTGCACAAACGGGGCATCTGTGCTACGTCCGTCTGCGCTACACCGATGAAAACGGCATCACCAAGCCGCTGATGCGCGGCAATATTCAGGTACAGGTGCGCGGCGGCACGTTGGTGGGGCTGGGCAGTGCCTGCCCTTTCAACAAGCACAGCTATCTGGACAGCGAAACCGATACCTACTACG
>OBXA01001419.1_pt1 | contig 14076 bp, 10 predicted proteins | sample 1538121 | NCBI WGS metagenome assembly OBXA01 (sample SAMEA2580133, study PRJEB22360) | human gut metagenome | biome: human gut; feature: human-associated habitat; material: faeces | place: Denmark | collected 2008/2010 | reverse complement strand
CGGTAACGTAAGGAACGTGGTGCTCGTAGGCCAAGGCGGGGTGGGCAAGACCTCACTCGCCGAGGCCATGCTCCACCTTTCCGGCAAGACCGCCCGCCTGGGCGGCCACGACGGTACCAAGCCCACGCTCGACTATGACCCTGAAGAGGTCAAGCGTTCATTCTCCATCTCGACGACCATCGCGCCGATCGACTGGAAGGGCGCGCGCATCAATGTGCTCGATGCCCCGTGCTACCCCGATTTTATCGGCGACGCCTTTGCCGCGATGAGTGTTTGCGAGACGGCTCTGTTTGTGGTCGACGCCGAGGCCGGCCCGCAGCCTACGACGGTTAAGCTCTGGTATGCCGCCGAGGACCTGCGCCTGGCGCGTGCGGTGTTCGTAAACCGCCTGTCGCGCTCCGAGGCCAGCTTTGCGACCACGATGGGCCTGCTGCAGGAGCGCTTTGGCACGCGCCTGGGCGCCGTGACCCTTCCCTGGGGCGAGGGCGAGGACTTTGACGGCATCATCGACCTGGTGCGCATGAAGGCGCGCCATTGCAACGGCACCGAAGCCGTTGAGTCGGAGATTCCCGAGGAGTATCGTGCCCAGGCCGAGGAAGCCCATGACCATCTGTGCGAGCTGGTGGCCGAGGCTGACGATGAGCTGATGATGAAGTACCTGGAAGGCGAGGAGACGCTGACGCAGGAGGAGCTTGAAGGCCTGCTGTCGAAGGCGATCGCCGAGCGCATCTTTGTGCCGGTCTTTGCGGGCGATTGCATTAAGGAGCAGGGCGTCAACTCGCTGATGGACGACATCGCCACATACTTCCCGGCGCCGACGGACTACGGCGAGATGCCGCTCATCGACGGCGATTCGCTCAAGATTTCAAGCGACGATGATCGTCCGGTGGCGTTTGTGTTTAAGACCCTGGCCGATCCGCAGCAGGGTCGTATCAGCTTTATTAAGGTGCTGACGGGTACGCTTGAGCCGGGCCTTGAGCTGGTTAACGCGCGCACGCGCAAGGGCGACCGTCTGGCTCACCTGTATGTGATGTGCGGCCGCGACATGACCGAGGTCGGTCACGCCTATGCCGGCGACATTATCGTGGCACCCAAGCTGGCGGCCGAGACGGGCGATACGCTCTCGATTACCGGCAAGGTCGAGGCTGCGGCGTTTAAGTTCCCCAACTCGCAGTACCGCATTGCCATCGAGGCCGAGAATCGCGGGGACGAAGAGAAGCTCTACACGTTTATCGAGAAGGCCTGCAAGGCCGATCCGACCATGAGCATCGATCGTGACGAGGAGACCGGCCAGACCATTATCTCCGCCGTGGGTGAGGCGCAGGTTTCGGTGCTGCTCAACCGTTTGGAGGACCGTACCAAGGTCGTGGCCAAGAGCGTGCCGATCCGCATTCCGTATCGCGAGACCATCCGCCGCACGGCGAGCGCCCAGGGCCGCCACAAGAAGCAGACCGGTGGTGCCGGTCAGTACGGCGACTGCTGGCTGCGCGTGGAGCCGCTTATTGGGCCCGACGGCACGAGCGACGGCTACGAGTTTGTGGATGAGGTCGTAGGCGGCCGCATTCCGCGCTCGCTGATTCCCGCCGTGGACAAGGGCGTCCAGGAGACCATGAAGGACGGCATCATTGCCGGCTACCCGCTCACGGGCATTCGCGTGGCTGTGTACGACGGCTCGTATCACAGCGTCGACTCCAACGAGATGGCGTTTCGCGCGGCGGCTCGCATCGGCCTGCGCAAGGCATGTGCCGATGCCGACCCAGTGGTGCTGGAGCCCATCGAGGAAATTACGGTGACTATTCCCGAAAGCTACGCCGGCGCTGTGATGGGCGACATCTCGGCATCGCGCGGTCGCGTGACGGGCATGGAGACCGATGAGCGCGGCGACACCGTGGTCATCGCTCAAGCCCCGCTGGCTGAGCTGACGGATTATTCGACGCGCCTGCGCTCTATCACGCGCGGCACGGGTGACTTTACCATGAAGCCCGCCGGCTACGAGCAGGTTCCCTATGACGTTCAGGCCAAGCTCGTGGAGCGCTATGAGGAGGGCCGCGCCAAGTAACGCGTGGTTTTGCCTGCAACATGCATGCCGATGCAAGGGCCGCCCTGGGTAACCGGGGCGGCCCTTTTTGATCCCTTGGGGACGGAGGAAAACGGATCATTTTTTGGGTTACGGGCAGCTTGGCCGGCCCTAGTCTCCCGAGGTCTGGTTGCGGCCGGTGGCGTAGTCGATCTGCACATGCGGCTGCAGGTTGTAGCAGTACACGTGGAAGCAGAGGGTCTTGCCGTGGTCCTCGACCGATTGCGCCTCAAGGCGCATGCCACGGCAGACAAGTTCCTCTTCGTTATACATGGGCGTGACGCGGTAGAGCACATGGTTGCCCGTATCGCGAATATAGTTGAGAATCTGCTCTTCAAACGGCAGCATACCCGTCTCGTTGAGATAACGCGTGCCGGTGAGGAGATTCTTGCGATTGGCGTTCTCGCCGCAGAGTGACCAGGCGATAAGGTGGCAGCGGTTGTAGAGGCTCTGGCCCGGAATAAAGTCGTAGCGCTGCTGGTGCCAACCGGCAGGATGGATACGCGAGATATCGCCGCGCTTGCCTTGACCGAGTGACTCGGGGCCCACGCAGGCGAGCGCCTTGCGAGTGCGGCCCAGGCTGTCGAGCTTGGAGAATTTCTTAAAGCAGCCCTCTTCGGTGGCGCGATCGTATTCATCGAGTGTGAATGATGGCGTGCCGAGCGGGTGCGTGCTGTCGGCGCGAAGGGCAACGTAGGGGTTGCCGGCGTAGTCTGGAATACTGCTGAGATAAACACCGCGGGCGCGGGCGAGATCGGGGTTTTCGACTTCGTCGATGGGGGTGGCGGCGCTGTTCGTGGAACCGTCGTCACCGATGTTGGTCGCGGTGGATTCGGAGCCATCGCCAGAGTCTTGGCTATTTTGAGAGTCCTCGGAGCTCGCTGTTCCCGATTCAAGCCGGGCAACCAAGTCTGCCTCGTCGTCGGTGCGGCTGGGACTTTCGTTTTGTTTTTCGGCCAGAGCTGCCGCCTGCTCATCGCTTTGTGGCGACAACAGCTTGGGCGCTCCGTCGAGCGACCCCGTGAACAGCGCAAACCCCAGCACCACGGCGGTGCCGATGGAAAGTACTTGCTTGTAGGCGGACTTGCGCGACATGGAGGCTCCTGGATGGACGGTTGGGAATCTACCAGTCTAGCAGGAGACGCCGCAGGACGTTTGCTCGGCAGAATACGTAAGATGCGGGACAAACGCTGCTGATGAGGTTGTACCGTATAGGCTGGGAAAGCGATACGCTATTCTTCGTTGAGAACAATGACAGAGAGAAGGCCCCATGCCCGACATTATCCGTATAAGCGACGCGCGGCTTGAGGAGCTTATCGCCGAGGATGTCCCCTATATCGATCTTACGACGCATATCCTGGGAATCGGTGAGGCGCTCGGTGCGATGGAGTATTACACGCGCGAGAACTGCGTGCTTTGTTGCACGGAGGAGGTTGTGCGTATGGCAACTATGCTGAACCTGACGGTCGAGTGGTTTGAGCCCTCGGGAACAAAGGTTGAAGCCGGGCGATCTTTTATGCGTGTATGCGGTTCGGCCGCCAATTTGCATCTGCTATGGAAAGTCGGCCTAAATATGTTCGACCACTACTCGGCTGTGGCAACCAAGACGCGCAAAATGGTCGACGCCGCGCATGCTGCCAACCCCATGTGCGAGGTGCTGACGACGCGAAAGAGCATGCCGGGCAATAGGGACCTACTGACCAAGGCGGTCGTTGCGGGCGGAGCGTTTCCACATCGCATGGGCCTTTCCGAGACCGTATTGGTGTTCGACAACCATACCAGGTTTATGACAGCGCCTTCTGGAGCAACGGGACTCGATGCGCTTATTGAGCTTCTGCCTCGGATTCGCCGGCGCTGCATCGAGAAAAAGCTGTTTGTCGAGGCGGGTGCCGATGACGCTCGCAGGCTGGTGAGGGCGGGTGTCGACGGTATTCAGTTCGACAAAGTGCCGGTCGCTGAGCTTGGGCCGCTTGTCGAGGAGCTACATGGAATCGATCCTCATGTGGCCTTGGTTGCAGCGGGCGGGATTCGTCCCGACAACGCGGCCGAGTACGCGTCGACCGGCGTTGATGGCCTCGTGACCACGTCCTGCTTCACAGCGAATCCCGTCGACATGAGCGTCAAGATGTTCGCCTAGCGCGTCGCTGCGCGTTTGCCCGGACAAACGCGCCCAATAATAAAATGCTTCTTTCTTCGCGGGTCCATGCTTGCCAAACACAGTTGCGATGGAATAGTTCTTGTTTGGGTCCGATAGGCCGTAAGACAGGAACTATTCCACCGCAACTTATCGGGATGCGCTACTGGTTCATGTTGCCGTGAATGTAGGGGGTGACCTCGGGGGAGATATGGTCGCAGCCCAGCTCGCGCAGCGCGGACTCGATGGCGGCGGGCAGCGGGGTTTTGCCCTCGGCGTCAACGGCGTTGCCACCGAGGGCAGCAATCTTGGCGACATCTGCGGGTGCGGCCTCGATATGCATGCAGCCGCCGATCAAGCGCGCGCGTACCTGTGCCAGATCAAGATCGTGCAGGTAATCCTCGCAGGCGCGGATTAAATCGACCTTCTCGCGCGTAAGCTCCTCGCCCGTGGGAACGCGCGTGGCAAGACATGCTCCCGCCGGCAGGTTCCAAACGGGATAGCCCCATGCGCGCAGCAGCTCGCGCTCTTCGTCCTTGGTAAAGCCGACCTCCATGAGAGGGGAGCGTACGCCGAGCTCTTTTGCCGCGCGCATACCAGGGCGGTAGTCGCCGCGATCACTTGCATTGCTGCCATCGATGACGGTGGGAAAGCCGAGCGACTTGGCGTGGTTGACGATGGCGGTAAAGCCGGCGTGCTTGCAGTGGTAGCAGCGATTGGCATCGTTACAGGCTACCTGGGGGAGCTGCAGCTGATCGACCGAAAGATTGAGCACGGGGAGCTTAAAATGCGCCCCTTCATCAGCTTGCCCATCAACGGACTGCTCAAACGAAGTCTGTTCGGGCGTGCCGATGAGCGGCGTGGTGAGATGGACGAGGAGGGTATTGGTAGGCATGATGCGGGCGCAGACCGCGGCCAAAAAGCTGCTGTCGACACCACCGGAAAAGCCGATGGCGACGCGTCCGTATGCCAAAAGCAGCTGCTCGAGTGCTGCGAGTTTGTCCTGAAGCTCCTCTGCGGGTGCGGCGGTGTCTGAAAGCATGAAAGTTCCTTACAGTTATTAAAGCTCGGATGAAACTATAATCCCACCGAGCTGCTTGTCATAAGACTTCCAGCTATGTAACGAAAGTGCAATATGCTATATACGTTATATACAAGCTTGTAAAGTGCGGTAGAGTGGCAGTAATGCAATCCGGCGAGGGGGACCGATATGATCAAGGCTGTTATTTTTGACATGGATGGAACGCTGGTCGATACCGAGCGTTTGGGGATTAAGGCCTGGAAGGCAGGCGCCGCTGAGCTGGGGCTCGCGATTGATGATGCGCTGATCCATCAGTTTATCGGTCGCACGCTACCCGATGTCATGGACATCCTCGATAAGCATTACGGCAGCCACGAGACCGCCGAGGCGATCTATGTCCGCCACAAGGAGATTCGCGACGAGATGGTCAAGACCGATCTGGAGCTTAAGGCCGGCGCTGCCGAGTGCATAGACGAGCTGTTGGCTGCGGGCTATCACGTAGGCCTTGCAACGTCATCGCGCCATGTTACGGCCGAGCGCAACCTTAAAGCATTCGGTCTTTTTGACAAGTTTGAAACGGTGACCTGCGGCGAGGACGTCGCGCACGGCAAGCCTGACCCCGAGATGTATCTGCTTGCCTGCGAGCGCGCGGGTTTTGCCCCCGAGGAATGTGCCGTGGTCGAGGATTCGCGCAACGGCTGCGTCTCGGGCATTACGGCTGGCTGCCACGTCTTCGCCGGCCTTGCCGTTCGGGGTTTTCCGGCTGCCTGCCACGTCTTTGCCGTCCCCGATATCGTGCCGCTGCCGCAGGACGTGGTGGATGGCTGCGAGGCCGTGCTCGATACGTTGTTCGATCTGGCGGCGTCGGTCAAGGCCGTGCGCTAGACAATTGCGGCGTTGAAACGAGCAATTGCTTATGTTTGCGCTTAAACAAAAGGGGTCCGGCAATGGTCGGGCCTCTTTTGCTTGAGCGGCGACTTAGCATACTTGCGGGCGTGCTATAGATACGCACCGAGGTTGATGGCCGTGGCGTCGGTCTGGCTGCTTGCCTGGGTGCTGGCGCGTTCCAGCAGGAACGGCCGCACGAGTTCTTGGCGGTTGATGTCCTCGATGGCCGTGACCGCGGTGACGGTGCGCGCGGCAGAGCCGATGTGGACGTGCTTGGTCTTTGCCGGGGCCTTGTTCTCGATTTGCTCCATGAGCAATTGAACGCCCTTGCGGCCAATCTCGTAGCCCGGGGGCGCTACCGTAGTGAGCGGGACCGATCCACTCCAAGCGAGCGGGTTGCCATCGCAGCCTGCTACGCGTACTTGCCCGGGGACAGAGATGCCCTTGTCGACCAGCGCCGAGATAACGCCCGAGGCCAACACGTCGGTCAGGCCGACGACAAAATCGGGGCGTTCGTTCGCGGGGCGCTCGGCGATTTGGGCACCGATGCCGTAGCCGTCGGCAGCGGTATTCCATTCGCCAGCGTCGATGACTTCGATCTTGATATCGGGGTGCAGGGCGAGGGCCTTGTGAATGCCAAGCACGCGTAGGGTGAGCTGCATAAATGCTGCTCGGCCGACGACGACAATATGGTGTGCGCCGCGGGCGATGGCGAGCTCGGCAATGATGCGACCTTGGGCCTCGTTGTCGGCCGCTACGTAGTAGCCGGGCTCGGAACAGTGGATGTCCAGATGGACGATCGGCACGGGCATTTTAGTCATGGCCGGATGCCAGTCGGGGGACGCCATGGGCTGAACCATGACGCCGGACATCTGCGTGCCCATAAAGTAGCGCAGGTAATGGTCCTCGAGAATATCGTCGTTATCGGCGTTGGCGATGAGCAAGTCGTAGCCGTGCTTGCGGGCCTCGTTGTGGGCGCCGCTGGCGATTTGGAGCGAAAAGCCGTGATCGAGACGGGGGAGCACCAGGCCAAAGGACTTGGTGGCGCCGCCCGCGAGCTGACGGGCGCTTTGGTTGGGCAGGTAGCCAAGGCGATTGATGGTCTCGTTGATGAGCTTGAGGGTCTCGGGGCGCAGCTTTTCGGGGTGGTTGAGCGCGTTGGAAACCGTGCCCAACGAAACCCCGGCCTCGCGCGCGACGTCGCTGATTTTTACCTTTGCCATAGCGGCCCCTTTGATGCGTTTCAAGTACAAGCCAGATTGTAGCATCCCAAACCTACCAAAAAGGGACAGGTTTATTTTGGCAGGTTTTATCTGGGGAAACGCCGTTGCTAGCGCGACCACCACGAAGGTGCCTGTCCCCATTGTGGTGGTTTGGACCGGCTGGACGTGTGTGCATCGGGTGGTATCTAAGTTGAGATACCACTTCTGGTATATCAGCTTGCGTTTGCGTGAGTACAATACTCGAACGTTATACGTCTCAGCGCCCCCTGTGCGTGGACGTCTTGCAGTCACGCGAACGAAGGGATTTATCCTATGTGCGGAATCGTCGGCTACACCGGCTCTGATATTGCAAAGAACATCCTGGTCACGGGCCTCAAGCGCATGGAGTATCGCGGCTATGACTCCTCGGGCGTCGCGCTCGAGGTGGGCGAGGGCGCCGCGGCACACCTCGACGTCATCCGCCGCGTGGGCAAGGTCGCGGGCCTGGAGAGCGAGCTTTCCAACATCGACAGCGACGCTACCTGCGGTATCGGCCATACCCGTTGGGCCACCCACGGCAAGCCCTCCGTCGTTAACGCTCACCCCCACACCAGCTGCGACGGTCGTATCGCCATCGTCCACAACGGCATCATCGAGAACTTCGCCGAGCTGCGCGAAGAGCTGGAGGGCCGCGGCCATCACTTTAAGAGCGAGACCGATACCGAGGTCTTCGCGCATCTGATCGAAGAGGCTTATGCCGAGGCGCACGACCTGATGGCCTCCGTGCGCGAGGCGTGCACCCACGTGGTCGGTGCCTATGGTCTGGCCGCCGTGTGCGCTGACGAGCCCGGCGTGATCGCCGTGGCCCGCAAGGATTCCCCGATCGTAGTCGGCGTGGGCGAAACCGGCTCCTATGTTGCTTCCGATGTCATCGCGCTCATCGACGCCACCCGCGATGTCGTGGTGCTCGAGGACGGTCAGTTTGCCAAGCTCACGCCCGCAGGCGTCGAGTACACCGACGAGGCCGGCAACGTTATCGAGCCCAAGGTCACCCACATCGACTGGGACCTGGACATGGCAGAAAAGGGCGGTTATCCCGACTTTATGCTCAAGGAGATTCACGAGCCGCGCGTCGTGCGCGACACGCTGGTTGGTCGCATGACGCCGGCCGGCGAGCTCGATATCGACGAGCTGGGCCTTTCGCTCGAGGAACTCAACGACATCGACCGCGTCTACGTGATCGCTTGCGGCACCAGCTATCACGCTGGCCTCATTGCCAAGAATCTCATTGAGGGCTGGGCTCGCATCCCCACCGAGGTGGAGGCGGCCAGCGAGTTCCGCTATCGCAACCCCATCATCACGCCGACGACGCTCGTCGTGGCCGTGTCCCAGTCGGGCGAGACGGCCGACACTCTCGCCGCCATCCGCGACGCGCGCATCAAGGGCGCCAAGGTCTTCGGCATCACCAACGTGGTGGGCAGCCCCGTGGCGCGTGAGAGCGACGGCGTCATCTACACCAAGGCCAACAAGGAGATCGCGGTCGCCTCGACCAAGAGCTTCATCGGCCAGGTTGTGAGCCTGACGCTGCTGGCCCTGCTGCTGGCGCAGGTCAAGTACCGCCTGACCACCAAACAGGCACGCATGCTGTTCCGCGAGCTTTCCGATACTGCCGAGCAGATCCAGTGGATTTTGGACACGCAGACCGATGCCGTGCATGAGGCTGCCCTGCTGTGCAAGGATGCGCAGTCGGCGCTGTTCGTGGGCCGCGGCATGGGTGCCGCTATTTCCTACGAGGGTGCGCTCAAGCTCAAGGAGGTCAGCTACCTGCACGCCGAGGCCTACGCCGCCGGCGAGATGAAGCACGGCCCCATCGCGCTGATCGACCCGGGCTTCCCTGTCATCGCCGTGGCCACCAAGAGTGCCACCTACGACAAGACCGTGTCGAACCTCATGGAGTGCAAGGCGCGCGGCGCCAAGGTCATCGTCGTTGCCACCGAGGGCGACGAGGAGATCAACAAGATTGCCGACTGCATTATCCGCGTGCCGGCAGTCCGCGACGTGTTCAGCCCCATCACGGCGAGCGTTCCTCTGCAGCTGCTCGCCCGCGAGGTCGCCATCCTGCGCGGCTGCGACGTCGACCAGCCCCGAAACCTCGCCAAGAGCGTCACGGTAGAGTAGCGGATGTTCCGGCGTTTTGCCAAACGCCGGAACTGCTTGACGCTGCGCGTGCCGCATTCACGCCAATCTGACGTTCAATTTCGAGGGCGCGACCAGAAGGTCAGCGCCCTCTCATTTCACGTCACCTTGGCGCAAATGCGGCCCGCTCGCTGCTGGCGACTGACATCGAGTGCCCCGTTGTTGGCGCGCTGTAACGACTAAGGCCCGGCTCCGCATCAAGACGGAGCCGGGCCTTGTTGCATTTGCCCAGATAAAATCTGCAAAATGAACCTGTCCCTTTTTGGCAGGTTAGCGGAGCTTGCTGGTCTCGAAGTACTCGGGGAACTGGTCCAGAACCTCGGTTTGGTTGCGGAACATCATGTGCAGGTGCTTGCTGACCAAAAAGCTCGCTTCGATGGGGTCGCGACCGGCGATAGCGCGGCGAATCTGCTTGTGCTCGTTCACGATGTCCTGATTGTCGAGAACCTGCGTGGCAGCGCGCAGCCAGCGAAAGCGCTCAAGGTCGGCATTGGTCTCTTCGAGCCACGACCACACGGTGCTGCGACATGCGATGCTAAAAATCATGTGATGCATGAGGTTGTCGCTCAAAAAGAAGCCGATGCGATCCTCTTCGGCCATGGCCTTTTCCTGCAGCGCGATGGCGCGGTCGAGCTGCTCGATGCCGGCCGACGTGGCGCGCGCACAGCACTCCACGATCACCTGCTTTTCCAGATGTTCGCGGATGTAGCAGGCACTCTCGGCAAGGGTGAGGTTGATGGGTGAGACGTAGGTGCCGCTCTGGGGCACGGTGCGCACCAGGCCTTCCTGCGCCAAGCGAACCAAAGCCTCGCGCACGGGCGTGCGTCCCATATCCAGGTCGTCGCAAAGTTGCTTGACGCCCAGCTTTTCGCCCGGCTTGTAGTCCAGGTAGACGATTTTGCGTCGAATGGTGTGGTAGGACTGGTCCTGTAGGCTCGTTTCCTGCTCGCCGACGTGCATCGATTCTTCCATAGCGCCTCGCAACTGTTCTATCAAACTCATATGTCAGTTGTTAATTATGCCGCGAATCAGCTCTCCGCGGTGGGTAATTCGGCTGTTGCCTGAGAACTATTGCGGCATCTTAGTCTGTGTTTGCGCAAGGCTGCGCTCAATGTTGCCGTATCATAAGCCGTCGCAAACGTGAAATAGAAAGAAGGAATCCCATATGCAACTGGCAAATTTCGTACGCGAGCGCTGGAAAGGCGTCTTGTTCTGCCTGATCATCGCCATTCCCGCGACGTTGCTCGGCAAACAAATTGAAGTGGTCGGCGGTCCGGTGTTTGCCATTCTCTTTGGCATGGTCCTGGCGCTCGTCTTTCCCAAGAATCGTCGCGAACAGCTCGCCGTCGGCGTTACCTATACGTCCAAAAAAGTCTTGCAGTACGCGGTTATCCTGCTTGGCTTTGGCATGAACCTCTCCCAGATTCTGTCCAAGGGCGCCCAGTCGCTGCCGATTATCGTGGCGACAATCTCGACCTCGCTTGTCATCGCCTTTGTGCTCTGCCGCGTTATGAACGTGCCAGGTAAGATCGCGACGCTTGTGGGTGTGGGTTCGTCGATTTGCGGCGGTTCTGCCATCGCCGCGACCGCACCCGTCATCGATGCCGACGATCGCGAGATTGCCCAGGCTATTTCGGTCATCTTCCTGTTTAACGTTATCGCGGCGCTCGTGTTTCCAACGCTCGGCGGCATGCTCGGGCTGACCAACGAGGGTTTTGGCCTGTTTGCCGGTACCGCCATCAACGACCCCTCGTCCGTAACGGCTGCGGCGAGCGCCTGGGACAGCATGCATCCCGGCGCCAATGTGCTCGAGAGCGCCACGGTGGTCAAGCTCACCAGGACGCTGGCCATTATTCCCATCACGTTGGTCCTCGCATGCTGGCAGATGCATCTGGCGCGCAAGGCCGGCGGTGACGCCAAAAGCACGTTCTCCCTTAAACGCGCGTTTCCCATGTTTGTGCTGTTCTTTGTGCTGGCGAGCGTGGTCACCACGGTGCTTCAGCTTCCCGCGTCCTTTACGGCGCCCATCAAGGAGCTGTCGAAGTTCTTTATCGTGATGGCCATGGCGGCTATTGGTTTTAATACCGATATCGTCGAGCTGGTCAAAAAGGGCGGCAAGCCCATCGCGCTGGGCTTTTGCTGCTGGATTGGCATTGCGTGCATGAGTTTGGGAATGCAACACGTACTGGGAATCTGGTAGAGAAGTAGCTTATTTGCGTGCTGCGTGCTGGTGAGCGCATTCTCACGGTGGAGCGATAGGAGCTCTTGCGGGTATGGCTTGTCCGCAGGTTTATAAGTCCCGAAGAGCTCTTATCGCCCCGCCAGGATGGCGATGCGGGGCAACACCTATACTCGCAGGACGGCGCTTTCTGCCCTATAGTGTTTGGTGAGCAATATCGTTCAATTTTGAAACACTCGGTCGTGCGACCGTCGGCGGTTGCACGTCGCTGCGGACAGGGGCAAATCATGGATAGCGATGCCAAGCTGAACATCTTGACCGAGGCCCTGGCTGCTGCGGGGGCCTCGGCATTGGCAATCGATGCGCGTGGGGACGTCGCGATCTCGACCATGAATGACGCGGCGCTCGAGCGGGATGTGGCGGCTTTTGTCGCTGAGCGCCTCGACCGTATAGGAGACGGCGCGCGTCTGGTTATGGGGCGTGCGGGTACGCGCCTGAGCCTGACCGTTCGCCCCACCGACAAAGAGGGCGGGGGCCTTTGGGTCGTCGTGGTCCGCGAGGTGCGCGGCGCCGCGGCGCATGCGGGCATCGAGTGGCTCAACGCCGACGAAGTTGAGGCCCGCTACGAATCGAGTGCGTACGGCATCGTTGAGGGTGCCGCTGCGGTGGCTGCACCGGTTGCCGAGAGCTACGCGCGCGGTGTGCCCCTTATGCTCGAGGGTGAGCTGGGAGCGGGTCAGGTTGAGATCGCCAAGCGCCTCTATCTGGACGGTCCTTTTGCCGATCAGCCCTTTGTTTCCGTCACGCTCGATGAGCTCACCGAGCGCGGTTGGCGCCATGTGCTCAAAAGCGCCGAATCGCCGTTGTTCCAAACGGGGCTGACCCTTTGCATTGAGGGCTGGAATGCGGTTGGCCCTCAGCGCCTCCGCGAGCTGGTCTCCACGATGGCCGACACCGCGTTGGCGACGCGCTGCCATGTGGTGCTGACGGCGAATGACATGCCGGGCGGCGGCGAAAGTGATCAAGCCGCCTTTGTGACCGAGCGTTTCGCCTGTGCGGTGAGCGTGGCGCCGGCAATCGCCGAGCAGGGAGCCGCGTCAACGAAGGCTGCGCGCTATTTGGAATATCTCGCTGATGCATTTGGGACAGCGGCGCCCACGCTGTCTGCCGCGGCGACGAAGACGCTCGATGCTTACCGCTGGCCGCGCAATTATCTGCAGCTCCGCGAGGTCTCGGAACGACTGTATATATTGGTGGGAGCGGGCACGGTGGACCGCGCTGTGGCGGAGGAAGTGCTCGCCCAAGAGGACGTGATTAAGACCGCAACCTTTGGCGCCCCGACACTCGAAAGCGACCTGTATATCCTGCGACCGCTGGCCGATACCGAGCGAGATATCGCGCATCTGGTTGTAGACCATCTCCACGGCAACCGAACCCGTGCGGCGGAGGTGCTGGGCATAAGCCGTACAACGCTGTGGCGCTTGCTGAAGGACGATGACCGTTGAGCGAGGCGCCCGTGACCGCGCGCGACGCGTGTGCTACAGTCCAAAGCGTTATTGTTTCGATTTGGTTACGGCGTGCGAGGGCATATGGCTGAGACTTCAAAACCGAGCCGCAGAAGGCGGAGTGCCGCGCCGGTCAACCGACGCACGACATCGGTGACGTGGGGTAAACACGCCTCGGGGTTTGATGGCTCGTTCAAGCGCACTAAATACGGCTATCCTTCGGCAAGCGCCCGCTTGGCAATGCAGGCAGAGTCCTCACTGTGGGGCCGCAAACGCGTGGTGGGCTCAAAGCTCAAGCACGACGGAACGCTCGGTTATATTAGCCGCGGGGCGGCTCGCCGCAGCGGACTCAATCCGGCTGGTTGGCACCGTTATGTTCCGATCGCGGTCGTCGTTGCAGTGATCGTCATCGCACTCGCTGCGCTTGGCTACGCCGGCGGTGGCGCCAACTTGGACGCAGTGTTTAAATCGCCCGAGCTCGCGCATGCAGGCACAGAAGTTGTCGAGGGCGCGCAGACCCAGACAGGCGTCGCGCCCCAGCGCGGCATCGTCGCGGCGGCCTCCACCATCGCCGATGCGCAAAAGGACGAGGACGAACAAGGCGACGGTGCCGAAACGACTCACACGAACGAAACGACGACAACGGCGACGTCAATATAAGTTGCGAGTGGGGTAGCTAAAATAGCCCCGTCCAAAATTAGCTACCCCCGCTGACGCTCCTGGGTTACCTTACGTAGACGACGTTGTCGCGGCGCGGCTTTGCCTCGGGTAGCGTGTCCTCGGCGTAGCCAAGAATGCAGTTACCGACACCGCGCAGGCTGCCGTCGGCGGGCAGGCCCCAGCTGGGCAGCAGCTCCAGGGCCTCGGCATGGGC
>OBXA01001412.1_pt1 | contig 14128 bp, 11 predicted proteins | sample 1538121 | NCBI WGS metagenome assembly OBXA01 (sample SAMEA2580133, study PRJEB22360) | human gut metagenome | biome: human gut; feature: human-associated habitat; material: faeces | place: Denmark | collected 2008/2010 | reverse complement strand
CGATGACGGTGAGGTTCCACCTGTTCCCATTCCGAACACAGAAGTTAAGCTCACTCGTGCCCAAGATAGTTCGCTGGAAACGGCGCGTGAAAATAGGTAGTCGCCGACTTACATGAAACCCCTGAGGAAGAGATTCCTCGGGGGTTTGTTTTTGTTGTGCGTGCACTCTTTCGTCAAAACGCCCTAAAAAAATCCCATGGATTTGTGAGTGTTCACAAACTTCACCCAGACCTCTTGATTTTTTATAGGGGGGGGTATGATAAGGTGCGAGAAGCACCTTGTCAGCAAAACAGAAAGATCGGCAAACCAGTCGGAAGGCTGTGACGCAAGGCAGAAGGCTCAGTATGGGCCGCCAGCTGCACTTTGCTCTGCAACCCTCTTCAACTATGCGGAAATGTGCCAGCGCCCCCAAAGGGCAGTTGGTGCGGGGTTATGGAGAAGTGTATGGGAGTAGCTTTTCCGGGCACCACGATCACCTTGCCCTTGAGAAGCGGCAGACTAAAGCATAGATAGAGAGGGCGAGCACCCCTAAAGTACAAAACGCAAAGCGTTGTACCAGCCATTTGGCTGGTGCGGCGCTTTTTTCTTTTTGTCTGGGTGCTTTTCATAGAGAAACTGGGAGTATTAATGACTGACAAAGGAGGATTTTTATGAAAAAACGGCTCATCAGCCTCTTACTGGCATTCAGTATGATGCTGACATTCCTGCCTGCGGGGGCAGTGTCGGCATTTGCGGAGGAGAATACGATTGACCCGGAAAAGGGTGAGTTGTTGCAGTCGGGAGTTACCATCAACGATAAATTCATCGAGGAACATAATGGTGCAACGACCTATCAAATGCGGAATAATTATGCCAGTGGTGTGACGATCAGTGCAAGCAAGAAAGTGACGATCAACATCACGGGTAATATCGACTATAATGGGACCCTGTTTAATGTGTTGAACAGCGGCAACGTAACGGTTGAAAACAATAAAAATTATACGGTAAAAGGTGGAGCCAGAGTTGTGTCGCTGGTTCAGGGCACAATCACCGTCAACGGCGGTACTTATTACGGAAGCGGCACAGAAACTTTTCTCAATTTTCGATATAACCAAGGCGTGATGTGGCTCAATGATATCAACGTCATTGCCTCCGGCGATAATGCGGTCAACAATCAGGGCGGCAAGGTTCACATCAAAGGAGGAACCTATACCAGCAATTCGAGCCCGGTCATTTATAACCAGACATGGGACAGAGACGCAGGAGTTGCCGAACTGGTTGGCATTATGACGCTGACAGACGTGACGGTTGAATCGACTTCAAGCGGCAAAGGCACAGGCGTGCTCAACACCGGAAACCTGACAATCACGGGAGGAAAAGTAACCGCTCCGGGCCCTGCGCTCAATTCGTATCTTAAAGGTGAAACAACCGTTGAAAGCGGCGATTTTTCCAGTACGAGGGACTGTGCAGTTCGAGTCTATGAAAAGCTCTATCTCAAGGGAGGCACATTTACAGCGCCGAATGGAAGCGCGATTCAGAGCGGGGACGATTCTGCCTATACGGAAATTTCCGGCGGCACGATCAAAGACAGCAAGGTTGGCGTGAAAGTGGTCAAGGGCAGTGTTGACCTGAAAAAGACCACCTTCCAAGGCAATAATATCGATATTTACCTGCAGGAAGATCAGGTCATCACCATTGAGAGCAGCTTCAAGAATGCTGCCACCATCGACTGCGCCGACCCGAAGGATGGCCGTCAGCTGACGACAGCCACCACGGGAGCGAAGTATCAGAAGGATCTGAACCTGACGAGTGCGAATGAGGATTATCTGGTGGGCTACAAAACCGAGGATGGCAAGGAATATCGCTGCCTTTCCAAGAAAGTCGGCGTGACCGTCAGCGATCCGGAAGGTGAGGTCAAAGCAGGAGATCCGGCAAAGTTTACTGTGACCCTTACCCATGAGAACAGCACCGGTACCGGTATCCTGACCTTTGGCGACAAGAACAGCGAGATCGAGTATAAGGACAAAAACGGTGCGTATCAGCCCATGCCGAAGGACCCGAAGGACGGCCTAGAAGTCGATCTGAGCGGTAACAACAAAAATTATGAATTCCGCATTACGCCGAAAGATGCCGGTGAGCAGAAGCTGACCGCTGCTGTGGTGCGGGATGCTGTAGAGCTGGGCACAGCGGACAAGAACTTTACTGTTGCAGACCGTGTTCACACCACTGTGACCATTGAGGGCCTGGAGAATGCTGTCATCAAGGAAGGCGAAAGCAAGGACTTTACTGTAAAGGTTGACCCCAAGGACGATGCCAAGCTGGGTGAGGCATTCATCGACTTTGGCGACAAGAACAGCGAGATCGAGTATAAGGACAAAAACGGCGAGTACAAGCCCATGCCGGAAGGCGGCCTGAAAATCAATCTGGGGAATGGTGAGGTTGAGCACGAGTTCCGCATTACTCCCAAGGAGACCGGCAAGCAGACCCTGACCGCTGCTGTCAAGCAGGGTGAGAATAAGCTGGCAAAGGACGAAAAGGACTTTGTTGTGTCTGAAATGCCCATCCTGACCTTGAAGGACGGCGTTATCACCAGCGTAACAGTGCCCGGCAAGAATGGTGCTGACCCCGAGGATATCACCGAGATCGTTAAAAAGAATGCCAACGAGGACGGTTCCTTTCATGTCCCCGAGGGTGCAACGGTGAGCGTTGCATTTGATAAGGATGCTTTTGCAGATAGCGGTCTGAAATTTGGCCACTGGGATATCACCGGCCTGGATGATCCGAACGCTTATCAGGATAAGGAAAGCTTTGCCTTTGAGATGCCTGCAAAGGCCGTGACCCTGAAAGCCATGACACAGGATGCATCCATTGAAGATGACGAGCCCGATATCGTTGGCCCCATCGTGATCGGCACTACTGTTGTTGTGGGTGGTGCAGTGCTGGGCTATCAGGCCTATTCTCTGGGCGCTGAATTTGCAGGCAAGCTGATGGCTCTGCCCTACTTCCCCAGCAACCGCAGCGCCCTTGCCATGATGCTGTGGGAGGATGCAGGCAAGCCCATGCCCGAATCTGAACTGCTCTACCCCGATGTCGGTCAGGAAGAGCGGGATATGGACCTGCAGCACGCCGCCCGTTGGGCCATGGAAAACGAGCTTATCCCTGACCTGAACGATGAGGGGACGGCTCCGGAAGAGATGAAATTCTATCCCGACAACGCCGTAAGCAAGATCGATGTGCTGAATGCATGGCAGAAAGCACAGGAGCTCAAGCAGAATGCCTGAGCAGCCCTAAACCAACCCCCACTTGGCCTGTAAACCGCAATGCGGGCTGAGTGTTCCAAAATTCCCAAAGTACAGAAGCGCTTCATCCTCTCCCGGATGAGGCGCTTCTGTGCTTTCCGGAACTTTTTTTCCCGGCACCCCTTGCATCCCGCCCGCCGGTGCGGTATGCTTAACCAATAGAGCATTGCAGAGGGAGGGAGACCCCGGATGGACATGGAAGAGATCCGCTACCTGTTGGGCGGCACGGTATTCGCGCGGGCCAAGGCCTACACGGACCGGATACAGGATCTGAACTGCGAAGTGGCCGGGAACGGCGTGCGCCACCTGAGCGCCGACGTGCGCGGCGGCGGGCGGAGCCTGTACCAGACCCAGGTCTGGCTGCGGGAAAACGGCAGCTTTGTCAGCGCCAGCTGCTCCTGCCCCTACAACGAAAACGGCGAGGGGCCCTGCTGCAAGCACATCGGCGCGCTGCTGATGTGGGACAGCGAGAGTCAGGGCCTTTCCGGCAGAGCGCCGCAAAAGCCCTCGGAGAGCCCGGAGAGCATCCCGGGCGTGGTGCGGGGCACGGCCAACCTGCAAACGCCCCAGCCTGAGGAGCCGCCCCGCAGGGACAGCTATGCCTCCAGCCTGGAAATGCTGTTCGGCAAGAAGTGGCGGGGCGAGGAACTGGAATCTGACTACGAGGCACGGCGGCTGCTCCGGGCCTATCAGGAGGGAGCACTGGCCGAGGTGGACGGCGGGACCGGCCACGCGGAGCTGCGCCTCCACGCCGCAGAGCTGGAACCGGAGCTGACCCTGCTGCCCGGGGAGCTGCCCTGGCTGCGGCTGCGCATCTCGGCAGACGGCGGGCGGCAGTATGTGGTAAAGAGCATCCCGGACCTGCTGCGGGCCGTGGAGAAGCACGGTTTCATCAGTTACGGCAAGGCGCTGGAATTCCAGCACAGCTGGGAGGCCTTTGCCCCGGAGGCACAGCAGCTGCTCCGCCTGCTGCGGCGGCAGCTCAGCGCAAAGGAAGGAGCCGAGGCGGCCCTGCGCAGCTACGGCAATGCCCCCCGCAGCGGGCCTGCCGGGGGCATCCCGCTGAACGGCGAGATCTTTGACGGTCTGGTGGCCCTCTATGCCCCCACCGGCAATCTGGGCGGCTACACCCTCAAGACCGGCATCCCGGCCCTGACCATGCGGGTGGAAAAGCGCCGGGGCGGCGTGGAGGTGTCCGTGACCCCCGCGTTGGGGTGGAAAACGGGTTTAGACAACGACTATTTATACAGTGAGGATACGATCTGGCAGCTAGACCGGGCCGAAAGCGCCCGGATGCGGCCCGCCCTTGAGGCGCTGTGCGGCAAGAGCCTGTTCTTTACCACCGGGGATGCCACCGCCTTTTGCAGCTACGTCCTGCCGGAGCTGGGCAGCAGGGTGACCATTGAGGACCCCGAACGCCTGCTGCTGAATCAGATCCCGCTGGAGCCGGTGGTGCAGTTTTACCTTGACGCGCCCACGCGGGAAACGGTGCGGGCGCACCTTGAATTTTTGTACGGCGAGGACCGCGTTACACCGGAGGAACCGGGGCCTGCCGGTCTGCTGCGGGATGCCCGCGCCGAACAGCGGGCCGGGCGGCTGCTGGGGCGGTACCTGGAGCCGGGGCCAGACACCATGGGCAACGGCCTTGCCGCCCACTACGATGCCTATGAGGAGGATGAAGTCTACCGCTTCCTCGATGAGGGCATCCCGGCCCTGCTGGCTGAGGGCGAGGTCTACCTGACCGATGCCTTCCGCAGTATGCAGGCCGCACCGCCGAAGATCTCGGTGGGGGTGTCGGTGCACGGCAGCGTGCTCGACCTGGAGGTGGACACGGGGGAGTTCCCGGTGGGGGAGCTGAAAGCCCTGCTGAGATCGCTCCACCAGAAAAAGCGCTACCACCGCCTGCGCGATGGCCGTCTGCTCCGGCTGGACGATTCCATGGAGGTGCTGGACGAGCTGAACGAGACGCTGGAGCTTTCCGGGGCCAAACTGGGCCAGGCCCACGCCCGGCTGCCCCTGTACCGGGCCCCCAGTCTGGATTGGGCGCTTTCGGGGCAGAACGGCATCCGCTTCAACCGGGACGATGCCTTCCGCCAGCTCAGCCGGAGCTTCCACGCGGTAAAGGACAGCGAGTATACACCGCCCGCGTCTCTACAAAAAGTTTTGCGCAAATACCAGCGGGACGGCTACCGCTGGCTCCGCACGCTGGATGGCTACGGCATGGGCGGCATCCTTGCGGATGATATGGGTCTGGGCAAGACGGTGCAGGTGCTCAGCTATCTGCTGGCACTCCGGGAGCAGGGCGGGAACTCCCTGCCCAGCCTCATCGTCTGCCCGGCCTCGCTGGTGCTGAACTGGGCCGAGGAATGCCAAAAGTTCACGCCGGAGCTGAACTGCGTTGTGGTGGACGGGGATGCCGCCCACCGGGCCCAGCTGGCCGAGCAGTGGGACGGGGCCGACGTGGTGGTGACCAGCTACGACCTGCTCCGCCGCGACGAGACCCTGTACGAGAACCAGAAATTCTACGCCTGCATCCTGGACGAGGCCCAGGCCATCAAGAACCACACCACCCAGAAATACAAGGCGGTGTGCGGGGTGAACAGCCGTGTCCGCTTTGCGCTGACCGGCACCCCCGTGGAGAACCGCCTGGGCGAGCTGTGGAGCATCTTCTCCTTCCTGATGCCGGGCTACCTGCCGCCCTACAAGAGCTTCTGCAGCCGGTTTGAAAAGCCCATCACGCAGGAAAACGACCCGGCGGCGGTGCGGCGGCTGAACCAGCTCACCGGGCCATTCATCCTGCGCCGGATGAAGTCCGAGGTGCTGAAGGAGCTGCCCCCCAAAACAGAGAACGTCTACCGCATCGAGCTGGAAGAGGAGCAGCGCAAGCTCTACCTTGCCGCCGTGGTGGATGCCCGGGAGAAGCTGCGGGCCGCCAAGCCCGAGGATAAGATGGCGGTGTTCGCCGTCCTCATGCGGCTGCGGGAGATCTGCTGCGACCCCCGGCTCATTGCCGACAACTGGACAGGCGGCAGCGCCAAGCTGGATGCCTGCATCGAGCTGGTCACCAGTGCCGTGGAGAGTGGGCACCGCATCCTGCTGTTCAGCCAGTTCACCTCCATGCTTGAGCTGCTGGCCAAGCGGCTGGACGCAGAGGGTGTGAGTCACTTCACCCTGCAGGGCTCCACCCCCAAGCCGGTGCGTGCCGAGCTGGTGCGCCGCTTCAACGGCGGTGAGGCCAGCGTGTTCCTGATCTCCCTGCGGGCAGGCGGCACCGGCCTGAACCTGACCGCCGCCGATATCGTCATCCACTACGACCCGTGGTGGAACGTGGCGGCTCAGAATCAGGCCACCGACCGTGCCTACCGCATCGGCCAGCAGAACCCGGTGCAGGTGTACAAGCTCATCGCCCAGGACACCATTGAGGAAAAGATCGTGGAGCTGCAGCAGGCCAAGCAGGATCTGGCCGAGACCGTCACCGGCAGCGCGGATGGTGCCATCCTGCGCATGAAGCCGGAGGAGCTGCTGAATTTGTTGGAGGGAACCGAATGATGCAATACGCCCTATTTGCCCGGCCTGTCGTGACCATTTACGACCTGCCCCAGACCACCAAACAGAGCGAGGCGGGCCTTATTTCCACCATCGGGGACGAGGGCCTGTACGGTCAGGCCTGTCAGGTGCGCACCGCCCCCGGCGGCGTGACTGCCGAGGGAGTGCCCCTCTCCCCGGAGGTGGCCGAGGTGGTCACCTTTTACGGCTACCACGGCTTTGTCCGGCGGGATGCGCTGAAATTTGTCAATGAGGATGCGCTGCGGGACTATCTGCCCCAGCCGCTGGTGCTGGTGGGCCGTGCCACCGATGTGCTCAGCCTGCCCAAGGTGCAGGGGGTGCGGATGCTGGAGCTGGAGCGGGGCTGCCTGCTCTGCCGCCTGCCCGAACCGCCCGAGGAAGCCGAGGCCCACACCGGCTGGGCCAAGGTGGCCCTGCTGGATGGCCGCACCGGCTATGTCCGGGACGTAGCGCTGGAGCCGGTGCGGTTTGAGATGACCGCCGTGTTCACCCAGCGGGAGGGGCTGGCCTTTGATGACGCGCTGGCCGAGGCCCGGAATATTACCGCCGGGGAGCTGGTGCCGCAGGCACTGCAGGCGTGGTACGATGGCAGCGAGGAAGCGTTCCGGGATGCCGTCTGCGCGCAGGCGAAAAAGTATCTGGGCACCGAGTACCGCTGGGGCGGCAAATCGGGCCGGGGCATTGATTGTTCCGGCCTTGTCAGCAGCGCCTATATGCAGTGCGGCGTGCTCATCTACCGGGATGCCAGGATCGTGGAGGGCTGGCCCATGCACCAGATCCCCTTTGCAGACAAAAAGCGGGGCGATGCCCTCTATTTCCCCGGCCATATCGCCCTTTACCTTGGTGAGGGCCGCTACATCCACTCCACCGGCGCGTCCGCCAGCGGCGGCGTGGTCATCAACAGCCTTGACCCCGCCGACCCGCTGTACCGGGAAGATCTGGTCAAGAGTCTGTATGCGGTGGGGAGTGTGTTCTGAAGGTAAAACCCCACCGTCATTGCTTCGCAATGCCACCGTACGGGTTGCGGCACCCAGCGTCCACATCGTGCAAAGCACTCGTATCCTGCTGGCCGCTGCCCCAACAACTCCTCCCTGTTTCCGCCGCTGGCGGCGGTCGTCGTTGTTGCCTAGTAGGGGCGGCCTTGGCAAAAAGGAAAGGCTTTCCGCCATGCCAAGGGCCCCACTATTAGGGGGGCTGGCACGCGAAGCGTGACTGGGGGGTTAACCCTGCCAGCTGCTGCGAAGGGGCAGCATCCCGGAGAGGTTTAACAGAGAAACTGTCAAGAAAGGACATGAACGATGAAAGTCTTTGATCTACATTGTGACACCCTGAGCGAGCTGCGGCGCGCGGAGATGCGGGGCGACGGGCAGACCTTTGCCCACAACAACGGCCACATCGATCTGGAAAAGCTGGAGAAGGGCGACTACATGCTCCAGTGCTTTGCCGCCTTTGTGAATCTGGCCGACCCCACCCCGGGCGCGGACCCGCTGGTGACGGCGCTGGAAGAGATCGACGTGTTCAAGCGGATGATGGAGCGGTATTCCGACAGGATCGCCCCTGTCTACCGCCCCGAGGATATCCGCAAAAACGCCGAGGCGGGCAAGATCAGCGGAATGCTGACCATTGAGGAGGCCGGCTGCTGCAAGGGCAGTCTGGGCGTGCTGCGCCGGATGTACGAGCTGGGCGTGCGGATGATGACCCTGACCTGGAACCACGAGAACGAGCTGGCCAGCCCCAACGTGGTGCCCGGCAACGGCCCCATCTGGCCCTGTATGCCCAACACTGAGACCGGCCTGAAGGAGAAGGGCTTCGAGTTCCTGGCCGAGATGGAGCGCCTGCACATCATTGCCGATGTGAGCCACCTGTCCGATAAAGGCTTCTGGGACATTGCGGAGCACAGCACCCGCCCCTTTGCGGCCAGTCACTCCAACTGCCGCGCCCTGGCCCCCCACTGCCGCAACCTGACCGATGAGATGATACGGGTCATGGCGGAAAAAGGCGGTCTGGTGGGCCTGAACTACTGCGCGGGCTTTCTGGATGACCAGCCCAGCCCCGACCTGTGCCGCAGCACCACGGCCCTGATGGCCAAACACGCCGCCCATTTCAAGCAGGTGGGCGGCATTGAGATCATCGGTCTGGGCAGTGACTTTGACGGCATCGGCGGCAAGCTGGAACTGAGCGACTGCTCCAAAATGCCCCTGCTGGCCGATGCCCTGCGGAAAGAGGGCTTCACCGAGGATGAGGTGGAAGCCATCTTCTTCCGCAACGCACAGCGTTTCTTTGAAAACAACTTGTAATCACCGTTAGTATCAAAAGATTCATTGAATTCATTGAAATCATTGCTCATCATTGCACTAGAATCAATGAGAACCAATGAAATCAATGTTTTCAATGATAATTATGTCTTAACGGTAAGAATGAAGTATAACGGAAAGTATAGAAAAGTTGAGGGATTCCAGATGGATCAGAATATGACATTGGAAAAGCGCATTGCCGCCGAGCTCTATTCCTATCAGGGCAGGATGAGCGTTTTTGTAGACGACCTGCGCGGCAGCACGGTGGAGATCGGTGCCGACGAGGAGTTCGAGACGGCCTCCACCATCAAGGCGTTCATTCTGGCGGTGCTGTATCTGCAGGCCAGCCGGGGCAGGGCTGACCTGGAAGAGGAGATCACCTACGAGGCCAGCCAGTTCGTGGACGGCTCCGGGATGCTCCGGGCCCTGGGCGTGGGGGCAAAGCTCAAGGTGAAGGACACCGCCACCATGATGATCATCTGCTCGGACAACATCGCCACCAATATGATCATCGATTACCTGGGGCTGGACACCATCAATGCCTGCATCCGGGAATTGGGCTTTGGGCACACCGTCCTGCACAACCCCCTCCACTTTGACCGCTACGACAAGCTGGGCACCACCACGCCCCGGGACTACGCCGCTCTGTTTGCGCAGGTGGCAAAGGGCACGCTGGTCAGCAAAGAAGCCAGTGCCGCCATGCTGGGCATCTTCCGCCAGCAGCACTACAACACCATGCTGACCCACGATTTCCCCCAGTTCTATCTGGACTGCGAGGAGACCGGTGAGCCGGAGCTTATCTGGGTGGCCAGCAAGAGCGGCAGCATGAACGCCTGCCGCAACGACGGCGGCATCATCCACACCCCCTACGGCGAGTATGTGATCGTTCTGATGAACAAGGAGTTCCATGACATCATCGAGTACAACGACCACCCCGCCATGGTCTATGGTGCCCGGGTGTCCCGGATGATCCTGGATCAGATCCTGGCCTGCGAGGGAAAGCTGTATCTGAAGTAAACGAAAGAGTGGGAAAGTAGAACGAATGGAAATTACATTATCATTGCCAATGCTGCTGTTTCTGATGCTGATGACCGGGTTTGCGGGCTTTGTGGACTCGGCGGCGGGCGGCGGCGGTCTGATCAGCCTGCCCGCCTACCTGTTTGCGGGCCTGCCGGTGCATTACACCTACGGCACCAATAAATTCAGCGCGGCCTGCGGCACCACCTTTGCCACGGCGCAGTTCTTCCAGAAGGGAGCCATGAACATCCGGGTCGGCCTGCTGGCGGCTGTGGGCAGCTTTGTGGGCAGCGCACTGGGCTCCCACATCGTGCTCCTGCTCAGCGATCAGGTGCTGCGCACCATGATGCTCATCATCCTGCCGGTGGCGGCGGTGCTCATCCTCTGGCGGCGGGACCTGCCCGACGAGAACCGGGACGACGGCACCCTGAACGCCAAAAAGGCGGTGCTGGCCCTTGCCATCGGGCTGGGCATCGGCCTGTACGACGGCATCTTTGGCCCGGGCACCGGCACCTTTGCCATCATCGCCTTTACCACCCTGATGGGCTTTGACCTGCGCACGGCGGGCGGCAACGCCAAAGTGCTCAACCTTGCCAGCAACTATGCCAGCCTGGTAACGTATCTTTCCAGCGGGCTGGTGGTGTTCTCCATCGGCATCCCCTGTGCCATCAGCGGCATTGTGGGCAACCTGCTGGGCTCCCACTTCGCCCTCAAGAAGGGCGCAAAGTTCATCCGCCCCATGATGCTTGTGGTGCTGGTGCTCCTGCTGGGCAAGATCGTCTCGGACGCGGTGCTGTAATGAACGGATCTTCGGCAAAAAACAATTGACGTTTGCAGGAGAATGGACTATAATAGGGCCAGAGACCCGCAGAAAAAACGAGCGCTGAGGATGATGTTATGAAGATCCGCTACTCGAAGAACGCCATGAAGTTCCTGAATAAGCTGGACAAAAGGTCCGTGCTTCGCATCGTTGCAGGCATTGAGGGGCTGACCCTGAAACCGCCAGCAGGTGATATCAAGGTGATGCAGGGACTGAAGGATGGAACAATGCGGCTCCGGGTCGGAAGCTGGCGCGTGCTTTACCGGTACGGAGAGGAAAACGCGCTGGAGATTCTATTGGTGCTGGATATCGGGAATCGTGGCGATATCTATAAATAAGGAGGTGGCAGGATGTCTGAAATTGCAATGAATGCAGCACACATGATCGATATGCTGCCGGACCCGGACAAGAACCTTGCCTACGAGCTGATCAAAAAGCTGGTACTGGCATGGGACCCGGATTTCACCAAGCTGACCACAGAGGAAGCAAAGCAGCTGGAGGAAGCGAAGGACAGCGGCTTTGTGGATGCCGAAGAGATCGACTGGTCGAAGATCGGACACGAATGAACCAACAAAAAAGAGGAACTGCCGGGAAAGCAGTTCCTCTTTTTGATTGGGTAAGATCAGAAGGTGAAGCCTTCATCGAGGAAGGCCAGGCCGAACGCGCCGGGGCCGGCGTGGGTGCCGATGACGCAGCCGATCTGGCGCACAAGGGCCTCGCTCCGGCCCAGATTCTCCTGCAGGTAGGTCTGGATGGGCTGCACCTCGCGGGGGGCGAGGGTGTAACCGGCCAGTGCGTCGGCGCAGGTGCTGATGCCGCCCAGCTCCTCGATCTTCTTGAACAGGGCAACGTAAGCGCCGGGCAGGCCCCGGGCCTTGCCCGCCATAACAACCTTGCCCTCCTTGATGGTGATGAGGGGCTTGATGCCCAGCATCCCACCGGCCACGGCCACGGCGGCGGGCAGGCGGCCGCCCTTGCGCAGATACTTCAGGTCGTCGATGACAGCCACCAGATGCAGATGCTCCTTGGCGTGCTCAAGGGTGGCGGCGATCTGCCCGGCAGTCTTTCCGGCATCCCGCAGCTGAACAGCCAGCCGCACCAGCAGGCTCTCGCCCAGGCAGACGTTCTCGGAATCCACAAAGAGGACATTGTCCACATTGGCCATGTCTGCGGCCAGCCGGGCGCACTGACAGGTGCCGGACAGCTCATGGGAGAGGAAGATGCCCACCACTTCGTCCCCGGCGGCAGCCGCCTCAAGGAAGAAGCGCTGGAACAGCTCGGGGCTGGGCTGGCTGGTGGTGGGCAACTTGTGGCAACGGGCCATCACGCCGTAATACACGGTGGGGGTCATGTCCACACCGTCCCGGAGCACGGTGCCGTCCTCCAGGGTGACGTTCAGGGGGATGACGGTCACGCCCAGCTGCTCGGCTTCAGCGGGCAGGATGTCGGATGCGGAATCGGTAAGAATGCGGATCATAGTAATACCTCCAACGGGGCCAAGAACGGATAACCCGACCAAATCAATCAAAAAGTCGTATAGGAATATACCAGAGACGACGGAAAATGTCAATTGTTTGAATCAATATTTCTTCGTATTTTCGCAATTCCGCTCCGTTTTCTTGCACAAACGGGCCGAAACATGATACAATGGGCATCAAGCATTGCGGGGCGGTGCGCTGTGTGCCCGAAGCAGCGGAACAGCGCACCCCCAAACGGAGAGGGGACGGGGAAGATGTCAGAACAGAACCGCCGCCTGCGGGCGGCAGGCATCGCGGCACTGGCCTGGGCCGGGCTGGCGGCGGTCTGGTGTGTGCTGGTTCCCGGCGGGGCGGCAGAGCTGCCGCAGGGCGTGCCCGGCACGCTGCGCAGCCTGCTGGTGCTGCCGCTGGCCGAGGAGCTGGTGTTCCGGGGGGCGCTGCTGCGCCTGCTGCGGCCGCTGGGGGAGCACCCGGCAAACCTCTGCCAGGCCGTGCTCTTTGCGGCCCTGCACGGGACGCTGACCGAAAAGTGCTACGCGCTGGGTATGGGGCTCATTTTCGGGTGGGCCGCAGAGCAGACCGACAGTCCTGCACCCGGGGTGGTGCTGCATATCCTGAACAATGGGCTGGTGCTGGCCCGGGCGCTGGCAGAAAGGGGAATGGGATGACTGACTATGAGCTGATGGGCGCTGCGCTGGAGGAGGCCGCACGGGCCGCCGCGCTGGGCGAGGTGCCCGTGGGCGCGGTGGTGGCCCGGAACGGCGAGATCATCGCCGCTGCCCACAACACCCGTGAGACCGAGAAAAACGCCCTCCACCACGCCGAGCTGCTGGCCATTGACGCGGCCTGCAAAAAGCTGGGCGGCTGGCGGCTGTGGCAGTGTGAATTGTTCGTTACGCTGGAGCCCTGCCCCATGTGCAGCGGCGGCATCATCAACAGCCGGATCAGGCGGGTGGTGTACGGCGCGGCGGATACCAAGGCCGGGTGCTGCGGCAGCGTGACCGACCTGTTCGCCCTGCCCTTCAACCACCATCCGGTGGTGGAACGCGGCCTGCGGGCGGAGGAGGCGCAGGCGCTGCTGCAGGCGTTTTTCCTCCGGTTGCGGGAGCAGCGGGCCGCAAAGCCCCGCTGGAAACCGCCCGTGACCCTCTGAGAACGTGAAAAAAAGTGGGAACTGCGTGAAAAGACGGCGGTTCCCACTTTCTTTTTTCGCCGAATTGTGTTATATTATTTAATGGTAACTTGTCGAAACCACTCGCATAGACCAGCGGGCTCGCCGCAGGACCGGCCTTGACCGGAAAGAGGAGCAGAGCGCAGCCCATGGGTGCGGTGGAGGGCGGGACCTTCCTGCCTGCGGGATTTTTTGCAGGCAGAGAACAAACGGCAGGAGGGCTGACTCTTGTACGATGATGAATTTGAATTGACCTTTGACCTGAGCGATGAGGACAAGGCATCCCGGGCCCCTGCGCTGGAACAGGAGCCGGTGCAGGAAGCTGCGCCGGAACCGGCCGCGGAAACAGAACCGGCCGCAGAAAAGGAACCGCCGGTGGAACCTGTGCCGGGACCGGCAGTCCCTGCGGCCAACGGGCGCTGCGTGCTGATCTCGGGCGGCGACCGGGGCATCGGAGCCGCGGCGGCCCGCGCCTTCCGGCCGGGGGGCGCCCAACGCGCCGC
>OBXA01001411.1_pt1 | contig 14147 bp, 9 predicted proteins | sample 1538121 | NCBI WGS metagenome assembly OBXA01 (sample SAMEA2580133, study PRJEB22360) | human gut metagenome | biome: human gut; feature: human-associated habitat; material: faeces | place: Denmark | collected 2008/2010 | reverse complement strand
CCGATGACGCTCATCTGCCCTGCCAGTATGTTGTAGATCTGCGGCAGCTCGTCCAGGCTCGTCTTGCGCAGGAAGGCACCGCTCCTGGTAATGTAGCTGTCCGCATCTTTCAAAAGGTGCGTGGGAACGTCGTGCGGGGTGTCGCCGCGCATCGTGCGGAACTTCAGGATGTTAAAGTGCGTTTTGCCCTTGCCGACGCGGCGCTGCTTGAAAAAGACCGGCCCCGGGGAGTCGAGCTTGATCCACAGCGCGACCAGCCCCATCGGAATTGCAAGAATGATCGTAGCTGCCAGCGAAAGGATAATGTCCAGCAGGCGCTTGCCGTAACGCTCGTACATAAATCAGCCCTCCTCGGCGGGATGCTCTGTCTCCCGGAGCTTCTGTGCAATCTCCTCCCGGGAGAAAAGCGCGGTGTTGCCGGTGGCGGCCACAACGGTGTGGTCGGCGCGCACGCGGCGGTTGGGGTGGTAGGTCGGGACCATCTCCTGCAGAACGTCGACGACCTCGTCGCTGTTGTGCAGGGCAGAGTCCTTGAGCCGCTGCAGGTCGGTGTAGAATTTTTCCAGATCAATCTGCATGGGCGGCGCGATGAAGATTTTGTTGTGGGCGGTTTTGGCCATCTTGTCCTGCTCGGAGTCCATGAGCAGTTCCTCGTACAGCTTTTCGCCGGGGCGCAGACCGGTGACCTTGACCTGCATATTTACGCCCGGCTCGTAGCCGTAGAAGCGTATCAGGCGGTTGGCCAGATCCATGATCTTGACCGGCTTGCCCATGTCCAGCACGTAGATGCTGCCGCCCTTCGCCAGACCGCCGGCCTGCAGAACGAGCTGCGCAGCCTCGGTGATGGTCATAAAGTAGCGGACAATATCGGGATGCGTGATGGTCACAGGGCCGCCGCGCTTGATCTGCTCCTCAAACAGCGGAATGACGCTGCCGTGGCTGCCCAGCACGTTGCCGAAGCGCACCGCAACGCAGGTCATCGACGTGGCCCGGGAGAAGGTCTGAATCAGCATCTCGCACAGGCGCTTGGTGCAGCCCATGACGTTCGTCGGGTTGACAGCCTTGTCTGTAGAGAGCTGGACGAACCGCTCCACGCCGTGCTCGGCGGCGGAGGTCAGCAGGTTCTTGGTGCCAAAGACGTTGTTCTTAACGGCCTCGGCGGGGCTAATCTCCATCAGCGGCACATGCTTGTGCGCCGCCGCGTGAAAGACGACGGACGGATGATAGGTGTCGAACACATCGTCCAGACGTGCTTTATCGCGGATGGAGCCGATGAGGGTGATAACAGGAGCCTCGGGGCCGTACTTGTTTTTCAGCTCGGTTTCCAGCTCATAGGCGCAGTTCTCGTAGATGTCAAAAATCAGCAGACGGCGGGGCTGGTAGCGCATGATCTGACGGCAAAGCTCGCTGCCGATGGAGCCGCCGCCGCCCGTGACGAGAACGATCTTGTCATGCAGGTACTCGGAGATCTGGGCATTGTTCAGCTGGATCTCGTCGCGGGAGAGGAAGTCCGCCGTGTTCAGTTCACGGAAGCCCGCCGCCACAGGATTGCCGTTCTCGTCAACAGCCTGCGGGTCACTGATCATCCGCACGCGGCAGTGGGTGGAGTTGCAGAGGTTGATGATCTCGCTTAAACGGTCACCCTTGACCGTCGTGATGGCGATGACGATCTCAAGAATATGATATTTGCGCACCAGCTCCGGTATGTCGGAGATCGTGCCGCGCACCGGTACGCCCTGCACGCGCAGGCCTTTTTTGGTCAGGTCGTCGTCAACAATGCAGACCGGGTTGCCGAAGCTCTGATTTTTCGTCTTGCAGAGGTTGACGGCCCACGCACCGGCGTTGCCGGCGCCGACAATGAGCAATGGTGTGTTGTCCTCCGGCTTGTTGGCCTTGGCGTTGCGCATCGTCAGGACCAGCCGCCACAGGAACCGCACGCCCGCTATGGCCGCCGTGTTGAACACCGCGCCGAAAATCAGCACCGCGCCGGAGATCGGGCGGCTGTGGTAGATCAGATCGAACAGCATGATGATGCCCGTCGCCAGCCCGGAAAGGCAGGTCAGGCGTGCAAGGTCACGCATACCGGCGTACTCCCACATGATCTCATACAGTCCGCCGAACCAGAACACGATCATATAAATGGGCAGGACGTATAAGAGCATCGGGGCCATGGCGCGCAGTATCTCCACGCGGCGGTAGGCGTCGCCGCTGTCAAAGCGCAGCATGACGGCCAGCCAGTAGCAAAGTACAATGAGCCCGCAGTCCAGCAGCATCAGTGCGATGCGGCGCGGAAGCCCTTTTATCAGTTGTTTTGAGACCTGTTGCATCGATTTCATCCTTACTATACGTTCTTCTATCTGAAAACGGGCGCAATACGGCCCGGCAAAATTGTCATATAGGCTATTATAACACAAAAAGGCCCCATTTGTCCTACTTTTGGGCAGACAAATGGGGCTAATATTGTATAAAAATCGTGGTAAATTTTTGGTAAAACGGACGAAAGCGATTTACTCGACGGTCACGCTCTTGGCCAGATTGCGCGGCTTATCGACATCCAATCCCTTGGCGCAGCTGACGTAGTAGGCAAGCAGCTGCAGCGGAATGACCGACAGGCTCGTGGCAAAGTGCGGGTCGGTCTTGGGCACGTAGACCGTGAAGCCCGCAGTGTCCTCGATGCTGTAATTTCCGTAGGTGGTCAGGCCCATCAGGAAGGCACCGCGGCTCTTGACCTCGACCATGTTGGAAACGCTCTTTTCAAACAGGTCCGGCTGGGTCAGGATGCTGACGACCAGCGTTCCCTTCTCGACCAGAGAAATCGGCCCGTGCTTCATCTCGCCCGCGGCGAACGCCTCGGAGTGGATGTAGCTGATCTCCTTAAATTTCAAACTGCCCTCGAGCGCGACGGCGTAGTCGAGGCCGCGGCCAATGAAGAAGGCGTCCTTGGCATTTGCGTACTTGCTGGCAAACCACTGGATACGCTCCTTGTCGGCCAGGGTCTTTTCAATCTTCTCGGGCAGAGCCTCCAGCTCGGTGACGAGGTGCTCATACTGGCCGTCCGCCAGCGTGCCGCGCACACGGGCAAACTCGGTAGCCAGCAGGTAGCAGGCCGCCAGCTGGGTGCTGTAGGCTTTGGTGGTAGCGACGGAGATTTCCGGGCCGGCCCAGGTGTACATTGTGGCGTCGGCCTCACGGGCAATGCTGGAGCCGACGACGTTCACAATGCCGATGGTGCGCACACCGCGCTCCTTGCACAGGCGCAGGGCGGCCAGCGTGTCGGCAGTCTCACCGCTCTGGCTGATGACCATAGCGAGTGCGTCCTTTTCGAGCACGGGATTGCGGTAACGGAACTCGCTGGCGACATCGACCTCGACAGGGATGCGGGCCAGACTCTCAAACACATAGCGCGCGGCCATGCCGACATGGTAGGCGGAGCCCCAGCCGATGATGTAGAGACGATGGACATTCCTGATGGCCTCCTCGTCAAGGGCCAGCTCGGACAGGTCGATCTGGCCGTCCTTGAGGCGAGGGGAGATCGTATCGCGGACAGCGGCGGGCTGCTCGTTGATCTCCTTCATCATGAAGTGCTCGTAGCCGCCCTTCTCCGCGGCCTCGGCGTCCCACTCAATGGTGGTGGACTCGCGGGTGATGGGCTCCTTGTCGATGTTGAAGAACTCGATGGAGTCGGGGGTCAGGCGGGCAATCTCGAGATTGTCAATGTAGTAGACCGTGCGGGTGTACTTGAGCAGCGCAGGAACGTCGGAGGCGATGATGGCACCGTCCTCGCACTTGCCGACGATGAGCGGGCTGTCCTTGCGCACTGCGTAGATGACGCCGGGCTCGTCGGCAAAGAGCACGCCCAGCGCGTAGGAGCCGCGGACATGCAGCATCATGCGGGTGATGGCGTCCAGTGCGTTGCCTGCGGACTCGCCCATGTAATAGTAGTCAAGCAGCTGGGCAACGACCTCGGTGTCGGTCTGGGAGACGAAGCTGAAGCCCTTGTTGATCAGACGCTCCTTGATCTCCTGATAGTTTTCAATGATTCCGTTGTGTACGACGGCAATCTTCTGGTCACGGGAATAATGCGGGTGTGCGTTGACGACGGACGGCTCGCCATGGGTCGCCCAGCGGGTATGGCCGATGCCGCAGCTGCCGGGCACGGCGCTGCCGCCGTCGGTCATCTCGCTCAGGACCTTTAGGCGGCCCTTGGCCTTGACGACCTCGATCTTGCCGGCGGCGTTCTGCACCGCCATACCGGCAGAGTCATAGCCGCGGTATTCCAGCTTGGCCAGGCCGTCCAGCAGAATGGGGGCGGCCTGTGCCGCGCCGGTAAAGCCTACGATTCCACACATAACAGGTATCCTCCCTTTGTTACAGCGTTGAAACTATACTTTCCATTTTATTGGATTAGAGCAAAATACTTTTACAGTATATGCCATTTGGGTACAAATGTCTATAGCTTTACGCAGATTTTGTACAGATGTGCGCGGCATAAAGACAAAGCGGGCAGCCGTCAAGGGCTACGGCTGCCCGCTGCGCGCATTCTCCCTTTCCGGTTTCTTACACCATATAAGAACGAATCAAAAGTTATCGCGCATTTATTAGCATAGCACATTCCCGGAAGAATAGCAAGTGCAATCTGCAAGCAAGAGAACATTTTGCGCGTTTTGCAAAAGAATCTAAAGTACATGATGCAATTACTTTCGGAAATTAGTCACTGACCCGACGCGCTACGACGACATAGCGCCCGTTGGCGGACGAATACTCGCAGGTAGAGAGGGTAAGCAGCTGCTCACCGTAGGCAGGGCGGATGCCGCTGTCCACGTCGCTGCGGGAGATGACCTGGTCCACATAGCGGTTGTAGGCGTCCTCGTCCATGTCGATGTACTGGTTGTAGATAAACGAGGTGTCGTTGACGACATCAATGGTGAACGCACCAAACACCTCATACTTGGCGTCCCCGTAGACGGTGTCAAACTCAATGAAGGGGTGCTCCTGATAGTAGTCGGCCTTGCGGTACTCGGTCAAGCAGCCGAAGATCGTGCCGGTTTTCATATTGTGGCCGTAGATGATCAGGTTGTCGCTCTCGGCGTTGGCCCCGAGCGTCGTTTGCTCGTCCAGGTATGGTACGCCGTAGACGCTGTAGGCTTTGTTGAAGTCATGACGCAGATAGAAGTCCTTGTTGTCCGGCGCGTACATAACCGGAAAATCCAGATTGGTGCCGTCGATGGAGATCCAGCCGATAAAGTCGCTGTTCTTGTCGCGCAGGGCAGCAAACCTGGCACCGTTGGGGTTGACATTCTCCCCAGCAGGGGCCGGGGTCGCCGCGGTATCGATCATCGACTGCAGGTCGGCAAACTCGCTCTCGGTCCTGCGGTCATCGAGGAACCGCTTGACCAGCAGGCCGCCGCTGATGAGGAAGATCGCGGCGAAAACGATCATCGCGAGGGTGTACAGCAGATTACCGCGCTTTTTTTTGCACTTCGCGGTCTCGCGCCGGCGATAGTCCTCGTCGTTGTCCTGGTCGTAGAAGGCCGCAGGTTCCTGCGGAGAAACCTTCGACAAATCGGTGACTGTATAGGATGCCTTTACCTGAACGGAAGGGGCCTGCGGCAGCGGTGCATCGCTGCGGTGAATCTTTGCCATGATGGATTCTCCTGTAACACAATACTATCTTTACTATACGACCTGCGCGGCAAAAAGGCAAGGGAAATATCACACAAAAATCTGTAAAAAATATCCGTCCCGCACCGTGCGGCGCAGGACGGACAGCAAAAACGGGTTACTCGCGGATCTCGATGCCGAGCTTGAACTTCAGGTTGCCGAGAATTTTCTTGACGAAACGGTCGATCTCATCGGGGGTCAGCGGCTTGTCAGCGGGCTGGAAGGACAGGCTGAACGCCATGCTCTTCTTGTCCGCGCCGAGCTTTTCGCCGCGGTAGATGTCGAACAGCTCGACCTTGGTCAGCTGCTTGCAGGCGCGCTGCATCTCGGTGACGAGGGTGCCGCACTCCATGCTCTCGGGGGCGACGAGCGCCAGATCACGCTGGACCGGGGCAAACTCGGGGATGGGCTGGTAGTGGATGGCGGCGGGGACCAGTGCGTGGAACGCGACCCAGTCGATCTCGCCCAGATAGATGTTCAGGTTGGCGCGGCTGTCCTTGGGCAGCTTGAGCTCGCTTGTCACATCATTAGCCAGCTTGCCAAAGACACCGACGCGCTCGCCCTTGCACAGGATATAAGCGGCAATACCGGGGTGCAGCCAGGCAACATCCGTTGCGCGCTCGACGGTCAGCTCGACGCCGAACGCAGCGCCGAAGCTCTCGACAGCACCCTTGACTGCGAAGAAGTCCTCCTCACTGCCCCAGGCAGCAAAGCCCAGATGCAGACGCTCCTCGGGCAGTTCGGTGACGGGCAGCTGCTTCGGGATGTAGATGTTGGACATCTCGAACAGACGACCCTCGGCGTTGCCCTTGCGCAGGTTGTCGACGACGACATTCAGCAGGGACGGTGCCAGCAGCGGGCGCATGATGGTCAGATGGGAGGAAATGGGGTTCAGGATACGGATGACCTTGCGCTCCGGCGCGTCAGCGGCAATGTGCAGCATGTCGAGGTCAGCGTCGGCGTAGAAGGCCAGCGTCTCGGCCTCGTAGAAGCCCTGGGCACACATGGTGCGTTTGGCCTTGGCCTGCGCCTTCTGCTCGGCGGTCAGGCCGCCGGTGGTGACAGTGGCAGCCTTCAGGAAGGTGGGGACGATGTGTTCATAGCCGTACTCGCGGATGACCTCCTCGGCCAGGTCGGGCTCACCGACCTCGATGTCCTCACGCCAGCGGGGCGCGGCGACCTGCATCGTGTCGCCGTCGGCTTCGAGTTTGACCTCGAACTGCAGGCGGTTCAGGATGTCCAGAATCACATCGGTGGGCACAGTGATGCCGAGGATGGCATTGATGCCGCTTACCTTGGCCGTGAAACGCTTGCCCTCACGCGGGGCACCGGCGGAACAGTCAAAATGGGTGGAGGTGACCTCGCCGCAGCCCAGCTCCTGAATCAGGTGCAGGGCACGGGCCATGCCAAGCTCGGTGGTGTACTCGGAGATACCCTTCTCGTAATGGCTGGAGGCGTCGGTGTTCTGGCCGAGGCCGCGGGCCGTCTTGCGGATGTTGTCGCGGGCGAACTTGGCGCTCTCAAACAGCAGCTGGGTGGTGGTATCCTTAATTTCGCTGTTCAGGCCGCCCATGACACCCGCCAGCGCAACGGGCTTGGAGCCGTCGCAGATGACGAGGTTGTTGGGCGTCAGGGTGAACTCTTTTTCGTCCAGCGTTGTGATCTTCTCGCCGTCTTTGGCGCGGCGGACGAGGATCTGGCAGCTTTCCAGCGCGTCCATGTCGAAGGCGTGCATGGGCTGGCCAATCTCCAACATGACATAGTTCGTGATGTCAACGACGTTGGAGATGCTGCGCAGACCGCACAGGGCCAGCTGACGGCGCATCCAGCGTGGAGACTCGCCCGGTGTGATGTTGCGGACATAATGGCCAATGTAGCGCGGGCAGAGATCCTCGGCCTCGACGCTGATGGACAGGCGCGGATCAACATAGTCGCTGACCGTGTAGTCGGTGGCGGGCATCTTGAGGGGCTTGTTCAGCACTGCTGCAACCTCGCGCGCAATGCCGAGCACACTCTGGCAGTCGGCGCGGTTGGCCGTGATGGAAATATCAAAAATGTAGTCGTCAAGGCCGACGACCTGCTGAATGGGCGTGCCGGGGACAGTGTCCTTCGGCAAATCGAGCAGGCCGTAGACCTCGGCACCGGGGTACAGATCCTCGTTCAGACCCAGCTCCTCACCGCTGCACAGCATACCGTTGGACTCGACGCCCATCAGGGGTTTCGCTTTGATTTTTACGCCGCCGGGCAGCGTGGAGCCGTCGAGTGCGGCGGCGGTGTGCATACCGGCGTAGACATTGGGTGCGCCGGTGGAAATCTGGATGTCGTGGCCGTACTCGCCGCAGTCAACCTTGCAGATGTGCAGATGGGTGCCCTCCTGCGGGACACACTCGGTCACAACACCGACAACGACCTTGGAGATCTCGCCGCCGAGGTCGATCAGCTCCTCGACCTCAAAGCCGCAGCCAAAGAGCTTGTCCTCAAGCTCCTGCGCGGGGACATCGATGTCAACATATTGCTTCAACCAGCTGAATGGTACTTTCATACTCTGTACTCCTCCCCTGTCAATCCTCGAACTGCTTCAAGAAGCGCAGATCGTTTTCAAACATCAGACCGATGTTGTTGATGCCGTACTTCAGCATGGCAATACGTTCAATGCCAATGCCGAATGCGAAGCCGGAGTAGACGTTGGGGTCAATGCCGCAGTTTTCCAGTACGCTGTGGTGGACGACACCGGCGCCGAGAACCTCGATCCAGCCGGTGTGCTTGCACAGCGGGCAGCCCTTGCCGCCGCACTCGAAGCAGGAAACGTCGACCTCGACGCTCGGCTCGGTGAACGGGAAGTAAGACGGACGCAGGCGGGTCTTGACGTCTGCACCGAACAGCGCCTGGACGAATTTGTCGAGCATTCCCTGCAGGTCGCAGAGCGTGATGCCCTTGTCAACGACGAGGCCTTCCATCTGGTGGAACATCGGGGAGTGGGTCGCGTCGGAGTCGGAACGGAACACGCGGCCCGGGGCCAGCACCTTGATGGGCGGCTTTTCCATGTCCATGACGCGGATCTGACCGCCGCTGGTCTGGGTGCGCAGCACAATGTCGTCTGCGACGTAGAACGTATCCTGCATGTCGCGGGCGGGATGGTTCTTCGGCACATTCAGGCGGGTAAAGTTGTGGTCGTCGTCCTCGATCTCGGGGCCCTCGTAAATCTCAAAGCCCATACCGGCGAACACGTCGATGATCTCATTCTTGACGAGGGTGATCGGGTGCAGGCTGCCGGTTTGGCGAATCTTGGCGGGCATCGTGATGTCGACGGTCTCGGCGGCGTTGCGGGCCTCGAGCGCGGCCTTTTCGACCTGCTCGGACAGGGCCTGATACTGTGCCTCGGCCCACTGCTTGAACTCATTGATGGTCTTGCCGACGGCGGGACGGTCCTCCTTGGGGACATCGCGCAGACTCTTGGTCAGGCCCGCGACCTCGCCGTTCTTGCTCAGGTATTTCTGCCAGAAGTCAGAAAGCCGGGCTTTGTCGGTGACGTCTGCGCTGGCCTGCTCAATGGCGGCGCGCAGCTCCTTGATTTTTTCTTCCATAGTACACCTCTGCTTGAAGTAGGGCCGGAGCAAACAAAAAGGCTCCGTCCCTGTGTTGAATCAGGGACGAAGCCTTGCAAAATACAATTCTCCGCGGTACCACCCGTGTTCCGCGCTGTAAAGCGCGGCACTCTTTGCTGCCGGTAACGGTGCAGAGCCGTTGCGCACTACTCGGCCTTGGCCTTTCCCGCGCACCACTCGGGAGCGAACTTCCGCATAAGCGCTTTACAGGCGGCTTGCAGCCGGTGACCGCCCTCTCTTGTCTAAAGCAGCTTGTGCGTACTTTCTCCGTCGCTGTGTTTTTGCGAATACTTATTTAGTATAGCGCGGTTTGCGCCGGCTGTCAAGCCTGCGGCAGCGGATACTTTTGCTTATCCTCCACGCTGATGGCCGAACCGAGCTGAACCTCGATGATTTTCAGCTCGCTGTCGGCAAAGACTGTGTGGCGGCAGCCGGCGGGGCGCCCGCGATCTCCGGTATGCGGAAGTGACTGGGGGGGGGCAGCCGGCGGGCATCGTCAGGATATCCCCTGCCTTCACGTCGCGGCGCACGCCGTCCAGAATCGCATGGCCGGTACCGGAGATGACGGTCCAGACCTCGTCGCGGTTCTCATGGCTGTGGTAGTTCATGCCGTGGCCGGGGGTGAGCGTGATCTTGATGGTCATGCTCGCGTCCTCGACGTCGAGCACGCGGAAGGAACCCCAGGACTTTTCGGCAAACATGATCTGTTGATGGATGCTGTCCACATACGGCTTGATGTAGCTGGACTGCTCCTTATCAGAGACCAAAATGCCCTCCGGGCTGGCCGAGACGACGACGTCCTTCAGCCCCATGCAGAGCACGGGCACGTCCAGCTCGTTCAGTACATGGACGTTCTGGCAGGTGTCGTTCAGCATGGCCTTGCCGATGCTCGGCTCCTCCATGGCCTCGGTCAGGGTGTTCCAGGTGCCCATATCCTTCCACTGGCCTGCAAAGCGCATTACCTGAATTTGGGACTCATTCTCGACAACGGCGTAGTCGAAGCTGATTTTTTTCAGCGTCTCGTACTTATCGAACAGGTCCTTGTAATCGGTGAAATCGATCAGTTCGTGGGCCTTGTCCAGCACGTAGCGCAGTTTGTAGGCAAACACACCGCCGTTCCAGAGCGCACCCTGGGCAATGTACTTTTCGGCGGTGGCGGCGTCGGGCTTCTCTTTAAACGTTTTGACCGGGCTGACGGCGTCGGCACTCTGCGGGATAATGTAGCCGTACTTTTCGCTCGGGTAGGTCGGCTCAATGCCCATCAGGGAGAGGTTCGCGTTCCCCTGCCCGGCCAGCTCGGACAGCGTTTTCAGCGCGGCGAAATAGTCATTGTTGACATAGGGGTCTACCGGGCAGACGACGACAGCCTCATCAAGGCCGACGCCCTTGACGTCGTGCAGGTAGGCTGTCGCCAGTGCGATGGCCGGGAAGGTATCACGGCGACACGGCTCGACGCAGACGCCCACCGAATTGCCCAGCTGGTTGTGAATGGACGATACCTGCGTCTTGCTGGTGGCAATCGTCACGCTGGCGTCGGCGTCGACCTCCTTGATCTGGCGGTAGACGCGCTGGACCATCGACTCGTACCCGTCGGCGGTCTTGAAGATTTTGATGAACTGCTTGGAACGAATGTCGTTCGACAGCGGCCACAGGCGCTTGCCGGAGCCGCCGGACAGCAGGATGATATTCATAGCGTTTCCTTTCAGCGCTCGGCGCGCATCGGGTTGTTCAGAAAGTCCTCATAGGACAGGCGCAGGCCGTCCTCCAACTCGGTCTTGTAGGTCCAGCCGAGGTTCGTCGCCTTGGAGACGTCCAGCAGCTTGCGGGGTGTGCCGTTGGGTTTGGAGGCGTCCCACTCGATCTTGCCGGTGTAGCCGACGACCTTGGCAACCAGCTCGGTCAGCTCCTTGATGGTCAGCTCCTTGCCGGTACCCGCGTTGACTGTCTCGTTGCCGGAGTAGTGGTTCATCAGGAACACGCAGAGGTTCGCCAGGTCATCCACATACAAAAACTCGCGCAGCGGGCTGCCGTCGCCCCAGCAAGTGACGCTCTCGACGCCGTTGACCTTCGCCTCATGGAAGCGGCGGATCAGTGCGGGAACCACATGGCTGTGGGTCGGGTGGTAGTTATCGTTGGGGCCGTACAGGTTCGTGGGCATGACCGAGATATAGTCCGTGCCGTACTGGCGGTTTAGGAACTCGCAGTATTTGAGGCCGCTGATTTTGGCGAGGGCGTAAGCCTCGTTCGTCTTTTCCAGTTCGGAAGTCAGCAGGCAGTTTTCCTTCATCGGCTGCGGAGCCATGCGCGGATAGATGCAGGACGAGCCGAGAAACTCCAGCTTCTTGCAGCCGTTCTGCCAGGCAGAGTGGATGACGTTCATCTCGAGCGTCATGTTGAACCACATGAAATCGGCCAGCGCCTCCTGATTGGCGACGATGCCGCCGACCTTGGCCGCGGCAAGGAATACGTACTCGGGCTTTTCCTCGGCAAAGAACTTTTCGACATTTTCCTGACGGCAGAGGTCAAGCTCCTTGTGGGTGCGGGTGATGATATTGTTGTAGCCCTGGCGCTGCAGCTCACGCACGATGGCGCTGCCCACCATACCGCGGTGCCCGGCAACGTAGATTTTTGCATTTTTGTCCATCATAATAAGTTACCCTCTTTTGAATAAATTATTTGATAACGCCCTTTTCGAGATACTCAGCCAGGTTCGTCTTGATGTGCTCCTCAGCGCGCTCGACGGCAACCTTCTTCATGTCGTGGTCGACCATGATCTTGACGAGCTGCTCAAACGTGGTCTTGGTCGGGTTCCAGCCCAGCTCGCGCTTTGCTTTGGACGGGTCGCCCCAGAGGTTGACGACGTCCGTCGGGCGGTAGAAGTCGGGGCTGACCTCGATAACGACCTTGCCCGTAGCCTTGTCGATGCCCTTTTCGTTCATGCCCTCGCCCACAAATTCCAGCTCGATGCCCACATCGTGGAAGGCCAGCTGGCAGAACTCGCGGACGGAGTGCTGCTCACCGGTAGCGATGACGAAGTCCTCGGGCTTGTCGTTCTGCAAAATCAGCCACATGCACTCGACGTAGTCCCTGGCATAGCCCCAGTCGCGCAGGCTGGACAGGTTGCCCAGATACAGCTTATCCTGCTTGCCCTGCGCAATGCGGGCGGCAGCCAGCGTGATCTTGCGGGTGACGAAGGTCTCGCCGCGGCGCTCGGACTCGTGGTTGAACAGGATGCCCGAGCAGCAGAACATGTTGTACGCCTCGCGGTACTCCTTCACGATCCAGAAGCCGTACTGTTTGGCGACGGCGTAGGGGCTGTAGGGGTGGAACGGTGTGTTCTCGTTCTGGGGAACCTCCTCGACCTTGCCGTACAGCTCGGATGTAGATGCCTGATAGATGCGGCAGGTGTCCTTGAGGCCGGACAGGCGCACAGCCTCCAGCACGCGCAGCACGCCGGTGGCATCGACGTCGGCGGTGAACTCCGGCACATCAAAGCTGACCTGCACATGGCTCTGGGCGGCGAGGTTGTAGATCTCGTCGGGCCGCACGGTGCTGACGACGGAGAGGATGCTCATGGAGTCGCTCAGATCGCCGTAGTGCAGGTGGAAGTGCGGGTGACCCTCCAGATGGGCGATGCGCTCGCGGTAATCGACGGAGGAGCGGCGGATGACGCCGTGGACGTCGTAGCCCTTTTCCAGCAGGAACTCAGCCAGATAGCTGCCGTCCTGGCCGGTGATGCCGGTGATGAGTGCTTTTTTCATAGGTTACTACCCTTTCATCTGTATCTTGCGCAGCGTACTGCGCGGATTTTCGTATCTTGTTTGTTATTGTACCGCATTATTTTGTGCTTGGGCAGTGGGAATCTTGCAAAAGACTAGCATTATATTGACTTTTTTGGTATACTGGGTTCCGGGAGGTGACGCGGATGGATACCCCGCTGTTTGACGGTGAGCTTGTGCACGCCCGGCGCATGATCTACACGCCGTCGGCGTTTGCAAAATCGAACCTTGTGCATCTGCAGGAGGTCGGGCAGCTGCAGGCACGCAGCCCCCATGCCAGCACCCGGCAGGGGCTGGCCTCCTACCTGTTTTTTGTGGTCGAAAGCGGCAGCGGCACGCTGGAATATGAGGGCGAGACCCGCGTGCTAAGCGCCGGGGACTGTGTGTTTCTCGACTGCCGCCGCCCCTATCGCCATTATACGGGCGACGATTTGTGGCAGGGGCGGGGGGGGGGACTTTTTTGGCCGCGCATAGTCCTTGATACAAAAAATACCGTGAGCGCGGCGGCCAGCCGAGCTTTCACCCGGAAAATACCGCACCCTACACCCGCCGTCTCGAAGCACTGTACACGCTGGCGGCCTCTGATAATTACGTGCGGGATATGCAGATCTGCGAGGGACTGTTTGCCCTGCTGACCCTTCTGATGCAGGAAAGCTGGCACCCCGAAATTGTGCGCACTGCGGGCACGAAGCGGCAGAATGTGCAGGAAATCAAGGACTATCTTGACCTGCACTTTGCCGAGAAGATCACGCTGGACGCGCTGGCCGAGCGGTTTTACATCAACAAGTTTTACCTGACGCGGGTGTTCAAGGAGCAGTTCGGGCTTTCGGTGACGAGCTATCTGACGCAGCTGCGCATTACGCAGGCCAAGCGGCTGCTGCGGTTCACGGACAAAAGCGTGGAGAACGTTGCGCAGGAATGCGGGTTGAACGACGCAAATTATTTTTCCCGCTTATTTAAAAAAGTAGAGGGCACGACGCCGGGGGAATACCGGCGGCAGTGGTGAGGATAATAAAAAAGCCTTCCCCCGTGGGGGAAGGTGGACGAGCGTAGCGAGGCCGGATGAGGGGCAAGCTGCCGAAGCTGCCCGGTAAACTGGCTG
>OBXA01001410.1_pt1 | contig 14151 bp, 10 predicted proteins | sample 1538121 | NCBI WGS metagenome assembly OBXA01 (sample SAMEA2580133, study PRJEB22360) | human gut metagenome | biome: human gut; feature: human-associated habitat; material: faeces | place: Denmark | collected 2008/2010 | reverse complement strand
GCACCAGCAGCCCCCCCGGCCGCGCTGGCGGGGGAGCGCCGCCGCCGCATCCATGACCAGATGGAGCGGGAAGGGCAGGCCAGTGCCCGCATCACGCTGAAGACCAGCGTGGGAATGTCGGATGAGGCCTTTGCCGCCGCTCTGGCCAAGGCAAAGGCAGAGGGCCGGGAGAGCGTGCACGTCCGCGCCTGGCTGCCCATCCCGGCGGAATGCCTGGCCCAGAGCGAGATCGAGCTGCAGAGCTTTACCGAGCAGCCGGGCCGCATCGCCGATGCAAACGCTCCTCAGCGCACGGTCTGCTGGGAGGCTGGCCTGACCGAAAACCGCCGCTTCGGGGCGCAGTACCGTTACAAGACAACGGCAGTTTATGCTGATCCGCTGGACTTTGTGCCTGCACCGGAACAGCCGACCTTTGATACCGAGGAGCAGGCCCCGCATATCGTGTTCACACCCTATCTGCGGGCGCTGGCCGCACAGCTGACCGAAGGGATCACCGACCCGGCGGAAAAGGCAAAGCGCATCTATGATTACGTTACCCTGAACGTGCGGTATCACTATCAGCCCGCCTACTTTGTGCAGGACTGCCTGCCCGACCGCTGTGCACGGGACCGGCGCGGTGACTGCGGCATTATGGCCCTGACCTTCATCACCCTCTGCCGTCTGGTGGGCATTCCGGCCCGCTGGCAGAGCGGCCTGTCGGTGTCGCCCACCGGCGTGGGCTGCCACGACTGGGCCATGTTCTACATTGCCCCCAAGGGCTGGATGTATGCCGACTGCTCGTTTGGTGCCTCCATGGCACGGCAGGGCGAGGAAGAGCTGCGCCGCCACTACTTCGGCAGTCTGGACACCGGGCGCATGGTGGCAAACCGCGCCTTTGAGGCACCCTTTGACCCGCCGATGTACGGGTTCCGCTCCGACCCCTATGATAACCAGTCGGGCGAGTGCGAGGTGGACGGCGTGGGCTTTTATGGCGATGCGCTGGATACCCGGAAAGAATTGGTCGATTTCGAGGACTTATAATCAATGGAATTTTTAGCTGGATTGTACACCCTGCTGCTGGTCATCATCTGCCTGCTGCTGGCAGTGGTGCTCTGGAAACTGAACAAGCCCCGGAACGGGGGAGACTACGAGGAGCTCAAGCGCTGGATGCAGCAGCAGCTCGATGCACAGGCAAAAGACTTTGCGGCCAGACAGGCGGCAATGGCGGAGCAGAACTATACCGCCATCCGCAGCGTCAGTGAGACGCTGCAGACCTCGGTGCAGAGCATGAGCACCACGCTGGCACAGGGCCAGAGCGGCCAGCAGCAGATCCTGACCCAGCGGCTCCAGAGTCTGGAGGCCGCCAACACCCAGAAGCTGGAAGAGCTGCGCAAGACCCTTGCGGAAAACATGACCGCCCTGCAGGCCGAGAACGCCAAAAAGCTGGATGAGATCCGCCACACCGTGGATGAGCAACTGCAGGATGCCCTGCAGAAGCGGGTGACCGAGAGCTTCAAGGCTGTGAACGACCAGCTGGAACAGGTGTACAAGGGGCTGGGCGAGATGCAGAACCTTGCCGCCGATGTGGGCGGGCTGAAGCAGGTGCTCTCGAACGTTAAGACCCGCGGCATTCTGGGTGAAATCCAGCTGGGGGCCATTCTGGAAGAGATCCTGGCCCCGGAGCAGTACGAGACCAATGTGGCCACCATCCCGGGCAGCACCCAGCGGGTGGAATATGCCATCAAGATGCCGGGTGCGGACGGCGGCACGGTCTGGCTGCCCATCGACTCCAAATTCCCCGGCGATACCTACGCGCACTTGCAGGATGCCCAGGCCTCCGGCGATGCGCAGGCGGTGGAGAATGCCCGCCATGCGCTGGAACTGGTGCTGCGGAGCGAGGCAAAGGATATCCGGGAAAAGTATGTGGAACCGCCCTACACCACGACCTTTGGCATCCTCTTCCTGCCTTTTGAAGGATTGTACGCCGAGGTGGTGAACGCCGGTCTGCTGGAGGTGCTGCAGCGGGATTATCAGGTGAACATTGCAGGCCCCAGCACCATGGCGGCTCTGCTCAACAGCCTGCAGATGGGCTTCAAGACCCTTGCCATCCAGAAGCGCTCCGGCGAGGTCTGGCAGCTGCTGGGTGCCGTTAAGACGGAGTTCGACAAGTTCGGGCAGGGGCTCTCCAAGATGCAGCAGCGCCTGCGCCAGACCGATGAAGAGCTGGACAACCTCATTGGTGTCCGCAGCCGGGCCATCAGCCGCAAGCTCCGCAGTGTCCAGAGCCTGGATGATGCCAGCGCGGCAGCCCTGCTGGAGCTGGACAACGAGCCCGGCCGGCCGGTGGCAGCAAGACTGCCGGAGGAGCTTGAATAATCTTTAACAATGTGCTATACTAGGAACCGTTATTAGTATTATACTGCCGCTTTTCCGGCACAGCAATATGGATAGAGAGGATGTCTGCTATGAGCGTGAAAAAGATCAGCGAAGCCATTCTGGGCGTGGGTGTGGACGATACCACCATTGACCTGTTCGAGAGCCAGTACCCGGTGCCCACCGGCGTGAGCTACAATTCCTATGTCATTCTGGACGAAAAGACCGCCATTCTGGATACGGTGGACAACCGTGCCACGGAGTCCTGGCTTGCCAACCTGACCGAGGCACTGGCCGGACGCAAGCCGGATTACCTGGTGGTCAGCCACATGGAGCCAGACCACGGTGCCAACATCGCCAGACTGACCGCCCTCTACCCGGAAATGCAGGTGGTGGGCAACGCCAAGACCTTCCTGTATATGGATCAGTTCTTTGGGGCGGATGCCGTTGCCAAAGAGCGCCGCGTGGTGGTGAAGGACGGCGAGAGCCTGAGCCTGGGCACCCACACCCTGACCTTTGTGCTTGCCCCCATGGTGCATTGGCCTGAGGTCATGGTGAGCTATGAGAGCAGTGAAAAGGTGCTCTTCTCTGCAGACGGCTTTGGCCGGTTTGGCGCTGTGGCCAGGTTTGACGAAAACGCCGACTGGGCCAGCGAGGCCCGCCGCTACTACCTGAACATCGTGGGCAAGTACGGTCCGCAGGTGCAGGCTCTGCTGAAAAAGGCCGCCGCGCTGGATATTGCCACCATCTGCCCCCTGCACGGCCCCGTGCTGACCGGCGATCTGAGCAAGTACCTGAACTACTATGACCTGTGGTCCAGCTACAAGGCTGAGGAGCCGGAGAAGATCCTGGTGGCCAGCGCTTCCATCCACGGCCACACCAGAGCCGCCGCCCACACCATGGCCGAGAAGCTGCGCGCCAAGGGAGCCAAGGTGGTGGAGATGGATCTGACCCGTACCGATGTCTCCTATGCCGTCACTGAGGCCTTCCGCTGCGGCCGGATCGTGCTGGCCTGCGCCACCTACGATGGCTTCCTCTTCCCGCCGATGGAGAATCTGCTGGCACACCTCAAGACCAAGAACTTCCAGGGCCGCACCGTTGGCCTGATGGAGAACGGCACCTGGGCCCCCATGGCTGCAAAGCTGATGCGTGCCGAGCTGGACGGCATGAAGAACATCACCGTCTGTGATGCCGTTGTGACCATCCGCTCTGCCGCCAATGCCGCCGCTGAGGCACAGATGGATGTGCTGGCTGACGAGCTGCTGGCAAAGTAACGAATCGACCCCATAAAAAGAACGAACGCCTGCCGTGTGAGAAAAGCCCGGCAGGCGTTCATTTTGCTTATGCGGGAGGTATAGCAGAGTAGCATCTTCGCACGGGGGTAGGCGGCAAAGTCTTTTTTGTGTGGAGTTCGCCTTTCTTTGTCAGAACAAATCGTACTGCTTCATAGTTTCAGCTTTTCGGGAATCATGCTTCTCGTAGTAGCCGATCAGGGTACCGTCCTCGTCCCGCAGGGCTACCATGTAGACGTCGCGGTCGTGCTTTGCGTTGTGATAGGTATAGATGATGTTGTGGCTGGCATCCGCCGCGAACCAGTCCACCACCTTGCGGATGGCTTCCACCGAATGGGGGTTGTGGCAGGCCAGAAGGCTTTTGCCCAGCAGGGCGGCTCCGCCGTATTTGCCGTAATCCACCACAGCGGCAGGGTTCATATAGAGGATGGTGTGATCCAGGTCGCAGATAACCACGGCCTCGCGGTCCTGGTCGATGATGCTTTTGAAATAGGCGTTCAGGTCTGCCATGATGTTGCTCCTTCTTTATTCTTATCCAGCGCGTCGAACTGTTTGACGATCTGGGGGTCCTTCAGCTTGATGACCTTGCCGGAGAGATAGCGCAGGCTGTTTTCCTCCGGGATATCCAGGAAGCTGATGCGGACGGCGCAGAGAGCCTGCGTCCGGGTGCCGGTGCGCTCGTTCATCTTGCGGTTGCCATATTTGATATCTCCCAGTACCGGCCTGCCCAGGTAGGCGAGGTGGGCGCGGATCTGGTGGGTGCGGCCCGTGACCAGGCCGATCCTGCACAGGGCAAAAGGCCCGGCGGTGCGCAGCACGTCCACATCGGTGATGATCTGCTTGCGGCGCTCATCCTGAGATTGGTGGGCATGGATGCTGACCTTGTTGTTCTTCTCGTCGTGCTCCCACCAGGCCGTGAACCGCCCGCTCTGGGGGATGCCCACGGTGATGGTGTAGTATTCCTTTTTGAGCAGGTCGGTGCGGATGATCTCGTTCATGTCCCGCAGGGCGGCGTAGCTCTTGGCAGCGATGACAAGGCCCTCGGTGCCACGGTCCAGCCGGTTGCAGATGCCGGGCTTGAAGCGATTCTCACCGCCCGCATCGTACTCGCCCTTCTGGGCCAGATACTGGGTGAATGCGTCCACAAGGTTGGCATCGCCGGTGCGGTCGCTGTGGCAGAGCAGATGGGTGGGCTTGTACAGCACGGCAATGTTCTCGTCCTCATAGATGACGGTCACCTTGGGCTGGTTCTGCTGCTTTTTGGGGGCAGGTTTGCGGGCTGCAGGCTTTGCGCCCTCGGGCGGGAAGAATTCATCGTTGATGTACAGCTCAATGATGTCGCCCGCCTTGAGCCGATCCTCGGGGGCTCCCTTTTTGCCGTTGACCTTGACCCGCTTGTTGCGGAAGCTCTTGTACAGCAGGCTGGTGGGGAAATCGCGCGTCACGCTCTGGACAAAGCGGGAAAGCCGCACGCCCTCGTCATTTGCGGTGGCAGTAAATTGTTTCATAAGATCGTTCCTTTTGTTGGATGAAAGACAAACCCTCTCCGTCTTTGCTTCGCAAATCCACCTCTCCCAAAGGGAGAGGCAATGCATCTCCCGGGTTCAGTACATGCTGACCGAGAGCCACAAGGGGCTCTCCCTTTGGGAGAGCTGGCAAAGCCGCAGGCTTTGACTGAGAGGGCATATTGATTCATAAAAAAGCCTTTTCTCTATAATAAACCACCCTTTCTTTGAAGTCAACGCAGAATATTTCCTGTGCCCCCTTGTGTTTTGCTGAAAAAACGGTACTATTAGAGTAATAACGCAAAAGGAGAATGACCATGGCGAAGGAAAGCAGCCAGCATAAGGGGCACCGCCAGCGGATGCGCGCCCGGGTAGAGCAGTACGGACTGGAAAGTCTGGAACCCCACGAAGCGCTGGAATATGTCCTTTACATCACCAACACCCGCAAGGACACCAACGGCCTTGCCCATGTCCTCATGGACCGGTTCGGAGACTTTGCCGGGGTGCTGGATGCCTCCGAGGAGGATCTGCTGACGGTGGAGGGCGTAGGCCCCTCTACCGCCCGGATGCTGCATCTTTTGCCGCAGATCGGCAGATACTATACCCAGTGTGCGGTCAACGGCAAAAAATGCATGAAGACCACCGACCAGCTGGCCGAATACCTGATGGCACAGTTTGCCGGGACTGTGCAGGAACGCGCCCTGCTGGCTGCGCTGGATGGCCGCAGCCGCATCAAGGGGCTGTTCTGGCTGCGGGACGGCACCAGCGACCGGGTGAGTCTGGAGATCAAGGATGTGGTGGCGGCAGCCCTCAAGGGCGGTACCGACAGTGTGGTGCTCTGCCATAACCACCCCAACGGCGTGGCCCTGCCCTCGCGGGAGGATCTGATGGCCACCGAGAATATCGTCCGGGCACTGGGGCTGGTCAAGGTGCATCTGCGGGATCACATCATCCTGACCGAGAGCGAATATTTCTCCATGCGGGAGGCCAACCGCCTGCCGTTCTACGATTTCCAGACCGGGGAGATGCTCAGGCCGTATTGATATTATAAAATAATTGTGTTATAATCAACATGAAAAGCACAACTATTTGTAGTTCTATCTGAGAACAGAAAGGAGAACTGAGACATGGCCGATGAACAGTTCCATCTCGTCTCCAACTATGCCCCCACGGGTGACCAGCCCCAAGCCATTGAGCAACTGGTAGAGGGCATTGAGCGGGGCGACCGCTGCCAGACCCTGCTGGGTGTGACCGGCAGCGGCAAGACCTTTACCATGGCCAACGTGATCGCCCGGTGCAACCGTCCCACGCTGGTGCTGGCCCATAATAAGACGCTGGCGGCCCAGCTCTGCACCGAGTTCCGCTCGTTCTTCCCGGACAATGCGGTGGAGTATTTTGTTTCCTACTACGATTACTACCAGCCCGAAGCCTACATTCCCAGCACCGATACCTACATTGAAAAGGACAGCGCCATCAACGATGAAATCGACCGCCTGCGTCATTCAGCCACGGCGGCGCTTTCGGAGCGGCGGGATGTCATCATTGTGGCATCGGTGTCCTGTATCTACTCTCTGGGTGACCCCATCGATTACCGCAGCATGGTCATCAGCCTGCGGCCCGGGATGCAGATGGAGCGGGATGACCTGTGCAAAAAGCTGGTCACCCTGCAATATGAGCGGAACGACATCAATTTTATCCGCAATAAGTTCCGTGTTCACGGCGACACGGTGGATATCTATCTGGCCTACATGAGCGACCTTGCCATCCGGGTGGAGTTCTTCGGGGATGAGATCGACCGCATCACGGAGTTTAACCCCGTTACCGGCACCCGGCAGAACGTGGTGAAGCATGTGGCCATCTTCCCGGCCAGCCACTACATCGTCAGCGCCGATAAAAAGGCAGCGGCCATTGAAAAGATCCGCGCCGAGTGCGACGAGCAGGTGAAGAAGTTTACCGCCGAGGGCAAGCTCATTGAAGCCCAGCGCATCCAGCAGCGAACGAACTACGACATCGAGATGCTGACCGAAGTGGGAATCTGCAAGGGCATCGAGAACTATTCGGCGGTGCTGTCGGGCCGTGCGCCGGGCAGTATGCCCACCACCCTGCTGGATTATTTCCCGGAGGATTTTCTGCTTTTTGTGGATGAGAGCCATGTGACCCTGCCGCAGGTGCGTGCGATGTACGGCGGCGACTATGCCCGCAAAAAGACGCTGGTGGAATATGGCTTCCGCCTGCCGTCGGCCTTTGACAACCGCCCCCTCAAGTTTGAGGAGGTGGAAAGCAAACTGAACCAGATGGTGTTCGTCTCGGCCACGCCGGGCGAGTACGAGCGCCGGAACAGCACCCGGATCGCGCAGCAGGTCATCCGGCCCACCGGCCTGCTGGACCCGCTGATCTCGGTGCGGCCTGTGGAGGGGCAGGTGACTGACCTGCTGGGCGAGATCAACGCCCGCACGGCGAAGAACGAGCGTGTTCTTGTGACCACCCTGACCAAGAAGATGGCTGAGGACCTGACCGACTTCTTGACCGAGCAGGGCATCAAGGTCAAATATATGCACCACGAGGTGGACACCTTTGAACGGATGGAGATCATCAAAGATCTGCGCCTGGGCTCCATCGATGTGGTGGTGGGTATCAACCTTCTGCGTGAGGGCCTGGATCTGCCCGAGGTCAGCCTTGTGGCGATCCTGGATGCCGACAAGGAAGGCTTCCTGCGCAGTGAGACCAGCCTCATCCAGACCATTGGCCGCGCGGCCCGCAACGCCGAGGGTCTGGTCATTATGTACGCCGATGAGGTGACGGACAGCATGGAACGCGCCATCACCGAGACCGAGCGCCGCCGTGCCATCCAAATGGCCTATAATGAAGAACACGGCATCGTGCCTAAGACCATCGTCAAGGCCATTGCGGACAGCATTGAGATCAGCGATAAGGCGGAGAATGCAAAGCGGAATACCCGCCGCATGGGCAAACTGGAGCGGGAAGCTGCCATTGAGCGCCTGACCCGGGAGATGAAGGAGGCTGCCAAGCTGCTGGAATTTGAGCATGCGGCCTTCCTGCGTGACCAGATCGACCGCCTGCGCCGGGGCGAGAACCCCACCGTGGACTCGGATGCCGAGACCGAGCGCAGACAGAACCATGCACAGACACAGAGAAGAGGGAGAAAGTACCTTGGCAAACGATAAGATCGTCATCAAAGGCGCACGGGAGCACAACCTGAAGAATATTGATCTGACCCTCCCGCGCGAAAAATTCATTGTTATGACCGGCCTGTCCGGTTCCGGCAAGTCGAGCCTTGCCTTCGATACCATTTATGCCGACGGCCAGCGCCGCTATGTGGAGAGCCTTTCCAGCTACGCCCGGATGTTCCTGGGCCGGATGGATAAGCCCGATGTGGATGAGATCACCGGCCTGTCGCCGGCCATTTCTATTGACCAGAAGACCACCAGCCACAACCCCCGCTCTACCGTGGGCACCGTGACCGAAATCTATGATTACCTGCGCCTGCTGTATGCCCGGGTGGGCGTGCCCCACTGCCCGGTGTGCGGCCGCGTCATCAGCCAGCAGACCGTGGATGAGATGGTGGATGCCGTGCTCAAGCTGGAGGACGGCACCAAATTCCAGGTGCTGGCTCCTGTGGTACGCCAGCGCAAGGGCACGCAGCAGAAGGAGCTGGATGCTGCCCGGCGGGGCGGCTATTCCCGTGTGAGGATCGACGGCAATCTGTATGACCTGGACGAAGAGATCACGCTGGAAAAGAACATCAAGCACACGGTGGAGATCGTGGTGGACCGCCTTGCCATGCGCAAGGGCATCCGGGGCCGTCTGGCGGATTCGCTGGAAACTGCGCTGGCTCTGACCGGCGGCATCGCTGAGATCGATGTCATCGGTGGGGAGTGCATGACCTTCAGCCAGAACTTTGCCTGCCCGGAGCACGGCATCTCCATCGGCGATCTGTCGCCCCGGCTCTTCTCCTTCAACAACCCCCAGGGTGCCTGTGAGAAGTGCACGGGCCTTGGTACGTTCATGCGGGTGGACGAGGAGCGCATCCTGCCCAATAAGAACCTGTCCATCCGGCAGGGGGCCATCAAGGCCAGCGGCTGGTACTACGCCGAGGGCTCTGTCAGCGAAATGTACTACCTTGGTCTGGGTAAAAAATACGGCTTTACGCTGGACACGCCCATCAAGGATATGAGCACCGAGGCGGTGAACGCCCTGCTCTACGGCACCAACGGCGAAAAGATCGAGATGCACCGAACCAACGAGTTCGGCAGCGGTGTCTACTATAATACGTTTGAGGGCATCGTGGAGAACCTGGAGCGCCGCTTCCGGGAGACCAACAGCGAGTGGATGAAGGAAGAGATCGGCAGCTTCATGTCCGGCGTGGAGTGCCCGGACTGCCACGGCAAGCGCCTGAAGCCGGTGGTGCTGGCAGTGACCGTTGGGGATAAGAACATCAGCGAGTTCTGCGAAATGTCCATCCGGGATGAGCTGAAATTCATTGCCGAAAACGAGCCGAACCTGACCGAGAAGCAGAGGCAGATCGGCGGTCAGATCATGAAGGAGATCCGGAACCGCCTGCAGTTTTTGCAGAGCGTGGGTCTGGATTACCTGACCCTGGCCCGCGCGGCTGGCACTCTGTCCGGCGGCGAGAGCCAGCGCATCCGCCTCACCACCCAGATCGGCAGTGCGCTGTCCGGCGTGCTCTATGTGCTGGACGAGCCCAGCATCGGCCTGCACCAGCGTGACAATGACAAGCTCATTGCGACCCTGAAGAACCTGCGGGATCTCGGCAATACCGTCATCGTGGTCGAGCACGACGAGGATACCATGCGCAGCGCGGACTATATCGTGGATGTGGGCCCTGGCGCGGGCGTTCACGGCGGCGAGATCGTGGCGGCGGGCTCCGTGAAGGATATCTGTAAGGCCAAGCGGAGCATCACCGGCGATTATCTTTCCGGCCGCAAGCGCATTGCTGTGCCCCAGACCCGCCGCACCGGCAATGGAAACTTCCTGACCGTGAAAGGTGCCCGGGAAAACAACCTGCGCAACATTGATGTCCGGTTCCCACTGGGGGAGTTCGTCTGTGTGACCGGCATTTCCGGTTCCGGCAAGTCCAGCCTGATCAATGAGATCCTGTACAAGACGCTGGCCTGTGAGCTGAACGGTGCCCGCAGCCGTGCGGGCAAGTGCGACGGGGTGGAGGGTCTTGAGTTCGTAGATAAGGTCATTGGCATTGACCAGCAGCCCATCGGCCGCACGCCCCGCTCCAACCCGGCCACCTATACCGGCGTGTTCAACGATATCCGCGCCGTCTTTGCCGAGACCCAGGATGCAAAGATGCGCGGCTATGGCCCGGGCCGGTTCAGCTTCAACGTCAAGGGCGGCCGCTGTGAGGCTTGTGAGGGCAACGGCATTTTGCAGATTGAGATGCACTTCCTGCCGGATGTCTATGTCCCCTGCGAGGTGTGCAAGGGCGCGCGCTATAACCGCGAGACGCTGGAGGTAAAGTATAAGGAAAAGACCATCTCCGACGTGCTGAACATGACCGTGGAGGAGGCGGTGGTGTTTTTTGCCAACCAGCCCAAGATCGCCCGCAAGCTGCAGACCCTGCTGGATGTGGGCCTTGGCTATGTGACCCTTGGCCAGAGTGCCACCACCCTGTCCGGCGGCGAAGCCCAGCGTGTCAAACTGGCCAATGAGCTAGCCCGACGCAGCACCGGCAAGACGGTGTATATTCTGGACGAGCCTACCACAGGCCTGCACATTGCGGACGTGCATCGCCTGATCGAGGTGCTGCAGAAGCTGGTGGATGCGGGCAACACGGTCATTGTCATCGAGCACAATCTGGATCTCATCAAGTGTGCGGACCACATCATTGACCTTGGCCCTGAAGGCGGCAGCGCCGGCGGCCTGGTGATTGCCGAGGGTACGCCCGAGCAGGTGGCCGAGGTGCCCGGCAGCTTTACCGGCCAGTACCTCAAGCCCCTGCTGGAAAAGGACAGACAGCTGCGGGCCGCGGAAGCAGAAACTGGTGCAAAAGCAAAAAAGTAAAGCGGCGCTCATACGACGAAAATCATACTTTTCTTGAAAAAATCAGAAAAAGATGCAGAAAAGTGTTGACAAAACTCGGAAAGATGCGTATAATATCTTTTGTCGCCAATGCTTCGGTAGGGAGGCAGAGGACGATATCCGGGTGTAGCGCAGTTTTGGTAGCGCGCTTGAATGGGGTTCAAGAGGCCGTGAGTTCGATTCTCGCCACTCGGACCAAACAAAAATAATCCGAACTTGTTTCCGATAGGAGATGGGTTCGGATTATTTGTTTTCTTCGGAAAATTCAATATGGGTGTCCGTGGAAGATGAAATCCGAAATCATAGATTGACCGACATAAGCTACAACATGATTTCAGGAGGACACGAACATGAAGTATGATGAAAGCGTTTGCAAGTTTAATATGGATACCGGATGTGTGGAGCTGCTGCTCCGGGATGGAAGAAAAATTTCCATCAATTGCACCGGAGTCGAGGATGCGTTGGATGTGACTATGGCACAGAGGTCGGAGTTGGATTATCTCATCTACAATGACCCACTGGGCTATGCAGATTTGATTTTGAATGGTGACCCGGAGGAATATTTGAAGAATGTGACCGGGAGCTGTGGGTTGGAGGACTAACTGGTAGCTCAAATTATACAAAAGCGCAGTACTTTTTGGGAGGTGCTGCGCTTTTGTATTTGAATGCATAAAACGTCATTCGATCACTTGACTTTTTACAAAATTTATGTAAAATATGAAGTATAAGAAAATTCCACCGCTTATAATTTCATCTGTGAAGGAGGTTCACATGAAAAAAGCATTTTTTGAAGATTCCGCAATGGCAATGGCAAAACTGATTGTTGAAAGCATCTACCATGGCATGGAAGAAAATGAAGGTGTCTATGCCGATTTGATGTATTCTAACGGAAAAGGACAGCACGGCTGGGCACATATCTTTCAAAATGAACATGAACATTTAACAAAGGCAGGATATCGTGTGGTTTTGATGGTCTCTGGAAGCTGGAAGTATGCTGTGGCATATGATCCTCACAGCAAAACAGCCATTATGATTCTTCGCCAAGAAAATTTCCGCAATAGACTTGTCAAATTGCAGAATGGTGAGATGCATTACGTTTTTTCGGGACTTCCGGCTAATCAAGATTTGAATGAAATGGTTCCCCAGTATGAGCAGATGTCACTGTTTGGACAAGATAAAGCTGTGCAACAAAAAGCCGAAAAGCCCTTCGATGAATTGGAGCAAGCAGTAGACGGTGAAGTCTTGAGATTTGGAATTTTAACGTACCGATTGGATTTAGCTCAATTGATCAGAAGCTGTACATTGGAAATTTTGAATGCAAATGGTTGCATCGTTGATGAAATGAATTTGGATTCTGCAATTCCGATGAATTGGAAAGAAGCTGTTCCGGAAGATGAAATTACTAAGTTTAAGGAAGAAACTGGTAATGAGTATGGCGTTCAAATCGACAGTATTCCGGAATTCAAACCGCGGAAAAAATTTGTACGGAAAGATGGGTAAAAAATGGGTGCCATTGTTACATCCGAGTTTAATGGAATGCGGCTGACATTGGCTCGTGAAATCCAAAATATTTCCAGTCCTAAGCTAGCAGAAAAGATAGGGGTGACAAAGCAAACTGTCTCTCAGTATGAAAATGGTTTAATTAAACCAAGTGCCGATAAAGTATTAGCAATTTCGCAAGAATTGAAATTTCCACCGAAATTTTTCTTTGAAGGTAGCAGCGATAATTTTAGTCCCGGAGTTGCATATTGTAGAGCAACTACAACCACGACAAGAGCCGTAAAACTACGGCAAACAAACATTGATGTATTGAAATCATATATTTATGACTTTTTTGCAGAATATATTGAATATCCATCAACCGAACAATTGATCGATTGTATGAAATCTGTAGCAGAGTGTTCTGACATGGAACTAATCGCAAAAAAAATTCGGGAAAAATTGGACTTATCGGATAGGCCCATTCGTAATATGAGCTATCTGTTACAAAATCTTGGAATTGTGGTAACTTCTTTCTCGGAAAACGTAGGGCATTTGGACGCAATCAGTCACATTCCGGTCCTTGCCAATAATGGAGAAAGCAAGAGGTTCTATTTCACAACATATAATACAGATAAAACAACACCTGCAAGATTGAACTTTACGTTGGCTCACGAACTAGGACACTGGATACTCGGTCATATTGTTTCGGATGTAAAATCGCAAGCAGATGCCGAGTATCGGAGCAATGAATCAGATGCAAATCAATTTGCATCGGCATTTTTACTGCCCAAAGAAGCGTTTTTGAAAGACCTTCAATATCCAACAGTTTTAAATGAATATTTAAGACTAAAAGAAAAATGGCATGTCTCAATTGCGATGATGATTCGTAGAGCATATATGTTGGAGGTACTATCTCCAAGTCAATATCAATATTTGTTTAGACAGCTTGGAAGTCGTGGATGGCGAACATTTGAACCGGGAGATATGGTTGAAGTTCCCACGGCATCTCTTTTTTCGGTGTCTGTAAAGATTCTGGATGACAATGGAATTATAGAAAAAGGAAATTTGCTGAAATATCTGAACGAAAACTGTTTTACGGCACAACAAAAAACATTTGAGGATTTGATGGGATTGGAACAGCATACGCTTGATCCGGCTATGTCGGGTTCTTTTAGTAGAGTTGAGTTCAAGCCAAACTAACAAATCTTTTTATACAGAAAAACAGGGTGCGCCCACCCGGACGCACCCTGCCAAAAGCCACAGACAACAGCGATATGTACAGCAGGGCGTTCCCCGTCGGGAACGCTCTGTTTTTCTTTGCTGGTGGTGTGATGAGCCTGCTCTGCCTGCCATGCGGCAAATTCTCTTTGGCCTTCCTCGCTGTTCCAGCAGGCAAGGATGGCCGGGTAGAATGCCCGTGCCAGACGGTCAATGACTTCATCGGGGTA
>OBXA01001409.1_pt1 | contig 14162 bp, 9 predicted proteins | sample 1538121 | NCBI WGS metagenome assembly OBXA01 (sample SAMEA2580133, study PRJEB22360) | human gut metagenome | biome: human gut; feature: human-associated habitat; material: faeces | place: Denmark | collected 2008/2010 | reverse complement strand
CTGCATACTATGTGAAATGCACTTGAAGTTTGATTGTGATAGTTCTTAGTCTTTCCCTTAGTCAACCAGCTAGCTTCGTACACGGATGTACGAAGCAGCGAAGCCGCGCCATGGACGGCGCGTCTGAGCGGTAGCGTCAGTTACCATAGTTTACATGGAAAGACTTAGAAATATCCAATCAAAGCTTCTGGCATTGAACATAGTGTGCAGGACTGCCTGTAGCTTATATTTGTCGTCCGTTCGTCACCAACTAATATTCAATTAAACAACGATATAGGTACTATAATGAAATCTTCTTAGCCGTCGTTCCATTTTGATTGCATTGGATAGTTCGGCAAATGCACCTACCTGTACCTTGTAGTAACCATCTTCATATATTATAAAGGCTGGGAAGCCATCTATAAGTAGAGAGTTTAATAAGCGGTCTGCATTATCTTTATTGTGGTATGCACCAGTCTGAACCCGGTAGAGAGGCTGATGTATATATGAATTATTGCAGGTGTTGCTGCAGGAGTTATTGTGTAGGCTGTTGCATGAGTTATCATTGCAGAGATTATATCCGGTGTCAGCAGTATAATTATCAGAGTTGTTAATACCTTCTGTAATACTTTCTGTCTCTGTTTTTGGAGTTATATCATATCTATAAGAGGCATTATCACTATTAATAGAACTGCTTGTGCCGATGAAATTACCGGAATTATAGGAACTGCCGGAATTATAAGAATTGCCGGAGTTGCCGAAATTACCGGAATGGTCGGAATTTCCGAAACTACTAGAATCATAGAAAGTACTAGAAGCTCCTAAATTGCTGGCATTGTTGGAACTGTTGATATTGCTGGCGTTGCTGGAATTATTGGTATTGTTGGAGCTGTTGGTATTGTTGGAGCTGTTGGTATTGTTGGAACTATTGGTATTATTGGAACTGCTGGTATTATTGGAGTTGTTAGCTTTGTTGTAGCTGCTGTTTGAATGGTGAGTATTAGAGTTGCGTGAACCAATAGGGAGGCTTTCTAATATTCCATCAGCTATAGCATTTGCAACCTTATCGAATTCCTGGTCAAATATATAATTATCTTTTTCATTATTTATAAAGCCAGCTTCAACAAGGACAGCTGGCATCTTAGTTCTCTTAAGTACCACAAGATTTTTCCGGGTATCAACTCCCAGATTCTTAAATCCAACATTCTCAAGCTGGTTGTTTATGTTTCTTGCAACCTCTGACTTAAGTCCTGAATCATTGTATACAAGAGTTTCAACACCAGAATACTGGTTGGGCTTTTCAGAAGAGTTTCGATGTATTGACACGAAAAGATCAGCGCCTGAGTTGTTAGCATCAGTTGCCTTTTTAAAAGGTGTCTCATATTCGTCGTTAGTTCTTGTATAGAAAACATCAATTCCATTTTTTTTAAGAATATCGCCGACGGCCAGAGTAAGGTCGAGGGTATCATCTTTTTCCTGTCTGCCATTATAAACAGCACCAGGATCGCTGCCACCATGGCCTGCATCAAGAGCTACTTTATATTTTGACATATCCGCTCCTAAGGGAATTATCATTTTATTTTATTCATAAAAATATATAAAGATACATATAATAATGAAAAAATATTGATTTTTGTATATAGGTGTATACAGAATGGGGGTATAATGGTGTATGTTCATACTATGGAAACACCACAGGATATGATAGATAAAGGGAAGATGCACATAAATGTATATGATAAACAGCAGGGAGCACCGCTTGCAAATGCAAGAATCACTCTGTCATACACAGGTAATCCGGATTCGATAATAAATGAGCTTGTAACGGATTCAGAGGGGGCGGTTAATCTTGATGAACTTTTAGCACCACCGATAGAGTACAGCATGGAGCCAGGGGAAAAACAGCCATTTGCAGAATATACGATTGATGTCAGTGCCAACGGATATGAGGAGACTAACATATCCGGAATAGATGTCTTTTCAGGAGAAACGAGTATACAGGATGTATATCTTAATGAAAATGAGTATGCAGTTGCGGAAGATAATATAGTTATTCCGGTTAATACCCTGTATGGAAACTATCCAGCCAAGATACCAGAGAGTGAGATAAAGCCACTTAACCAGTCTGGTGAGATAGTACTAAGCCGTGTTGTTATTCCTGAAACTATAGTTGTGCATGATGGTGTTCCTACTGATTCAACGGCGCTTGATTATTATGTCAGATATAAGGATTATATTAAAAATGTTGCAAGCAGCGAGATATATTCAACATGGCCAAGGCAGACGTTAGAGGCTAATATACTTGCAATCATGTCATTTACATTGAACAGGGTGTATACAGAATGGTATAGAAACCAGAGTTATAATTTTACTATAACATCTTCAACAGCATTTGATCATAAATGGGTGAATGGCAGAAATATATTTGAGAGTATATCAAATGTAGTAGATGAAATATTTGATAATTATCTTTCACGTCCGAATGTTAAGCAGCCAATACTTACACAGTACTGTGATGGAAAAAAATCAAGCTGTCCGAACTGGATGACACAGTGGGGAAGTAAGTATCTTGGTGACCAGGGATATTCATCAATCGATATATTAAGATATTATTATGGCGATGATATGTATATAAATACAGCAGAGCAGATACAGGGTATTCCTTCATCATGGCCTGGTGCCAATCTTGATATAGGGTCATCGGGTCAGAAAGTAAGACAGCTTCAGGAGCAGCTGAATCTCATAGGAGATTATTACAAGGCTATACCACCATTGTCAGTTGATGGAATATATGGAGAGCAGACAGCAGAAGCGGTAAGACAGTTTCAGAGGATTAACAATATGCCACAGACAGGAGTCGTTGATTTTCCGACATGGTACCGTATATCAGACAGATATGTGAGACTGTCAGGCATAGCTGAGCTTATGTAAGCGGGCATTATATAGTCTGGATTATGGAAATGTTGTCTTTAAACAGTATTGAAATAGTATTATAGTACTGATATTATGATGATATAAAGTAATGTGTACAAATGAAAGAGGCGAAAGATATATGAGGTATAAGATAAGTGATCTTGCAAAGCTTCTTGGTGTATCTACAAATACGGTGAGAAGATATGAGGATATGGGTTATATATCTGCTGTAAGGGATGAGAACAGCGGATACAGGTATTACGATGATGATGGAGTGTTTGGTGTGCTCAATGCTAAAATGCATATAAAGTATGGTTTTACGCATGAGCAGATAAGTAAAATGCAGAATTATACGCTTGATGAAACTATAGAGGCATGTCAGGAACGTATGCAGCAGTTGGATAAGCAGATAGCCTATATGACGTATTTAAGACACAGACTTAAGGATGACTGTTTGCTTATGAATAAGGCGGCATCTAATACAGATATATATGAAAAACAAAGTCTTCCTATGTATTATGTCTTATATAAGAATGGCGGAAAGCTGCTTCAGGAGCCAGAAAGACTGGAGCAGCTAAGCGAGTTTTTATACAATTCACCAGAAATACAGCATATATACATAATTCCTGAGAGTGAGATGAAAGCAGGACGTTTTACTGTAAGCTGTGGTTATTCGATTAAGGAAGAGCATCTTGAAAAGTATCATCTTCATATTAACCAATATGCACAGAAGTATATTCCTAAGCCGTCAGTTATGGGTATATCAAAGGTGCCGGCAAAGTTAAGCAATATATATGATTATTCACAGGATGAGATTAAGGAGATTATGATAGGGCGTCACCTTGCGTATATGAAAGAGCATAATCTTGTCCTTGATGGTGATATAACAGGTATAGTTATAACAAAGGTTAAGGATGATGATAGTGATGATCATGTGATGTATATCCTTATGAGTGTTCCTGTACGGCATGAAAAACAGTGAATTATGAGATAATGAGCGCAAAAGAAAAGGAAGCGGCTGCGAAGCAGACATTTACTTTTCTTGCGCCATTAACGAACGAACAGCCATGCGAAGCAGGGCGGGATAGCGCATAGCGCGGGTTCGTGAGTGTACGGGAAGACAAAGAGTGAATTATGATATGTTATGTTCACATATAAAAACAATTCTTTGTTAAATGTGTAAAAGATATTGACCTTGACATTGGTTCATACTTTATAGTTTGTATTATGGATATCAAAAAGGTTTTATAAACATACCCTGACAGTATCCATGCAGATATATAATGTTATAATGCCTTTAAAGGCAGAAAGGGAGGTCAATATGCGCAAAACAACTAAAAGACGTCTTAGCAGTCTTTTGTGTGCAGTGCTTATGCTTGTTACAAGCATAGACGTAACTGCATTTGCAGCAGAATCAAAAGCGTCAACAAGAAAGATTGACGTATGGGACATGGGCACAGTACAGGAAGCAGATACAGATAAGTATAATAATCATATTACTGCTGCTGACTGGGAGAATTGTGACAATGTTTCAAAGGATGGTAAATTCGTTGCCGGAGAAACAACATTTGGTGATCTTACAATCAATCATAATGCCAATGACAGATTGTTCTCAGCATCAAGCAAAAACTATGGAAGCAATGCGTTAGCAACAACAGCATATGATGATGGATATACAGCATCCGGTATGTACTACTGTAATGGTACAGGAGGAGAAGGAAGAAGATACATTGCTATTAACAATGTAGAAGCCGGAGATAAGATAGTTGTATACATGGCATCAAGCAATGCTGCTAATGGAACACTTCTTTTTAAGTATCTTGGTGAAGATAATGAACAGGTAGAAAAAGCAAGCTTTACTAACAAGGGAGCTAAGTATGAATTCGTAGCTAAGTATAGTGGTTCATATAAGGTGTATACAGATGCAGCAGCAGGAAAACCTATATATAACAGGGTGGTAAGAATTCCGGGAGTAAAAGTCAGTGGAACAATAGAAGGCGTACAGGTAAGCGGTCTGAAGGTTTTATTTAAGGATGATGTTAACGATATCACATATGATGCAGATGTAAAAGGCAATACATTTACAGCTACACTTGCAGCAGGTTGTGATTATACAGCAGTTTTATCTGGAGTAGCAGGATATGGATTTTCCGTTGATACAAAGAATGTTACAACAACTGTAGATGAAGCTCTGACAGGCAAGACAGGAGTTACATTAAAGGTAGAAGAAAAGAAAGTATATACATATACAGGAAAGGTTACAGGCTTTGCAGCAGATTATGATACATCGGGATTATCAGTTAAGCTCGTAGCTGACCCATCTTCATTAGCAGATGATGTGGTTCTTAAGCTTGATGATAACAAAGCTTTCAAAGCAACACTTGAGCCTGATGTTAAGTATACAGTTGAGCTTAGTGGAGTTAATGATTATGAAGTAACTGATGGCAAAGAGGTTACAGGACAGACAGATTACTCTAAAGATATAAGCGTTTCTGCTAAGAAGTTATATAAGGTAACAGGTAGATTTACAGATATTGATGCTAAAGCAGCAGTTACAGATATTAAGTTTATCAATGTTGATGACAAGTATGTGTATACAGGAAAGGTTACATCAGATGGATATGAAGTTTCTTTAAGAAATGGTTCATATGAAGTTGAAGCAGCAGTTGATGGATATAGAACAACAACACATATAGTAGTCAATGATGCGGATGTAACTAAAGACATCTTAATGGTGTCAACCAAAGATAAGGAACAGATTGAAAGAGCATCTGATATATATGTCGGATATAAAGAAAAAGGAAATGCAAACTATAATACAGTAAAAGAAGCAGTATCAGCAGTATCATTAATGACACCTGCTCCTGATGAGAATAATGGAGTTACTATTCATATTGCTCCTGGTACATATAGAGAACAGGTTATTATATCAACTCCATATGTAAGACTTGTTAATGATGAAAAGTCATCAGGCAAAGAAGTGCTTCTTACATGGTATTATGGAATAGGATATAAGTATTACAGCATAGATTCTAAAGGCTATTATAATGCTGAAAATGCATATGATAAGTATGAGAAGGCAGCTGCAGCAAAATGGGGCTGTTCAGTACTGCTTAAAAATACAGCAACAGGATTTAGTGCTGATGGAATCACATTTGAAGCTTCGTTTAACCGTTATTTAACAGATGAAGAAATAGAAGATGGTGTGACACCTGCAGAAAATAAGAATCCAGACAGAAACTATGCAACAGATGTTACATCAAAGGCAGCAACAGAAAGAGCAACAGCCATGGCTATAGAAGCTGATAAGGTTGAATTCACAGACTGTGAATTTCTTGGAAGCCAGGATACATTATATACTGGTAATTCAGCAACTAATATGTACTTTAAAAACTGCCGTATAGAGGGTAATACAGATTACATATTTGGTGATGGAAACGCAGTGTTTGATGGATGTGAACTTAGATTTGCAGGTTACAGTGCTGGCTCTGCAGGTGGTTATATTACAGCACATAAGCCAGCCTCTGCTGCAGCAACTAAGATTGGCTATGTATTTAGAAACTGTACAATAACAGGCAGTGATAAACTTGAGGTAAGTGCAGGATATCTTGGAAGACCTTGGGGTCAGGATGCAAAAGTAACATTCCTTAATACTAAGATAAATGGTAGTTACATTAAAGATGAAGGCTGGTTTGAAATGTCTGGCAATAAGCCGGAGAAGGCTGGTTATACAGAATATAATTCGGTTTATACAGATGGAACAGCAGTAGATGTTTCTAAGAGAGTAACAGGAGTTACAACAGATGAAAGTGTTGCAAAGAAAGATGTTGTGAATGATTATCTTTCAGGCTGGACACCTAATGCTTATGTGGCTGATGAGGGTACAGTAGCATTTGTAAAGAAACCATATCTTGTGGATAATGGAGATATCAATGCACCATATCCAGGACATACTTTTACTGTTATATACTCTCTTGGAGAGAAGAATGATAAAAATGATGCATCAGTGATCCGCTGGTATATTGTTAATGAGGATGGCAGCAGAACACTTGCAAAATCGTCAACTGCCAATGCTGATAATACATATAAGATTTCTAAGGATGCTATTGGAAAGCATATTGAAGTTGAAGTTGTACCTGAGAACTTAAGTGGTGTTAAGTCAGGAGCAGTAAAATATAAGGCAGAGGCATATGTAAGAGATGGATATGAAGATCCTACAGGTTCAACAGATATAGAACTTGGTGATGGAGTAAATGTATTTTTAGCAGGTGATTCTACTGTTAAGGATTATTCAGCATCAGGTATGTATATGAGCGGTAAGGCTCAGGCTGAAGGCTCATGGGGCGAATATTTACAGGCGTTCTTTGATTCTTCAAAGGTTAAGGTGCAGAACTATGCCAATGGAGGACGAAGCAGCCGAAACTTTATCAATGAGGGCTCATTAGATAAGATAAAAGCCAATATCAAAGCAGGCGATTATCTGTTTATACAGTTTGGACACAATGACTGTGCCAATGGAAAAGGATACATTGAAGATAGATATGTACCACTTGGACAGCCAGATGCTGACGGAATATATCCTGTAACAGCAGGAACTAAAGTGGCAACACCATCATCACTTACTTCAAAGTATGGAGATACATTCTATTCATATGATTGTGGTGGTACTTATAAATGGTATCTTAAACAATATATTGATGCGGCAAAGGAAGCAGGGGCAATACCGGTTCTTGTAACACCAGTATCAAGACTTTATTATACTAGTGAGGGTACTATCAAACCACATCATGATTCAACAGATAAAGAAACAGGAACACTTGTAACTGAAAATAATGCATATGTTGAAGCAGTTAAACAGCTTGCAAAGGAACAGGATGTATTACTTATTGATGGTTTTGAGATAACAAAGAATATGTATGAGGAAGCATACAAAGCAGACGAAAAGGCAGCTAATGGCAAGTCTGTTAATGGTACACAGGTTATGTCAGCAGGAGACAGTACACATAGCAATAAGCTTGGTGGATTCATAACAGCAGAACTCTTTGCACAGCAGATCCAGAATATGAATATATCACTCTCAAAGGCTGTTAAATCACCATCCAGAGTAGCAGGTGTTAATCCGGATGGACAGCAGGTGTTTGTTGTTGATAAGAATGGAGTGCTTACTGCGAAAGCAGCAGATGCAAATGGCAGATTCACAGAAGATGCAGTGTACTGGACAACAAAAGGCCAGAGCCTTTTAGGTGCAATAAGTGCTAAGAGTGAAGAACTTAATAAGAGCGAGAATCCAACGCCAGCACCAGATCCAACACCAGCGCCAAACCCAACTCCGGCACCGGATCCAACACCAGCGCCAGACCCAACACCAGCACCAGATCCAACACCAGCGCCAAACCCAACACCAGCGCCAGAACAGGGTGGCAGCGATAAGAAAGATGATGGAGCTACGTCAGATAGTGACAGTAATAAAGATGACAATGCTATATCATCTGACGATAAAAATCCAGATGCTTCTAAAGATGATGTAAAAACAGCAGATGTATATCACGTGATGGGATATAGTGTGGCATTTACAATGGCATTAGCTGGAATAGTACTTCTTGTGTATGAAGATAGAAAAAAGAAAAGGCTGATTAATAAATAATATAATAGTTATAGATACTAGTTTTAGTGATGATTAGAATTGATTAGTATTGATTGGCATTGAATAAAGCCAGATACACAATGACTTAGGTTGTTGTGTGTCTGGTTTTTGAATGCTTGAATATTATTTGCCTGAATATTTTTTGAAATATAATAATGTATGGATTTATGTACAATGCATTATTAAATGTGTAAAAAGATATTGACCTTGACACTGGTTCATACTTTATAATTCCATAAAAAGGGACGGATTGTCCAGAAAAGAAAGGGAAGGTTATTTATGATGAAGAAAAGAAACAGAAAACGTATAAGTTGTCTGCTTAGCGCTTTGCTTTTGCTTGTTATGAGCATAGGCTGGAGCGTTATGGCTATGGCTGATGATGCGGTTAATAAAGACAGCAGCAAGCCTACAGTATGGATAATAGGTGATTCTACAGTAAGTTCTTTTGCTGATAATTATTATTATCCAAGATATGGATGGGGTACACAGATTGATAAGTATCTTGATGGAACATATGAAGTGAAGAATATAGCTTTATCAGGAAGAAGTTCTAAGAGCTATGTTAATGATAAGGAGTATAATGAACTTACATCCGGTATGAAGCAGGGTGATTATCTTCTTATAGGCTTCGGACATAATGATGAAAAGGCAGAAGCAGACAGATATACAGATCCTAATGGTGATTATAAGACAGCTGGCTCATTTGCTAACTCATTATATGAAAACTATATTAAGCCTGCGCAGGCAGCTGGTACAACAGTTATCCTCTGTACACCTATAGTAAGAAGAACTGCTACAACAGAATGGTCTGACAGCAATCTTCATATCACAAAGGATAGTGGTGATTTCAAGGGTGGAGATTATGCCCAGTCTATAAGGAATCTTGGTAAGGAACTTAACATACCAGTTGTTGATATGACTAAGATGACAAAAGAGTTATATGATACATTAGGACCAGATGAGACAGTCAACCTTCATGCATGGACATCATCTAAGGCTACAAGTGTTGATAATACACATACAAACATTTATGGTGGAACATATAATGCTTATCTTGTAACTAAGACAATTAAGGAACTTGGAGTGGCTGGAATATCAGAACATATAACAGCTAAGGAAGCACCTGTTAAGGCTGATGTACTTAAGTCTAATCCAGATTATAAGGAAGCTGAATATTCAGGAGAACTTAAGCAGAGTGAATTATGGAAAGATGCAGGAGTTTTCAAGGGTTCAATATTTGGAGATATAGGTGGAGACCCAAATCTTATTAAAGATAAGTTCATACTTGAGGGCAATGAAGATGGAAGCATTCACATTGCTGTTAATGGTAAGGGAAAGATATCATCAACAACAGATGGAATTGCAATGTATTATTATAAAGTACCTGCAGGTAGTAACTTTGTAATAACAGCTAATGCAACAGTAAACAGCATTAATAAACACAATCAGGTGGCATTTGGTCTTATGGCAAGAGATGCTATGTATATTGATGTTAATGATAAGTCAGCTCTTGGAGATTATGTTGCAGCAGGAAGTATCAAGCAGGGAACAGCTAACTGCTTTAAGAGAAAAGATGGTGCATTAGGTTATGGTGGTACATTAGAGAATCCAGTAGAGGCTGGTAAGACATATGCACTTAAGATTGAGAGCAACAGTGATGGATACGCATGTACATTTGGCGATAATGCTGCTATATCAGGCGGTTTTGATTTCAAGCTTACATCAATAGATGCGGATTATGTATATGTAGGTTTATTTGTAGCAAGACAGGCAGATGTAACATTCTCAGATATAAAACTTGTTGTAGATGGTAAGGTAATAACTGGTTCTGATGTTAAGCCAGGTGATACACCAGATGATAGCAAGCCAGGAGATAGCACACCAAGTGACACACCAGATGATAATAAGCCAGGAGATAGCACACCAAGTGATACACCAGATGATAATAAGCCAGGAGATAGCACACCAAGTGACACACCAGATGATAATAAGCCGGGAGATAACACACCAAGCGACACACCAAATACACCAAGTGATACACCAAGCACATCAGATTCAGATAAGGTAAATGCGGTAATTAAGGCTGATGATGGCATCAATATAAAGGCCGAAGTACCAGTGAGCGGAATCACATTCACAGAAGAGGAAAAGAAAGAAATAGAAAACGGAAGTACAGTTTCGGTATCTATGGAGGTCAAAGATGTAACAGCTACAGTATCAGAAAGCGATAAGAAACTTGTGGAGGATAAAGTTAAGGAAGTTCTTAACAATGGTGTAGTTGGAGCATATCTTGATCTTACATTATTAAAGAAAGTTGGAAGTCTCAAAGAAGTATCAGTAACAGAAACAGCTGCTGGAGTTGTTGTTAAGCTTGATATTCCTGAAAGTCTTAAGAATACAGATGCATCTGTAGAAAGAAAATATACAGTTGTAAGAATTCATGATGGTGTAGCAGAGGCACTTGAAACAAGCTGCGAAAACGGAGTTATTACATTTACAACAGATAAATTCTCTACATACGCTATATGCTATGAAGATGTAGCAGCAACAGGAAATGGACAGGCATCAGATAACACAATAAACACAGGTGATGTGTATAATATAGCACTCTATGTATTATTCGCAGTTGTATCATGTGCAGGTCTTGCATTCGTAGTATTAAGAAGAAAGTCAGTTGTAAGATAAAAAAATAAAACAATGTATCATTTTTGTATTGCAGAAATTTGAAATATTTGAAATGTTTGTTTGAAATGTTTAAAAATATAGTTGACAGCTATAACTATTAGTGTTAAACTCTAATAGTTGTTAAACGAAGCAGAGTATCCACTCTCACCTTAGCGCATGAAGGCGACTCGGGTTTATATTTTTAAGAATATGCATGATAAACAGCAATTAAGATGCATTATGATTAAAAAGTGGATAGTCTGACTATCCACTTTTTTTGATTTTGGAGGTGCACTACTATTAGCGAATTAATGATTAACGAGCAGATCCGCGATAAGGAAGTTCGTGTTATTGGACAAGAAGGACAGCAGCTTGGAGTTATGTCTCCTAAGGATGCTATGAAGTTAGCAAGAGAGGCAGAGGTTGATCTTGTAAAGATAGCTCCATCCGCAAAGCCACCTGTATGTAAGCTTGTGGATTATGGCAAGTATAAGTATGAGCTTGTCAGAAAAGAAAAGGAAGCTAAGAAAAAACAGAGAACAATAGAAGTCAAAGAAGTTCGTTTATCACCTAACATAGATGTGAATGACCTTAACACTAAGTGTAACGCAGCAAGGAAGTTCATAGAGAAAGGCGATAAGGTTAAAGTATCACTCAGATTCAGAGGACGTGAGATGGCTCATGTTGATTCAAGCAAGCATATACTTGAAGATTTTGCAGAGAAGTTAAGTGATATAGCAGTAGTAGATAAGGCTCCAAAGTTAGAAGGCAGGAGCATGACTATGTTTTTAACTGAAAAACGTTAAAATATTATTCCATATGAGAATTAAATTAGGAGGATTATTATGCCAAAGGTAAAGACAAAAAGAGCAGCTGCAAAGCGTTTTAAAGTAACTGGAACAGGTAAATTAAAGAGAATGAAAGCTTACAAGAGCCATATTCTTACAAAGAAGACTACTAAGAGAAAGAGAAATCTTAGACATGCAGCTATGACAGATGCAACTAATGTAAAGACAATGAAGAAGATTATGCCATATTTATAAGATATGGGTGTCTGTGATTGATTATTTTAGGAGGAAATTAAGAAATGGCAAGAATTAAAGGCGGTATGAACGCAAAGAAGAAGCATAATAGAGTATTAAAGCTCGCTAAGGGTTATAGAGGAGCTAGATCTAAGCAGTACAGAGTTGCTAAGCAGTCTGTAATGAGAGCTCTTACAGAGAGCTACAAGGGTAGAAAGCAGAAGAAGAGACAGTTCAGACAGTTATGGATCGCAAGAATCAATGCTGCTGCAAGAATGAACGGTCTTTCATACAGCAAGTTCATGTATGGTTTAAAGTTAGCTAACATCGACCTTAACAGAAAGGTATTAGCTGAGATGGCTGTTAATGATGCAGAAGGATTTGCTAAGTTAGCAGAAGTAGCTAAGTCTAAGCTTGCTTAATCATTAGATTAATTAGTATAAAGATAAATATAATGTTATATATCAGATTTATATCTGTCAGATTCTGGATATCTTCTGATTAGTAGCATTTAAGCCGCTATATAGGATGAGATAACTCTTTATATCCTGTATGGCGGCTTTTGTGATAATATTGTGAAACATTTATGTAATACTGGCTTTAGAAGCTGTATTATGGTATAGTTTATAAGTCGGCAATCCGGCATAATATATATTTATGGAGACAGGTTATGAGAAAAGTATTAAAAGGAAAGTGCGTTAAATATGCAGTAGCAGCAGCTATGGTTGTTTCTATGCTTATGACTACAGCATGTAATAGTAAAATAAAGGTTGATTATGGATATAGTCCTACAGATTATGTTGAGCTTGGAAACTACAAGGGAATAGTAGCCGATGTTGATGTCACATCTATAACTAACAAGGTTATAGATGACAAGATAGCTGAGCAGATGGATGATGTAACTACATATACAGATGTTAACCGTGGGGCTCAGAAGTCAGATAAGGTAACATTTAGTTACTCAGGAACATCAGGTGGACTTGCAATAGATGATTTCACAGGTTCTGATTATAGTATGGTTCTTGGAAAGGAAGCTTTTCCAGTTGCAGGAACGAGTCTTGCAGATGAATTATATGGTATGGTAGCAGGTCAGACAAAGGTTATAACAGTAACTATGCCAGATAACTCTAAATATACTGATTATGCAGGTAAGAGAGTGGTGTTTGAACTTTCCATGAGCTACGTACAGCAGCCAAATGTTCCTATGCTCACAGATTCGTTTGTAAAAGAGAACTTTGGTCTTGAATCAGTAGATTCATATAAGGAATATGTTAAGAACGATGTTAAATCAACTATAGATACAAAGGTGAGTGAAGCAAAGAATGAGGCTATTCTTACACAGCTTCTTGATGTATGTAAGGTAACAGGATACCCTGAAGAATTCCTTGCACAGCAGACGTCAAAGCTTGAAGAATCAATCAGTTTTTATAGTACTCTTCAGGGAAAGACTAATGATGAATACTGCCAGAATCTTTATGGTAAAACATTTGATGAATTCGTAAAGGCATCAGCAGGCCAGCAGCTTATATATCAGGCAATAGCAGAAAAAGAAGGACTTGATATAACAGAATATGAATATAAAGATGACCTTGAACAGTTTGCAAAGGACAGTGGTTATTCACAGGTAACAACATTCACAGATAAGTTTGACAAGAATACAATAGTAAAGGCAATGCTTGTAAAGAAAGCACAGAATATAGTTATGGATAATGCGGTTGTGAATGAGAAGTAGTATGTTTGTTTAATTGAATATTAGTTGGTGACGAACGGACGACAAATATAAGCTACAGGCAGTCCTGCACACTATGTTCAATGCCAGAAGCTTCAATCGGCTGACTCTAAGACTTTTCATATAGGTAGTTATAGGTGACGCTACCATTCGGACGCGCCGTCCGTGGCGCGGCCTCATTGCTTCGTACATCCATGTACGAAGCTAGCTG
>OBXA01001403.1_pt1 | contig 14196 bp, 12 predicted proteins | sample 1538121 | NCBI WGS metagenome assembly OBXA01 (sample SAMEA2580133, study PRJEB22360) | human gut metagenome | biome: human gut; feature: human-associated habitat; material: faeces | place: Denmark | collected 2008/2010 | reverse complement strand
ACGGGGCCATGCGGTGTGGGAGGGGGCACCCTGCAAAGGGGCCCTCTACCCGATTAGAAGAGCGTGCCCTGCGTGCCGGGCATCTGAATGCCCTCAAAAAACTCCTTCCATTCAGCTTCGAGTTCCTCGGGCGTCTTTTCCTTATCAGTTGACGGCGCTTCCTCATAGACCATGAATGCCCGGTCGTCGTTTCTCAGATACACGGGGCTGTAGGACTCCGCCTGCTGGATCTGAATGAGAAAAACCTTTGCGAGCTCGAGCGAAGCCAGAAGCCAGACCGTAAGCTGCGGCTGATCCGCCTCATCGCCCATCAGGTCCGTGAGGCGAACATAGTCCTTGCCCTGAAGAATCTTCAGAATCCCCGTCATGTGCTCGCGCACTGAGAGTTCTTCGCGCGTCACGTGGTGGTTCGCCGAGAGCGCGGCATCGGCTTCCACGGCTTCCCAGGCGAGCGAAAGCTCAGCGGGCGTAATAACGGGAAGGTCCTTCACGGGAACGTCAAAAAAGCCCCCCGCCGGAACGAGAAAATCCCGGTCGAGTCGCGGGAGCTCATCGAGAAGCTTTGCCGCTTCCCGCATGCGTTCGTATTCGAGAAGCCTCCTCATGAGCTCGGCTCTCGGATCCTCAGCTTCCTCGCCTTCGCTCGCATCAGGGCGTTTGGGAAGGAGCATCCGGCTCTTGATCGACATGAGCGTCGCCGACATCACGAGATAAGCGGATGCCAGTTCCAGATTCGAGCGGCGGATGAGTTCCACATAAGCCATGTACTGTTCCGTGAGCTTGGTCATCGGAATATCCATGACGTCGAACTTCTGGCTGCGGATGAGCCAGAGGAGAAGATCGAGCGGCCCCTCGAACCGGTCAAGAACGACTTCGAGCGCGTCGGGAGGAATATAGAGTCCCTCGGGGAGCTCCGTCATCGGTTCGCCGTAGAGGCGCGCAACGACCCGTGCGCCCGGGCGGGGTTCTTCTCCCGCAGGTGCCTTGTGGTTCGGATCCGGATTCGATGAAGGAGCTTCTGTCATGACCCGGGAATGATAAAGCCTCCGTCCCGCCGCGCTCTTCGCGCATTCGGAAACGGAGGCTTTCTCAGGCTCTTAAAGGAGAGCGGTCAGCCTTTCAGCTGGAACTGAATCGGGAAGCGCAAACGCACGGTCCCCTTCGGATGGCTCCAGCGCGATTCAGCATCCGCCACGGCACGCATTGCGGCCTTGTCGAGAAGCGGATGACCCGCGGACTTGAAAATCCTGAGTTCGGTCAGCTTTCCGCTCGGATTGACGATGAACTGCACGATGGCAGTGCCCTCGATGCGGAACATTCTGGCCTTGCGCGGATAGTGGAGCGATTCCTCCACCGCGCGCTTCACTTCGGTCAGGAACGGATCATCTATTTCACCGTAAACCAAAGTGGAGATGCCGTTCTCTGCATGTGCAGTCTGAGCGCCGGCCGGCTGTGCTGCCGGCCCCGGCGCAATTGCCGCGGGCGCTGCAGCAGGCTGCGGCGCATCGGCTTTCCTTGCGGTCTCAACACGATGCGGCCGCTCAGGCTTCGGCCTTTCAACCCGCTTTTCAGGCCTGGGCTTCGGTTTCTCAACCGGCTTCACCACTTCCTTTTTGACGGGCTTCGGCTTAGGCGGTTCAGGTTTCGGCTCAGGCTTGGGTTCTGGTTTCGGCGGTTCCGGCTGAGGTTCAGGTTCCGGGACAGGCTCGGGCTCCGGTTCTGGTTCCGGCTCGGGCTGCGGTTCCGGTTCAGGTTCGGGTTCCGGCTCTGGAATGGGCTCAGGCTCCGGCGGCGGGGCCTCGGGCTCCGGTTCGGGTTCCGGTTGCGGCGGTTCCGGCTCCGGTTCAGGCGCAGCTTCAGGCTGCGGTTCGGGAGCGACCTCTTCCTGAGGCGCTCCGCCCCCGGAAAGCTGCGCGAACGAAAGCGACACCGACGCCACCTGTCCCGAAGGCTTATAGGTAAGCGCCGGCGCACTCCAGAACATCACCCAGAGGAGCGGCGCGTAGACGCAGCACGCGAGAAGAAACGACTGAACGGTGCGTTCAGTGTCCTTCTTTTTCTGTTGCGATGGTGAAGTTTTCATGGTTATTCGCCTTGAAGAGGTCAATCACCTGAATGAAGCGGTCGAACTTCGACTCCTTGTCGATGCGCAGAAGAACGCGCTGCTCGCGCGGCATGTTGGCGATCACGTCGTTCAGGTCGTCGATCGACATCTTTTCGCCGTCCCAGAAGAAGTCGCCTGCAGCATCCACCTGCACGAGCTTCGGATGCTGATCGGCCTGCTGAGGAGAAGCCGCAGTCTTCGACTTCGGCAGATTGATCTGGATTTCACCCTTGGCGATAAAAGTGGAAATCGACAGCACCATTGCCAGGAGCACAAGCATGATGTCGATGAAGGGAACAATGTTGAGAGGCTCCTTTTTCGGGATCTCAATCATTTACTGCTCCCCTTCAGCACTCTTCCAGCGCGACGAAAGCACGTTGATCTTGCGCTGGAGGCCGTTGTAGATAATGAGGGTCGGGATCGCGACCGTGAGACCGAGCGCCGTCGCCTTCAGCGCGAGCGACAGACCCGTCATGATGTCGGACGCATTGATGTTCCCGGACTGGCCCATGTCGTAGAAAGTGATCATGATGCCGATTACGGTGCCGAGAAGACCCACATACGGCGCATTGGAATAGATGATGTAGAGGGTAGTCAGGTTGTTGGTGAGCGCTTCGTCGTACTCATCCTTCGTTTCATAGTCCGAAGGACGGCACTTCTTCATGAACATCAGGCGTTCAATCGTGAGCCAGATCGTGATGAAGCCCATCAGCCCCAAAATGGCGAAGATCGCGTAGTCAACGCTTTCCTTGAGGAATTCCATTCTTAAACCTCAGACAAATGGAAATAAAGGGGGCAGGAAAATGCTCCCCGATTTGCGGATTGCGCCCGACCGGTTTCAAGCCGGCCGAGCCTGCGGTTCATGAGATTTCCATTAAATGCTTACGCACTTATCAGAAAGAGTAGGTGTAGGAGAGCCAAAGATTGCGGCCGTCAAGGTAGTCGCGATAGGCATTGGCATAGCCGTCATGATTGGAATTGGGCACCCACTCGAGCCCCACATCCGTGACGTTGTTAAGTGCGACCGCAAACGTATGGTGTTTCGCCCAGACGTACGACGCACCAATATCCAATACCGTGTAGTTCTTGAACTTGTCGAGATCGGGACCGCCCCTAGTGTTTTGATTCTCTGAATCAAACTTCGACGTCGTCTTGACATACGCATTGAAGGTCTGGTAGTCGTAATCGAGACGTGCCGTAAGCGAATGACGCGGCAAGCTATTGGGGCGCTTGCTGGCAGGCCAGTTGCCAGGACGCTGCGTCAGATCACCATCACGAATTTCAGCATTCGTATAGGTATAGCCTCCCGAGAACCGGAAACCATAGAACGATGCCGTATTAAGAAGGACCTCTACACCCTTCGAACGCACCTTGCCGTGATTGATATCCCGGGTATCGTCGTTGGCGTTGATAATTTCCGTATCCAGCTGATTCTTAAAATCCGTCCAGAAAACACCGAGTGTCAGATTAAAGGCGCTCGGGACCTGCAGCGTCGTGGAGAGTTCATAACTCCAACTTTCTTCCGGTTTCAGATCTGGGTTACCATACGCCTTAGGATCACCATTACTGTACGCGCCGTCATAGAGCTTTTTAATTGCAGGGGGAGCATATCCGTTTGCAACACCGCCTTTGAAACTGATGAGCTCCATAGGCTTATAAACGAGGTAGGCTCGGGGAGAGAAATGAGCTCCAAAAACATCGCTCCAGTGGAGACGCCCACCAAGCGTCGCGATCCATTCCTCATTAATGAAATATTCGCCTTCCGCAAAAGCTGAAAGAATCGTCTGATCCAGTTCCAGCTTACCGCTAGGCTGATCGGTGGCAGTATTGTCCTCAAAAGTTTCATACTCGCCGGCCAGCCCTGTTGACAGCATCAGATTCCCATTTGCGCCGAAATCAAGCGGAGACGTCAGCTTAGTGTTGAAGGAATAACTTCTGCTAGCCTTCATGGGGCTCCCCGTTTGTTCCGTCCAAGGCCCCGTGCCACCACCAGCACTAGTACGCGTCTTTACCTGTTCAAGCGCGTTGTACTGAAAATAGCTGTCAAGGGTTCCAATGTCGTACCTGCCTTGATGCCCGATTACGGCGTTGTACTTATTCCACCATCTATACGTCTGAATGCCCCTCTTCGATGTATTCATAGCCCCGCCTTTATACCGGGTATAGTCGCCATCAATATAGACATCGTTCGATGAATTCAGCGTCATATTGAGTCGTGCCCCGACATTGCCGGCAAATCCATCCGTCGGTGAATGCGTGGCATACGGGTTGCCAGAGGTAGCGTCCGGCTTTTTAAGACCTGATGCATCACGACCCAGATATTTAGCGCGCAACTGGAGCGACAGGGTATCTTCCTTAATCGGCACGCCGAGATAGGCGCTCGTGCCCCAACGGTTGCCGTAACTGTCGTCATCATCAAACTGCGTACGTTCAACTGAGATCGACCCCGTGAACTTATCCGGATGCTTTTTTGTGATGATGTTCACAACGCCGCCCACCGCGTCTGAGCCCCAGACCGTGGACGCAGGGCCTCGGATCACTTCAATGCGTTCGATGGCACCCACAGGCGGCATAAAGACACGCCCCGGATCGAACCCATTCTCAACCATACTGCCGGAGGTATTCTGCTTGCGGCCGTCAACGAGAATCAGCGTATAGGAGGTGTCAAACCCTCGAATAGAAATTTCAGAGGCTCCCATTTTATCGGTGGAGATATCCACACCCGGAACGTCACCGATAGCGGAGCCCAGGTCCGTCACCGGCTTCGTTGCAAGTTCCTTTTCCGTAATCACGGAGACGCTCGCGGGCGCTTCGCGCGTGTCCTGCGCATAGCCGGCAGCGGAAACAACGGAAGTATCAAGAGTGGTGTAGTCGTCATCAGCAGCGAAGGCGGCAGACACAGCCATCGCAAGCGGCAGCATGACGAGCGCTTTGCGGTTGTAGTTCATTCTGTTTTGGTACGTGCGTAAGACCGCGCTTAAAGTCTGGAGACGCAATGCCGTTCCGGAGGCGGGTCTTGTGGTTGATGTGCATTGGCGCGTTCGAAAGTCCTTCAGACCTCTAGACACGTCACGATCGAATAGTACTCAAATGTAAATGAGTTTCATTCTCTTGTAATGAAGCATTTCCGAAACTAGTTCGATGTCATACAAAATTTCAAACTCATAAAAATCAATAGAGTAAAACCCTATTATCGGGACATTTCATGAATAAAAATCATTATCACTAATTTGTAATTAAATGTAACAATATTGATTTTTATTACTAAGAGTTATGTCAGAGGGATAGGTCAGACCTATTCGTCCTGCATATTTCTCAGATCCCTACTTTGGCCTTGAGTTTGCAGGCCGACCAGTCTTCCAACGCTTTGTTGCGCGTTATGGAGAACTCAAGAGACGTCATCTCGAATGACGGCAGGGAGAGTGAATTGCAGCAGTACATTTTTTGAAGGGAATCGATGCGAACGGTCGCGCCAGAAGGCTTGCAAAGCACTTCCGGCAACAGACCTCAATGCGGACCTTTGGGGACACTCATCAGCACTCTCCCTTTGCTTCAGAAGCGTCACCATCGAATGGTAGCTAAATGTAAGTAAGATCCACTATCTTCAGAATTGACCAAATCAGCAGTTTGTTCGATCTAAAACAAGTTTTATTTTTCATATATTTCAATGCATTAATACAAATACAATGCACGTCAAGTAAATGAGAATCGTTACTATTCTTTTGTAAATAAATGTAATTTCATTCATTCTCGATAGTGGGATTTATGCAGAATGCCTCGAAACTGCACCTTGTCCAAGGGATTACCCGGCATCGCTTTTCGAACATTCATGCCCAGATCAACCGCCATCCTTCTGACGCTTACGTTCATCGTCGGTCTCCTGTCGCTTCTTGTCGGCGCCGCAGACGTAACGTTCTCGTCGCTCCTTTCGGGAGACGCCGAAAGCCTTGAGCTTCTTCTGATTTCCCGCTTGCCGAGGCTTCTTGCAATCCTCTGCACGGGGGCCGGCATGAGCATTGCCGGCCTCATCATGCAGCAGCTCTGCGCTAACAAATTCGTTTCCCCGACCACCGGCGCCACGATTTCGTCGGCGCAGTTCGGGATCCTCATCGCGCTCCTCTTCATGCCGGATTCCACGATCTGGTCGCGCGCTGCATTTGCCTTTGCGGCAGCGATCATCGGCACCTGGATCTTCGTCTGGTTCATTTTGAGAATGCCGATGAAGGACCCGGTCATGGTGCCTCTCGTCGGCATCATGTTCGGCAACGTCATCGGCGGCATCACGAGTTTTCTGGCCTTTCGCTTCGACATGACCCAGGCGCTCTCGACCTGGCTGGTCGGCCATTTTTCCCTTGTGCTCCGAGGCAACTACGAACTCGTCTACCTCGTTGTGCCCCTGATCGCCATTGCGTGGATTTACGCCAAGTGGTTCAACATCGTCGGCATGGGACGGGACTTCTCGAAGAACTTAGGCGTCAACTACACCTTCGTTCTCTTTTCGGGGCTTTCAATCGCCGCGATGATCACGGCTTCCATCGTAACCGTCGTCGGGAGCATTTCCTACATCGGCCTCATCGTTCCCAATCTCGTCGCGATCTTCAAGGGCGACGACCTGCGCTCCACGCTCGCCGATACGGCGCTCTTCGGCGCGCTCTTCGTGCTTTGCTGCGACCTGATCGGGCGTCTCATCATCCTGCCCTACGAGCTTCCGATCGAACTCATTATCGGCACGCTCGGGAGCCTCATCTTCATCGTGCTCATCTTCTACCGCCTGCGCTTCGGCCGCCGGTCGCTCAACAAGGACCTGCTCATGAAGCTTTTCGGCTTTGAGAAGAAAACGCCGGTCTGCACCTCGATCAATGGAGGCACCCGATGATTGCTTCGGCTTCCTCGTCCTTCTCGTCGCCGCGTCTGAAGAAGCTCGCGCTCGCGATGATGGTGCTTGTTGCACTCACGCTTGTCGCCGCGGCGCTCTACCAGTTTGCCTTCGTTAATCCGAAGTTCTTCAGCTACGCGATGGAGCTGCGCGCACCGCGCCTCATCGTGATGCTCACAGCCGGCTTCTCGATTTCCGCCGCGGCGATCGTCTTTCAGACCATCATCCGCAACAACATCGTGACGCCGTGCCTTCTCGGCATGAATTCGCTCTATCTGCTGATTCATACCGCCGTCGTCTTCTTCTTTGGTTCGGGCAGTCAGTTCGCAACAAACCCGGTGATGGCTTTTGCCGTGGACATCGTCCTCATGGGCGTGATCGCGACCTTCATCTACTACTCGATCTTCAAAAAGACCGGCGGGAACGTTCTTTACGTGCTCCTCATCGGCACGGTGCTCTCGACCTTCTTCTCGAGCATGCAGAATTCGCTCACGCGCATCATGGATCCCAATGAATACGATGCGCTCCTCAATACGCTCGTGGCGAGCTTCACGAACGTCAACATGGCCTGCATCATCCCCGGGATCCTCATCCTCATTCTCATTGCGCTCTGGCTCAAAAAGGACATTGCGATCCTCGACATCATCAGCCTCGGACGCGATCAGGCGATCAGCCTGGGCGTCGACTACGAACGCGTCCTGAGGCGCCTCATGGTCGGCGTCGCGCTCTACATCGCCGTCGCCACGGCGCTCGTCGGACCGCTCTCCTTCCTCGGCCTCATCACCGCCAACGTCGCGCGTCAGGTCTTCACGACCTACCGCCACACCTACCTCATTGCCGGCGCCGGCTTTGTCGGAATGCTCATTCTTTGCGCCGGCCAGTTCGCTGTCGAGCACATCATGGTCTACAGCGTTCCCGTGAGCGTCTTCGTCACGATCGGCGGCGGCCTCTACTTCCTCTACCTCATCCTCACGCAGAAATAACCCGCCATGCTCACCATCAGGAATCTCCGCAAGACCTACGAAGATGCGACGGTCGTCGACGACGTCTCGCTTGACCTCCCGCATGGAAAAGTTATTTCCATGATCGGTCCCAACGGTGCGGGCAAATCCACCGTGCTCGGCATGATTTCTCGCCTGGTTGCAAAAAGTTCGGGCGCCGTTGAGTTTCAGGGCAAGGACCTCGAGAAATGGGAAAGCCGGGAGCTCGCGAAGCACCTTGCCATTCTCACCCAGGCCAACAACGTGCAGATGAAGCTCACGGTCCGCGAACTCGTCGCCTTCGGCCGATTCCCGCACTCGGGCTCGAACCTGAGCCAAAAGGACTGGGAGATTGTCGACCGCTCGATCAGCTACATGGAGCTCGAGGACTTTGCCGAACGCTTCATCGACGAAATGTCGGGCGGTCAGCGCCAGCGAGCCTTCATCGCCATGGTGCTCGCGCAGGACACCGAATACGTGCTCCTTGACGAACCGACCAACAACCTCGACATCTATCACGCCACGCAGATGATGAAGCTCGTGCGCAGGCTTTGCGACGAACTCGGAAAAACCGTGATTCTCGTGCTTCACGAAATCAATCTCGCCGCTTTTTATTCCGACTACATCTGCGCCTTCAAAAACGGAAAGATCGCCGCCTGGGGGACCGTGAACGAGGTGATGACGCCCGAGCAGCTCAAGCTCATCTACGGGGTCGACTTCCAGATTCACGAGATCGACGGCCGTCCGCTCGCGATCTTTCACTAACACCGATTTTCTTCACACGCACTCCCTGATACAGAGGAAGCCACACCACCATGCCCATGCTTTTCACCCGCCGCACGCTCGGCGTCGCCGCGCTCTCTGCGGTTTCGCTCGCGCTCCTTCCGACTTCACCCGCCTTCGGCGCCGAAACGGTTGAAGTCAATTCCCTCAACGGCAAGAACCAGCCCGTCAAGGTAACGGTTCCCAAAGATCCTAAGCGCATCGCCATCGCCGATTACGCCGTTCTCGACACGCTCGACCACTGGGGACTGGCAAAGGACCGCATCGTCGCGATCACGCAGACGACCGCGCTTCCCTATCTGCCGCAATACTTCAAAAAGTCTTCGAAGGTAAGAAACATCGGCACCCTGAAGGAAATCGACTTCGAGGGCCTCATGGCCGCTGAACCGGACGTCATCTTCATTTCCGGGCGCCTCCAGAAGAAGTACGACGAGCTTTCCAAAATTGCTCCCGTCGTCTACATGACGATCGACCGCACGAAAGGCACCTTCGAGAGCTTTGCGGACAATCACATGAACCTTGCGAAGATCTTCGGGAAGGAATCCGAGGCCAAGGCCGATATTGCGCACTTCCAGGGACGCATTGAAAAAATCCGCGCGGCTTCTGAAGGCAAGACTGCCATCGTGAGTCTCGTCACGAGCAGCCACGTGAACCTTCTCGGCAGCCAGGCGCGCTGCGCCATCATCAGCAATGAATTCGGCTTCAAGAACGTTGCTCAGGACGCCAACGCCAACCACGGCAACGAAGCTTCGTTCGAACTTCTCCTCAAGCTCAATCCCGACTATTTCTTCGTTCTTGACCGCGACTCCGCCATCGCCCGCCCGGGTGCGAAGCTCGCTCAGGACGTGCTGAAGAACGAAATCGTCGACCGCACGAAGGCTAAGAAGGAAGGCCATATCGTCTACCTCTCTCCGGCTGCCTGGTACCTCGCCGAAGGCGGCTACACCTCGCTCGAAATCCAGTTTAAGGATGTCGAAAAAGCCCTCGGCCTTGCTCAGTAACGCTTCCGGAGAACCGTCATGAATTTTTCCCGCCGCAATCTTCTTGCCGCCGGCGCAATCCTTTCGCTCCCGGGCTTTGCCTCCTCCGCTTTTGGCTCGGAAACGGTAACCGTTCCCTCGCAGACGGGAGACGCTGCCGTACCCGTTGATCCCAAGCGGCTTGCAGTGCTCGACATTTCCATTCTTGAAAATCTCGCCTACTTCGGCCTCTCCGACCGCGTGGTCGGTTCCGTGACGCCGGGCGCCGTGACCTGGGTCAAAGTGCCTGCAGGCGCGAAGCTGATCGGCGGCATGAAGACCATCGACATCCCGGCCGTCAAGTCCGTGAATCCGGATCTCGTCTTCATTTCCGGCCGCGTTGCCCGCGCCATCGATGAATTCCGAACGGCGGCTCCCACCGTCTGCCTCGTCCCCAACTACCAGACGGGCGCGTGGCAAAGCTTTGAAGGGAATCTCCGCTCCCTCGGACGCATCTTCAGGAAAGAAAAAGAGGCCGAGGCCGCTGTTCAGGCCGCCAAGCAGCGCGTTGACGTCATCGCGAAGAAAGCTGCCGGCGAAAAAATCGCCATTCTCATGATGGTGGGCGGCAGAATCATCGTTCTGCCGGACAACGGCCGCTGCTCCCTCCTCACGAATGCGCTCGGCTTCTCGAACGTGAAGCCTCCGCGCACGGGCGAGGCTCCGAAGAAGGCTGCACCCAAGGGCAACCCGCCCCCGAAGCCTACCGCTGCCGAAATCGCCGCCATGAATGAAAAGAGCTTTGCTGAACTCGCCGAGCTCAAGCCCTCGCGCATCTTTGTGCTCAATAAAGATCTTGCGGTCGGCGCGAAGGAACCGAAGCTCTTTGCCGACGCCGTCAAGGGAAATGCCGTCTGGCAGGGACTCGATGCCGTGAAGGCCGGGCGCGTTACGGAACTCACCGGGCCCGCCTGGTACCTGGGCGAAGGCGGTGTTGAGAGCATGAGCCGCATGCTGGGCGACGTTGAAAAGGCGCTCGGCCTCTAAAACGCTCTCCTTATCTTTTTTCAAATCCCATTTTTTGAGCCGCCGGCGGGTGCCGACGGCTCCTTTTTTCAACATCGAAAAAAAGCCTTCGCCCGACATCGTGAAGATGTCGGAAGCGAAGGCTTCGATGCTCGGACGCTCAAGCCGGAAATCTCTCACTGGGAAAGTCCGGCTCAGCCGTCATTACGGACGGTACATGAAGGCTTCAACAGCCTTTTCGAGGTCCTGAGGACGTTCATTGCCGGCGAAGCCGTTGTCATAGGCATAGGCCGCAACAGCCGCACCGATCTTGACCGAGACCGGACGAATGTCGTCGAGCGACGGATAGAGCGAACCCTGTTCGAGATCGGCATCCGTAACGAGCTCGGCCAGCTTCTTCGCAGCCACGAGGAACATGCCGTCAGGCATCCACTTCGAGCGGCTGAAGACGGCGCCGAGGCCGAGAGCCGGGAAGACGTAGCTGTTGTTGCCCTGGCGCGGAACAAAGGTCTTGCCTTCGTATTCGACCGGAGCGAAAGGCGAGCCCGAGGCGTAGAGGGCCTTGCCCTTCGTGACGCGATAGGCTTCCTCGGCCGTGCATTCGGCGCGCGAGGTCGGGTTCGAAAGCGCGAAGATGATCGGGCGTTCGTTGAGCTTGGACATCTCTTCGAGCACTTCGGTCGTGAAGGTGCGCGGCTGGGCAGCGACGCCGATGATGCCGGTCGGCTTGATCATCTTGATCGCTTCGACAAAGTCCGTGCACTTCGCGTAGTCGTGCGCAAAGGGCTTCTTGTGAGCGGCGAGCTCATCCATGCGGGACTTCGTGACGAGGCCCTTCGAGTCAAAGAGCGCGCAGTGCTTGAGGGCTTCCTCGCGGGTCATGCCTTCGGAGACGAGCGCGTCGGCAATCAGGTTCGCAATGCCGCAGGCCGCTTCACCGGCGCCGAAGAAGAGGAACATCTGATCGGTGAGCTTCTCCTTCTTGATGCGCATGGCGCTGTAGAGGCCCGAAACCACGACGGAGGCCGTGCCCTGAATGTCGTCGTTGAAGCAGAGAATCTTTTCCTGGTAGTCCGCCAGAAGCTTGAAGGCGTTCTGGTTGCCGAAGTCCTCGAACTGAATGAGGACATTGGGCCAGCGGCGGCGGGCTTCAGCGATGAATTCATCGACGAGCGCGCGGTATTCCGGACCACGGCTGCGGGGCTTGCGCAGGCCGAGATAGAGCGGATCGTTCAGGTACTCCTCACGGTTCGTGCCGACGTCGAGCACGACCGGAAGGGTCTTGGCAGGATCGATGCCGGCGCAGGCGGTATAAAGCGCGAGCTTGCCGATAGGAATGCCCATGCCGTTGATGCCCTGGTCGCCGATGCCGAGAATGCGCTCGCCGTCGGTGACGACGATCACGTCGACTTCCTTGTTGGGCGCGCGTTCAATCACATCACGGACATGGCCCGCATGCTGGTAGGAAATGAAGAGGCCGCGCGGATAGCGGAAGATGTGGCTGAAGCGCTGGCAGTATTCGCCCACGGTCGGCGTATAAACCACCGGCATGTATTCGGCGGTGTAGCGCGTGAGGAGTCGGAAGTAGAGATCTTCATCCGTCGCGTGGAGGCTGTCGAGCACGAGCGCTTTGTCGATCGGCTTTTCGAAGCGGTCAAGAATCTCATGCATGCGCTCGACCTGCTGGTCATTGGTCGAGACGGCAGTCGGAAGCAGGCCGCTCAGTCCAAGCTCCTCGCGTTCCTTTTCCGTAAAAGCAACCCCCTTGTTGGTAAGCGGGCAATGGAAAACAGCCGCGCCGGTGTGCTTGCAGCACTGGGTCATAGGGACACCTCCATTTTGTCGTCCGATGCAGTCGGACAGACTCAAGTCGTGGTCAATTGCCGGCTTAAATCAGCTCAAGCCGGCATCTTTTCATTCGTCCCGGCGCGGAAGGCTCTTTTGAAGGAAAAAGCCCCGCCGCCGGAGAGGGAGTAGATGCAACCATACCCCTTTAAGGGATGCGATGCATTTCTGCTGATTGAAATTTACCCTTATCGAAAAGGATATTCACGAATTATTTTTCTATCAATGCCCTAGAGAAAACCCCTGATTCAAGGCAGGGTTCCTCCTTATCTTTACTTCTTCTGGCCTAAGTCTTTCAGCCTTTGGCTCGCTTCCTTAGCCACTTCCGTCTTTGGATAAGTGCGGATGATCTTGTTTAATGTATTACGCGCCGCAGTGATGCTGCCGCTCGCTGCCTGGGAACTCGCCACGAGCATCATGGCATCGGGAGCGCGCGAACTCTTCGGATATTCGCGAAGGAGCTGATTCTGGGTTGAAATTGCAGTCTTATAGTGTTCGGCAGCGAAAGCGCTCGTGCCCCACCAGAAAATAGCGTCCGGACGATAGGGCGACTTGTCCCAGCGGGTTGAGAACTCCTTGAAGGCTTTCTCAGCATCGAGGAACTTCCCGTCCTGGAGAAGCTGGACTGCCGCCTCATAGGCATTCTTTTCATCGGCCTGAACCTGAACGCTTTGTCCGTCGATCACAACCATCTGAGGCTCAAAGACGCCGAGGCGCTTATCCACCGATTCATAGAGCGTGCGGGAATTTCGCTTTTCCACGGCAAGCTGATTGGTCAGTTCTTCAACGCGGCCCGTGAGCTGACGGTTCTGTTCCCTGAGGGACGTAATTTCATTGGCAAGCTGAAGCTGCCCCGAGCGCACCGTATCGATGTCGGACTGCATCTGCTTCACGGTTTCGCGAAGCTCGAGAATGGCCCGGCGGGCGTCGTCGTCAGCGAAGGCAAAAGCCGAACCCGCGAGCGTAAGCGTAAGGAGCGCTGCTGCCGTACGGCGGGCAAGAGGAGTGAGCGAAAGGATCATTTTGGTCGATCAAAAATAAAAATGCCGGCGCCTGTCTCTCGCAGAAGCGAGGGAGAGCCGCCGGCCGGATGTCTGACAGAGGGACTTCAAGCGTCCCCTCGGGCATTACTTGGTCTGAGCGCCCGTGCCTTCCGGATAAACGATGTCCGCACGGCGGTTCTGAGCCCAGGCCTCTTCCGTATGGCCGGTGGCAACGGGCTTTTCCTTGCCGAAGGAAACCGCCTCAACGCGGTCGCCCGTAACGCCGAGGAGCTGCATGCGCTGGCGCACGGCTTCAGAACGCTTCTGGCCGAGCGCGAGGTTGTATTCGCGTCCGCCGCGTTCATCGGTGTTGCCCTGAATGACGATCTTCACGTTCGGATGTTCGGCGAGCCACTTGGCGTGCGCCTCAACGATCGCAGCGTACTCGGGAGAAACTTCATACGAATCGAAGGCGAAGTAGACCGAGCGGTGCGAAAGCGGGTTCGAGGGATCCGTAAACGGGTCCTGCACCGTCTGCTGCTGAGCGGCCTGATTGCCGGCGAGCGTGCCTTCCTTAGCGCTCTCGTCGAGCGAAACCGAAGAGCAGCCCGAAAGCAGCGCAGCGGCTGGGCGACGAGTC
>OBXA01001402.1_pt1 | contig 14197 bp, 8 predicted proteins | sample 1538121 | NCBI WGS metagenome assembly OBXA01 (sample SAMEA2580133, study PRJEB22360) | human gut metagenome | biome: human gut; feature: human-associated habitat; material: faeces | place: Denmark | collected 2008/2010 | reverse complement strand
GGCCGCCGCAGCGACCCGTACGCCCGCTTCGAGAAGAACGAGCCGCGCGTAGACGCTCACACGCCGAGCCGCGCGTATGCGCTCAGCGATGAGGCTGCCGCACGCATCCGCAAAAAGGTCGAGGCCGCACTGGCCGCTCGTGCCGCAAAGGCGGACGGCAAGGCCGCTCCGCAGCAGGAGAAGAAGGGCAGGGGACACGGCAGCAGGTCTGCGCAGAAGCCCGCACCGCAGCAGAACAAGACGGCACAGAGCAAGACGACGAACCATCGGCATCGCCGCCGCCGCACCCCGAACAACAACCGCAAAGGTTAAGAAGTTGCTGTCATAACCATTGCACACCGCCTGAACGGCTTTTTTGCCAGCATACTGCGTTGTTTTCCCTTGCAATCCGTCAGGATTCCTGCGGAAAAACGCCTTATCTGCTGACAAAAAATCTCGTTCATCCGGCGCACTCTGGCTATGAAAGCAACTTCAGTGATAGAGACAAACCCGAACCGTATCCCGCGGTTCCCGGACTGAGAGAGAAGGAGCAACACGAATGAACGGCGCAAAACACCGCTTCGCACTGGGACTGACCTGCTTTTTTCTGATCGGCATCACGGTTGTGTATCCGTTTCTTCTGTACACACCGAACGCGTTCGTCACTCGCTGGCGTGAGTGGTACATCGAAACCGCAATGGGCACCATGACGCACCAGTGGCTGGCCACCTGGTTCATCCCGGAGAACATCATCAACGAGGTGATGACCAAGCGCTACCTGATGAACCAGAAGCAGGAGGGCATCGTCAGCAACTGGGACGGCGCATGGGAGGAGAAAGAGGAGGAAACCGCCGAAACACCGAAGGACAAATTCTATGCCATGTTCAGTGAGCTGGACGAGAGCGAATTTGAGCGCTTTCTGGCGGATAATCCGGAGTATCTGGAGAACGGCTACGACGAGATCAACATCGACCTGATCGGCGAGCCGAGCCAGACACACTACGACACCGGCCTCAAGACGAAGCAGGGCGACACGGTTCTGGCGGTCAACGCCGCGCACGGCATCCTGATCGTCGAGCAGACCGGCGAGGACACGCTCGGCATGGAGTACGCGGGCAAGGTCGCGCTCTGCAAAAAGCCCGAGAATATCTTTGTCGGCACGAGCGAGGGCCTTGGCGATTACGGCTCGTTCGTATCCGATATGGTGAGAGATTATGACGCCATTCTGGGCATCAACGCCTCCGGCTTTGCCGATTTTGACGGCAACGGCACGGGCGGCACCGTGTACGGCTTCCTGAAAAGCCAGGGAGAGAAGTATCAGGACGCAGTAGGCAACGGCTGGAAGATCATCGGCTTTGACAACGAGGATCATCTGCAGGTCGGTGCGTTCAACGATACCTCCAGTCTGCGCGACGCGGTGGAGTTCCACCCGGCGCTCATCATCAACGGCGAGAATCTGGTCGCAGGCACCGGCCTGAACGAGCAGCAGCCGCGCACGGCCATCGGTCAGGCGAAGGACGGCACGGTTATCATGATGGTCGTTGACGGCCGTCAGATGCACTCGTTCGGCATTTCGATTGAGCGCTGCGGCGAGATCATGGAGCAGTACGGCGCATATCAGGCATCCATGCTGGACGGCGGTTCGTCCTCCGTTATGGTCTACCGCGGCCGCGAGATCACCAGTCCGACTACGCTTTCCCAGAATGAGGAAGGCCGTTATCTGCCGGATGCCTTCCTGGTGAAATAAAAATTATCACGATTTCGGAAAAAGCACTTGTATTTTCCGTCATTGCATGATAGAATAAATAAGCGCCTGTAAGACAGGCGCGATACGGAGAAGTATCGAAGTGGTCATAACGAGCTCGACTCGAAATCGAGTTGGCGGTAACACGCCACGTGGGTTCGAATCCCACCTTCTCCGCCAAAATAAAGACCATCCATTCGGATGGTCTTTATTTTTTACCGAAGGTGGGATTCGAAAGGCGGCTCTTAGAAACATGCCAGTGGCATGTTTCAACCGCCGTGGGAGCCCGCAGGCCGACAACCTCTAAAATATTTAATGGTTGCTTGCCGCAGAAAAGGAATCCCACCGCCCAGATCTCAGCGCCCGCTCCATAGGGAGGGATGGGCGGATTTGGGCAGAGTGCATGAGGTGCTTGCGTAACATCTCCGCAAAAAAAAATAAAAAAATTTCTGCCGGCCGACGGAATTTCCCAAAGGACGGCAGTTTTTCATGCCGCTAGAAGCCGAAGACAAAGTGCGGAAAAGTGTCGATTTTCGCCTGTTTTGATAATAATTTTCAGTGTTTGAAAATTTCTCAAATTTTTTCTCAAATTTTGTTGACAAAGGGGGATACCCCTGCTATAATATATCTTGTCGCTGAGAGACAAGCGGTTCACCGCGAGAGATCAATGCGAGTGTGCTGGAACTGGTAGACAGGCACGTTTGAGGGGCGTGTGTCGATCGACGTACGGGTTCAAGTCCCGTCACTCGCACCACCTTCTTTCAACAACAAAATATGCGGATGTGGCGGAATGGCAGACGCGCTAGCTTCAGGTGCTAGTGTTCGCAAGGACGTGGGGGTTCAAGTCCCCCCATCCGCACCAAGTTAAAGAGCTTCAAACTTACGTTTGAAGCTCTTTTTCTGTACTTTTTACGGTGTTTGGTTTTGCGATGTAATTCGTGAAAAACCGGTGTCTACCACAAGTGTCTACCAAAATCGCAGCGCTTCATTTTAGTGCTGATTTTAGTGCAGGTTCAGCACCTTTCCCATTGCGGCTGCGGTTTCCTTTTTCGCATTTTCGTCGGTGTGCGTGTAGATATTGAGCGTGGTCGTTACATCGGAGTGACCGAGAAATTCCTGAATCTGTTTAATATTCACTCCCTGCGCCAGAAGCAGGCTTCCTGCGGTATGACGCAAATCGTGGAAACGGATTTCCGGCAGGTCATACTTCGCCAGCAGCTTCTTAAAATTGTGTGAAACATAACCCGGCAGGATGATGCGTCCATCAGGCCAAACACACACGAAGTCGGAATCGTGATACTTATCGCCGTATTCGCGTTTATTTGCCTCCTGCTGCGCTTTCAAGCGCTTGAAGTATCCGATTACCTCGTCCATCACGCTAAGCATACGGTGGCTCGTAAAGGACTTGGTGTGCTCATCAATGAGCAATGTACGCATTTGAGTCATCGTATTGGAGATAACAATGGTCTGATTCCTAAAATTGATGTCACTCCAGCGCAAACCCAGTGCTTCACTGCGGCGCATACCGAACAACAGACCCAACATGATGACCGGCTCCAATACTTCGCCATGAATGACTTCCAGCAGCTTGCTGGCCTGCTCGGCTGTATAGGCTTGACCCTTGAAACGGTCCTGACGATTCTGGCGCGGAATGCGAACCCGGTCGCAGGGATTAAACTGAATCGTTCCCTCGTTCATTGCTTTTTCAAGCGTGCCGCGGATGATAACATTGTGCTTCTTAATCGTTTCTACGGACAATCCCTCTTTCAGCTTGGTCTTATAGTAGTCTTCAATATCCTTGAGGGTAATTTCGGTAATCAGCTTGTTTTTCTTCTTAAAAAACGGTATAATATGTGTATTGAGGTTCAACGTGTACAATTCGTAGCTGTTTGTACGAAGTTCAAACTTCTTGAACTCAACCCAGTCATGCAGCGTATCGATGAAGTTGGTTTTCTCAACGAACGTACCGGCAGCCTTGGCCGTTTCTTTCTCCAACTCGTTCAAAATACGATGCATTGCTGCAATCGCTTTCGTTTTTGTATTACCATTAGACGAAATACCTGTAGGAATCCACTTTTTACGCAGTTTTCCATCTTCGCCCCTGATACGGGTCAGAACATAAAACTTTCCGTGCTTGTCACATAAACTTCCGTTCATCGTACATCACCTCCCTCGCGGAGTGATAAAGATGCAATTTTGTTCATATAAAGTCCTTTCCGTATGGAAAAGGGTTCGTGATTTTTGAACATTGGGATATAACGGTTCGTGCATTGTTTACGATAGACATTCCACACTGTTTAAATATGTGGAGGCTTTAGACCTCTTACCTTTATAGTATGTATTAAGTCGATGTGAAGAAAAACAGGAGCGCTGCTGCGCTCCTGTTTTCTTATGCCCTCACACCTTAGAACGGTCGATATTCATTCAGATTGCCCTCGAGATACATTCCCTTAAGCGTGTAATGCAAGCGAAACAGCGCATCAATGAAAGTATCAGGGTGCGGACGGCTGACCTTGCCTGCCATTTCGTCAATATCCTGCATCGGACTAAGACATGGCGGAAAATTGCCATCCAAGAGCGCGTGCAGGCAACACTCGGTATCACGATGCAGCGGCAGGGCGACCTTTTGAAAGTCTTGGAAAGAAACGTGCTCGAACAGTTCTTTCAGCATGACAATCATGTGATTCAAATCCTCCAGCTTATTCTCGCCAAGAATAATGTCCGGTGTCATGAAGAACAGCTTGCCCTCAAAGCAGTTTACCAGATAAAGCACACAGCTAGGAGCACCGTTCGGCCACGGATACTGGAAGAACATGAACCAATCGAAAACGCGCTTTTCTTTTTCGGTCATCTGGCTTTCGAAATCCAGCAGATTGAACTCCAGTTCGTCGAGATTCATGCAGTCCAGACCGAAATGAGCTCCGAGCTCCCATGCAAGTTCCTGCACCCGAAGCACCAAATCTCCGGTGACGGCAAACCGCTCCGGCTCACCAAGGTTCTTGACTTCCTCACGGAAGCGCATTACAGTTGTTCCCAGTTCCGACTGAGGAACGTTGAGCATATTTTCAAACAGGGACTGAGCAGTTTCAATAGCAAAATTATTCATAATCGTAACCTCCAAGACCTTAAAACAGTTTTCCGTCAGCGTAAATCTTCATCAGCATATGGTGCAATCTAAACAATTCCTGCACCAAATCATTGTGCCGTCCGCGATAAAGGACTGCCATTTCCAACTCGTCGATGTGGTAAAGTGGGTCGAGTTCGCGCGATACACGACCGGTCAAAAGTGCATAAAGATAACCCTCGACATTGCAATGCATCGGGACTGCGATTTTCTGAAAGTCTGCAATCGTAAGAGCATGGAACAGATGCATGAGCATCACGATAGCCTTGTTCACCTCTTCCGGCGTGTGGTGGGTAACCACCACATTGGGCGTAAGGAAGAACAGCTCGTCCTCGAAACAGTCAATCAGAAATAAACGCGCTTCCGGTGCTCCGTCACGCCACGGATACATCAGAAAGTCGTAAATCTGAAAGGTGCGACGGTCAGATTCGGACATCACTCCCGTCATGGTAGCGAGCTGGCAGTCGCGGTCAGCCTTGTTGAAATACTCGATGTGCAGGTCGTTGGTGATACGCTCGATTTCGCAACAGATGTCGTTTTCGAGCACATCGGTCAGTTCTTTCAGCTCGGCCTTGCTCAGTTCCATCGCGTGGTTGCGAAAGTGCTGTACGGTATCGTTCAAATAAATGGTGTCTACGGTCTGGATTTTACGAAAAGCATCCTGAAAAGTGATAAGATTAGTCATGGAAAAACCTCCTCAATCAGCAAAAACAGCGAACTGGTGATAGAATTGGGGGTCACTGGACAGCTCTGCGATGATGTGCGCGAGAACTTCGTCTGCCTCGTCCCCGATGCCCTTGCTCCACTCGCGGTAATCGTTCGGGCGCTGGTTGACAGCATAAGCAAAAACCTTGGTCGGCGCGACACCGGATGCCAGATCGTGCAGCGCGGCGTAAATCAGATGCACGAACCCGCACAAACGCGGCATGGTTTCCAGCGTTTCGCGGAACAGCGGATGGTTCGGCGGCACGATAACCACGCGCAAACCGTTGCGGCTTACCAGCTCGAACGTAGATTTCGGGTCGATGCAGAGCAGCAGCACCGTGCCAATCGCTTCGTTACCGAAGTTCTTCTGCGTTTCGAGAATACACTCCGTAAGCGGCTTCAAACGCTTCGGCAGGCGGTACGGGTAGACGATAACAGTCACTTGCTCTCCGGTTGTAGTCATGCCAAGTCCACCAACTAAATGCTGCGAATTCATAAAGAATCCTCCTTTGAAATTGTATTTGAAAGCAAAAACAGCGTGTAGGTGTGCCTACACGCTGTCAAACAATTTCGACTGGAGGAAAATCCGTGTTCGCTAAATAAGCCCGTTTTGCTTGCATTTCTGCTCAAAAAAGGGTATACTTATTCTGCGTGGTGCGGAAGTTTTTCCGTTGTGTAGGTGCTATGTCCACCTATGCAGGTGCAAGAGAGTTGGCGCTCTCTTGTACTGCCACGTTATTTTGTTTTCTGAGGCTATATTACCACTTGTATTTATCAATGTCAATACTCAATATTACAATAAAGATAGATTTCATAATTCGTTTACAATTTGTAATCTCTATGATATAATATATGAACAAACACGTTCATAGGAGGAATTTTTCATGGCTTGGTCCTATATAAGACTATGGAAACTGCTGCTCGACAAGGACATGAAACGTATAGACTTGGCAGCAGCCGCACATTTAACGCCGAACACACTTGCCAGTTTAGGCAAAAATAAAGAGGTATCAATGGAAACGCTCAACAAGATTTGCAACCAGCTTGATTGCAGAATCGAAGACATTCTCGAACACATTCCTGACTGAAAAATAGACCGAAGTTGAACTGCAAAATGCAGAGATTTTCGACTCCGGTCTATATTTTTAGGCTCAATGTTTTTTGAAATTTTCAAAGTTTATTGATTTTTCCAACGATTGCTGCAGCTACAATCATTGACAAGCAAAAATGCCTACATACTGCACTTGCTATTTTCCGCTTTCCAATCAATAATTATTTTGTATATCTATATGAATTTTACTGCCTATATTTGTATAATTTGACGGCATTTTCGTCGCCTCAAAAATCACAAAAAACCATGTTTTTGCAACCAAACCCCGTATGTGATTTTGACCCCTGATTTTATGATTTCGGGGAAACCGTAATGATTACGGGGTCTGGACTGAAAAAATCGTATATTTTTCGATTTTGCGTCTTTTTCACGCTTTTTTGATGCAATGATTTTGATGTTTCTTATACGGTTTTTGTTCGATTTTTTCTGGTTACGGGGTTTTTCGCCTGTTTTCCGGTTGCAACTTTTTCGTCTTTTTCATTTTCACTGTAAATAATTACATATTATATGCTAACAGCACCGAAATCTCCGGATTTTCGGTGCTGTTGTGTTTTTTGCGACCTTCAATTCTGCCATGTTGATATTGTAGACATTTTACTGATGAAAGGAGGCTCTGGTTGTTTCAAGTAATTGTTTCCGACGGTTACGAAAACCGCACGATATGCACCTTGAAACAGCGTCCATGGTTGTGTTTTCAATGAAAAACGCAATCACAATCAAAGTTGGGACGTGTGCAATCGAAACGGAATTGGCGAACACCGGCGGCTCGGACGAGCGCATGGCATGACAAATATTTGCTGTCGTTCACCAATCTACTGCTGCAATTATTGGTCGTAAATAACACATCGAACGCGAATGGCTTAAAGGTTATATTGCACGAAAAAGTGCAATATAACCGATTAAGCAGGCGCTCAATCGGATTTCTCAAATATCACCGAAGCGCCACTGGCTTTTCTACGGCAATGATTGTAGCCTCTCACGAATTTTTTTCTTCATATAGATGCTAAGTTGTTCTAAACCCATTTGTTTCCCAACTAATTCGCCCACTTAGGTTTATCATCTTTCCCACTGATTCAAATATCAGCGAACAAAAAAGATGTCTCTCGGGCGAGAGTTGAACGGCATGGCGGGTTGAAATCCCCGGTGCGGAGGCACAAAAATCATGGGATAACTATGCTTATTCGCAAAGCAATTTTTGTATAGGAGGAAATTATGGGCAATAGAAATAACAACGGAAGTCTTTTTCATCAGCTCATCAATGCGCCGGGATTGATGGAGCGACAGGATTTATCTCAGCCGGTATCCTTTCAAACAAAAGAAAATTATTGCAACTGGTGTCACAAAGCGGCTGCTGTTTTCAAAAGTTACGGCATCCGAAATTTAAGCGCAATCGGCAAGGATGAAATTCAGCGCTACGAGAACCAACTCGAAGCTGAGGGCAAATCTGCATCGACAATTCATAATTATCTCGTGCCGATTTGCAAGGCAACAGGCATTGCCATCAAAGACATACGAAAACCGATTCGTGCATCAAGCGAGTTCAAGCGCAGCGCTGGCAAGGGACGTGGTGATGGTGGCAAACCTGCGGAACTTAACAAGTACCTCGGTCTGCGCGAGGGCGACCTGAAACGACTGCGCGGCGATTCGCTTATATACAAAAACGGCCACCACTATGTCATCGTCGATAAGGGCAAAGGCGGCAAATATCAGGAACAGCGTGTTTGCGATAAAGACATTTCTCAAGTTGGAAAATTCTTCGATGGCTCACATCGCAAGCTGTTCATTGCCGGAGATTTTGGCCGCAACTTCGACTACCACGGTCAGCGTCGAGAATATGCGATGAACATTTGCGCGTATTACACCGAGCAGGCTAAGGACCCGAAATTTCGCAAAGAGTTGTACAAAGAGGTTGCGACCCAGTGGCACCAGCTCAACAAGAAGCATCGCGGCCATCTTGAACGCTGAGCTTCTTCGATCAGCCATATGTCCTGCGCAGCAAGAACAAGGATTTGGCCATCAAGCAGGGTCGTCCGTGGGTTCTCGACCGGTTGTCCCTGCGGGCCACGAGCGTTCTTCACCTCGCACATTGGCGGGATAATGTTACGGTGCAAAGTTATTTGGCGCGGCGATAATTGTTTTTCAGCGCAGATAGAAGAAAAAATCGCAAAGATTCTGTGAGCAAATGCAGTTGCTCATTGCAAAATAGCAAATATCCGTTTATATCGAAAGTGAAAGGATGTGAACAATGTCAAAATGGCTATTTACGGCTATATCCGCGTTTCGACCAGAGAACAGAATGAAGACCGGCAAGCTATTGCCTTGCACGAAGTCGGCGTACCGGAGAAAAACATTTATATGGATAAGCAGTCCGGCAAGGACTTCAACCGGCCGCAATATAAAAAACTGCTGCGGAAAATGAAAAAAGACGATCTTCTCTGCATTAAGAGTATAGACCGTCTGGGACGCAATTATGAAGAAATATTGGCGCAGTGGCGGATTCTTACGAAAGATAAAGGCATCGACATTATGGTTTTGGATATGCCACTGCTAGACACCCGGCGAGGAAAGGATCTGATGGGAACCTTCCTCAGCGATATCGTATTACAAGTGTTGTCCTTTGTTGCGGAAAACGAACGTATTAATATCCGCCAGCGGCAAGCAGAAGGTATCGCGGCTGCAAAAGCGAGAGGTGTGCGGTTTGGAAGAGTGCCAAAACCATTGCCCCCTAATTTCCACACCGTCTACCAACGCTGGAAGCACGGTGAAATTACCGGAACGGCAGCTGCAAAAGAATGCGAAATGCCGCTCTCTACATTTCGTTATCGAGCAAAAATCTATCAAAACGCCAAGTTATCGTAAGAAATGTATTTTTTACAAGAATGTGTACTTTTCGGCAGCTCAACTGCTTATAATCTTTCTCTATTATAGCACTGTTGCATAGTAATTACTACTATTAATTGTATATCTTACACAATGTAAACCTCGACTAACAAAAAAGTACACCTTTTGACATCTTGTAACTGCCCTTGCACAGAAGGGGGAAAGCACAGCATCAATGCGGCGGACGAAAGAACTGCCGCGCAAGATCAGAAACCTGTCAGGATATTGCCTTGGCAGGTATCACTATGTGTAAAGGAGCATTTAATGTGAAAACGAAATTATTGTCATGGCTGTTGACACTGAGTCTGCTCATGACCATGCTTCCGACTGCTGCGTTTGCGGCAGACGGGGCTTCTGAAAACACCTATGGGGTGTCGACCGCTGAAGAACTCAGCACCGCGCTGACGCAGATTGCGACAAGCGCCGATACCGAAGCGACCATTGTGCTGAAGGCGGACATAACGCTCCCTAATGATGGTGGAAGCGGATATATTGCGTCTTTTGGCGTAGATGGCAAGCATATTACTGTGAAAAGCGACGAGGGAGAAATGAAGAAGCTCTCCTTTTCTTCTTATGGTGTTCTGACCGGTGACTGCACCTTTGATAATGTCAATGTGACCGGCAGCAGACTGTTCTGCAACGGATACCGGACGATCTTCACCGAAAACGGTCAGATCCATTTGAGCGAAACGCTCTACGGCGGCGGTTACAAAACAACAGTAGACAGCACCCATGTGGTGATTGCGGCAAACGGCTATATCAATCCGACTTCTTATGGCGGTCTGCACGATGTGATCGGCGGCTCGTATCAAGGCTCCGTTGAGGGAGATACCTATTTGGAAATCACGGGCGATATTCAAATGCAGGGCGGCAACCACCTGAACCCCGGCTGCATGAAGGGCGACGGCAGCAGCGGCGATGGCAGGGATGTGCCCGATGTCTATGTCGGCGGCAATGCTACGCTGATTTATGACAACAAAAATAGTACCGCCGCGTCTCCTGCAATTGAAGGCACATACGGCTGTGAAATGAAGGGGAATGTTACTCTGGATGTTCGTGCAGGCAGTGTAGCGGGCATTGCCGGTACGGAGGAGCCGCTGGAGAAATCCATCATTCGCGGCGATTTGCATATTATCGCAGGCAATCCTGATTATGAGAATACCGACCGGATTCTTCGGTTAGGTAGCAACTGGCCGATTGTCGGCGCAGGCAACCGCTTTGCAACCTATCCCGGCGTTGAGGGCAATTATACGGTAGGCGGCAACATTACAATCGACACTTATGAGAATGTCTGGAGCTGGGATAAGGGTGTAGACCCTACGACTGATCACGACAAGTGGTATGATATTCCTGAAATCTATGGCGCCATCCGTGGCAATGTTGGTGGTAGCATTACTATCAATGCTCATGGTTCTCATGTGGAGAATATTTTCGGTGCAAGTGATTCTGTTGTCCAGGGCTCTGTTACAGTAAATGCAACCGATGTTGAGCTGAAAAACAGTCTGTATGAAACCGATAACGATGAGGGCGATATTTTAGCAAATGATGAAAGTACAGTAACCGGTAAATGCTCCATCAATGTAGACGGCGGCGATGTACATATCATCCAACTGACAAGCTATGAGCAAATCAATGAAGGCTCTCAGATTACAATTACAGGCAGTCCGAAAATCCGCACTGGTGTGGTTTCTACTTCTAATTATGACACAACCCCGGAGAATGTAGCTGTTACGCTGACCGACTGTACTGCAACAATTCCGTTTATTCAATCATCCACGCATACCCGTGTGACCAACAATTCTGATGTGAAATTAAACGGCTTATGGCTCACAGGCAGTTTGACAGTTGACGAAGGCAGTATTCTCAAAACCGATGATTTAGACGATATGGAACTGTCTGGCAATGTGGTCGTAAACGGTACATGGGAACAGCTTTTTACCAACAGCTCGAGAGCAGCGGCCTATGATGTCACGATTGCAGGGACGATGACAGTTGGGACAAGCGGTAAATATATTGGTCACGGTTCAACCCGTGTTAGCGGTGACGTTTCTGCTTCCGGCATGATGGCATTGATGAAGCCGTCTGAGTTTGGCGGGAAGTATGAAGGCACAAGCGCAGAGCTGCGCTTACCGGCAGTCGTGACGAATTACACAGCTGCTGATATCCCGTTGAAAATCGGCGGCCTTTCCACCGGCACCACCACGGTCAACACGGTGGACCCCACCAACTGGCAGACTCTGAAAAAGCCTGCACTTGGTGACAACTACATTCTTTCCAAGAAAAACACCGATTCCCCCGCACAGAATGTGTTTGTATTAGGCAATGCCGATGCCGTGGGAGACGGCTGGTTCCTCAAGCGCATGGCCGATGCCGATGGCTCGAACGATTACTATATGTGGCAGGTGGCAAACGGTATCCGCGTCATCTTCGATAAGAACGGCGGCGACACCGAAGCCTCTCCGCGTATTATGTCGCAGGAGAAGGTTGCAGGCAGTGCAAACCATTTTGACCTGCCGACGACCAATCCGACCCGTACCGGCTACCTGTTCAATGGCTGGAATACTAAGGCAGACGGTTCGGGCGATGCCTTTACCGCTAAGACCGAGGTGACCAGCAACATGACGGTTTACGCGCAGTGGAAGCCTGATGAAGCGTATGCCGTTAAAATCGCACCGATGAACCTGACGGTTTATGTCGGCGGTGACGGCTATCACGGCGTGATCGGTGAAGATGGCAAGTTTGCTGCGAATGATCTGCCGGAGATCGGTTTCTATCTCACTCTGCCGGACGATATTAACGCAAGGCTCGGCGGTACAGATGAAAACCCGGTTAATTTGAGCGACAAACTACGACTGACCCCTGTCGACGACAACGGTACAATGCGCAGCTGGAGTCTGGAGCTGTACAGCGATGAAAGCAAGAGCCATGTTATGGAGAACGGACGTCGGGTCTATATCTACAAGCTCCGCCAGATCGACGACGGCGAGGAGACCGTCCCCCGCGTACAGTTCACCCGTGCGGACGGCTCGGTCATGACTGAATCGAAGTTTCAGGCGCTGCTCACCGACCAGTTCCGCAACTACAAGATCAGCGTGTATCAGGGTCTGCTGGATGAACAGATATACAAGGCGACTTTAACCGCGGATGGCCAGACCTTCACCCTTCCAATCAAGCTGGGCACTGGCACGCTGAAGGTCCGCGGCAACAATGATACGACTTATCGTGCTATCGAGAACAACACGATTCCAAGCGTTAATCCGCAGGAAAAGGATATCATGCTTGTCAGCACTGCACAGACAGACACGCAGTATTATATCAATAACAGCGGTATCAGCGTACCCTCCTCTGACGATGTAAAACTGATGGTCGATCACAGTCTGGATGATGCACTTTTAAGTGCGTACATCAATCGAACCTCCAACACCGAAGGCAAGTATTCATATCAGTTCCGCTATCTCGATCTGGTTGATACCTCAAACGGCAATACCTACGTTACCATGGGTGCTGGTCAGAAAATGAACCTGTACTGGCCGGTCCCCAGCGATGCAAAGTCAAACTCTGAGTTCCATATCATCCACTTTAAGGGCATCGACCGCGACAGTGACGCTGATGTGAATGAACTTTTGACCACTCGTATTCCGGAGGAACTGACATGTGAAACGGTTACAATCGGCGAACAGAAATTCGTTAAGTTCGCAGTTGACTCCTTCTCTCCGTTTGCACTGTTGTATGAGAAAGCAGCCTCCTCCGGCGGTGGATATTCCAGCGGTGGCGGAAGCAGCTCCTCCAAGTATACGCTGCACTACGAATCCAACGGCGGTACTTCTTATAAGGACGAAAGCTATTCCTCCGGCACGACTGTGACGCTGGATAAGGCTCCTGTCCGCGAGAGCTACACCTTCACCGGCTGGTACGCCGACAAAGCGCTGACCGACAAGATCACCAATGTGAAAATGACGGGCAACAAGACGGTCTATGCAGGCTGGGAGGCTACCGGAGTACCGAGTATGCTGAATGGCGATGACCACTACGCCTATGTAGTCGGTTACCCGGACGGCAAGGTGCACCCGGAGGGCAATATCAGCCGTGCGGAAACAGCGACAATCTTCTTCAGACTGCTCAAAGCGGACATCCGCGACGGAAATCTGACCGCCGACAACGAATTTTCCGATGTTTCGGACGGCCAGTGGCACAACAAGGCGGTTTCCACGATGGCGAAACTGGGTGTCGTTAAGGGACGCCGTGCGGACCGCTTTGACCCCAATGCCTCGATCACCCGTGCGGAGTTTGCGGCGATCTGTGCGCGCTTCAGCACCAGAACGGTCGAGAACAGCGGCAGCTTCTCCGACATTTCCGGTCACTGGGCGGAAAACGAGATCGAGAGAGCGGCGGCATTCGGCTGGATTTCGGGTTATCCGGACGGCACGTTCCGCCCCGACGCCCGCATCACCCGCGCTGAGGCTATGACCATGATCAACCGCGTACTCTGCCGTATGCCGCAGAGCGAAAGCGACCTGCTGGATAGCATGGTAACGTGGTCGGACAACAAGCCGTCCGACTGGCACTATCTCGCCGTACAGGAGGCCACGAACAGCCATGACTTCAACCGTCAGGGCGAGGTCGGCGAAAGCTGGACGAAGCTGACGAGCGTCCC
>OBXA01001398.1_pt1 | contig 14227 bp, 13 predicted proteins | sample 1538121 | NCBI WGS metagenome assembly OBXA01 (sample SAMEA2580133, study PRJEB22360) | human gut metagenome | biome: human gut; feature: human-associated habitat; material: faeces | place: Denmark | collected 2008/2010 | reverse complement strand
GTATCACGTCTCAAAGTCGTTGGCTAAACAGTCTCGTTTACGCTGACCGTTAACACAATTTTCACTTGGTCGTTCTATCAGCCTGAATGCAAAATAATAAATGCAACAAATTGTGTATTAAGCATAAATCCATATATATCAATCAATATATGAGTTATCAACCATGGATTTGCAGCTGTATGCAGACAACAAACGACGGCATCTACGGGTTTACCTTCATTGCTTTTTATGAATTGAAAATGCCAATTTCAATTGGATGATGCCCTGCACGTATTCGAACTTAAGTCTTCAGACGTAGGTATTTCCTTGATTTCTTACACTTCCTGAACGCATCCGGGGTGTATTATCGAATCAAGATGAAGCGATGTATCCGATCTCCGAGACCGGAGCTCCTTCCGGTCTCGTTCCAATATTGGCAAGGAGTTATTTATGCTTACGTCCTCTCAGATCGCCCTGATCAAGTCGTCAGCACCCGCCATCAAGGCGCATGGCCTCGAGATTACGACGCTCATGTACAGCCGCATGCTGGCCGAACACCCTGAGCTCTGCAACCTCTTCAATCTTTCTCATCAGGCTGCAGGTACGCAGCAGAAGACGCTTGCTCAGGCGCTCGCCGCATACGCCGCCCATATTGACGCGCTCGAAAATTTGAGCGGCGCCGTCCGGTTCATCGCCGAACGCCATGCCGCGCTCTGCGTGAAGCCCGAACACTATCAGATCGTCGGAAAGTGCCTTCTCGCCGCTGCTGAAAAAGTGCTGGGCGACGCGGCAACACCCGAATTGATCGCCGCCTGGGCGGCCGCCTACCAGCAGCTCGCCGACATCCTCATTGCAGCCGAAGCCGGCATTTATAAGGAAAAGGCGCAGATGGAGGGCGGCTGGAGCGGCTGGCGCACTTTCGACTGCGTCAACCGGGTCGAGGAATGCCCGGGCGTCGTCTCCTTCTACTTCATGCCTGCCGACGGCGGCCAGGTTCCCGACTACAAGGCCGGAGAATACGTGACGCTTCGCGTCTACGTCCCCGGACTCCAGGTTCTTCAGCCGCGCCAGTACACGCTCTCGCAGGCGAAGGGCTCCGGGATGCTGCGCATTACCGTGAAGGCCATTCGCGCGAAGGACGGCGCCCCTGCCGGCGTCGTTTCCAACCAGCTCGTCAATACGCTCAAGGTCGGCAATCAGGTTGAGCTCACCGCTCCGACGGGAACCTTCGTCATTGACGACGTGAAGGACGATCATCCGCTCGTTCTCATCGCCGCCGGCATCGGCATCACGCCGATGGTGGCGATGCTCGAGGAGCTCTCGACCGAAAATCCGCTCCGCTCGGTCCACTTCCTCTATTCGACGCAGAACAAGGCCGCGTATCCCCTCAGAGATACGGTCGATGCCGTCATGAAGGGGCTCCCCAGGGGCGCCAAGGCGGTCTTCTTCACGAAGCCCGGCCCCGACGACCATCTCGGTCAGGATTTCGACGCCTCCGGGCGCATCACGCCCGCCAGCATCCGCAACTTCTGTCAGGATCCGGATGCAGACTTCTATATCTGCGGGCCCGCCTCCTTCATGCAGGACATTACGGCAGCGCTTCGCCAGATCGGCGTGATTGAGCCCCGCATTCACACGGAAAGCTTCGGCGCCTGAATGAATGGATCTTCCGGAGAGGCCGCAGGGTCTTCCTCCGGAAGAAGCTTCACGGGTTCGTGAGGATTGCGGACCCGAATGCCGAAAGGCCGGTCAAGTCCGCTTCTATTGCGGACGCCGGCCTTTTCCATGGAATCCGGGGCCGGTTTCAGCGAACATCAAAGTCGCCCGGTTCAACGCCGAACCGGCGCGCAAAGATGACCGCGATCTCATGCGGAATCGTGCGCACGCCGCATTCAAAGTCGGAAATCCGGGTCTGCGTGGTGCCCGCAATTGCCGCCGCTTCCTTCTGCGTCATCCGGCATTCCGTGCGCAGGCGCTTGAGGAGCTTTCCCGGCAGTTCGCGGGCTGCGTTGTCTTCCGGCGACGTTTTCCGCGAGGGCGGCCGCGCGCCGTTGGCAAGTCCAACGAGCGCTGAAAGCGCCGTCTCCCATGCATCGGCTTCGCTCGTCCCGACCGCAATGCGGAATTCCGTTCTGCCGTCATCGTTGTCGATTCGCTCAAGCCGGATTGTCATCTCATGGACCTCTTGTTTACACTGCGCAGCAATACGTTGTCGCGCTATTTTAGCGGTCTCACGCCACTCTTCTTTTCAGAACCATTTTCATGTCCATCCGAAAAACACTCAACAATAAGCTTCACGACATCAAAAACGGTATCGGCGATCAGATTGAGGAGCTCAAGGCTGAAATCGACCGACGCTTCGGGAACTTAGGCCGCAGATCGGGCGATGAGATTCTGCGCGCGCTCCCCGAACCCAGCGGCATGACGATGCCGCTCATGGAGGCGCTTCAGGAACGCGAGTCCGAAAGGAGCTTCAGCAACGAACCGCTTCCCGACCAGCTCGTGAGCAACCTTCTTTTTGCCGCCGACGGCATCAACCGCAAGGGCGGCAAGAGAACCACGCCGACGGCGCTCAACTGGCGGGAAACGGATATTTATCTTCTGAAGGCAAACGGCATCTGGCGCTGGGTCCCGGAGCGCCGTGCACTCCTTTTCTGCGCGCTTCACGACATCCGCGAGGAGTCCTACATCCTCAACTCTCAGTTCACGCTTCCGCCCCTTGAGCTCGTCTACGTCACGAACTATTCGCGTACGAGGAGCCTCATCACGGACGCCGTAGAAACGATTGCGCCGAAAATCCGCAGCGCGGCCTTCAGCGAGGCAGCCATCCGGGAGCTGCGCATCCGTTCGACCAACATCGATGTGGGCGCAAAGATTCAGTCCGTCTATCTCGCTGCCGCCGCCATGGGCTTAAGCTGCGTCGCCCGCACGGGCTTCTCGGCCGAAAAGCTCGCCGCGAAGCTCCACCTCAAGCCCGACGAAGAGGTGGTGGCCGCCCAGTCGGTAGGCTACCCCGCAAAGTCGATTCTCGACCACATCAAATAATTGGAGTTCGTCCGAATCCCGGCCGATCTGTCGTCTATTCGTCGCCGCAATGCCTTCCCGGATTGCGGCGATTTTCTTTTCTCAGAGGCCGCCTTCCATTACTGGCCGACGCGGCCCGTTGCCCGCCCCTTCTCGTCGTACTGCCTGCCGGTGCGCGGGTCCGTGCGGCCTTCGTAGCGCCCTTTGGCGTCGTAGCGCCTGCCGTCCTCCGTCACTCGCCCGGTGCTGCGCCCTTTTTCGTCGAACATGCGCCCGGAGCTGTCGATGCGTCCCTGGTAGCGCCCCCTGGCGTCGTAAAGACGCCCGTCCTCCGTGCGCCTCCCCTCGTAGCGTCCGCGGGCATCGTACTGCTGCCCGTTCTCATTCACCCGGCCCTGGTAGCGGCCTTTCTCGTCGTAGATTCTCCCGGGCGGGTCCGTCAGCGAAAGCGTTCCGGCCGTCGTCGCGGGAAGGAACGACAGGGAAAGAAAGAGGCCGCCCGCAGCCGCAAGCAGCGATCGTCTCATTGTCTTTTTCTCATTCATGCCTTTTTCTCCTTTTCCTCTGTGGAATCTCTTTAATTCTGCACCTCTCCTCCGATAGTTCATGACGCAGGGACGCTTGATTGGGCGATTCCTCTCAGAAAACCACGGGATTTCCCTCATTTCGGCGTGCTACGATGCGCACCGAAAAATCCTTTCTTTTCTCTCTTTCCTTTTCCCCTTTATGACTGCCCCGCAGCGCGCGCGCTCAGGCTTTCGCGCCTGGCTTCCCGTCATCGGCCTCGCCTTTGCCGCCTTCGTCTTCAATACGTCGGAATTTCTTCCTGTCGGTCTTCTCCCCGATATGGCGAAGAGCCTCAATGAGACGGTTTCCTTCATGGGGCTCGTGATTACGGGCTACGCGTGGGTGGTGTCGATCATGTCGCTTCCGCTCGCGCTCGCGACCGCGAAGTTCGAACGCAGAAAGCTTCTGCTCTTTCTCCTCATCGTCTTCGCCTGCTGCCACTTTGCGGTGATCTTCGTCGACAGCTTTGCGACCCTCTATGCAACGCGCGTGGGCGTTGCCCTCACGCACTCCGTCTTCTGGTCGATCATGACGCCGCTTGCGGCCCGCATGGCGCCTGCGGGCAAACGCGCCGTGGGGCTCGCCGCCGTCATGGGCGGCACCATCGTCGCTACGGTTCTCGGCGTTCCGATCGGCACCAAGCTCGGGCACCTCTTCGGATGGGCCGAATCCTTCTTCATCATTGGTCTCGGCGCTGCGGTCTGCTTTGCGCTTCTCTGGATGGTGCTTCCGGAATGCCCGAGCACCAAGGCGGGCTCCATCAAGAGCCTTCCCGTGATTCTCAAGCGCCCCGCACTCCTGCAGCTCTATGCCCTCACGGCGATCACCGTGCTCGGACAGTTCACGGCCTACTCCTACATCAGCCCGATTCTGCAGCATGAGGGCGGCATGCTCGAGAACGACGTTGTCAACGTGCTCCTCATCTACGGACTCGCGGGCATCATCGGCACCGTCATCAGCTCGAAGACCGTCGACCGCTTCCCCTCGGGGTCGCTCACCGTTCCGCTCGTGCTCCTCGCGCTTTCGCTCTACCTCCTTGTACCGCTCTCTTCCTCCTGGGGGACGCTCCTCCCGCTCATTCTCGTCTGGGGCGCAGCTCAGACGGCCATCTGCATGGCATTCCAAACCGTGGTGCTCAACGTGGCGTCGGATGCGGCCGACGTGGCGACGTCGCTCTATTCCGGGATCTTCAATATCGGCATCGGCGGGGGCGCCTTCGTGGGGAGCCTTGTTTCGCAGCACTTCGGCTTTGCGCCCGTGAGTTTCGTCGGGGGCGGCTTCATCACGGTCTCGGCCGTCTTCTGCCTCGTGCTCCTCGCCAAGACGGGCTCGGCGATTCTGCCGCACGAGGACCTCTCGCGCGAACCCGGCACGGCCGTTCCGGAAGCGACCCGGAAAAAAGCCTGATCCGGACGGGATCCCCGCTTGATTTCCCCAAACACGAAAACGGGCGGAAGCTTCCAAACAAAGCTCCGCCCGTTTTCCTTGCTTCAAAGCACCCATCAGATGCGGATGCGCTCCGGCTCCGCATCGTCAAAGCGCGTCTCAATCACGCGGAAGCCCTGGGATTCGAGGGACGCCCGGCCATGCTTCGTCGTGATGAGGGTTGCGCCCTTGCCGATGAGCTGGCCCTTCTTCATGACGGTATTGCCCGCCACGATCGTTTCCACCACCTCCTGGGTCTCGAGCCTGAAGAGCGTCATGTCGGCCGCGGCTTCACCCGGCGTCAGATGCCCGCGGTCAAAGAGCCTCAGGTGGCGCGCGGGGTTGAGCGACGTCTTCTGCACGAACTCCGAAAGCGTAAGGGCGCCGAATTTGACGAGCGACAGACCGATCGAGATCTGCACGTTTCTCGGGATGCAGCCGCCATCCGTCGAGATCGCGTCGACCACAAAGGTGCCGTCGGGGCGCTTTGCTCCGGCAATCATGAGGCGCGAGAGCGCAGGATTGACGGGGAAGCTCCCGGCCGTCTTCGTCCCTGCCGCCTCCCAGAGGCGAAGCGCTTCGTCGCCCTCCGCGAGGTCGGAAATGATCCCGGTATCGCGCACGACGAAAAGAACGCCCTTTTTGATGGCGCCCCGGATGCCGTCCGCCGTGATTGGGAAGCCGTAGGTTTTAAGGCACGTGCGCGTCACGTGGTCGATCACCTCGCCCTTCTCGTCGCAGGTGAGGATCGTGCCGTTCATCGGACTCACGTAGCCTTCCGACCAGATGTTGGGATTGTCGATAAGGAGCTGAATGGCTTCTGCCGCTTCCGCCTCAACCGGATTGATGCGGCCGCGGCAGTAGGCGTTGATGTGGGCAAGGTGGAGCTTCAGGCCCTTCACGGCCTCAATCACCTCGCGCATGCCTTCAATATTGGAGCCCGCGGTCGTCGACCCCGCGTGCCAGGCAACGTAGACCCCCATTTCGTTCGCAATCTCAACCACGCTGCGGCAGGTCTCGAGCGGAAGCGGCCAGTGGCCGCCCATGAGCTTGACGCCGACCGAACCCGCTTCGACGGTTTTTTCGAGCCACGAGCGGATTTCCCCGCGCGTGGGCGAGAGCGTGCCGAAGAGGGCGTCCGGTGAAAAGCCTTCAATGGAGGCCACGTTGATGCCGGCCCCCGCATAGGGGATGGTTCCGAGAATGTCGGTAAAGGGACCGGCCATATCGAGGCAGGTGGTCACGCCTGCAAGGGCCGCCATGCGCTGACCGTAGGCCGATCCGAAAACGCTCCCGAGGTGCAGATGCGAATCAATGAGGCCCGGCATCAGAACAAGGCCGTCGGCTTCCTCATCCACTTTTCCCCGGCCGGCGAGCGATGTCGCCACGGCTGCGACGCGGCCGTCCTCAATGGCCACGTCCGCAATGCCGTCAAAGCCGTTCTTCGGGTCCACGACGCGAGCGCCGCGAATAATTCGATCCCACATGTCTGGTCTCCTTTTGTTGTCCCGGACGAAGCCTTCGACCTTCTCGCTTTCAGAGGTCTGAAAAATCGATTGTCCGTTCCCGATTGTCCGCTCGTCCGCTTCGCGGGAATCAGGGTCTGATTCCCGCCGCATCCTTTAATGATGCTCCCAAAATGCCGTCCTCAGGAAGGTCTTCAGCGATGGAGGCTGCGGGATTCGCGATCGCCTGCGTGTTCCCGGCGTAGATCCCCGCCCATCCGCGCACTCTCGCCTTCATTTCAGAGACGCCGAGAACTCCCATGGCAAATCCCTTTCTCACGAGTTCCGCCGGTACAAATTCGTCGTACTTCTCAAAGACCGGAATTTCTCCGGGATAGAGAAGCTCGAGCGGATCGTGCAGGTTTTCGGCCGCCTCGTAGATCGCGCGGAAGAATTCCGCCGCGCCCGACTTCATCCTGATGAGCATGAAGTAGGGGCGAGAAACGTCAAAGCTCTTGAGTCCGATCCTTCGGGCCGCATGAAGGCGGATCAAGCGCTCGAGCGCGAGGAAGGGATAGGTTCCGAGCCAGGGCATCAGGCACCAGAGGCCTTCGCCCAGCGGGATGAGCGGCGTATCCATCGCCCGCGCGCGAAAGGCGGCGAGCCTTCCCTCATGAAGGCGCTCCCGCGCGCCCTTCATGAGATAGGGATATTCAGCGTCGGAGCGCAGCACCGCGCACATCTTTTCAAGGATGTACGTGTTGATGTCGCCCGGGCAGAGCCCGAAGAAGGCAGGCACCGTCCCTTCGACCCGCGAGCACCAGACGACGTGGCGCTTCAGATCCACATCCTCGACGCGCCAGACGTGCCCGGCGATGGCGATTTTTTCGCCTGCCGGGGGCGGACGCACGATGGTGCCGAGCTCCTCGGATTCGCATCGAACGGAAAACTCTTCATTTTCCTGAAAGACCGCGTAAAAGCGGAAGCTTGAAAGCTGCCGTTCGCCCTGAAGCCCCACAATGAGGCCGCCCGACTCGGTGCGCTCGATCTGGTCGCTCGCGAGCAGCCCCCTCAGAAGCACCTTGTAGTCATCGGGAGAAATCCTTCGGAAGGCCGAAAGCGTCAAGACGCGCCCGGCAAGTTCTGCGGGCTTCATTTCGCCTTCCGACGCAAGCGTCATCATCGTCTGATGGTAGAGGAGACTGTAAGGAAGGCGGTCGAGCTTCGGCGGCTCCACCCAGCGGTCCTCGCGGTAGCACTCCACAACGGCAATCGCCTGCAGCAGCTTCCAGGGTATGGTTTCCGGGAGCATCGCCCGTGGTTCGGGTTCGTCCTCGCGGATCACGAACCACATTTCGGGCGGCTCTCCGCGGCGGCCCGTGCGTCCGAGGCGCTGAAGGAACCCCGAAACCGTAAAGGGCGCATCAATCTGAAAGGCGCGCTCAAGGCGCCCCACGTCGATTCCGAGCTCGAGCGTCGCCGTCGTGCAGGTGGTGACGCGCTTCTCCTCATCCTTCATGAGCGCTTCGGCGTCCGAGCGGATCGCGGTCGAGAGGTTCCCATGGTGAATGGCGAAGCGGTCGGGCTCGTGCCGCAGCTCGCAGTACTTGTGAAGGGTCGATGTGACGAGCTCGCACTCTTCTCTGGAATTCGAGAAGACGAGGCACTTTCGCCCGCGCGTATGCTCGAAGATGTATCCGATGCCGGGATCTGCTCCGCGGGGCGCGAGGTCGGAGGCGCGCGAGAGCTCTTCCTTTTCCGCCGCGCCGGGATGCGTCACGGCGCGGGCGTCGGAGGATACTTCCGTGACTTGTGCGTCCGGGGCGCGCTTTCCCTCCCCGCTCACCCAGAAATGCTCCATGGAAAGGCGCCAGCGCACCGGAGGCGAATCCACCTTCGGCACGATCGACGGCCGCTTCGAGCCGCTCCGCAGGAATTCCGCCGCGAGCGCCGTGTTCCCGATCGTGGCCGAGAGCCCGATGCGGCGGGGCTCCGTTCCCGCGAGCCGCGCGAGGCGCTCGATGAGGCACATGGTCTGAAGCCCCCGGTCGCTTCGCATGAGGGAGTGAATCTCATCGATCACGATGAAGCGGAGGTCCCCGAACAGCGTCGGAATCATCGCGTGCTTTCTCAGAAGCATTGCTTCGAGCGATTCGGGCGTGATCTGAAGCACCCCCGAGGGGTGTTCGAGAAGCTTCTTTTTCCTCGACTGCGCAACATCCCCGTGCCAGGACCAGACGGGAATGCCGCCTTCGGCGCAGAGGTCCGTCAGGCGCTCGAACTGGTCGTTGATGAGGGCCTTCAAGGGGGCAATGTAGAGCGCTCCCACGGAAGCGGAGGGATTTTCCGAGAGGAGCGTGAGGATCGGGAAAAAGGCGGCCTCGGTCTTCCCGGAAGCGGTCGATGCCGTGAGGAGCACGTGCGCGTCGGTATTGAAGACCGCATCCCCGGCCGCGACCTGGATCCCCCTCAGGCGCTCCCAGCCGTTCCTGTAAATGAAGTCCTGCACGAAGGGCGCATAGCGGCTGAAGATGGACGGCATGACGCTTCCCTCTCCTTCAGATGTCGAATTCCGCGAAGAGCTTGTTCCCCTCTTCGCCCGCATCCGCCTTCCCCGCGGCTATGAAGTCGTCGCGCTTGAAGAGCGTCTCCACCGTGAGGTCCGGATGCTGCATGAAGAGGTTGAGCGCCTCGATGAAGTCGCGGATGATTTCGCGCGGCGTCAGGTGGCTCGACGCCCCCTCGCGGTCGTATTCGATCTCGAGGAACCGCGCGAAATCCTTTTCGCCGAGCTTCGCTTCATAGCCGTAAAGACCGGCATGCATGTGCGCGAGCTTTTCAATGAGGACGAGAAGCTCCTCGGTCGTGAGGGGCTCGAGCCGGATGACGGGCGACATCAGATCCTGGCGGCCTTCCTCGCTGAAGCGCCCGGAGGCGAGGCGCGAGCGAAGCGCCTCGTAGCTGAAGAGCCCGCGGCGCTGATCCTCCACCGCCTGGGGCGTGCCTCCCATCAGAATGCCGAGGTAGCGCGCGCGTCCCTGAAGCGCGTCGTTGTAGATCGTGAGGACTTTTTCGTAGTTGTACTGGCGGGAAATGCTGTTGGGGATCTTGTAGAGGTTGACGAGTTCATCGATGAGAACGAGAAGTCCCGAATATCCCGCGCCCCGCAGAAAGAGCGCAAAGATCTTCACGAAGTCGTACCAGTTGTCGTCCGTGACGATGAGGCTGACGCCGAGGTCGCGCTTCGCATCTGCGCGCGCAGCGTATTCGCCGCGAAGCCACTTCACGATATTGGCGCGCACCTCGTCCTCGCCCTCCGTCATCGCGCGGAAGTAGCGAACGAGAAGTGCCGAGAATTCATACCCGTGCACGACTTCGCCGAGCTTTGCGATCTGCGCGAGGATGCGGCTCTCGCCCTGCGCGAGATAGAGAGGATTCCCCGGAAGAATGTTCTCTTCAGCGAGCCCCGCGCGAATTGCGCTCATCCATCGCTCGAGGATGAGCGTAAGCGCTCCGCCCTCCGGCATTGTCTTAGTCGCGAGATTCTGCATGAGCTCCTTATAGGTCGCGAGCCCCTGGCCCTTCGTCCCCTGAAGGCGGCGTTCGGGCGAGAGGTCCGCGTCAGCCACGACGAACCCGCGGTCCATCGCATAGGCACGTATCGTCTGGAGCAGAAAGCTCTTGCCGCTCCCGTAGCGGCCTGTGATGAAGCGCACCGATGCGCCGCCCTCGCTCACGATCTCGATGTCGGACAAAAGCGCATCGATTTCCTTCTTGCGGCCTACGGCAATGTAGGGGAGTCCGATGCGCGGCACAACGCCGCCCTTGAGGGCATTCAATACCGTGCGTGCAATGCGCTTTGGAATTTTCTGCTCTTGAGCCATATTTTCTTTGTTTAATTAAAACTGATACCAAACAACACCTTTCTGCCGTCGTCAGGAATCCTGAAGCAGTTCCCGCAGATCCTCAGCATAGTCTTCTATGAGGACAAGCTTCCCGCCGACAACCTCGAGGATTGCGTCGCCGAACGCATCGTAGAGCTTTTCGTTGAGGCGGTCCGCGGTCATTTCAGGAGAGAGCCCGCCGGGGAGTTCCGTCGGACGGATGCCGTCAAGAAGGCGCTGAAGCAGCTTTCGGTCCTCGCTCGCAAGCATTTCCGAATTTGCCGGTTTTTTCTCCAAAGCGTCCCCGACTTCTGCGGCTTCAGGTGCGCCTCGATCAGTATCTTCCGCCAATGCGGCAGCCGTTGTCGCAGTGAATGCGTTCTCACTGGTTTTTAGAGCTTCCTCTTTCAATGCCGCCTGAGCGGCGCCTTCCGCACATGGAAGCGCCTCTTCGAAAGGCTCCTCAACAATCAGTTTTTCCTGTGTTTCGAGCGCATCCGCACGAATGCCCGCCAGGCGCCCGAAATCGAGCTGCCGCACGGGGTTGGCGGCCTTTCGCCTTGCCTCGTCCCAGTCGCTCAGCACCTCACGGACGGCACGGGTGAAGTCTCCCGTCGGATCGGAAACCGTGAGTTTTCTTTTATATCCGGAGGCATTGCGAAGCTCCGCATCCACCACCTTCAGAAAGGCGCTGATCTCGGGCAATGTCGCGCGTTCGGGGAAGAGCTCCTCGAGCCGCCAGCTGCCCCTTTCGCAAACCCAGCGCTTGAAGGACGAAATCGTATAGATGCGGTCTTCCGGGCGGCGGGAAAAATCAAAGACTGCAGAAGCAAAAAGTTCCGCGTCCCTTCTGTAGCGCGTGCCGAACCAACGGTCGGTGCCCAATGCCCGGCGGGCCCTGAGCTTCAGAAAGCCTTCAAGGACGAGCCGCTTCATTGCCTTTTCGTGTCCCGTCCAGAAGGAGGATTTTTCGAGCTTATAGGACGAACGCGCGTTGAGGAGCTGAAAGGTTTCTTCAGCGAATTCCGGGTCGGCATCAAACCTCACTCCTCTCTCGAGCTTCTCAACAACTTCGGCTGTCTCACGGTCGGATTTCGGCACATATTCGCGGCGCATGAGATCCTGATCGAGCCCCTCGTAGACCACGAGGTCGTCAAGCCACTGCGGTACATAGCGATCGAGCGTGAAGTCGAGTTTGCGGTACTCCTCCCAGAAGGCGGAGAGTTTTTCCCAGGCGTCCTGAGGCCCCGAAGCGCCCGCGCCGTTCAGAAGCTCATAGACGTAAACAAATGCAAAGGAAACGGGGGATCCCATCTTCCGTTCGCCCGCCTTCCAGCGGGTGCGCCAGGAAAAATAGGAAAGAAGCTGCGGCCCGGACATGCGGGCATAAGTGGGGTAATAGGCCGAAAACCACGACCGGTAGAGATCCGGGAGCTCCCAGTCCGCCATGAATTCCGCCTGAAGCCTGAAGATGCGCTCCTCGCCCTGACCGTTTGCCTCCGCCCTGGCGCCGAGCTCGAGCATTTTCCGAACGCGTTCGGGAAGGCTCCCTTCCTCAGCGCGCTTGGCCTCAAGCCTCTCCTCATGCCTTGGAATGATTTCATCCGTAAAAATGCGATCTTCCATTCTCTCATTTCTCTCTTTTTGAGACGCAAAGAATACCCGCGAATAGAGGCTTGCGCTCCGCGCTTATCCCGGCGCCTTCCGCTAGGATTCTTCCATAACGACTTCGCGGGAGAAGCAGAAAATGGAAATGCTTGATAAAGCCCAGCCGGACCTTAGTCTTGACGAATTAAGGTTTCTCGTAACGCTCTTTGAAACGCAGAGCCTTACGCAGGCGGCAAGCAGCCGCGGGCTCAGCATGGGCGCAGCCTCAAGGCGCCTCTCGGCGCTGCGGGAAGCTTTTCAGGACGAGCTTTTCGTGCGTTCGGGACTGCAGATGCTCCCGACGGCACGCATGCGGGCGATGCTCCCGAAGGTTCTGAATCTTCTCTCGCTCTCTCAATCGTTATTCAGCAGCGACGCCTTCGACCTTGCCAACACCCGCCGCACCGTGAGAATTCTCGGCGTCGACAACGCCGTCATGACCATTCTTCGGGAAGCCATCGGACGCTTCGCGAAGGACGCTCCCAACGCCACGATTGAGATCAGGGCCATCGACTCGCAGATGTTTGAGCTTCTGCGCACGGGCCGGGCCGATATTGCAATCTACCCGCTTAAAACCGTGCCGAAGGACTTCCATGTGGTCGAGCTCTACCATTCCCGCCGCGGCATTCTCGTGAGGAAAGGCCATCCCCTCATTGATCTCTACAACAAGAAAGGGTTCATAAGCGCTGAAGATCTTCATCCCTACCGCAAGGTGGAAATGAATCATGCCGGCGCACCGGACTTCGGGCCGGCGGTCGACCCTCCGCAGGAAGTCGGCATCTCGATGCCCTACTTTCTCGCGGTTCCCTATGCGCTCATGGAGACGGACTTCACCTACATTGCTCCCGTCCTCACGCTCCTCAACTTCCTGCGCGACGATCGCTATGAACTGCGCATGCTCCCGGCGCCTCAGCAGATGAGCGCCTTTACGCCCTCCGTCGTCTGGCACAAAGGCACGCATTCCGACCCCTTCCTGCAATGGGTGCGGGGCGTTATTGTCGGCAGCGCCAGAGCAGAAGCAAGGCGTCTGGGCGTTGTGGAAGAGCCCGAAATCTGAAGCCTCTGCTTGCATATTTTTGAGCGGCGTGCTTTCGCCCGGGATGTATGCTTTCTCTCAGGCAGCCGTTCCTCAGGCCGCTTCATTTTCCTTCGGAGCATTCTTCATGCGCTCACGTTTACTCACGAGCACCGTTCTCGCGCTCACGCTGCTTTCGGGCTGCACCACCTATGTGCAGGTATCGAGTGATCCGGAAGGCGCCATGATTTCAAGTGCAGAAGGCTCAACCACTTATGGCAGAGCCCCCATCAGCATTCCCTTCGACAAGGATGCGCTTGAAGCATCAGGCGGACGCATTCCCGGATTCATCGCCACTTGGCCTTCCGGAGCGCGCGCGCAAACAGAAAATCCCTACACCGTCATGGATTTCCGCTACGGCGCCCAAATTGAACTCAAGCGCCCGGCTGATGTTCCGGGGCTTGATGAAGATCTCAAGTTTGCCCTTGGACGCGCTCAGGAGCGCGCCCGGGCGGCAGAGGCGGAAAGAGACCGCATGCGTCTCTACATGGACAACAGCTGGTTCTGGGGTCCGCGCTTCGTGCCCGGGTTTTATTACTGGCCGTAGCGAGTGCTCAGCGCTTAGGCATGATGGTGATCTGAAGACCCATGGCGTGATAAACCCGCATCAAGGTCGAAAAGGTCGGATTGCCCCGGTCGCTCAGCGAACGATAGAGCTGAGCGCGGTTAAGTCCGGTCGCGGCGGAAATCTCTGCCATCCCTTGATACCGGGCTAATTCCCCCGACTGACGAACAGCCTCATCAACATTGGCTTCGCTAAGCGCATGATTCAGCGCCTGAATCATTTTCAGGCGGACCCGGTCCTCTTCATCCTTTTGCGGCTTCGCCTTTAAGGTTGTAGGTTTCTTTTTGTCTGGAAAATGCATGCCTTCTCCTCTTTTTCAGCCGACTGCTTCCCCTCCTCGCGGGCCTGGCTTCCCGACACTCGAAAGCGTCGGGAAGAAGTCAGCGGGCGAGCTGAGGAGAGACAGTCCCTCCCCTCAAAGGGCTTCTATGGTTCAGAAGAGCCAACGGAAACCTGCATTCAGTTCCCAGCTGTTTCCGATGTCGTCGCCGAACGGACGCTCGGCATCGACGAAGAATGAGTAGTTGTCGCCAGCCCGGTAGGTGAAGCCGAGACCTACGTTGTTAACGGGCAGCAAAAATGAGACTGCTAACCCACAGCGATAATGAGACTTTTT